>ERZ773079.2270-NODE-2270-length-10852-cov-3.282208_pt1 | contig 10852 bp, 9 predicted proteins | sample MGYA00511355_ERZ773079 | MGnify/ENA primary metagenome ERZ773079 (study PRJEB29015, sample SAMEA2737979) | human oral metagenome | biome: human oral; feature: human-associated habitat; material: dental | place: China | collected 2117 ... | reverse complement strand
AGTTGTATGGTTGCGGGAACAACAAAAACACGTTCTTCTGGAGTTGGAAGAATGAGGTCTTTAATGGAATACTCGTTGAGAATCACATCGTAAATATCACGTTCAAGCTCTTCTTTTTCTATTCCATACCCACTTGTAGCGTTTCCTTGGGGATCAAAATCAATAAGAAGTACTTTCTTCTTTGTCTCTCCAAGAGCAGCAGTTAAGTTGACAGCTGTTGTTGACTTTCCAACTCCTCCTTTCTGGTTAATAATCGCAATAACCTTACAATCCTTCTCGGGATATGCACGCTTTTGGTCTTTATAGTCCATATTTCCTCCGAATTGACCCAAAACGTTACCGACATAATAATCTTGCCGAATGTTTCACGTGAAACATTCGGCATTTCTTTGCACAATAATCGTACACTAATTGTCATCCACAAAGTGGATGTTTTTTTGCTTCTCCATTTTTTCTCGGTAAGATTATCTTCGATTTCTTAGTCTTCTGAAAAATGAGAATCTCTCGATGTCCAAATTCATTTGGTAACTCAAATGTTTCACGTGAAACCATTTCGAATCCGCAAAGCTTTGCCATCCGAAGTGCGTCTTGAAATTCTTTTTCCTCAATATTTGCTTTTTGTAAAAGGAGTTTTCCTTGGTCCATCAAGAACGGCTCGGCGTATTCCATAACAACATTTGCTTTTGCTACAGCTCGTGCAACAACAAATCGAAAGCTTCTTTTCATTTCTACTTCTATTTCTTCTGCACGCATTTGTTTTGCGATAATTCTATCCTGTATTCCAAGCTGCTCGGCAAACTCATTTACCGCAGAAATTTTCTTTCCAATAGAATCAATAAGAAACCCTTTACACTCTAAGACACAGCCAAGAGGAATTCCAGGAACTCCACCTCCGGTTCCTATATCACAAAAAGAATCTTTTTCTGAACATGACATAAATTTTGACAGCAAAAGGGAGTCCAATATATGGAGTACGAGTGCACTGTCTATATCAGTAATACGGGTTAAATTGAGAGTTTTGTTTTTCTCAAATAGTAATTCAAGATACGTGAGAAGAAGTTTCCTTTGTTCATGAGTTGTAGAAAGATTGTATGCATCAAAGAAACCTAAAAGTTTCTTTTCATTCTCTTCTGTATATATTTTCTCCATATCCAGTAACTCCTTACTCTTACTAAAATGACAAAACCTTCTATAGCAGAAACTCTTGTCAAAAGAAAAGGGAGGATTTCTCCTCCCTTAGTGTACTTGTTATAAGAAAAAACTTAAACATTCACTGCAGTAATGACAACACGCCTATAAGGATCCTCACCTTCAGAATGAGTGGTAACTTGATCCTCTCCACGAAGTGCAATATGTACAAGACGGCGCTCGTACCCATTCATTGGAGCAAGAGCTATACGATTCCCGTTTTTCTTCACGCGTTCAGCGGCAGAGCGCGCCATGCTTTGAATCTTTGCTCGACGACGACTCTTATATGATTCTACGTCCACAACTATTGGATAATGGAAGTGAAGAGAAGCACTCATAAGTGAGGAGAGTACCATTTGAAGGGCGTCCAGCGTATTTCCATGGCGACCAATAAGAATAGCTAAATCCCCACCCGTAATATCGAGAATAAGTTCTCCCTCGTCTCCATCGTACTCATCAATCTCACATTCATGCTCACCAAAAAAGGAGAGAAGATGCTTAAGATACAGAACCGCCTTATCGGCTATCTTATCCATCTCAGAATCCGTTAAAGCGATACCATTTTCATAATGGGATTTAATCTCGCTAAATTCGTCCGTTATGCCTTCTACAGAGAGAGAAACTTGGGAAAGATCGCTCTCGTCCATATCAATTTCTTCCACGCCATCCTCCATTATTATATAAAAATATTAACTATTATCTTTTCAGAACTTCGCCAAGCTCTTATTTTAAAGCAACATAGATTTCTAGTTCTTTTTATGCTGACGCGGTTTTTTCTCTTTTCGTACTACATCAACCTCAATAGGCTTATTTTCCATCTGCGCAGATACCTTGGCTTTTTCTGACTCAAGAATCTTATTTGTGATAAGTTTCTGCTGAATAACCTGCCAAAGAGAAGACGTTACATAATACAAAAGGACAGCGGCAGGAACGGTCCAACCAAACCAAAGCATCACAAGAGACATCATGCCTCCCATGAGCATCTGCTGTTGTTTCTGGTCAGAAGCCCCATTGTTGGCATTCATCATTATAGGAATAAAGGTGAGTACGCCAAAAAGTATGACAAAAACGAGGTACGGAATTACTCCGGTAATGCCAGAAGAAGCAAAAACCTCAGCAGGTGAAGATGCAATGGAGGAGAGGATTCCATAAAAGTGAGCATCATGAGGGACGTTTCTTGCAACGGTAAAGAGTGCAAAGAAGATAGGCATCTGTAAAAAAATTGGGAGACATCCGCCGAGAGGATTAAATTTTATCTCTGCATAGAGTTTGCGCATTTCCTCTTGCTGTCTGGCCGGATCGTCTGCATATCGATCTTGAATCTCTTTAAGTTTTGGCTGCACCACTTGCATACGAGCCATCGATGCTGTTTGCTTATTTGTAAGCGGCACAAGAAGCAAACGGATAATGACGGTTAAGATAATGACCGAAAGACCCCAGTCACCACAAAACCCTTGGATTCCCGAAAGAATCGAAGTAAGTAAGTTAATAATCCAATCCCACATAGTTCCTCCGATCCGCTCCTTCACGGAACGGGATCATAGCCTCCGGCATGAAAAGGATGGCACTTAAGAATCCGTTTAATAGCAAGTCTGCTTCCTTTTCCAACACCGTATTTTTGTATTGCCTGAACTGCATATTCTGAACAGGTTGGCGTATAAATACAATGTGCCCGAAACAAAGGAGATATGTTTCGTTGGTAGAAGCGAATTGCTCTTAAAAAGCAACGAGCGAGAAAAGAAGTTCTTCTCGATACATTCATAAGATACCAACTTTTCCGAGTAGCCTTTGTAACTCACGCGAGACATCCTGTAAGGATGCATTATGAGTTTGAGGCGTTGCAAAAAGAATAATACCGTATCCTTCCACAGGTAGGTTTTCTACACGAGCAGCTTCTCGTAATACTCGCTTACATCTGTTTCTAACTACGGCATTCCCTAGTCTTTTTGGTGCTACAAAAGCAACACGAGCCTCGTCACCCTCACAAGTCTTTGCTACTCGGATACAGATAAGAGAGCCATAGGCTCTCTTTCCGCAAGAGAAGACCCTTTCGAACTCACGGGGAGACTTAATGGTCTTCATAGAAACAAATCCTAAACGGTAAGGCGCTTGCGTCCCTTAAGGCGACGACGAGCGAGCACGGCACGACCATTCTTGGTTGCCATACGTGCACGAAAACCATGGGTAGTAGCGCGTTTGCGCTTATTAGGCTGGTAGGTACGCTTCATAACTATTCCCTCCCGGACGGGTACTATATCGAGCAAAAAGCCTTCAAATTGTACGCGCCCTATACCAAATTTGTCAATCAAATTGCAGATACTTGTAAAGGTTTACTTTTATTTTCGGAGAACAATTCGTGTTTGTATTGTGAGAACCGTTTTTCATTTCATCAATATATACCTGAATGAAATGTTTCTTTTCGTTCATAATGATATGAAATGATACTATTACTTCAGCACTTTTCTATTTGTACTATAGTTTTCAACATATTGTTTACTGTTTGTTGAAAACTGTTATTCATTTGAAATGTTGTGAAAAGTTTTTAACATAATGTTGAAAACTTGTTGAAAAGGAAGTTTTGTGGCACGGGATTTTTATCCGTTTGTAGAAGAGACACCAACAGATGTTTCTTCTACAAACAACAAAGACAACATAGAAGAACTTACTGTTCGTTATGAAACGCGTATTGCCGTATATGACGATGTTGCCGCTGCTCCCCGTGTTGTTGTGATCGAACCCACAGAAATTCGTTCATATCTTGAAGAAATTGTCCAAGCAGTTAATCGACTTTCTCACGAACAAGGTGGTCAAATTCCTTTTATGGTGATGCGTGAGATTGTAGAAAACTTCATCCATGCACATTTCGCATCTCCTACCATCACTATACTTGACCACGGTAATACTATTCGTTTTTCGGATAGGGGACCGGGTATTAAAGAAAAGGAACTTGCTCTTCAATATGGAACTTCAAGTGCCACCGAATCAATGAAGCACTATATTAGAGGCGTTGGCTCAGGTCTTCCATATGCTCAGCAATACATGATTGATAAAGGTGGAAGTCTTACTATTGAAGATAACATCTCAGGAGGAACCGTTGTTACTATTTCAACACGATCTGCCTCTGAGGCCCATATACAAACACGTCCTTCAACAGAAAAAGTAGAGATCTCTTCAAGAGAAACTTCTTCCCAGCGTTCTCTTAAACAAGACAGCTCTTCTCGCGATAAAAACCCAGATATATCACAAATTTTTCTTCCTAAAATAGAAATTTCACCAAGGAGACAAAAAGTCTTTGCATATCTCTCGGAACACGAACTTGTTGGTCCGACAGAACTCGTTCGTATGTATGGTCTTTCAATTCCAACCTGGTCTCGTGAACTGAGAAGTTTAGAAGAGATTGGCCTTATTAGAAAGATAGGCCAAAAGTACCAGCTTACGCAGGCCGGACTTGCTTTGCTTTAGGTTCTTTTATCAAGAATCTGCGAAAGTTTTCAACAATTCCACAAAACGAAGGAGAAGTTTTCAACAATCCAGAGTATACTAAATGACCCTTTTAACACTTGTCGTTTGGTGGGTAATGGACATTTCGCTTGAATCAAGTGCAACGGAGTTGTGGCAGGACACCATTGATCTTCTCATTCAAGAGGATCAACCGGCTCCTTTTGTTGCTATGCTACAGAGCTGCATCCCTTTGTCTCTTGAGGGGTCAGTTTTGTCTGTCAAAACAAACCTGCGAGGTGCCTATAACAACATTGTAAAAAATCAACCCGTTGTAGAGCATTATCTCTCAAAAGCCGCTTTTAGGGATACAAAGCTTTCTATTAGCTTTGTACAACAAACAAAAGATTCGCCAGTACAGGAAAAAAGTGAAAATACCTCTTTTAACCCTTTTACTTCAGTTGTATCTCCTGAAGAGATTCATAGTTGGAATGAATCTTCTCACCAAAATACACAGACCTCTCATACCACCCAGAGAAAACATCTTTCTAAAAAGAACGTAATGGATGCAAAAAAGAGGAACAACCCTCTTATTGAGAAGAAAATTACTGATGAAACGTCAAAACTCACGTTTGACAGATTTGTTGTTGGTGAAGAGAATGAATTTGCCTTTGAACAGGCTCTTCGTGTAGCAAATGATGAAAAAGGAAAAGGAAACCCTCTTTTTATCTATGGGAGTAGTGGTCTTGGTAAGACACATCTTCTACGCTCAATACAAAACTACATTATAGAAAACGACCCAAGCCGCCTTTGTGTCTATAAAAACGCCACTTCTTTCATTGACGACTACACGCGTGCCATGAGAAACAAAGCTGATGGTGCACCTCAAATTCTTACTGAAGCATATCAAGACATTGATGTTCTAATCATTGATGATGTTCAAAAACTTGCCGGAAAAGCCGGTACATTAAGTTTCTTTTTTGATACGTTTAATTCTCTTAAAACAGACGGGAAACAGATTGTTCTCGCTGCTGATAGAACCCCTTCTGATCTTGGTCTTGGAGCTGAGGGATTTGATGAGCGTATTACTACCAGGGTGAGCTCCGGTATTGTTATTGGTATAGAACAACCAAGTTATGAAATGAAAGTAAACCTCATTAACACGTTTTGCGAACGTATTCACAACGAAGCCATTACAGAAGGGCTTACATATCTACAAGGCACACTTTCTGAAGAAACAATTCAATATATGGCGGAGAGAAGCGGTCAAAGCATCCGTGTTATTGAAGGATTCTGTAATCGTTGTGTGGGCGAACAAACGCGCGCAGAAGAAAAGGGTAAGTCCATTACTCGTGACGATATCGATAAGATTGCCTCAACCGTTTGGCCTAAAGAGACAAAAATCATTACGGTTACCAAGATTCAACAGGCCGTAACTTCTCGATATGGCATCAGTCATGATGATTTAGTCGGCCAAAAACGCAGTCAAGACATAGCAGAGGCACGTCACGTTGCAATTTGGCTCTCCCGAAATCTTTGCGATCTCACACTTGGTGACATAGGTAAGAACTTCGGAGGCCGCTCTCATGCAACCGTTAAACATAGTATTAAGGTTGTTGATGATTGGCAGAGAGAAAACAAACAGCTTTACGACCGTGTGTTTCATCTTCAAAGAGACATCACCGAAGGAAAGAGTGAGTAATGAAGAAAACATGTTGGAAGTATGTTGAAGGATGTTGAAAACATCAAAGATATCTCAGAGAAGGGAACGCAAGCAGAAAGATATGTTAAAAGAGGTTTAAAGATACACGAGAATAACGAAAGATTTTTCTTGGCTCTACCTGTTTCTTTTCTCCTTTTTCTACATTTCAACAAAGCTTATTATTACTACTGTCCTTTTTCTTTTACTATTATATAAAGAAGGGAATGTTATGAACTTTACGGTTAGTCAGTCCTCATTACAAACCGCCCTCGATGTTGTAATGAAAGGTATTGGATCAAATCCTTCATTGCCTATTCTCTCCGGCGTATATCTGAAGGCTCAAGAAGGAACTCTTGAGGTTCAATCAAATGATCTTACCGTCTCCATTAAGCATAAAGTAGCAGCTAATGTTGAAGAAGAAGGAGAAACGGTTGTTTCTGCCAAAGTTCTTCAGACTATTGTAAAGAACCTTCCTGACGCGGCTATTACTTTCAAACATGAAGATGAAGGAATAAAGCTGACCTGTCAAAAGTCAACATATCACCTTACAGTTCTTCCTGTAGCAGATTGGCCAGCATTTCCTGAAGTTGTTCCCGAGAAGAGTGTTGAACTTCCAAGTGTGCTTCTCTCCAAGATGGTCGATAAAATATATAGAGTGGTTTCCCATGATGTTTCTCGTCCTATTCTTCAAGGAATATTCCTTACTGCAGAAGAAAACACCATTCGCCTTGTAGCAACCGACTCGTTCCGTCTTGCGGTTTGTGATACGCATACCGATACTCCCACCGGAGAAAAGTTTGAAGCAATAATCTCGGGTGAAGCAATTCATAATGTTCTTTCAATGCGTACGATGACTGAAACCATTATGGTGGGAATAAGTGATAATCAAGTGGTATTTACCTTTGGAAATACCACACATGTTTCAAGAAAGATTGAAGGAAACTATCCTGACTATAAAAAGCTCTTAGCTCCCTCTTGTTCTACTGCAATAACACTTCCCATTGAAGAGACCTCTGCCGCAATTAAACATGTATCTGTCGTCGCCCTTCAAAACTTTGCGGTGCGACTTGATATTGATGCCGAAGGTGGAGAAATTTGTTTTTCATCCTCTTCTCCTGATCAAGGAAATGCCTCTGAAACTATAAAAGCAGATGTTGAAGGAAAGTCACTTACGATAGGGTTTAATTATCAATACGTCTTTGACTGCTTAAATGCTCTTTCAGAGCAAAAAAGTGTCCGTTTTGAACTGTTAAGCGAAACACAACCTGCAGTATTTAAAGCAAGCGGTAAGATTAATTACCTCTACCTTCTTATTCCGGTTCATCTGTAAGTAGGGTTTGTGGGACTTATCGTCAACAACATATCGCTTGTAAATTTCCGCAGCTTTCGGAGACTGAGTGTAGATTTTTCACAGTCTATAACGATTCTTGTTGGACATAATGCCGCAGGAAAAACAAACACCATAGAAGCGCTTCAAATGCTTACTGCTGGATATTCATTTAGAAAACCTACTCCGGTGCAGCTTGTTCTTGAAGGAGAAAAGCAAAGTAAGATTCATGCCCATCTCACGGGAGACGGACGGGTTATTGATCTTTCTTGCACAATCTCTTCCTTACGCCGACAGTATGAGAAAAATGGAAAGAAATGTCATGCGACTGACATTCCAGGAGATCTTATGTCAGTTCTCTTTACACCTGACGACCTTGCGTGTATTAAAAGAAGCGCCTCATATCGAAGGGGAGAGATTGATGACTTCGGAAAGCAGGCAAACAAAACGTACGCAAAAGTACTTGCGGCATATTTAAGAAGTATTGAACAAAGAAATAGACTCTTAAAAGAGAATGTTGTTGACTTTAGTTTACTCAGTGCATGGGATTTATCAGTTGCTCTTGGAGGAGCAGCACTGCTTCGTGCCCGTTTACAACTGTTTAGAAGGCTTTCAGCCAAAACTAGTGAGATTTATAAGCAAATCAGCGGGGGAGAAGACCTTGTTTTGCGGTACGAGTCGAGCATTGGAGAGATATCACCGGATCAAACGAAAGAGGAATTACTGGATAAGTTCCTTTCATCTCTTAAGGGCGCACATGGTATTGATGAAAGACGTCAACAAACTACTGTTGGTCCTCATAGAGACGATATTGTCTTTTTAATTAACGGAAAAGACGCTCGGATGTATGGATCTCAAGGTCAACAACGCTCCATTATTCTCGCTCTTAAGATGGCAGAGGTTTTAGTATCAGAAGAGATTCTTGGTACAAAGCCGCTTTTACTTCTTGATGATGTCATGTCTGAACTTGACAAAAACCGCCGCGAAGCAATCATGAATTTTACGTTTGGAGATATCCAAACCGTTATTACAACAACTAATTTAGGATACTTTTCTCCGGATATGGTTGATATCGCAAAAGTGGTGAGTTTTGAATGAATATGCACCATACATCTTCTAAAAAAGAAGGTTCTCCGAATGAAGAGAAAGAACAAAAAAGGGGCGGCGAGAAGAACCTTTCTTCTCTTTTAACTTCTTATTTTGAAAAGACTCGTGTTACGGACACTTCAAGCACTAACCATGCAGCGCTTCTCGCGTGGTACCGTGTGGCAGGGATCGCTGAGAAAGAGCACACAACAGGCGTGTTTGTTGTACCGGCAAAATATAACCAGCCACCGAAACTGATTGTATATGTTGATTCAAATTCTCTGCGTATTGATTGTATGGCTCGTCGAGAGGTATATCTACAAAGGCTTGTCACTATGGGCCATGAGTTTTCATGTCTTGAATTCAAACTTTCGAAGTATAAAAAGAAACAAATAATAGCTGATGTTCGTCTTGTGGCCGAGTCAGAGAAAAAATACTATACTGCTCCGGAAAGCGAACTGACCCAAGACCAAAGAGAAGCAATTGAAAATATTGTAAAAATGCTTCCCGAGTCATATCGTGAGGAAGGATATAAGGCCGTCCTTGCTTCTTTTCTTCGTAGGAAGTGTGAATAGTCGAGAAAAGGTAAAACCACCCCACAAATACGTTCAGGATGCGTAATGAGACGTAATTTTAATGATGAGATGGTAAATTTTCACATGGCCAAGGGTAATTTACGAAAAATGAAGTAGAATAAATAGGTTATTTATCTGAGTCAAAAGAGAGGACAGCGGGTGGCAAAAGAAAAGAAGTCAAACTACAGCAGTGATGACATTACTGTTCTTGAAGGACTGGAACCGGTTCGTAAACGCCCCGGTATGTATATTGGTACCACTTCTTCTGCTGGTTTGCACCATCTTGTATGGGAGATTGTTGACAATTCAGTGGATGAAGCCCTTGCAGGATTTTGTACCAAAATTAAGGTAACGGTACATGCAGATAATTCCGTTTCCGTTGAGGACAACGGCCGCGGCATTCCCGTTGATATACACCCAAAAAAGAAGATACCAACGCTTGAGGTTGTTCTTACCATCCTGCATGCAGGAGGAAAGTTTGATAACAGCGCGTATAAAGTCTCAGGCGGCCTTCATGGTGTAGGTGTCTCGGTAGTTAACGCCCTTTCAAAGCGCATGATTGCCGAGGTTAAGCGTGACGGCAAGATCTATCAAATGGAGTTTAAGCGCGGTAAAACCACTCAGAAAATGAAAGAGATTGGTAAGACCAAGTCAACCGGAACCACCATTACCTTCTGGCCCGATGATACTATTTTTGAAACCACAACGTACAATTTTGATACGCTGCGTGACCGTCTTCAGGAAACCGCATTTTTGAACAAAAACCTAAAGATCGTCTTAACGGATGAGCGCGAACTCATTCCGCGTGTGGTTGAGTACCAATATGCAGGCGGTATTATTGACTTTGTTAAGTATTTGAATGACGAGAAGACCGTCCTTACCGGACTTTCTAAGCCAATCTATATTGAAGGTTCTTCTGAGCCTGATGCCCCTGCATCGCAAATGGGCGAGGTAGAAGTTGCCATGCAATGGAACACCGAATTTAATGACCGAACGCTTTCCTTTGCAAATGATATCTATACCGAAGAGGGCGGTATGCACCTTGAGGGATTCCGCACCGCACTAACAAAAGCAGTTAATGATTACGGTACTCGTCAAGGAATTCCCAAGGAGAAGGATCCCAAACTCACCGGTGATGATATCCGTGAGGGACTTACCGCAGTCATTTCGGTTAAACTTCCCGATCCTCAGTTTGAAGGCCAAACAAAAGCAAAGCTTGGCAGCTCGTATATGCGTACTCTGACCAACAAGATCGTATCTTCGGGTCTTGTGGAGTATCTTGAGGAACACCCCAACCAGGCAAAAGAGATTCTCAAAAAAGCCACTCAGGCAGCAAAAGGTCGTCTTGCCGCTCGTAAAGCGCGTGAAGCGACACGGCGTAAAGGGCTTCTCGAATCCGCTTCTCTTCCGGGAAAGTTGGCGGACTGCTCGGTAAAAGATCCTGAAATGACCGAACTTTTCATTGTCGAGGGAGACTCCGCAGGCGGTTCGGCTAAGATGGCCTCGCCAATCTCTTCCACCAGCAGATTGGGCAGG
>ERZ773079.2268-NODE-2268-length-10856-cov-15.619109_pt1 | contig 10856 bp, 10 predicted proteins | sample MGYA00511355_ERZ773079 | MGnify/ENA primary metagenome ERZ773079 (study PRJEB29015, sample SAMEA2737979) | human oral metagenome | biome: human oral; feature: human-associated habitat; material: dental | place: China | collected 2117 ... | reverse complement strand
CGAGCTTCTTGCCGATGAAGTGGACCCCGCGGTCCAGCTCCTCCACCGTCCCGGAACCCTCGGGGCGGGTGGCCGCCTTGTGCTGCAGCTCGCTGAAAAGGTCCTCAAAGGTCTTCATGGCTCTAGGCTATCGGAAAGCCGACGGGCCACCGACCGACTGTGGACCTACTCGAGCCTCGAGCCGGTGGTCCGGCTCAGTCCCGGATGGCTGCCCGCCGGGCGCTGAGTGTTGCCGATACCATCGCCAACGAGCCGATGAGCAGGCCCAGGAGGACGATCTCCAGCCAGCGCCCGGGGAACTGGTGGGCGACAGCCATCCAGCCCCAGGGCGCCAGGCGCCACAGCCAGGTGGCCGCCATAACGTCGTTGCCGCCGATGAGCAGCCCCATGATGACTAGGATGACGTTGAGAACGATCGCCACGACGATCCGGGTGCTCAGAGCCACCGCCAGGCTGACGGCCGCGATCATGAAGGCGACGGCCGGCATCACGAGGAGCCCGTAGACCGGGCCGGTCACCGCCGGCAGGCTCGGGTCGGTGCGGGTCAGAGTGTCGCCGAGGACGGTCACGATCCAGGAGACGACCAGGACCGGGATGAGGAAGAGGGCGCTGAGGACCGCGGCTGAGGTCAGGATCCCGCAGGATCCCTGGCGAGTGATGAGGGTGCGCCAGGCGGGCTGGAGGCGTCCCCACACCGTGATGCCGACGAGGGCCGCGGCAACCGGCGCTCCCATGAGCTCGAGGAAGCTCTGCCCGTACCCGGGTGGATACACGGTGTGGAGGACACCCAGGAAGGCGAGCAGCAGGGTCGTCAGGACCGCCCACACGATCCAGGGCAGGACGCCGGCCATCGCCAGGACGGCACTTCGCGGCCCGGGAATACGGGCCATGCGGGTGGCAGGCGTAGCACGGAGCTGCGGGGTACTCCGGGGCAGCGACGTCGGAGCCTCCACCGGGGCCTGTTCCGAGACGTTCTCCGGCTGAGCGCCGGTGGCCTGTCCGCCGGGAAGCAGGCCTCTGAGCCCGACGACGAACCACGCCGAGGACTCAGCACCCCCAGATGTGCCGCCGAGAACGGCCAGGCCGGTACCGGCCAGCGTCAGGGCGGCCGTCAGCAGGAACCCGGGCAGGAGCGGATATCCCCACACCGGCGAGTCCGCCTCGAGCAGCACGCTGCTGCCGTGAACACCCAGCAGGGGCAGTGGGACCCTGGCCGTCCAGGCCCACGGGAGCATCCACCAGTCACTCCGCTCGGCCTGGACCACGCCCACCACGGACCAGACGAAGCCGAGGACAGGGGCGATCCCGACGGCGATGACTCGCAGCACGCGGAAGGCTGCCATGCCCCAGGCACAGGCCCCGGTGACGACGATCCACATGTAGGTGGCGAACAGCAGGTACCTGTCCCAGGGGCCCCAGCCGCTGCCGACGATAAGAGCGTGCCCCACCACCGGGGCGACCAGTGCCACCTGGCAGGCCAGCGCGGACAGGCTCAGGACCACGAGGCGGGCAGCCGCCACCCGGCGCGGCTCGACGGCGCGCCAGGCCGTCCCGCCCTGACGCCACCTCCGCTCACGCCACTGGGCCATCACCCCGGTCAGCAGCCCCAGAGGCACCGCGAAGGCCCCGGCATACATATGCATCCACGCCAGAGCATTGCCGTTCCACTGGATTTCCTTGACCACGCCTGAAGAGACCGAGGCATTCGCCAGGATGATGGTGTGAACGGTGAAGATGAGGGTCGCCCCGATGACTCCCCAGGTGAAGGTGCGCCGGCTGCGGGTGATCTCGGCACGCACCAGGTCCCACAGGCCTACTCTCACCTCTGCCTTCCCCTGCACCTTCACCCGGGTCTGCGGCCGCACAACGGTGCTCATGCGCGCACCTCCGTCCCGGCGGGGCGTCCGCTTCCGGTGACCGCCGCAAGAAATGCCGCCTCCATGGCCCGCTCATCGTCGGCGTCAGCGAAGTCGGCCAGCGGCCCCTCGTAGACGAGGCGCCCGGTCGCCAGGACCCCGATGTCGTCACTCATGCGGGCGATCTCGCCGAGCTGGTGGCTGGAGACGACGACGGTGCGTCCCTCATCGGCCAGGTTCCGCACAAGATCGCGCAGCTCGATGATGCCCTGAGGATCCAGCCCGTTCTGGGGCTCGTCGAGGATGAGGACCTCCGGGTCGGTCAGAAGCGCCATGGCCAGCGACAGGCGCACCTTCATTCCCGTGGAGAAGGAGCCGGCGCGCTTCCTACCGACTCCGGCCAGCCCTACGCGCTCCAGGAGCGGGTCGATCGTCGCCGGTGAGGTACCGGTCAGACGGCAGTGGACGAGCAGGTTACGCCGCGCAGACAGCTGGGGGAAAAGGGCGGGACCGTTAATGGAGGCCCCCACCCGGGCCAGGCTGTGACGGGAGAACGGAGCCCCCTGGATCTCCACACGACCGGCGTCGGGTGTGAGCAGCCCCAGGGCGATATTGAAGGCGGTCGACTTGCCCGCCCCGTTGAGACCGAGCAGCCCGTACACGCGACCGGGATAGGCCGACAGGTCAAGGCCGGAGAGCACCTGCTGGCGGCCGAAGGACTTCGATACCCCCGTCAGTCTCAGCCCGGGGGTGTGACCGGCGCCGTGGGTGGGGGAGGGAGGAGGTGATGCTGTTGCGGTGGCTGTCATGGCCCCATACTCGTGCGCACCGGTACCTCAACGAATCCCCACCAGGGATACAGTCCGTACCCGCTCCCACAACCCCGTCTCCTCCCTGGGGAGGAGAGCTACCGCGGCTGGACGAGCCCAGTGGTCAGCGCGTAGATGACGAGCTCGACCCGGTTGCGGCAGCCCGTCTTGCCCAGGATCGTCTTGACATGGGACTTGACCGTCGACTCAGCGACATGGAGCCGCTCACCGATCCGGGCGTTACTCAGCCCCTGGCACACCAACGCGAGTACGGCGTCCTCCCGACCGGTGAGCGCCTCGTAAGGCCCCGACGGCGCCCCCACAACGGGCACGGCCCCATCGGCCGGCGCCGACGGTGAGGCCGACGACTGCGGGGCACCGGGTCCGCCACCTGCATCAAGGTGCGCCAGAACGGTGCCAGTCACAGCCGGATCCAGCCAGGACCCTCCGCCGGCAACGACGCGGATCGCCTCCAGCAGCGTCGTCGGCTCGGCGTCCTTGAGGAGGAATCCGTGGGCGCCGGCGCCCAGCGCCGCCAGGACAAGATCCTCATCATCAAAAGTGGTCAGAACCAGGACCCGCAAGGAGGCAGTGGCCGGCGTGGCACGCAGCTCACGAATGGCACTGACCCCGTCCAGGACCGGCATCCGCAGATCCATGAGCACCAGATCGGCCCCTCCGCGGGGACCGGTGGCCAGAGCGGTCAAGCCCTCGATGGCCTGTCGCCCGTTGACGGCCTCCAGGACCACCTCCATATCGGGCTGTGCAGCCACGAGAGCGCTGAAAGCACTGACCAGCAGCGGCTGATCATCGACAACAGCCACCCTGATCGCACCGGTCGTCCTGAGCGTCATCTGGAGTCTCCTGATCCTGTCTCACCGGCCATCGTGGCGCTCGCGGGCATCTCGAGCGGCGCCACAGGGAAGTCGACGTCGATGGTGAAGATGCTGTGGTCCTCGTCGTTGTGGACGCCGTGGCTCATGGTTCCGCCCACGAGCCTGAGCCGCTCTTCGAGGCCGGCGAGCCCGCTGCCGCCGAAGGGGGAGTGCTCCACGACGTCGGGTACCGGGTTGGCGACGTGGAGGTGGCAGGAGTCCTGCGACAGTGTCAGGCTCAGCTCGATCTGGCCGGTTCCGTGCCTGACGGCGTTGGTGAGGGTCTCTCCCACGAGACGCACGAGGGTGAGACGCTGTATCGCCGACCACGCCGAGTTGCAGCGCTCCAGGACCTTCGGTTCGGGAAGTGCGGCGCTGATCCGGCTGCCTGAGCTGCGGGTGGTCTCGATGAGGGCCGGGATGGTCCGCAGGTCCGCCAGGGGAGTGATCTCGCCGGCGTCGGAGCGTAGGACGGAGACGAGCTGGCGCACGGAGGCCAGGGAGGCATCGGCAGTGTCGCGCACCGTGGTCAGGGTGCTGCGCAGCCGCTCCTCACCGCCCAGGGCCAGGCCGGTGGCGGCCTGCACCTTGATCGTGGTGAGGCTGTGGCCCACGAGGTCGTGGAGCTCTCGGGCCAGGCTGAGGCGCTCGGCCGCAACCGCCTGGGCCGCGGCGATGCCGACGTCGAGGGCCTGGTTCTCGGCGATCCGGCGCCGGGAGGAGGCCAACAGGTAGGTGAGCACCACGGCACCGACGAAGACCAGACTGGTGAGTGTGCGGGCGAGCAGGGTGGCTTCGTTCCAGCCGCCGTTTGTCATCGGGTCGGTATCTGATTCGTAGGGCCGGGTGTAGGAGGCCAAGGTGACGGGGTTGACCAGGGCGCCGGCCAGCGCCAGCAGGAGCGCTGTCGTACCCCAGCGCCGATCGGGCTCCCAGCGGGTGACGGTGTAGAGACTGGTGATGGCCGTGGCGATGATCGGGTTGAGGCCGAGGTTGACGGGGGAGAGGACCACGAGGATCGCGTAGGCCGCCAGCAGGGCATAGGTCGCGATGAAGGAGGCACGTAGAAAACGCAGCCGGCTGAACTGCGCCAGCGCCAGCGCCAGGCACAGGGCGAAGTCCGCAACATAGACGGCGTAGCCGCCGTAGCGCAGGATGAAGGTGACCGACTCCAGGGCGAAGGCGAGGAAGACGGTCCCCAGGGCAAGATCCACGACCGGGACCGAGTACCGTGCCCAGCGCCCTCCTCGTCCCGGCACCGTGCGGTGGCGGGCCTGCCAGTCGTAGGCCGCTGACAGACTCCCTGTCGTCGGCAGAACCGCGCTGCGGGCCGTCGCGCCCGGTTGGCCGTCTCGATCAGCCATGTTCCGTCTCCGTGTCCAGGATCCGGCGCGTGTGGCGACCGGCCGCCGCTGCGGCGATGAAAGCGGCCGCGTCCTCATCCAAACCTCGTCGCATGGTGGACAGCCTCACCCCGGTCTCCGCCTCCGCCTCCCGCAGCAGCTCCAGGAGCCCGTCAGCGGGGACCTCGACGAGTCGGTGCTGCTCGGCGCCCGGCCGGGGTGCGCACAGGGTCTCGGCCTCCTGACGCACCTGCACCCCCAGCGGCCCCTCCAGGTCGGGGACGACGACGTCGGCCCCCGCCAGCGCTACCCGCCCGTACGCCGTCATCGAGTGGTGGGACACGCCCCGGTGGCGGGCGCGGGCATCGGCCTGGGAGACACGTAGGCAGGCCACCGGGTGTCCACCCAGCGTGGCGATGGCGTTGATCGCGTCCCCGCAGGCCACCCCGGAGAAGCCCCAGGGCGTCTCGGTGCCCAGGTTCCCCGGGCCCTGGGTGACGACGGCGGCGTCGGCGCGCAGGACGTGCCGGGCCGCCAAGAGAGCGTTGTGGATGCTGACCGCCTCGATGTCGCCCCCCCAGGCCTGCCCGGCCGTCACGGTCCCGGCCAGCCATCCGGCCCGGCTCAGGGCGGCGACGAGGCGGGAGTAGGCCAGGGGAAGCGCCCCGCCGTCGGTCATGACGTAGGCGACGCGCGGCTGCTGCTCGCCCTCGCGGGCCCGCATCCCGGCCAGCACCGCGAGCAGGCTCGAGTGCAGGTCGGCCACCACCGCAGGCATCCCCCCCAGGTCGAGGTCGTCGATCGGCCGGGCCAGCAGGCCGTGGTGGTCAGTGCCCTGCTCATCGACGCCGGCGACCATGACCTGGTCGGGCATGTAGCGGGCCTTGACGAGGTGGCCCTCACGCGGCGGGTCGGCGGGCAGGACATCCGGTCGCGCGCACACCATGGCGTGCCCACCGGTGCCGAGTACGCGGTCGAGGGCCGAGACCTCCAGGCGCACTCCCTCCCCGACCGAGGGGATCCCGGTGATGGCCTCGTAGGCGACGGCGCGCAGCTCCTCGCCGGCCATGAGAGTGGTGGCGCCCGCGGGCGCCACCACCACACGCGCATCCAGTTCCGCGCATCGCCTGCCCGCCGGCCCCCAGTCGCGCCGCAGTGCCAGGACCTCGCCATCACGCCACATCATGGACGAACCGTACCGGTTCCCGATGCCGCCGTGCCCCCCTGCCGGCCCTCCGCCGGGCCTCCCCGGCCCGGCCCCGAGCAGCATCATGCCCCCAACACTCCCCGTCCCGGCGGTCCGGGCGCCGCCGGTGACCCTACGCTGTGACCGTGACACGTGCGCCCGACCAGACGATCCCCGCCGAGGAGCGTCAGGTCAACCTGCTGCTGGCCCTGCGCAACACCGTCGTCGGTCTGACGGCGGCGGAGGTGGTGGAGAGGGTGGCCGGCTACGGCGGACGCGGGAACGAGGCCGCTCGGCGCATGTTCGAACGCGACAAGGGGATCCTGCGCGACCTCGGCATTGCGATCACCACCACCGGTCGGGGGGAGGGGAGCCGCTACTCGATCGCGGAGGACGACTACGTCCTGCCCGATGTGACTCTGACCGCCCGAGAGGCGTCCGCAGTGGACCTGGCCGCCTCCGCCTGGCGCTCGGGCGAGCTGACCGCCGCCGCCCGCCGTGCGCTGACCAAGATCCGCGCCGTGGTCGCCGACGACCCTCGCGCGGGTGGACTCGTGGACCTCACCATCGACCTGTCCGGCGATGAGATCCCACCTCGGCTGGCCGCCGCCGTAGACGAACGGCGGGTCGTGTCCTTCGTCTACGTCTCGGCGTCCTCGGGCACGACCCGCACCCGCACCGTCGAGCCGCACCGGCTGCGGATGAGCGAGGGCGCCTGGTACCTCGACGCCCTGGATCTCGATGCCGGGGCACTCCGCACGTTCCGCCTGGCGCGGATCATCGGGGAGGTGTCGGCCCTGTCCGAACCCGGCGCCTTCACCCGCCCCGAGGACGGCGAGTCGGACACCCGTGAAGCGCTCGTCGCGGCTGCTCCGGGCCGGGCCCTGCAGCTGAGGGCCCGGGCGAGAGCGCTCGCGGACCATGACGCGCCGACCGCCCGCGCAGTGCCGGAGGGCTGGGACCTGCTGGCCGTGCCCTACGCCGACCGCTTCGCCTTCGCGGGTTCGCTGGCGGCTCTGGCCGATGCCGTCGTGGTCGTGGGCCCGCGGCGGCTGCGCGACGACGTCGTGGCCCACCTGACCGGAGCCGCCGCCCTCGGACCGGAGGGCCGCTGACGTGGCCCGGCGCAGCTCCACCGATCGCCTCGTCCGGCTCCTGGCCCTGCCCGCCTGGGTCGCCGACAACGACGGCGCGACCTTCGAGGAGGCCGCGACCCACTTCGGAGTCGCGCCCGAGGTGATTCGCGGCGACGTGGAGACCCTGTGGGTCTCGGGGCTGCCCGGTGGCATGCCGGAGGACCTCGTCGATTTCTCGGCCGATGCGTTCGAGGCGGGGCACCTGAGCCTGACCGAGCCGCTCGGTCTCGACCGGCCGGTGCGCCTGTCGCATCAGGAGGCGATCGCCCTGCTCCTGTCCCTGCGCGTGCTCGGACGCGTCCTGGCGGGCGACGCCGAGTCCGCGGCCGCCGTGCAGGGAGCGCGGACCGCGCTCTCGAAGGCGGTCGGCGGTGATGCGGCGCCGCCCGCGACGTCGGCGGATCGGGGGAGCGACGCCCTCGGCCGGGAGGCGGGCTCCCCGGTGCTGCGAGCCGTTCGACGCGCTCTGGCCGAGCGTCGGCGACTGCGGCTGTCCTACGTCTCGGCCACCGATGCTCGTTCGGTGCGCGAGGTCGATCCGCTCGAGCTGATGACCGATGGCACGCACCTGACCCTGCGCGCATGGTGCCTGCGCACCGGGGAGGAGCGGTTCTTCCGACTCGACCGGATCCTGGACGCCACCCGCCTGGACGCCCCCGCGACGGCCCATCGCGCGCGTCGTCGGCGCGATGGGCCCGGCGAGTCCGGTGGATCGCAGCAGACCGCCGTCCTCACCCTGGCCCCCGGCGGTCGGTGGCTGGTGGAGCAGGTGCGCTGCGAGGACGTGGCCGAGAGAGCCGATGGCACCATGACGGCGACGGTGCGCGGGCGCGATCGCGCCTGGCTCATAGGGCTGGTGCTGTCAGCGGGCAGGCACCTGATCGCCGTCGAGCCGGCCGACCTGGCTCAGGAGGCGGCCGCGACGGCCGGACGCGCTCTGACCCGCTACGGGGCCGACCCGTCCTCGGCGGGCACGTCCGCCTCCGGGTGAATAATGCGGCCAGCACCTCAGGGGGTCGTTCGGGCAGGGCCCTCACGGAGGCTAGACTCGGAGCGTATCGGCACGACCCGTTTCCCGTCCGTCGAAGGAGTACGCCATGAGATTCCAGACCTGGCATATCGTCGTCCTGCTCATCGTGATCCTGCTGGTCTTCGGCTCCAACAGGCTGCCCGACATGGCCAAGAGCGTGGGGCAGTCCATGAAGGTCTTCAAGAAGGAGATCAAGGATCTGCGCGAGGAGGACGACGACACCCAGCCCAAGGCCCAGATCCAGCAGCCTCAGGAGGGCACCTACTACACCCGGCCCACGCAGCCCGGGCAGAGCGCCGCTCAGAGCCCCGAGGGATCCGCTCAGCAGTAACCCCGCCACTGCTCGCGGGCCCGCCGTCGACGAGGGCGGAGGGGCCGGGAGGGGTGCGAACGGGCGTCGACGTCGCACAGGCGCGCTCCTCGGGCATCGAGGGCACGCCTCGGGGCAGTTCTGAAAACCGGTGAGTAAGGAGGCCGCGGTGGCCAAGCTTCCGAAGATCAAGCGATCGAGGCGCAGGGACAATCCCGAGGCGCGCATGTCCATCGGGGACCACCTGCGCGAGTTGCGCAACCGGCTCTTCATCTCGGCGCTGGGCGTCCTGGCCATGGCCGTGGTGGGTTACCTCGTCTACGACCAGGCCTTCTCCCTCATCACGCGCCCCATCGATGCGGCTAACGCCAGGGGCGCCAATCTGACGCTGAACTTCGATACGATCCTGGCCTCCTTCGACATGAAGCTCAAGGTCTCGATCTGGCTCGGCATCCTGTTCTCCTCCCCCTTGTGGATGTACGAGTTCTGGGCGTACGTCGGACCCGGTATGACTCGCAGGGAGAAGGCCTACACCTGGGTGTACGGGCTGACCGGGCTCGTGCTGTTCGCCTCCGGTGCCGCCCTGGGCATGTGGATCATGCCGCACGCGGTGATCATCCTCACTGGTTTCATTCCCAGCGGCCCCACTGCGGGAGTCATCGGCGCCGGCCTGTACCTGTCCTTCATCATGCGGCTCGTCCTGGTCTTCGGAATCGCCTTCCTGCTGCCCGAGCTGCTCGTGGCTCTCAACATGCTCGGGCTGATGAAGGGCAGGACCATGATCAAGGGCTGGCGCTGGGCCGTGGTGGGCATCTTCACCTTCATGGCCTTCGCCAATCCCCTGCCCGATCCCTGGTCCATGATCTTCATGGCCCTGCCCGTCACCGGCCTGTACTTCCTGGCCTGCTTCATCTCGATCCAGCACGACAGGCGGGTGGAGAGGAGGCGCGCCGAGCTCGACGCCGAGCTCGACGCGGCACTGTCGAGGCCCGCACCCGCGATCTCGAAACCCCCGTCCGCCGTCGAGCCGACGAGCGCCGGCGACGAGGCCTGAGCCGCTGCGACGCTCCGACTCCCCGTCCGCTCGGATCCCCCGACCCCCTCCGACGCCACCCCGCTGCTTGTCACCCATGCGCATTGCCCTGATCGCCAACCCGACGTCCGGACGGGGACGTCATGGCGGCGCCGCGCACGTCGCCATCACCGCGCTCATCACCGCCGGTCATGATGTCGTCGTCGCCCACGGCTCCTCCTACAGCGAGTCGCGTGCGAATGCCACCGCTCTGCTCGAGCGCGACGGCGGTCTCGACGCCCTGGTCGTGGTCGGTGGGGACGGCACCGTCCACCTCGGCCTCGATGTCGTCGCGACCACGGGAGTGCCACTGGGCATCGTCGCCGTGGGGACGGGGAACGACATCGCCCGCCACCTCCGCCTGCCCCGCCGCGACGTGACCGCCTCGGTCGCGGTCATCGACGCGGCCCTGCGCGGCGAGGGGCGCGTCGCCCGCCTGGACGCCGTTCATGCCACCCGCCCCGACGGCTCGCCCGTGCCCGAGGAGCACGAATGGTCCCTGGCCGTCGTCTCCGCGGGACTGGACGCGGCCGTCAACGCCCGTGCGAACACGCTGACCTGGCCGGCGGGGGAGGGGCGCTACCTGCGCGCCGTCCTGGGCGAGCTGGCCGGCCTGGAGCCCTACGGCTACCGGCTCACCACCGACTCAGGGACCTGGGAGGGGGCGGCCCTCCTGGTCGCGGCCGCCAACACCCGCTACATCGGCGGCGGCATGGACCTGTCTCCCCGTGCTGACGCCGCCGACGGCCTCCTGGACGTGCTCCGCCTGGATCCGGTGGGCCGGGTCAGACTCCTCGGACTGCTGGCACGGATCTTCTCCGGCGCCCATCTGGGCGACCCGGCGGTCCATCTCGAGCGCTCCCGCGTCCTGACCATCGAGGCCCTTTCCCCACGGGCCGGGCTGCGCGCGCCGCCGTGCCCCATGGCCGACGGCGAGGCCGTCGCCGGCCCGCCACTGCGCCTGGAGGCCGTGCGCGATGTCGTCTCGGTCCTGCTGCCGCGCTGCTGAGACGTGACGATCCGAGCGCGGCCGTACATGTTCATAACGGGCCCGGGCAGAACGGCGGCGGCGCCCGTAGGCTTGCGCCATGAGCTCGCCCGCTGAACGTTATGCCGCCGCACGACGCCGACAGGCGGCATCCCGCAGCGAGCTCGCCCGCTTCACCGATTCCTACGACTTCCCCTTCGACGACTTCCAGGTCCGCGGGTGCGAGGCGCTCGAGCGCGGCGAGGGCGTCC
>ERZ773079.2267-NODE-2267-length-10858-cov-3.649542_pt1 | contig 10858 bp, 6 predicted proteins | sample MGYA00511355_ERZ773079 | MGnify/ENA primary metagenome ERZ773079 (study PRJEB29015, sample SAMEA2737979) | human oral metagenome | biome: human oral; feature: human-associated habitat; material: dental | place: China | collected 2117 ... | reverse complement strand
AGTAACTAACTATATTAGGTTATATATACCTAGATATGTAAATAAATTTCACTATCTATACTTTGTTAAAACAAAGAGGGCATGTTTTGAAACAGACTAATATAATTGAATTCAATCTTAGATTTAAATATAAGGAAAGACGCTGGCCTTCACTTATAAATGTGGAAGGATGCGTTGAGACAGGGCAATTTATTGTTCTGTGTGGATGTAGCGGTTGTGGTAAATCTACACTTTTAAGATGTATCAATCATTTAATTCCCGAATTCTATGAGGGGGAGCTTGCTGGAGTTTGCCTGATAGATGGTAATGATATATCTGGTCAAAGCATCGGGGATGTTGGAAAACAGGTTGCATCTGTATTTCAAGATCCAAGATCGCAGTTTTTTACAGTAAATAGCTCATCTGAAGTAGCATTTGGATTAGAAAACTTTGGACTATCGCATGATGAAATCGTTGATCGCGTCAACACTGGGTTTAGCAAATTTGGCTTAGAATATTTAAAAGGTAGGGCAGTATTTGAGCTATCAAGTGGAGAAAGACAGCTTGTCGCAATTCTATCTGCCTGGGCACTTGATACAAATATTATAGTTATGGATGAACCTACAGCTAACCTCGATCAAAGAGCGATAGCTAAGCTTTCAGATATGCTATCAGAGTTAAAGGCTGAGGGCAAGACGATCATTGTAAGTGAACATAGATTATACTATTTAGCAGATATTGCTGATGAATATTGGTATATAGACTCAGGGGAAATTGTTAAATGCTATAAATCAAAGGAAATGCTTCAACTAACAGAAGGTGAGCTAGCTTGTATGGGACTTCGCATGCCAGAGCTAAGAAATCTTAGTCTAAGGCACAGTGATTCCACATATGATAGTGCTGAATATAAGCTAAATGATGATAAAGTACATAAGCTTACATGTGAGAATGTAACATTTAGGTATAGAGGTTCTAAAAATAACACACTAAAATCTGCGAGCATTGAACTTAAAGCAGGAGAAATTGTAGCCATTGCTGGTCCTAATGGAAACGGAAAGACAACGCTTGGCAAGATTTTATGTGGAATTTATAAAGCATCATCTGGAAAGATTTCTTTTGATGGATTAGCACAAACCCCAAAGGAATTACAGAGCAAGAGTATTTTCGTTATGCAGGAAGCAGAGTTTCAATTCTTTACAAACTCTGTATGGAATGAATTGAAATATGGTAAAAAGATAAATCAAGGTCTTGAAGCTGAAATGGAAAAAATGCTAAAAATTTCGGGATTGTGGGAGCTAAGGAACAGACATCCATTCACTTTATCTGGAGGGCAGATGCAAAAGCTTGTTCTTCTTTTGGCGTATTTTTCAGAGAAACAAATCATTGTACTTGATGAGCCAACTGCAGGACTTGATGGCCGCTCGCTACAAACATGCATAAAAATTATTAATGAGATGAAAAAGGACAAAATTGTTCTTATAATTACTCATGATATCGAGCTTATAGCAGGTGCATGCAGAAGCTGTGTTTGGCTAGAAGATGGAAGCTTACGTGATAGCTTTACTCTTGATTCAGATGAATCCCTTCGCAAGTTTTGCATATATAGAGATGAAAGATTAAAGGCAGTAACAAATGAATATGCGGTGTCTAGTATAAAACATAGTTTTGACCCGCGTATTAAACTTGTAATTGCCTTATTTTGTTGTGCAACAAGCGTATTCGTTAGCGCTCCGTTAGTAACAGCAATGTTTGTAGCAGGAATGTTAATTAATCTATATGAGCGCAATATCAAATCTTCGCTATGTTATGGTGCAGTTTATGCAGCTTTACTATTTGCTTTCATTGGATTTCCAAATGTAGTGACTGCTTTGCTAATAAATGTTATACCGAGGTTTTTAGTAATAGGAGAGTTTGTTTCCGCCTTAATAAGTAATGATGGAGGCGATAAGATGATAACAGCATTCAGGTATATGCATATGCCTGAGAGAGCAATAATGATTTTTGCTGTTATGTTTAGGTTTGTACCAGTGATGAGTAAAGATCTATCACTTATGAGGCAATCAGTACATACTAGAGGATTTTTTAAGACTCTACGAGAAAAAGTAGTGGCTTTTCCAGAGTATATGGAAATTATTATAGCGCCGTTAATGCTTAGAGTCATTCGAATAGCTGAATCTCTTTCTGCATCGGCAGAAACTCGAGGAATCTCATTGCCCGGGCGTAGACAGTCATATACGTCTCTCAAAATTAAAATGTCTGATGTATTGATTTTCCTTGCTGTACTTTCTTTGATATGTTTTGGCTTTTTCTATACTAGAATAGTTATTCTATTCTAAGCAGTTTAGTAGCCGTAATCATATATTACTGTAAATTTAACTTATGAGAGGAGTTTGCCATGGAATCTAATAGGCTCAAGACAAAGGACATAATTACTGTTGTACTTTTGTCATTAATTAACATTGTAATATTTATGTCAGGAACCTTCCTGTATGCTACACCGATAACGGTGCTACTAATGCCTATATATTATGCATTATTAGAAGGGATGGTAGTTTTCACAATTGGTGTTAAAGTACGCAAGAGAGGTGCTATGCTCATTTATTGCATAATTCAAGGAGTTGTCGGATTCTATCTTCCGTACACGCTTACTTATATTTTGATGGGAATTATATCAGAAATCATTCTTTCAAAAACTGGTTATGATAATATTAAGGGTCTTACAGTAAGCTATATACTGCAGCAAGTCGGACTGTGCTTTGGAAGTACTGTGTATCCTTATGTTTTTGCTCTCAAAAAGACGATGGAAATGATGAGCGTAAAAGAGTCTGCCAATCTAAAATATGTTATGACACATGCGGGAAGTTCAATAATGAGCTGGGGATGGATAGTTTTGATGATAGCTACAGCAGTTATAGCATTTGTAGGTTCGCTTCTGGGAAAGAGAGTAGTTAGGAAACATATAATTAAAGCTGAAGGAGCTTGCGAGGATGAAAACTGAAGATAATAAAAGAAAAGAATCAGCATCGTTCTTTAAGGAGCTTGGAGGCTTCATGCGTCCATACCGAGTGGGCTATACACTATCTGTGCTTATAAGTACGCTTTCTGTTTTACTTAACATAGGAGCATATATGCTTGCGGGAAGCATAGTGGTTGAACTGTTTTCATCTACAGTTAACTGGAGCAATATTGTTAGTCTTGGAGTTTTACTTGCTATATGTAAGCTCGGAAGCGGTATTGCAATGAATATATCTACTTGGCTTTCGCATAAAGCTGCATATAATACACTGAAAGATATTCGTAATGCACTTGTAGAGAAGATGCTGAGACTTCCACTTGGATACTTCGAGGAAAATGGTAGCGGAAGATTAAAGACCATGCTAGTTGATAACATCGAAGGAATAGAGAAAACGCTCGCTCATATGTTACCTGAGATGACGGGTAATCTTGCAGGTCCAATAGTGCTAATTATATGGATGTATCTCATTGATTGGAGAGTTGCTCTTGCAATGTCTATATGGATTTTGATTGGATTTTCTGTCACCATGGGTATGATGCGAGGCTATGAAGAGAAATTCCAAGGCCAAATTAAAGCATCAAAGACAATGAACCAAGCAATTGTAGAATTCGTAAACGGTATTGAAGTTATAAAGAATTTTGGTAGAACTGAAGAGAGTTATAGAAAGTATATAGATGCCATTAAGGGTCATGCAGATTACAATGTGCACTGGATGAAAGAAACGCAGATATTTTCATCATTAGGCATGGCAATTGCGCCATTTTCGATATTTCCAGTGCTTATCTCAGGATTGATATTCTGGAATGGAGGAAGCCTTGAAACACCGATGTTTTTCCTCCTAATGATATTATCCTTTGGAATTTTTTCACCACTCATGACTGCTATGACATATATTGACCAGACAGCCCAGATGGGAACATATGCTAAGGAAATCAGAGATTTACTTAATTACCACGAGCTTCAAAGAGGTGATAGAACAAAATTTGATAATAACAATATCGAGTTCAAGGATCTTAGCTTTTCCTACGGTAAGGCAACGCGCGATGTTTCAAATACAAATGTAGTTGAAGTAGATAAGAAGGCTGCTGACAATGTTTCTTTAAAAATAAAAGACGGTAGTATGATGGCTTTTGTTGGACCTTCCGGAAGTGGTAAATCTACGCTAGGAAAACTAATTGCAGGTTATTGGGATCCTAATGAAGGTAGTATAACAATAGGTGGACACGATATGAAGGAGTATTCACAAGAAGCTCTTAATGCTGAAATTGCATTTGTAGACCAAGACACTTTCTTATTTGATAAATCGATAAGGGATAATATACGCCTTGGTAATCTAAATGCTACAAACGATGAGGTTGAAGAAGCTGCTAAGAAGGCGGGATGCCACGAATTCATTATGGCACTTCCTAATGGATATGAAACAATGGCAGGAGCAGCAGGAGAAAGCCTATCTGGCGGAGAAAGGCAGAGAATTACAATTGCAAGAGCAATGATGAAGAATGCACCAGTGATGATCCTTGATGAGGCTACATCTAGCTCTGATCCAGAAAATGAGGCATCCATACAAGAGTCATTGTCTGCTGCAGCTAGGGGTAAAACTTTGATTGTTATAGCCCATAGACTGATGACTGTTAAAAATGCTGATCAAATAGCCTATATTGAGGACGGACGTATTAAAAAGATGGGTAGGCATGAAGAACTGATGGAATCGTGTGATGACTACAGAATGATGTGGGAACTTTCAGAGGAAGATCATAACTCAATTGCAGGAGGACTAAAATGATTAAGACGATTAAAACACTCTGGGAATTTTGTGAGCATCAACATAAAACATTCGCTATCACTTTGATAATGTCTCTTGTGCGTGCATTTATTGGTGTCACACAGTTTATGGCTATAATGCTTGCAGTAGACGTTATAATAAATGATGCTAAAGCAGAACCGGCAATTACAAAAATTATTATTTTAGCTGTGTTATGTGCAGTCGGTAGCTTTGCTACATCGTTTTACGAGCATTCGGGAAGTGTGGCTGTTGGCTTTTATATGACATCAGACAAGCGTATCGGCCTAGGTGATTTTTTGAAGAAGCTTCCACTTGGTTTCTTTAGTGATAATACTTCAGGTGATATTGTAGCAACACTTACAACTACCTTAAGCGGTATTGAAACCGGTGCTGCTATGGCTATGATTACTACGGTATCAGGAGTTTTTAGTGCATTTGCAATGTTTGTTGCAGTTTGCTTTTATGAGTGGCATGTAGGCATTATCACAGGAATTGGTATGGCTGTATATCTTCTGACTGTGGATTTTCAAATGAGAGTATCTGAGAAGAACGCTCCATTACTACAAAAAGCGCAGAGTAAACTGGCTGCAGCAGCCTTGACCTTCCTTCAAGGAATTAAAGTTACAAAAACCTTCAGTGTAAAGGAAGGAAATGACGAGCTTAATGAAGCTATCAAGGGGAGTGAGGATGCCAATATTAATTTGACAAATAGGACAATGCCGTCACAGTTTCTGAGCAGGCTTGTCATAGCTTTCTTTGAGATTTTGATAATTGCATGCGCTCTTTGGCAGCATAATGAAGGGAATATATCTCTTGTAAAAACAATAATGCTGCTTGTGTTTAGTTTTGTAGTATATGTTTCACTAAATCAGGCAGGATCGGTACTTTCTATGATAGGTCTTTTAGATAGTGGACTAAAGGCAATTGGGGAAGTGGAAGCATCTGAACAGATGAGCTGGAGCGACAAGCCTTTACCTATGGGAAATAATGAAATTTCACTTGAATCTGTTAACTTCTCATATGGAAATAATGAAGTATTACACAATGTGTCTGCAACAATCAAAGAAAACTCTTTGACTGCAATAATTGGACCTTCTGGCTCGGGTAAAACAACCTTGTGTGAACTAATACCGAGATTTCACGATATAAATAGCGGAAGCATCAAAATAGGAGGCGTAGACATCAGAGATGCAGACTATGAGGAACTTATGAAAAGAATAAGCATAGTGTTCCAAAGAGTCTACCTGTTTGAAGACAGTATTTATAACAACATCGCTTTTGGAAAACCAGATGCTAGTATTGATGAGGTACGTGCAGCGGCAAAGGCGGCTAGATGTGATGAATTCATTGAGGCACTTCCGAATGGATATAATACAGTGTTAGATGAAGGAGGTAGCAGCCTTTCAGGTGGAGAAAAACAAAGAATATCAATTGCTCGTGCAATTCTTAAAGATTCTCCAATCATAATAATGGACGAAGCTACTGCAGCGCTCGATGCAGAAAATGAACATGAAATCTTGGCTGCAATAGAAGCGCTTACCAAAAATAAGACCGTAATTATGATAGCACATCGCATCAAATCAATAAGAAACGCAGACCATATCATTGCTATTAAGGATGGAAGAGTAATACAAGACGGAAATCCTAATGAATTATCAAACAAAGACGGTCTATATAGAGATTTCTTGCGTTCTAGAGAAAAAATTTCAGGTTGGACCATAAATAATTAGTTTCAAGATGATAAAAATAGGCTGCAGATATTCAGCTTGATGCAGCCTATTTCATCAAAAAGGAGTAAAGATGCGAATTGGAATAAGTGGTGCAAGCGGTAAAATCGGATCCTATACATGTCAATATCTTAGTCAGTTTATGCCAGATGTAGAAATTATAGGAGGGACTAGGAATAAATCACAGTTTATAAAGGAACTCGAGAAGAAAAATAGCAATTTCACATGGAGACAGCTTGATTTAAAAGTAGATAAAAGTATCTTTGATTTTATTGATGAAATAGATATATTTGTTAATGCATCAGGTGCACAAAATCTTTCTAGATCAATACGCAAAATAATACTTGATAAAATGCCTTTGATTGAAGTAGGGTATGAATCATATTTTGATTCTCTTAACAGAGAGGAAGCTCCAAATACCTTTTTATATGGAGTAGGTATGGCACCTGGATTTACAGGCCTGTTATCAAGAGCTATGATAGATTGTTTTGAGAAAAAAAATGAAAATGTCAAAGCAAGAAAGCTATGGTATTTGGTAAGAGAAAGTATATCTCGCTCAGCTGCTGAGGATATGGCAGATTTATTTGCTTCAAAAGTCACGACAAATCATATAGCTTCTCTCGAAAATAATGCAGTATCATTGCCTCTGTTTAATAATCTTGTGTATCCATTTCAATATTATGATGCTGAAGCTACAGCGGTGGATGAAATTTATAATATTAATAGCAGTGAAACCTATATGCTTAGAGAGGATGGCGATTTATATAACATAGCTGCAAGATATGCAGGTGATAAAAATGGACTAACGAACTATTTTATTAAGGCATCAGAAGCTACAGCAGCAGATAGTCAGTTTGTTCGAATGGCTGCAGAGGTTATTTCAGAACATTCATCAATGACAATAGTATTAGAGGGACCATCACAATCTGCTTTAAGTGGATGCACCTGTGCTGCAACAATTGCAAATTTACTAAAGAATGGATGCAAGTCAAGGATTGAAAGATTAGTAGAATGCAGTAACTGGAAAGAAATTTATGAACAAGTCATTTCATCAGGTGTTTTCTATGTTAATGAAACATACAATCAAAGCATGATGGATTTAGGAATCGAAGAAAGCGGAGAGCTTTAAATTTTTTTAACACAAGGTTAGTGATGACTAACCTTAAGAATATGAAGTATTGGAAGGAATATAATGGCTGAATTATTTAAAACTATACAAGATTTAACTAAGGAACCTTTCATAGAACTACCGAAAGGAAACATGTTAAGGTTATTTGTCAAAAATTTCTGTATGAATCCAGAAAGAACAGCATTTATTTACGAGAGTGATAATGGTGAAATGGAAGAATTTACATATGGAGATGTAGCTAACATAGTATCTATTATCGCAAATGAATTAATATTATCAGGGGCGAAGCCTGGGGACCATATATCTGTTAGTATTCCTCCATCGCCTGAAGCTTTATGCGCAATACTTGCAGTCGTATGGATTGGGGGTGCATATATACCAATCAATATGAATCAACCTATAGAAAGAAGAAAATTAATATATAAACAAGCTGAAATCAGATATTGTTTAAGCACGAAAAATTCGAATGCATTAGCTATTGAGGAATGTGTAAATATTATAGTCCCATCGACGTCTTCTTTAGAACAAAAAGAACTATTGAATCGTATAAATAATTCAAGTGAATATATGCGAAAGCTACTGCCGTATCCATCAAAAGCAGATGATACAGCATATATTATATTTACTTCTGGTTCAACAGGAACACCAAAAGGTGTTGAGATTGCACATGGTAGTGCTGTTAATACGATTGATGATATTATAGAACGTTTTGATATAAGTGAAGTTGATAGAGCAATAGGAATATCAGCTCTTGATTTTGATCTTTCAGTTTTTGATTTATTCGGAATGTTAAGCGCTGGGGGAAGTTTAGCTATTATTCCTGATGAGAAGAGAAAAGAACCAGAATATTGGAAGATGCTTATAGATGAGCATAATATAACTGTTTGGAATACAGTTCCTGCACTGTTTGAGATGCTTATGATATACAGTAATCCTGATGATGGACTAGCAAATTTACGACTTGTTCTCGTTTCCGGTGATTGGGTTAAGCCTAATCTCTACAAAGAGCTTCGCATGAGATCCAATCATTGTAGATTTATTGCCCTTGGTGGTGCAACAGAAGCTTCAATATGGTCGAATATGTTTGAAGTAACAGAAGTGGATCCGTCATGGGATGCCGTTCCATACGGTAAAGCCTTATCAAAGCAAGAGTTTCGTATAGTTGAGAACGGTGTAGATGTGCCGGTAGGACAACGAGGCGAGCTTTGGATTGGTGGAGATGGTCTTTCTAAGGGATATGTATCTATGCCTGAACAGACCGCAGTTTCATTTGTCATTGAAAATGGAAGACGATGGTATCGTACGGGTGATTATGGCTACTTAAAGCCAGATGGAAATATTATATTTTGTGGACGTAAAGACAGCCAAGTTAAATTAAATGGATTTCGAATAGAACTCGGTGAAATTGATGGCAAAATTAGAGATTTAGAAGATGTTAATAATTCTATAACTATTCTTACTGGATCAGGAAATTCACAATATCTAGCAACGGCAGTAGAGCTGAACCTGGCTTCCGAAGTGCCAGATGAAGAGGATAGCCTAAAATCGTGTACATACAACCAATCATCAGATACCTCAGCTCAAGTTTGCTTTGAAAATGCTACAGATTATGCCACAGCGCGGCTTATGTTATCAGTGCTTAATGGAGATTCGAATATTAAACCTCTTAAATGTGAAACTATTAGTGATGAAGGGCGCAGGATTATGGGTCTATGGAATTCGATACTTAAATCTAACAAGTTAACGGACATAGATGTTGTAAATAATAACTTAGAAAAATTAACTAATGAAGGAAATATAGAATTTTGCAATGAGTTGTTTAAACGTAAGGATATAATTCGTGACATATTGACTGGTAAAAAGTCGAAATTTGCAATTTTAGACGACGAAGTTATTTCTCCTACAAAGCTAATGGGTCAAGGTGATTTACCTCTATTACAATCAGTAATTGCTGACAAAATTTCAAGTTATTATAAACGTACAAAAACAAAAGGTGAAATTGTTAAAATTGCAATACTGATGGGGCGTAACGGTGAAAATATTATTCCAATTTTACAGAAAATATCTAATGATATTGAGAAAATTGAACTGGTATTTTTGGAAACCAGTGATGCACTACTTAGGAAAGCTGAACTAAATCTTTCAAAATTAAAGCTAAAGACATCATATGTTAAATGTGACTTTACCCATATCAATGAAGAATTAATAGGCGCTATAGATATAATAATTGCTTTTAACAGCATGCATCTATTTCGAAACGTACACGAAGGCTTAAGAATTTTAAGACTTATGCTTAGTGAGAGTGGATATATAGTTGCAGGTGAATCGACTTGCCTTGAGCCTCTTGGTCTAATATCTGCTGCTATTGTTGAGGATGGATTTGCAAACTATACAGATGAACGTACGTATACGGGTAGCCCGACGCTTACAATAAATAGCTGGATACATGCTATAAATAAATCCGGTTTACATATAATTGATTATGACACATCAATTATGAAAAATTTCTCGATAATATTAATAGATAATAAATCAAAAACTGGAGAAAATTTTATATCAGATATTCGAGAGCATTGTAAATCTCAACTTCTATCATATATGATTCCATCAAAATTTGCTCTTACATCCGTATTTCCACTTACGCAAAATGGTAAGGTTGATAGAAATACGATTGCAAGCTGGTTTGAAAAAAGCAATTCAACAGGATCACTTGCAATATCAACAGAGACAGAAAAATGCATTGCAGATATTCTTGCGGAACTTATCGGTCTAAGTGAAGTATTTTCAGATACAGATTTCTTTGAGGTAGGAGGTGACAGCCTTTTAGCGGCGAGATTGATAAATGCAATAAAGACAAGATTTGCTGTCGATATTACGATGAGAGAACTATTTGATAGTAGAACCGTATCAAATATCTCTGAGATTATAGATGAACGTAGTGAAGAGAAGATGGATGAGGGTGAAATATGATTGCTATTCTTGGTGGTACCGGAAAAATAGGAAGAAAAACTTTGAATGCAATACGTATATTGGAACCGGAGATTGAAATCATAATTGGAAGCAGAAACAAACCGACTGAAGGAGATGTAAGCAGTTATATTTGGAAAGCTTTTGATGTGAATGATGTTAAGAGTATAGATGCTTTATTAGATGGGGTCTCAGTTGTTATAAATGCCGCAGGACCATCATCGGTAGTTAGTGCACCTGTTATGGCTGCTACAAGA
>ERZ773079.2262-NODE-2262-length-10874-cov-2.775210_pt1 | contig 10874 bp, 10 predicted proteins | sample MGYA00511355_ERZ773079 | MGnify/ENA primary metagenome ERZ773079 (study PRJEB29015, sample SAMEA2737979) | human oral metagenome | biome: human oral; feature: human-associated habitat; material: dental | place: China | collected 2117 ... | reverse complement strand
GTATTGACCGTTTCCAAAAAACCTTGATGGAATATGGTTTAACGGTGATTGTGCGCAAAACTCGTGGCGATGACATTGATGCGGCCTGCGGACAATTAGCCGGCGATGTCATTGACCGGACTAAACGTACTGCACAGAAAAAACGTTTTGGCGAGGCGATTGCCGTTCAAGTTCAATAAGTTGATAAGTAAGAGAGGAAAAATTATGCGCCCTATTCAGTTTATCTTTTACCGTTTTGCGATCTTTATTTTTCCTTTTTTACTTTCTGCCTGCGTCAGCCATTCCGACACATCCGATTTTGATAAACAGGCGGCGGCAAAAGCCCGTGTAGAACTGGCATTAGGTTATTTACAACAACAAAACGGCAGCCAAGCGAAATTAAATTTAGATAAAGCCCTTTCTTATGCCCCAAAATACTCTTTGGTACACGCTGCGTTAGCCTATTTTTATCAACAACAAGGGGATTTGGAACACGCTAAACAAGCGTATTTAACAGCCATTAAATTGGATGATACACAAGGGGATGTCTTGAATAATTTCGGTGCATTTTTGTGTGCGCAAGGAGAATATCAGGCGGCCTATAAACAATTCACACAGGCATTAAATAGCCCGCAGTATTATCATCAAGCGGATACTTACGAAAATCTGGCACTCTGCGCCTTATCTGCGAAAGATCAGAAAATTTACCGAGAAAATCTGACCGCACTTGAGAAGATCGCACCAGAACGTGCAAAGAAATTCGCTCAATTCACAAAATAGCCTGATAAATTACCGAAAAAGTGCGGTGAATTTTTCCCCTGTTTTTGTTGCTTGTTCATTCGCCTCTTTTCAAGCGTATTTTCCGCCTTTATTTTTTCGCCCAAAATGCTTAACAAATTCTCTCGTGGCGCAGAATCACGCTATATAACAGTTGCAAAAGACGCCTGACAACCTTAAACTTTACCCGTTAAATTTTAGTAAAAAAACCTTTCATTTATGAACACACAAGAATGCCAAACCGATTCACCAGAAATAACACTCGGTGATAAATTTCGTATCGCGCGAGAAGCGTTACACCTTTCTTTGGAAGAGGTTGCCGAAGCTATCGCATTACGCCCATCAATTTTAAAAAGTCTGGAAGAAAATCAATTTGTGAATGCCGCCGTTCCGGCGACATTCATGCGAGGTTATGTGCGAAACTATGCTAAATTTTTACGCATTCCGGAATCCGAATGGACAAATTTAGTGCATTTTGGTCATGACCAAGAAAATGATTTAGGTAAAAATGCGAGAGCAACACATGCTGTCAATCAATACACATCACATCATCGTTGGGTCGGTTATTTAACTGCGTTGGTGGTGCTTGTCGTGATCGGCATGACAGGAATGTGGTGGTGGGAAAATCATCAGCATGCCAATGAAGAGCGCGATAATTTAGTCAACGCCTACACCCAAACCATGGCAACCACTTCAACGCCTGCTGCAGTATCCAATGACAAACCGCAAGATGCTACCGGTGTTATTACCGCAACACGTTCTACTGCGGACAGCCCAGCGACGCCATCGGCGAATGAGTCTAATACGCCGGCACCAACTAATGCATTACAAGCGGAAATGGATAAAATCACCGGCACCAAACCGGCACCGACTGCAGAGACAACCACGGCGCAGCAACCGCAACAGCCGCAACAACAAAGTGCGGTGGAAAATTCAAGTGTTTCTGCGGCTGCAACAAAAGATGCCTTATTCATTGAAGTTCTCGGCAATTGCTGGATCAGTGTGAAAGACAAGAACCGAAAAGTGTTAGCGCAAAAAGAATATAAGCAAGGCGATGTCCTCAATTTCAGCGAAGGTGAACCTTATTCTTTGATTATCGGTGCGCCGGCAAATGTGAAAATTACATATAAAGGCGAAGCTTTCCCGTTAACGGTAGATGGGCGTGTCGCAAAATTTAAATTACCTCAATAATGGGCGAACAATGTTAGAAAAGCCAAAAATTCAGCGTAGAGAATCCACGAAAATTTATGTGGGGAATGTCCCCATCGGGGGGGATGCACCGATTGCAGTACAATCTATGACCAACACACGAACGACTGATGTTGAAGCCACGGTCGCGCAAATCAAATCGTTAGAGCGCGTGGGTGCCGATATTGTACGGGTGTCCGTGCCAACCATGGAAGCGGCGGAAGCTTTTAAATTAATTAAACAGCAAGTGAGCGTGCCATTAGTCGCCGATATTCATTTCGATTATCGCATTGCGTTGAAAGTCGCCGAATATGGTGTGGACTGCTTGCGCATCAATCCGGGTAATATCGGACGTGAAGATCGTATTCGCGCCGTAGTGGATTGCGCGAAAGATAAAAATATCCCCATTCGTATTGGGGTGAATGCCGGCTCACTGGAAAAAGACATTCAGGAAAAATACGGTGAACCGACGCCACAAGCATTGTTGGAATCGGCATTGCGCCATGTTGAAATTTTAGATCGTTTGAACTTCGATCAATTTAAAGTGAGCGTTAAAGCCTCTGATGTGTATTTGGCGGTGGAATCCTATCGTTTACTGGCGAAAGCCATTAAACAGCCCTTGCATTTAGGCATTACTGAAGCCGGTGGTGCGCGTGCCGGTGCAGTGAAATCTGCCATCGGATTAGGGATGTTATTGGCTGAAGGGATCGGTGACACCCTGCGAGTGTCTTTAGCCGCCGATCCGGTAGAAGAAATCAAAGTGGGCTTTGATATTTTAAAATCACTGCGTATTCGTTCTCGTGGCATTAACTTTATTGCTTGCCCAACCTGTTCCCGTCAAGAATTTGATGTAATTGGCACAGTGAATGCACTTGAACAGCGTTTAGAAGATATTATTACGCCGATGGATGTGTCAATTATCGGCTGTGTTGTCAATGGTCCGGGGGAAGCGTTGGTGTCTGATTTAGGTGTCACCGGCGGCAACAAGAAAAGCGGCTATTATCTTGACGGTGAGCGTCAGAAAGAGCGTTTTGATAACGACGATTTAATTAATCAATTAGAAGCGAAGATCCGTGCCCGTGTTGCGCAGCAAGATCCTAAAAATCGTATTCTTTAATTTTTAATAAACACAGGAAGTTATTGTGGCAAAAACTATTCAGGCAATTCGTGGAATGAACGATTGCTTACCAACAGAAACCCCGCTATGGCAATGGGTTGAGAATAAAGTGCGGTCGGTTTTAAGTGCGTATGGTTACGCGGAAATCCGTATGCCAATTGTGGAAAGCACACCGTTATTCGCCAGAGCTATCGGTGAAGTCACCGATGTGGTGGAAAAAGAAATGTTTACGTTCGATGACCGTGATGAAGAAAGTTTGACTTTGCGTCCGGAAGGCACAGCAGGTTGTGTACGTGCGGGTATTGAACATGGTTTGTTGTACAACCAAGAACAACGCTTATGGTATATGGGGCCAATGTTCCGTTATGAGCGTCCGCAAAAAGGTCGTTATCGTCAGTTCCATCAAGTGGGCGTAGAGATTTTCGGGATTCCTAATCCGGAAATTGATGCGGAGCTTATCGCCTTAACCGCCCGTTTATGGAAGGATTTAGGCATTTTTGATCATGTGACGCTTCAACTTAACTCCATCGGTTCATTAGAGGCGCGTAAAAATTATCGTCAAGCCTTGGTCGATTTTTTACAAAATCACATTGATATTTTAGATGAAGACAGCAAGCGTCGTTTAACCACCAATCCGTTACGGATTTTGGACAGTAAAGATCAACGTGTTCAAGAAGTGCTAAATGATGCACCGAAATTACATGATTATCTTGATAACGATTCCCGCGAACATTTTGCGCAATTATGCGCCTTGCTTGATAGTTTAGGCATTCAGTACGAAATCAATCAAAAATTGGTGCGCGGCTTAGATTATTACAACAAAACCGTATTTGAATGGGTGACTTCCGCTTTAGGCGCACAAGGTACCGTCTGTGGCGGTGGTCGTTACGATGGGTTGGTTGAACAGCTAGGCGGTCATGCCACAAGTGGTGTTGGCTTTGCTATGGGCTTGGAGCGTTTGGTCCTGTTGGTACAGGAAGTGAATACACAGATTACCTTACCAAGTGCGGTGGATATTTACATCGTTTATCAAGGCGAAGGCACTACCGTAGCAGCCTTTAATTTGGCGGAAAAACTTCGTTCAGAATTACCGCACTTACGTACGCTTTTACACTGCAGCGGCGGGAATTTCAAAAAGCAATTTAAACGTGCCGATAAAAGTGGTGCGAAGTTAGCCTTAGTCATCGGTGAGGATGAAGTGAAAAACCAACAAGTGATAGTAAAAAACTTGTTGCAACATAGCGAACAAGCGGTTGTGGCATTAAGCGACATCATCAATCATATTCAAAACACATTCAAATAAGGAAAAAACATGGCGTATACCATTGAAGAAGAACAAGAACTCAGTGCGATTAAGGCGTGGTGGCAAGAAAACTATAAGTTTATTATTGCTTGTTTTGTGATTGCCTGTGTTGGCGTATTCGGCTGGAACTATTGGCAATCTTATCAGCTACAAAAAATCCACAATGTTTCTGCTGAATACGAGCAAGTGTTGTTTAACTATAAAAAAGATCCACAAGCACAAGAAGCGCAATTTGCTCAATTCATTAAAAATAATGAGAAAACGGCCTACGCGGTGTTAGCCCTGTTAGATAAAGCCAAAATTGCTGTTGAAAAACAAGATTTTACGCAGGCTGAAGAAGCGTTAAAACAAGCGGTGGCGCAATCAACGGATGACATTTTATCTTCTGTAACGGCGTTGCGTTTGGCTGCGGTGCAATTCCAGCTTGGGCAGTTTGATCCGGCGTTAGACAGTTTGAAATTAGTGAAAGATGAGGCTTGGAATGGGGCTAAAAATATCTTAGTTGGCGATATTCAGTTGGCGAAAGGAGATAAGGAGGCTGCGAAAAGCGCTTATCAACAAGCCCAGCAAAATGCCACTCCGTTAGAGCAACAACTCATTCAAGTGCGGTTAAATAATTTATAGTTTTTAAGGCTTGGGAAAACCAAGCCTTTCTTTTAACAATGAGGAATATCATGGCGAATAATCAACGCAAAATCCCTATTCCACCCCCATTAATTTTTGTCTTCTGTGCTTTGCTAATGAAAATGCTTCCACCTGTTTGGCAATTTCCATCTTCATTGTGGTTGGTGATTATACTTGGCGGAATGGGTTGCGTGATCGGCATGGCGAGCGTCTTACAATTTTTATTCGCTAAAACCACGATTGATCCACTAAAAATCGAAAAAACCTCACAATTAGTGACGAATGGAATTTATCAATACAGTCGTAATCCAATGTATCTAGGCTTAGTCTTTGTTTTATTGGCGTGGAATGCTTACCTTGGCTCGTTGTCAGCCATATTAGGTGTGATGCTATTTGTGTGGTATATCACCGAATTTCAAATTAAGCGGGAAGAGGAAAATTTACGAAATATTTTTGGTGATGCATTTACGGCGTACTGCCAACGTACCCGCAGATGGTTGTAACAGCAATTATAAAGATAAAATTTCTTTAACGAAGGGAATCGTTAGTTTACGTTGCGCCTGTAATGAGGCCTGATCGAGTTTTTCTAACGCATTAAACAAGGTTTTCATATCCCGTTCTAAACGTTTGAAGAGAAAATTAGCTGTTTCGTCAGGCAATTCAATGCCGCGTTGATGTGCGGCCAATTGTAAGACCGCTATCTTTTGTTGATCATTTAACGGCACTAATTGATACACTTCGCCCCATGTGAGACGAGACGCCAAATCCGGTAAATGAATCGATAAATTGGTCGGCGATTGATCCGCGCCGATCACTAAAAGCGTTTTTCCGGTTTCTCGGATTCGATTAATTAAATCGAAAATGGCCAGCTCCCAATCCGGATTGCCAATCACCTCTTGTAAATCATCCAAACACACTAATTCTTGTTGCTCTAGATTTTCCAGTACTGCCGGAGAGAAATATTGTGCTTTATTCAAAGGCACGTATAAGGCAGGGCGCTGATGCGTTAAGTAATGATGACAAATGGCTTTTAATAGATGGCTTTTCCCGCAACCACGCTGCCCCCAAAGATAGAAAAAAGGTTGGCTAAGATGAGAAAAGTTTTTTTGTAGCGAGCTGAGCAGAAGCTGATTGTTTTCCGCGTAGAAATTTTCCAGCGTGTCATTATCAAATTGATGAATGGGGAGAGGAAGTTGGAAATATGGCTCGCTCAAATCAAATACCGAAAATGCTGAAATAAAGTGCGGTAAGAATAAACGAAATTTTTAAAATTAGAAAGTCATTAGCGGATATTTTTCCTTTCCGCTAATGACTGTTACATATGCGTTTTATGTAGCTTCATTTTTCGCTTTAGGTAATACCAAGTTCAAAATGATGGCAACCACGGCGCAAAGGCTGATTCCTTTTAAGGACACACCGCCGACATCAACGAACATGTTACCGATACCGAATGTCATGACCACAGCAATAATGCAAAGGTTACGTGCTTCGGTGACATCGACTTTGGCGCGGATCAAGGTGCTCATACCGACAACGGCAATGGAACCGAATACCAACATCATGATACCGCCCATCACGATGGTTGGGATGGTAGATAAAAAGGCACCGACTTTTCCACAGAAAGAAATGGCAATTGCCCAGACCGCCGCCCAAGTCATGATATTGGGATTGAAATTACGGGTGAGCATGACCGCACCGGTGACTTCTGCATAGGTCGTATTTGGTGGACCACCTAATAATGATGCGGCGCTCGTTGCGATACCATCACCCAACAAAGTGCGATGTAAGCCCGGTTTTTTGATGAAGTCTTTGCCGGTGACGGAACTAATCGCCATAATGCCACCAACGTGTTCCACAGCGGGCGCAATGGCAATTGGCAGTAAATATAAAATGGCTTCCAATTTAAATTCAGGTGTGGTGATGTTTGGCAAACTAAACCAAGGCGCATCTAAAACCGGTTGGAAATTAATGAGTCCCATGAAAAGACATAGGATATAGCCCACCGCAATACCGAACATAATCGGGATAAGTTTCATTAACCCTTTGGAAAAAACAGCCACACACAAGGTAGTGATGAGGGTTACCATAGAGATCAAAACAGCATCATTGTATTGGTAAGCGCTATTTTTACCGAGTGCCATATCAACGGCGACCGGCGCCAAACCCATACCAATGATAATAATGACCGGACCCACGACTACTGGAGGAAAAATGTGTTCTAATGCTGCTGCACCACGTAATTTAACTAAAGCACTCAGTGCCAAATAAACCAAGCCAGCACAGGCTAAGCCGCCCATGGTGACAGGAATCCCCCAAGTGGCGACACCGTATTGGATCGGCGCAATAAAGGCAAAAGAAGATGCCAAGAAAATCGGCACTTGTTTGCCGGTGCAAAGTTGGAATAATAAAGTACCGATACCGGCGGTGAGCAAGGCTGTATTGGCATCTAATCCGGTAATTAACGGTACTAAAACCAATGCGCCAAAGGCAACGAATAGCATTTGTAAACCCACAAATGCTTGTTTAACGGAACTCTGTTGCTCCGTAATTGGAGCTTGTTTTGTATGTGTCATGTAAGTTTCAACTCTCTGTCTGAATTAACTTAAAAGTGCGGTCATTTTTTGAAATGTTTTTGTTTCTTTTTGCCGCAAAAAGGCGGATAAAAATCCGCCTAACCTGTTAATAAAATTTCCGGTTTCAGGATTATTTCGTACCGAAAATTTTATCTCCTGCATCGCCTAAACCCGGAATGATATAACCGTTTTCGTTTAAGTGATCATCAATTGCCGCGGTGTATAATTCAATGTCCGGATGCGCTTTTTCTAATGCAGCAAGACCTTCCGGTGCGGCAACTAATACTAAAACTTTAATGTGTTTGCACCCTTTTTGTTTGAGCAAATCGATCGTTGCAATCATGGAACCACCGGTTGCTAGCATCGGGTCAACGACGATAGCTAAACGTTCATCTAAATCGCTGGCTAATTTTTGGAAATAAGGTACCGGCTCAAGGGTTTCTTCATTACGGTACATACCGACAACGCTGATACGCGCACTTGGAACATGCTCTAACACACCGTCCATCATGCCAAGGCCTGCACGTAGAATCGGTACAACAGTGACTTTTTTACCTTTGATTTGGTCAATCTCAACCGGACCGCACCAACCGTCAATAATGACTTTTTCTGTTTCTAAATCGGATGTGGCTTCATAAGTTAATAGGCTGCCAACCTCTGTTGCCAATTCACGAAATTTTTTCGTGTTAATTTCTGCAGCACGCATTAAACCCAATTTGTGTTTCACCAATGGATGTTTGACTTCGACTAATTTCATTTTTTATCTCCTTCATGTTAAACGGTTCACCTCGAAAAGAATCGCGATGGATACATTAAAGCATACAGTTTCTTAAATTTAGCTCAAAAATAATGCCTATGAAATCATAGGCATTACGCTTGATTATTGCTCTTGGTTAATAAATGCGTCGTTTATCTCAATTTTCGCTTTGGCACGTAGCGCATTTAATAAGCTATTTTGCAAACTGATGCGATCGGTTTGTTCTATTTGTGCTGCAAATTGTTTTTTCTCTGATGCAGTTAACTTACCGTCCTCAACGTTATCCAACGCCACAATCACTACGCCACCTTCTGCGTTTTTAGCAGCTTTATAGGTCACGCTGCCATCAGCCGTTTTTTTCATTGAGAAAATAACATCTCCAAGGACAGGATCTTTCGTTTCGGCAAAAACCCATGTTTGTGCTTCACCAAAATTTAATCCATCTACGGCTTTCCCTGCCGTCAAATCTTGTACAAACTTATCCGCCTGCGCTAACACAATGGCTTCAGCTTTTTGGTGTTTTAATATTGCTGCAATTTCGCCCTTCATATCCTCCAAGGATCGGGTGGACTGCGGTTTATGATCAAGCACACGTACCACTAAAGAATGTTGCTCACCTACACTCATCGGCTCAGAATTGCTACCGCCTTGAGAAAGATCAGAATCAAAAATTGCCGAAGTGACATTCGGATAATTTAATTCTGACGGCACATCCTTACGAGAAAAATAGCCGGTTTCCTGAACTTTTACGCCAGCCTCATCTGCTGCAGCTTTTAATGAAGACGCGTCTTCAAAAGCTTTATCTGCTACGCGTTTTTCAATAGAAAAGAATTGGTTACCCATTAAATTTTGACGAATTTGTGCCGCGATTTCGGCTTTCACCTCGTCTAAAGGTAACACTTTCGCAGGTTTGCGTTCTTTTACTAAAATAATATGGTAATTGCCATCCACTTTTATCGGTTGGCTATATTTTCCAACCTCTAACGCATTTGCTGCCTCTTCAAAAACGGCTGGAAATTCACCCGCACTTACCCAACTTAAATCACCGCCTCGCTCAGCACTGGTTGGATCAATCGAGTGATTTTTGGCTAAATCTGCAAAATTAGCTCCGTTTTGTAGCTGTTGGTATAACTCTTGTGCTTGTTGCTCTGTTTTTACTTGAATATGGGCTAAATGTTGCTGACCTTGTGTCGTAAATTGCGCTTTATTATCTTGATAATACTGTGCAATTTCTACATCAGTCACATTCATATTTTTTTCCATGTTCGCACCGGATAAGTCAAGATATTGCACCTTAACCTGTTCCGGAAGGGTAAATTCCGCTTTATGTGCCTCATAGTAAGCTTGAATTTCCTCATCGGTTACGCTTTGTTTCTCAATTTCATCCAAAAGCGATAACTTCGCAAAACGCACTTGACGACGTTGGAAAAATAATTTTTCCAATGCTTCCTGCTGCACCGGAACGCTAAACATTGTGGCTGCCAACGCATTTTGAAGCTGTTCTAAACGCAATGCTTCTCGTACATAGCCGGCATAGGTTTCAGCGGAAATGCCATTACTTTGTAGCATTTGCTGATAGAGGGTATTGTCAAATTTTCCGTTATTTTGGAAAGACGGTGTCGTCACGATCTCTTGTTTAACACGGTCGTCACTGACACCTAGTTTAAGATCATTCGCATATTGGCGTAATAATTCTTGGTTAATTAAAGACGCTAAAATTTGTGTTTTGAGCTGAGTGATTTGCGCCGGCGAATCGGCATCTTGCGGGCTTAAATTACGGGAGGCAGCATTATATTGATTTTGAAACGTGTGCTGTGAAATCTCTTCTCCATTGACTTTTGCCGCAGAATTATCAATGCGGGTATAAAGATAGCCTGCCATCGAACTGATAACAAATGTGACAGTAATAAAACCAAAAAGAAACTTAGAAGCCCAGCTGGTTGAAGCTCCGTGTAGTTTTTCCATTACCATGAAACGTATCCTATAAAAATAAAGCAAAAATTTGCACGATTATAATCTAAAGCGCCTTTACACGCACTAGCAAAATAAAAAAAGCCAAATTATTCGATGATAATTTGGCTTTTAAAAAACGTTTAATTAATTGACTGCACTTGGAGAAATACTTTTCTTACGACGACTGCTTTTCACCGCAGAAATCGGTTCAAGTTTGACAAACTCAACACCGCTTGGGGGATTTTCCAATGCAATAGTTAACACTTCATCGATGGTTTCTACCGCGTGAATGTTCAAATCACGTTTGGCGTTTTCCGGAATCTCTTCCAAATCTTTCACATTATCTTTTGGAATAATGACGGTTTTAATACCACCACGGTGCGCTGCCAGTAATTTTTCTTTTAAACCGCCAATCGGCAATACTTTGCCACGTAGACTGATTTCACCGGTCATTGCCACTTCCGATTTCACCGGATTACCGGTTAAACAAGACACCAATGCGGTACACATAGCAATCCCTGCACTCGGGCCGTCTTTTGGTGTCGCACCGTCCGGAACGTGAATATGAATATCACGTTTTTCGTGGAATTCCGGATTAATGCC
>ERZ773079.2261-NODE-2261-length-10874-cov-4.259543_pt1 | contig 10874 bp, 9 predicted proteins | sample MGYA00511355_ERZ773079 | MGnify/ENA primary metagenome ERZ773079 (study PRJEB29015, sample SAMEA2737979) | human oral metagenome | biome: human oral; feature: human-associated habitat; material: dental | place: China | collected 2117 ... | reverse complement strand
GCACCATCAAACACTAACACAATCTCATCTGCAGGATGGGTTTGCGCCACAAGGCTTTCAAAACATTCTCTTAAATATTGTGGATTTTCCTTAATGTATAAGGACATTAAAACTGAAAATTTCATACTTCTCTATCTAACAAGTTATCTACATAAACCGTTTCAAATTAATTGCCAACTTAGGTGAAATTAAAACCACAAAGGCAATGACTAGCTGCTTAATACTTTTCGTTAATTTAAAAATCTCAAAATAGTAAAAAGCGGCTTTACGGGATAAATTCATAATATGTGGGTAAGCCAACATATATTGTGCGTTGATGGCAAAATTCTTTTCTTGCTCTGCCGTTTTCACATAATTTTCACGGATATAATCAATCGCTTTTTGCGTATTAGTCGTATCTGTTGATACGCTAGAACGCTTGGTATGGAACGTACAATAAGTCAACGGCTCTGCCACTTTGTACGCTTTAAACGTTGGATCTTGTACAAGCTTCAGCAAGAAATCATAATCTTCCAAGGAACGAAGTGCGGTCGATAATCCACCAATTTTTAAAAACAGATCTTTTTTCACCCCAATCATCGGCATACCACCGATTTTATTTGCCAGTAAAATTCGCTCTACGCTAATCTCTTGCGGCTCAATCGGGTTAGTCACATAGCTAAAACCTTCATTCACCATTTCACATTTAGCTGGATGGTAAACAAAGTTAACATCGGTATGCTCGGTAATCACATCAGCTAATTTCTGACATTTATCATTTGCAAAACGATCGTCATCATCAAGGAATAACAACCATTCACTACCGGCATTTCTTGCCCCGATATTACGGCTTTCTGCCGCCCCTTGATTGGTTTCGTTACGAATCACTTTAACTGCAAATGGATATGATTGTGTTACTTCAACGGGTTCTTTTGAGCAATCATCCACAATCACCACATCAAAATTATAGGCGGTCTGCTTGGTTAAACTTTCCAATAAAGCAGGAATTTCTTCTTTGCGATTATAAGAAGGCACGATGATACTAAACATCTTTCGGCTCCTTTTGTTTAAATAAAATAAGCTGTTTTCCGTGAGGGCCGAAAAGCGATAAGAACATCAGCATCACAAACATAATCCCCGGAAAAGCAAAGGTATCGGCTTTGATATTACAGAATGCCAAAATCACAAAGGCAGAAAGAATAAATTTCCAGCTACCATCAAACCAGTTTAAGGCGACTTTGCACACAAAATAGAAGGTAACCGCAAAACACACTAAGGCATAAGACACACCACCGTAAAGGATTTGACGTAGGAAACCGGAATCCGTATGTCCGTAATAGCGCCCTACTTCCAACTGCCCCGTCATATACATCCCATCACCATAAATAAACTGTTTAAGCGTTGGCATAAAGAGGTGGTTTTTCATCAACGTATCCGTTGACGAACTGACAAATCCTGCACCGTGTAATAAATTAATCACAGGCTCTAAAGCATGTGCCACATAAGGATTTTCTGGTAAGAAATAGGCCAATAATAATACTAAAACGGCGAATGCTATTAGGGATGGCACATAACGCCATTTGAAATACACTAAAATGCTCACGACGGATAATAGGAGGAATGTACGTCCTGAAATCAACCCAATACATAGCATAAAAAACACTAAAACACTTGGAAGCGTATTATGTTTAGCGTTGTAAGCCAATAAAAAATGCAACAGCATTAAATAGAACAAACTCAATTGGAAAAAGGCGGTTGCAGTGATGTTATATAAGCGATACTCCTGCTCTGAACCATAAAAACGTGCAGGCAACACCGCATTGGTCGAAAGCAAGAAATCGATCATAAATGATGCGCCCAGTAAGCCAATCACGCCTACGATAAACTGCACCACCACGCCAATTTGCAAATCACGCACCACGTTCTGTTGACCATTTACATTGGCATAGAAGGCATTATAAAGTCCCACACCGAAGATAAATAAAATCAGCTCTTTCACATACATGGTGATGACCGAAAAATCTCGCGTACCATTGACTAAAAGTGGAATCACGCTAAATGCAATCAGCCCAATGATAACGGCTAAACTATCTACTGGCACAGTGATACCTTGTGGTTTCTGCTTTTTAAAATATTGATAAGCCAATACAACCAATGCCGCTAAACCTGCGACGAATGACATTCGTACAACATGAAACAGCCAAGGATCGTAAAGATAAAAAAGATTAAAAAGTGCGGTCATTTTTACGTTATTTTCCTAAATTCTTTTTCACTGCTAAGATTTTTTTGAGTGGATATTTCATTAATTTCTTCACTAAATTATTAGATTTTGAACCACGAATCGCTTCCAAATTACTCACTAATTGTGGATTTTCAATGGCCACAAGCGGACGAACCACATTGTTATTAATCTGGAATTGAGTTTCAAATAATAAGAAATCATCAGCAAGCCAAAACGGTTTTTCTTGTTCTAGTTGCTTTAAAAATGCACGTGCCGCTGATTTTTTGATTAAGTATGCCACCGTACCTGCGAAATAACTTTTATACGGGTAAGCCACTGTGACATCACCAATTGTTTGACGCAAGAATGAAAAAGTGGTTGGATAATTAATTTCTAATTCCACATCATTAAATTCCGCAATTTTTGATTGGCCGATTAACACGATATCCGCATCACACTTTTCAGTTAAAAGTGCGGTCGTTTTTGGGGATAAATTCGCATTAAATAGCGCATCATCTTCACAGACTAAAGCATATTCATTTTCCGTCACATTTCGATCTTCTACAATCTGACGATAAACTGCCAAATGACTTAATGTACAACCAATTTCGCCTTTTGTGACGTTGCGTCCATAATGCTGTTCAAACTTCGTTGGGTTGAACACTTCTGCCAACTCATCCCATTCTTTTTGCATGGTATTAATGGCCGAAAACACAGTAAAATCTGCGGTATCGGGTTGAGCAAAAAACAGTTCACGGCGCTGAACATCTTTATCTAGTGAAATCAAATATTTATTCATAATTATCTCAAATTTGGTTTTTGCAGTATTTTGATTACAGTAAATGAAAATAGTTGCAAATTATACTAAAGAAATAGGTCAATGGCATGGCTTTTAGTCCAACTTTAAAAGTCCTAAAAAATAACCGCCCTTTAAATGCTTAAAGTGCGGTCTATTTTAAATGGATTAATGTGTTATTTCTTTCAATTAGAAAATTGAAGTGGCCAACCCCACAACAACACTTAAAGAAAGCACTACAGCTAACATTGCGTAACCAAAATCACTCATTTTAATTTCCCACTTGTTTAGTTAAAGATAACTCATTCTAACAATAAAGCATGTTTTTTCAAAAATTTTTTATAATTTACTTAACCTATTTAGTGACAGTCTTTATAATAGGAAAAATTCTCTAGAGGCAAAATTATGGCAACAATTAAAGATGTCGCAAAAATGGCTGGTGTTTCCACCACCACTGTTTCACACGTAATTAATAAAACCCGTTTTGTAGCAAAAGAAACCGAAGAGGCGGTGATGCAAGCCATTAAAAGCTTGAAATACTCACCAAGTGCTGTTGCTCGGAGTTTGAAAGTCAATACAACAAAATCCATTGGGATGATTGTTACCACCAGTGAATCTCCTTATTTTGCTGAAATCATTCATGCCGTTGAAGATCATTGTTATCGTCAAGGCTATTCACTTTTTTTGTGTAATACACAAAATGATCCTGAAAAAATTAAAAACCACGTCGAAATGCTTGCCAAAAAACGCGTAGATGGTTTATTGGTCATGTGTTCTGAATACACACAACATTCACTCGATGTACTTTCTAGTTTCTCGTCTGTGCCTATGGTGGTGATGGATTGGGGTCCAAATACAGATACCGATATCATTGAAGATAACAGCTTTACGGGCGGTTACCTTGCCACGAAACATTTAATTGATTGTGGTCATAAAGCGATCGGTCTTATTGCGGGTGAATTAGATAAAACGACTGCAAGAACCCGTTACGAGGGCTTTGTAAAAGCGATGAATGAAGCCAATCTACCAATACATGAAAATTGGATTATGGAAGGTTTCTTCGAGCCTGAAGACGGTTACGAGTGTATGAATAAAATTCTCACACAAGACAACCTACCTACTGCCGTATTCTGTTGTAATGATGTGATGGCATTAGGTGCAATCTCTGCGATTACGGAAAAAAGTTTACGCGTGCCTGATGATATCTCAATTATCGGCTATGATAATATTCACTCATCACGTTTCTATGCACCGCCACTCACAACGATTCACCAATCGAAGTCTCGTCTAGGTGCGCAAGCGGTTAATCTTTTGTTTGAGCGTATTGCCAATAAAGATAACGATAATCACGAAAAACACCGCATTGCGATCCATCCTGAACTCGTCATTCGAAAATCAGTTCGCAATCTTAAATAAACATTAAACTTTTTGACCGCACTTTGAATTTTATCTAAAAAGTGCGGTCGTTTTTTTACTTATTTTAGCCTTTATTGATTTAATTCAAGTTTTTGACGTATACCATTTGATCCCGATACATATTTTTGGTTATATCTCTCCTAGTTTTATTTTTATCGGAGTTTATATATGACTAATGAGTATCGCACTCTCCGCCATAACATTAATATGTTAGGGCGTTTTCTTGGTGAAACCATTAATGATGCACAAGGCGAAGACATTCTCACCTTAATTGAAAATGTTCGTCAATTGTCCAAACAATCTCGAGCAGGCGATAGCCTGGCACGTAAAACATTGTTGGATACCCTTTCCACCATTTCAAATGAAAATATTATTCCTGTTGCGCGTGCATTCAGCCATTTTCTTAACTTAACGAATATTGCTGAACAATACCAAACCGTCTCTCGCCAACATAAAGATTTACAATCCTCTAACCGTTCATTGAGTGCGTTATTTCAACGTTTAAAAGCACAAAATGCCTCAAAAGAAGAGGTTTACAAAACCGTTGAAAACTTACTTATTGAACTGGTATTAACGGCACACCCTACCGAAACCACACGACGTTCGTTAATCCACAAACACGTTGAGATCAATAAATGCTTAAGCAAATTAGAGCATGATGATTTAACACCTAAAGAACGAGGTATTATTGAACGCTTATTGCTTCGTTTAATTGCTGAAGCGTGGCATACCAATGAGATCCGTACAGTTCGCCCTACCCCATTCGATGAAGCAAAATGGGGCTATGCGATGATTGAAAACAGCCTATGGCAAGGCGTGCCGGAATTCTTACGTCAATTAAATGAACATGCTCGTGAATTTTTGGGGTACGATTTACCAGTGGGCTTACGTCCTGTCCGAATTTCTTCTTGGATGGGTGGTGACCGTGATGGCAACCCATTTGTTACTTCAAAAATCACCCAACAAGTGCTCTATCTTGCTCGTTGGAAAGCAGCTGATTTATTCTTAAATGACATCAAATCCCTTGCCGATGAATTATCCATGGTCAAATGCACACCAGAATTTACCGCAAAATATGGTGAGCATTTAGAGCCTTATCGTTTTGTGGTCAAAGAACTTCGCGCAAAACTTATCGCGACCCTTGATTACTTTGATGATTGCATGGCAAATCGTCCGCCACGCGTAAACCAAGCGGATATTATCATGGAAGATAATCAGCTTTGGGAACCACTCTATGACTGCTATCAATCATTGATGGCATGCGGCATGCGTATTATTGCCAATGGTTCCTTATTGGATATTTTACATCGCATTCGCTGTTTTGGTGTCACTCTTTCACAAATGGATATCCGTCAAGAAAGTACTCGCCATACAGATGCTATTGCAGAAATCACCCGTTATCTTGGCATTGGTGATTATGCACAGTGGAGCGAGGCAGAGAAACAATCTTTCTTAGTACGTGAATTGAATTCTCGTCGCCCATTAATTCCAACCCATTGGAAGCCGTCTGCAGAAACCCAAGAAATTTTAGAGACGTGCAAAGTTATTGCACAACAAAAACAAGGTGTAATTGCTTGCTATATTATTTCCATGGCGAGAAGTGCCTCTGATGTGCTTGCCGTGCATTTATTACTAAAAGAAGCGGGCGTGCCTTATCATATTCCTGTCGTACCACTCTTTGAAACCTTAGATGACTTAGATGCTTCTGAAAGAGTCATGCGTCAATTATTCAATATTGGTTGGTATCGTGGCGTGATTAACAATCATCAAATGGTGATGATTGGTTATTCTGATTCTGCCAAAGATGCAGGTATGATGGCTGCTTCATGGGCACAATATCGTGCACAAGAAGCGTTAGTCAATTTAACCGAAGAGCTAGGTATTGAACTCACTTTATTCCATGGTCGTGGTGGTACAATCGGTCGAGGTGGTGCGCCTGCACATGCAGCATTACTTTCTCAGCCACCACGCTCACTCAAAAATGGTTTACGCGTGACTGAACAAGGGGAAATGATCCGCTTTAAACTTGGTTTACCAGAAGTTGCGGTTGAAACCTTTGATCTTTATGCGAGTGCAATTTTGGAAGCAAACTTACTTCCACCGCCAGAACCAAAAGCAGAATGGCGTACTGTGATGGATGAACTTTCCGCTACTTCATGCGACATTTACCGTAGTGTTGTTCGTGGTGATAAAGACTTCGTGCCTTATTTCCGCAGTGCCACACCGGAACAAGAACTGTCTAAACTACCACTTGGCTCTCGTCCTGCAAAACGTAATCCAAATGGGGGCGTAGAAAGCTTGCGTGCCATTCCATGGATTTTTGCTTGGATGCAAAACCGCTTAATGCTACCGGCATGGCTTGGTGCAGGTGCGGCAATTCAAAAAATTGTGGATGAAGGCAAAGGCCATATTATTGAAGAAATGTGCAAAGCTTGGCCATTTTTCTCTACTCGCGTGGGTATGTTAGAAATGGTGTTCAGTAAAACCGATACTTGGCTTTCTGAGCAATATGATCATAACTTAGTGAAAAAAGAGCTTTGGTATTTAGGTGAAAATCTGCGTAACCAACTCAATGCGGATATCAAAACCGTGCTTTCGCTTTCTCACAAAGATGAATTAATGGCGGACTTGCCGTGGATCGCAGATTCTATTGCATTACGTAATGTTTATACGGATCCGCTCAATCTCCTTCAAGTGGAATTGCTCCGTCGTTTCCGTGAATTGCCTGAAAACCCAAGCCCTGATGTCGAGCAAGCCTTGATGATTACCATCACCGGTATTGCAGCAGGTATGCGAAATACGGGCTAGTTACAACAAATATAAATAAGTGCGGTCAAAAACAACGATGAATTTGACCGCACTTTTTGTTTTGTGTTTCTTGCGGTATCATACGCGCAATTGACTTAATGAAGGAAAACCCAATGACAACTGATATTCAAAAACTTGATCCCGATGCAGCGATTGATCTTGCTTATGATATTTTCTTAGAAATGGCGGGCGAAAATCTCGATCCGGCTGATATTATGCTATTCAATCTGCAATTTGAAGATCGTGGTGCAGTCGAGTTTGTCGAAACTGCCGATGATTGGGAACAAGAAATTGGGGTGTTAATCGATCCTGAGGCTTTTGCTGAAGTTTGGGTCGGATTAGTAAATGAGAAAGATGAAATGGATGATGTGTTTGCGAAATTCTTAATTTCACACCGAGAAGAAGATCGTGAATTCCACGTTATTTGGAAAAAATAGCACTCTTCTCACACATATCAATTTACAAACTAAAACCGGTTTAATTTAACATTAAACCGGTTTTTGCTTAACAGATTCGCGGTAAAGGTTCGTTGCGTGGTAAGTCTAATAAACGACTTTGACCGAAAAGCCCAACCGCTCTAACTTTGCCATCAGTGGTCACTTCACCAATTACGGCTGCGTTTTCACCTAATGGATGGCTACGAAGTGCGGTTAGAATTTCAGCTGTTTTTTCTTTATCTGCCACAATTACCAATTTGCCTTCATTAGCAAAATTTAATGCATCCAAACCGAGTAATTCGCAAATACCACGTACTTCCTGACGAATTGGTAATACCGTTTCATCAATTTGAATCCCTACTTTCTGTGCCTGTGCAAATTCATGAAGTACTGCATTCACACCACCACGGGTCGCATCGCGTACAGCTTTCACCCCTTCAATTGGACGAATGCAATCAATGAGCGGTGCAAGCACAGCACTATCACTGCGTAAATCCGTTTGAATACCAAGATTTTCCCGTAAATTCAAAATGGTTGCACCATGATCACCTAAAGTACCACTGACAATAATCTGATCACCTGGTTGAATACGATGCACGCCCCAGTCGAGTCCATTTGGTATCACACCAATACCGGCTGTATTGATAAACACTTTATCTATCGCGCCTTTTTGTACTACTTTGGTATCACCGGTTACCACTTGAATACCGGCTGACTGGCAGGCTTTTGCCATAGACTGGATCAATTTTTTTAAAGTTTCTAGTGGTAAGCCTTCCTCCAAAATAAACCCACAGGATAAATATTTTGGTACGGCACCGCATACCGCGACATCGTTAGCGGTGCCACAAACAGCGAGTTTACCAATATCTCCACCTGGGAAAAAAATCGGATCAATCACAAAGCTATCGGTAGAAAATGACAATGTTCCACCTAAAGCATTTAACTCTTGTAAAGCAATACGAGCCTGATCTTCGCCCTGTGAAAGTATCGGGTTATCAAATGCCTCGATAAAATAATCGCGGATCAACTCTTGCATTGTGGCACCACCATTTCCGTGTGCCATTGTAATAAAATCAGTCATTGTTTTATTCCCGTCTATATTGATAATAGGCCGCACATGCCCCTTCGGAAGATACCATCAATGCACCATAGGCATTGTCAGGATTACATTTTTTAGCAAATAATGGGCAATCCGCTGGCTTACATTTTCCGATTAATACATCGCCGCAGCGAGAATCAGGATCATCGGCAACTTGATGTGGCTGACAAGCAAAATGCGCTTCTGCATCAAAGCATTGATAATCATCTGTCAGTTCTACGCCTGATTCTGCAATTTCGCCTAATCCACGCCATTCGCTGCTGGCTTTCAAGCGGAAGACTTCGCTGATTGCCTGTTGCGCCAACACATTACCATGCTGGTGCACAATGCGTTTATACTGATTTTCCACTTCACTGCGTTTTTCAACAATCTGTGTCACCAACATTAAAATTGCTTGTAGGATATCTAAAGGCTCAAAACCGGTGATCACAAAAGGCTTATGATAGGTGTCACACAATTCCTGATAAGGTTCAGAACCAATCACCATGCTAACATGACCTGGTGCAAGGAAGCCGTCAATTTTGACTTGTCCTTGTGACAATAAGCTGTGTAATGTCGGAATGATGGTAATATTTTGGCATACCACAAAAAAGTTTTTTACCTGCTGTTTTTTAGCTTGTTGCAAGGTAATTGCGGCACTCGGCATAGTTGTTTCAAAACCGAGTGAAAAGAACACCACTTTTTTGTCTGGATTATTCAATGCGATATTCAACGCATCAAGTGGTGAATAAACAATACGAACATCCGCGCCCTGTGCTTTGGCTTCTAATAATGAACCTAAACGTCCACGTACTCGCATGGCATCACCGAAAGTACAGAAAATTACTTCTGGGCGACGAGCAATCTCAATACATACATCAATTCGCCCCATCGGTAATACACACACCGGGCAGCCTGGACCGTGAATAAATTCAATACTTTTGGGTAATAAACGATCCAGCCCAAATTTAAAAATGGTATGAGTATGTCCGCCACAGACCTCCATCAGATATAACGGATTTTCTGGCGTAAAGTGCGGTTGGTTTTCCATTATTTTTTGTAACCGCTGCAACAGACTTTTGGCCAGTTCAGGATCACGAAATTCATCAACAAACTGCATTTGATGCTCCTAGCGTTCTTGCGCTTTTAACCAGTCTAGCCATTGCTGTAACCCTTCTCCACTTTGAGAAGACAACTGGATAACCTCAATTGTTGGATTCACTTGTTTCGCATAAGCAATACATTTTTCCACATCAAAATTTAAGTACGGCAGTAAATCCACTTTGTTTAAAATCATTAACTTCGAAGCCGCAAACATATGTGGATATTTGAGTGGTTTATCTTCGCCTTCTGTCACAGATAAAATCACTACTTTGGCATGCTCACCTAAATCAAATTCTGATGGACAAACTAGGTTTCCGACATTTTCAATAAACATCAGACTATTTTCCTGTGGCTGCAATTTCACCAATGCATTACCAATCATTTGTGCATCTAAATGACAACCTTTGCCTGTATTGACTTGCAAGGCGGGAACACCGGTGGCGCGGATACGTTCCGCATCGTTTTCGGTTTGCTGATCGCCTTCGATGACATAACAAGGTCGTTTCTCTTTTAATTCATTTAATGTTGTCGTTAATAACGTTGTTTTGCCCGAACCGGGGCTGGAAACGAGATTTAGGGCCAAAATACCGTGTTTTTGAAAAAATCCACGATTAATATCGGCAAGTTGATTATTTTTGCCTAACACATCCTGCTCAATTTTTAATAAACGTTTTTGATGATCATGATCGAGGGAATGAAATTGCGAAAAAGAAAAATTCGGACGGCTTTTTTCAGCCCCCGTCAATTCGTGAGAATGAGGTAATTCACCGATTTTTACTTGATCCGGATGGCCGCAGCCACAAGTCGTACACATAATATACACTCCGTAGTCACATTTAAAACGGCAAAATTATAGCATTAAAGCCACGGCTGCGTTTGATAAAAATCATGGAAAACCATCAAACTTATACTTAGAAGGTGAATTTGACAAAAATCGACCGCATTTTTACCTCGAATAATCCGGCTTTTTGATTTCAAACGTGCGGCCATTAATTTAAATTCAGAAAAACTTGACCGATGTATAATTAAGTATAT
>ERZ773079.2260-NODE-2260-length-10877-cov-16.593883_pt1 | contig 10877 bp, 9 predicted proteins | sample MGYA00511355_ERZ773079 | MGnify/ENA primary metagenome ERZ773079 (study PRJEB29015, sample SAMEA2737979) | human oral metagenome | biome: human oral; feature: human-associated habitat; material: dental | place: China | collected 2117 ... | reverse complement strand
CCCCGGTCAGCGGATTCCTCGCGGGGACTGCCCTGGTCGGGGGCCTATCAGGGGTGATGGCCGAGCGTTCCGGCATTAACCGTCTGCTGGCCTCCCTACCCGTCTCCCGGGCCGAGGTCGTCAACTCCTACTGGGCAGTCGCGGTGCTGCCTCTCCTGGCCGCCTCGGTCCTCTACGCGGCCATGGGCCTCCTCTTGGGCGTGCACCCGGGTCAGCTGCTCGTCCTTCCCCTCGTCCTCATCTGGGGGCAGGCCCTAGGAATCCCTGTGTTCCTGCACTTCGGGCGTGGGTGCGGCCTGCTCGTCTGGACGATCTCGATTCTCGCCTTGGGGGCGCTGGGCCTGCTGGTACCCAGCTTCGGGCCGGTCCAGGACCTCGTTCTGGGGACGACGACGGGCCATGGTGTGCTTCTGGCCCTGGGGGCCGGCACCTTCATCGGCCTGTGGGCGCTGAGCCATCACCTCTACCTCGAGCAGGACCAGTGAGCGCCATGACGACGAGGGCGGTGTCGGTGATCGGGCGGTGCATCGGAGGGACCGTGCTGACTGGGCCGTCCGGCCCCGGGGGCGGCAGCGGCGAGATAGCGCCTGCCAGGGTAGGGGCGGTGCTGCGACTCGACCTCATCGTGCTGCGCCATCGTGGTCCGCTGCTCCTCCTGTCGCTGCCGTTCGCGCTGTTCATCGCCATGGACGTCCTGGCCGGCCGTCTGCAGGCGATAGTGATGATGAGCGTCGCCCTGGGGCTGTGCGCCCAGTACGCCCAGGGTGCCGTCGAGGCCGCTCACCGGATGGGGCGCCTCCATGGAGCGCTGCCGCTGCGGCGCAGCGAGCTGGTCGGCGCCCGCTGGGTCGAGGAGCTCGCCCTAGTGTTCCTCTCCTGCCTGGTCTGCGTGCCGGTGGCTGCTCTCACCGGTGACTGGGGCGGCCTCATGGCCGGCCTGGTCGTCATCTGCCTGTCCGTGTCCCTCGGACTGCCCCTGTTCCTGTGCCTGGCCCCGGAGAGGGCCCTGTGGGTGTGGGGGCTGTGCCTGGGGACAGGGGCCGGCGCCCTCTACGGCGGCACCCCGCTGCTGGCCGGGCCCGTGGCAGAGGTACTGCGCGAGCCGGCGCCTGCGGTACTGGCCGCCCTGGCCTGCCCCGCCCTCCTGGGCTCCTCCCTGGCGGTGACCCTCCGCTGGTACGGGCGCCAGGACCACTGAGATTCCACAGAGGAAGAATGACGTCAGGAGATCGACCATGTCCGAGTCCGTGCCCATGTCCGAGCCCGTTGTGTCTGCTGCGCGGGCCGCAGTCACCGTGCCCGCTGCCGCCGAGTCCTTCGGCGCTCGCGCTCCCGGTGCGCCTGCGGCGGTGCGGGGGACGGGCGCCCTGACCCGGTGGGAGACGGTGCGCGCCGTCATGCGCCTGGAGCTGGTTGCCTGGAATCAGGTGTACCTGACGACGATGATAGGGCTGATCCTCATTGCGCAGGCCGGTATCGTCGCGCACCGCTGGCTGGGGGTGGCGCTCCCGCTTCCGCTGGTGCTCGTCCTGGCGATCTTCCCACCCTTCCTCCTCCTGACCCTGTGCGGGTTGGTGTGCCTGACCCTGTGGGATCCCTCGCGCTCCTCAGGTGCCCTACGGCTCTACGGGGCACTGCCCGTGACCCGATCGGAGGTGCTTGCCGGCCACTACCTGCTCAGCCTGGCCTACGGGGGTGCCTCAGTCCTCCTGGCCGTCATCCATCTTCTCGGGGCTCTCGGCGCCGCCGATCCCCTGGTCTGGGCGATCGTGCTGGCGTGGGTGGTGGCAGTGCTGGGGATCTGCGCAGTGATGCCCCCGGTGCTCGCCAGGTACCGCAGCCCCCTCACGGGGATCGTGGTCATGATGGCGGTGTTCGCAGTCCTGGGCCTGCTCGGCGGGTTCGTCATGGGCTCCGAGGCGGTATCCCTGACCGCCGTCTCCCAGTCCGGGATGCTCCTGGCCCTGACGGCCCTGCTCCTCGTGCTCGTCCCAGTGGGACTGGGCGTCTCCTGGATGATCTGCCGCCGCATCTACACCCGGCAGGACCACTGAGGGGCGCGCGGTGGGGGCGGGACGTGCTGCTGACGGTTGATCAGCAACAAGAGTCACGAGGAAGGACATGATCATGAGTGAGTCCACTGCGGTGCGCCCATCCGGCGCGCCTGCGGCGTCGGGGATGCGCGGGGCCGGCGCCCTGACCCGGTGGGAGATGGTGCGCGCCGTCATGCGCCTGGAGCTGCTCATCGCCTGGAGGCGACGGGATACCGCGGCACTGCTGGTGCTGTGCGCGCTCGGTGCCCTGGGGGCGGCCGTGCCCGGAGTGAGGGAGTGGCTGGGGCCCTTCTCCCCGAAGAATCTGGTGTACTACCTGTTCTCTCCTGTGTTGATGGTGGGCCTGATGCTATGGCTGCCCTCACGTGAGGCCCGGATGCGCCCGCTCTACGGGGCACTGCCCGTCACTCGTCTCGATGTCCTGGCTGCCCGCTACCTCCTGCTCGCGGTCGGTTGGGTGATCCTGTTCCTCGGGAGCTCCGCGGTGGTCCTGACCGTGGGCGTGGTATCGAACGATGCCGTGGGCTGGCACCTCATGTGTCTGTTCCTCTTCGGGATGTTTGTCGCGGTGGGGCCTCCTCTGCTCGCCGCGTATGGCGGGACCACCTCCCTGCCCGTACTCGCCATATTGGGCATGGTCATCTGCTTCATGGTTGGAGAGCTAGCGGGCATCGGCGCGCAGGTGGCACTGTCGGCCATGCCCCAGCAGGTGGTGCTGGCCGGCGGGCTCGGGCTCATCGCAGTGCTCTCCGCAGTGGGACTGGGCGCCTCCTGGTGGGGCTGCCACCGCATCTACCTCAAACGGGACCACTGAGGGAATCGCCTGAGAGCGTCAGCGGCGGTGGCTGGCAATGACGTCCTCTCACGGAGAGGGCGTTCCTTCGCCCGGCGCGCCCGCCGACGACCGGTCGGCGCTCCCGGGGCCTTCCCCACGGACCGTTACCCTGGGCCCGTGACCACCGCTGCCCCGCCCGCTGCTCCCGGCGCCCCCGTTCCGTGTACGCCCGGCCCCGGTCTGTTCATCTCCTTCGAGGGAGGCGACGGCGTCGGCAAGACGACGCAGATCCGCATCCTCGCCGACCTTCTGGCCGCAGCGGACGTCGACCACATCCTCACCCGCGAGCCGGGCGGCACGGAGCTCGGCGTCGAGATCCGGCACCTCCTCCTGCACGGCGGGCACGTCGCGCCGCGCGCCGAGGCCCTCCTGTACGCCGCTGACCGCGCCCACCACATCGCCACCCGCGTGCGGCCCGCCCTCGAGCGCGGAGCCGTCGTCCTGGCCGACCGCTACCTCGACTCCTCGGTCGCCTACCAGGGTGCGGCCCGCTCGCTCGGTCCCCAGGAGGTCCGCGACCTCTCCCTGTGGGCCACCGAGGGCCTCCTGCCGCACCTGACCATCCTGCTCGACGGCGACCCCGCCCTGGCCGAGCAGCGAACCACCGGTCGCGGCGCCAAGGACCGCCTCGAGCAGGAGGGGGACGCCTTCCGCACCTCCCTGCGCCAGCAGTTCCTCATCCTGGCTGAGGCCGAGCCCGAGCGCTTCGTCGTCGTCGACGCCGATCGGCCCGTCGACCAGGTGGCTGACGACGTCATTGAGGCCGCTGTCACCGCCGTGCGCCGCCATGGCGTTCACCTCGCCCACGGCGGGGCCCACCAGGGCGTGCTCCTCGGCCTGGAGGCATTCGTGGAGGCCGCTGCCCACCGCAGTGCTGCTGAGCCGGTCGAGGAGGTGCGCTCATGAGTGTGTGGGAGGACGTCGTCGGTCAGGAGAGCGCTGTGGCCGCCTTCACTGCTGCAGCCCAGGCCGCCCGAGAAGCGGCTGAGCAGCGCGAGGCGCAGGCCGCCGCCGGAGTCGCCCCCGAGGCCGCGCGAGGTGTGGACAGTGCGCGAGGCGGGGGAGCGGGCTCAGGAGCGACGCCGCCGGCTGGGCTCGCCATGACCCACGCCTGGCTGGTGACCGGCCCGCCCGGATCGGGCCGCTCAAATGCCGCCCGCGCCTTCGCCGCCGCCCTGCAGTGCACCGGCCCGGTGCCCGGCTGCGGGCAGTGCAAGCCCTGCCGCGACGTCATGGCCGGCTCCCACCCCGACGTCGTGCGCCTGGCCACCGAGAAGCTCCTCATCAGCATGGAGGAGGTCAAGACCCTCGTCGGCGAGGCGCAGCGGCGCCCCTGGACCGGTCGCTGGCGCGTCCTCCTCGTCGAGGATGCCGACCGCATGGCCGAGCGCACCACCAACGTGCTGCTCAAGTCCATCGAGGAGCCCCCGCCCCGGACCGTGTGGATCCTGTGCACACCGTCCGCCGACGACGTCCTGCCCACCATCCGCTCCCGCTGCCGTCTGGTGACCCTGCGCATCCCGCCGGCCGACGCCGTCGCCGAGCTGCTCGTGCGCCGCGACGGCGCGGAGCCGGGTCTCGCCGCGCGGGCCGCCAGGGCCAGCCAGTCGCACATCGGGCTCGCCCGGCACCTGGCCACCGATCCGGGCGCCTGGGAGCGCCGACGCCGGCTCCTGCTCGCGCCCGTCTCCCTGCGCAGCGTCGGCGACGCCGTCCTGGCGGCCGCGGATCTCGTCGAGGCCGCCGAGGCCGAGGCGAAGGAGACCACCGCCGAGCGCGACGCCGCCGAGCGCACCGCCCTGCTGCGAACGCTGGGTCTGGAGGGCGACGCCAGGATCCCGCCCGCACTGCGCGCCCAGGTCCGCCAGCTAGAGGAGGACCAGAAGCGTCGCGCCAGGCGCGCCCGCACCGATGTGCTCGACCGGGCCATGATCGATCTGCTGTCCTTCTACCGCGACGTGCTGGTCTCCCAGATGGGCAGCGACGTCGAACGCGTTAATATCGACCTCACTGAGGCCCTCGACCGGGTCGCGGCCACCACCGGCCCGGAGCAGTCCCTGGCCCGGATCGCCGCCATCGAGCAGTGCCGGGCGCGACTGAGATCCAACGCCTCCCCGCTGCTGGCCGTCGAGTCCCTCATGGTTCAGCTGCGCCCGCAGGCCCGAGCAGTCCCCAACCCCTGATAACAAGGAGTGATTATGACTCAGCCGATCCAGCCGAGTCCGTCCTTCCAACCGAACCCGTCCTTCCAACCGGCTCAGCCACTCCGGCCGAACCCACCGGCTCAACCGACTCGGCCACTCCGGCCGACTCAGCCGAACCCGTCGACCCAGTTGAATCCGCCGACTCAGCCGGCCCCGCCGTTCCAATCGACTCCGCGGGCTCCTATACCCGAGTCCGTCACCTGCAGGCTGCCCCTCATCGGGCGCATTGCGGTGATCGTGCTCGCCGTCGCAGGAGTCATCATGATCGGTCTGGGGATCGGGCTGGCCGTTTCGGGGGAGATGACCGGCTTCGCCGTGTGCACCGTGATGGGACTGATTCTGGTGGCGATTCTGCCGTTCGGGCTGCGCCCCCGCGTGATTCTGGACGCCAGGGGAATTCACGTCCGCAATATCGCCTCCTCCCACGACCTGCCGTGGCCCGCGTCGCGCGGGGCGCTGGTGGTCGGCGAGGTCAGTAACGGGAACGGGTGGCTCTTCACCGCCACCCCCGAGTACCGGCCGGCCGACGGCTCCAAGCCCGTCAAGATACTGTCCCTGCGCCGCGTGCGCGCCGGAATCGGCAATGCCACGGCGGTCCTGGAGGCGGATCTCGACGATCTGTGGGCCTGGGCCGTGGCCCGCGGCTACGTCCGGCCCGAGAACCAGGCCGCGGGCGCGCCCGCCCCCGGTTACGGGACCGGAGGGGATTACGGAAACGTCGCCGGCTACGCAAATGCCGCCGGCTACGGAACCGCGCCCGGTTACGGAATCGGAGACTACGGGAGCGCCCCTGCGCCGTCGGCGCCGCTCGGTGCAGGCGTCCCGCGCGGCGCCTCGGCCGCGGCGGATCTCGACGTCGATATGTTGAGCAGGCCGCAACTGGAGTTCAAGGGGCCCGGCGCCCTCGCCGTGTGCCTCTTCGCCGGATTCAGCCTGTTCATGATCGTCGGCTCCGCATTCGTGCTCCAGAACGACGGCTCGTTCTGGAGCGTGCCGGGAATCGCCTTCGGGGCGTTCCTGCTCGTCCTGAGCGTGGATCAGGCCTTGAAGCGCGTGATCATCGACCGGGAGGGATTCCACGTGAGGGGCCTCATCCCCCGCACGTACGCCTGGCCGGCCTCCCGCGCCCAGCTGGTGGCGACCTTCCACTACTCCCGCTCGTCCTCGTACGCCGACGCCAGTCTCGTCGAGCCCGATGGGAAGCGGCGGGAGCTGCCGCTCGGGGTGCTGAACCGCAACGGCGGACTGGGTCCCGAACTCGGCATGGTGCGCACCCTCGACACCATCTGGGCCTGGGGCGAACGCCGGGGAGTGGTCCGCGAGACCGGTCAGTACGTGCTCGCCGCCGACGCCGCCTTCGAGCAGTCGCGCCGCTCCGCCCTCGAACGGATCGACTACCTGCGCTCGGAGCGCTGATCGTGGAAGGACACCGGATGGATCTCGATGATTACCGCCGATCACTGGTGCGCGCGGCCACCGCGGACTCCGGGATCACCAGCCTGGTCTTCTTCGGCTCCGCGGCCCGATCCGGTGCCGCGCGTCGTGACGAGTGGTCGGACCTGGATTTCAATATCTTCTTCACCCCCGAGGCGGACCGGCACCACCGCGATGCGTGGCCCTTCCTCCCCGAGCCCGAGCGCATTGTGCTCCGGGCCCGGGAGGGCGCCGACGGCGGCGTGGTGATCTACGACGACGGCGTGCTGCTCGAGTTCGGCGCCGGACAGCCGTGGCCGATCAGCGACCCCGAGCGGGACACGGCCCTGGACGGGGGCGACCTGATACTCGCTCCGCCGCCGCGGCCGCCCCGACCGGACAACGCGGTGCGCCTGTTCCTGGCCAAGCTGTTCATCGGCGTGGGCCGCTACCGGAGGGGCGAGCACATCGCCGCGCACGCCCATGTGCGCGCTCATGCGCTCGCGCAGTTGTGCTGGGTCTTGCGGCTGCGCCTGGCCCCCGATCGACCCGGGAGCCCGTACGACCCGACGCGGCGCTTCGAGCGCGCGCTGCCCGATCTGGCTGGGGAGATCGGGCGCCTTCTCGACGAGGACCTGGAGGTCTGCGCGCGTGGGCTGTTCGACGTCGCCCGGCGCGAATTGGAGCCCGGCTGGCCCGAATTCCCCTCCGCCGCGGCCGATACCGTCGCCCGTCGGCTGGGGTGGGGCTTTCCTCCGTGATGCGCTGCGACGGCGTCCCCTGACGGCTGTAAGAACGGTGGGAATGGTTCCGTGACGACAAGGGCTCGGCCGTGACAATGGGCTTTCCTCACCGGGAGTGGGGCCCGGTGCCGGGGTCGGTTGTGCAGCACCGCCCCGACCGGCCCCGCACCGCGCATCCGACCTCGACAGCGTCCGTCTCAATATGGCGGATGCGGTCCTGAGAACCCTGCGCCGCACCGGGATCGCCCCCAGACGCTCACCTTCCTTGAGTCGGTGCGGAATCGCCTGGAGGACTGGCGGGAGTCCGTCGATGAGAGTATGTCGAGGACCCGTCCCCCGCCTCTTCGGGAACGCGTCGCATCGCCTTCGGAAACGGCTTTCACGAAATCCCTGCGAGCAGGTCTCGCGGGGTGCGGCACGACGCCGTTCACGCCGGGCTCGGCGGGAGGACTGCCATCGATCTCGGCGAGGGGGCCGGGGTTTTCTCCGCCTCGCGGGGGCGACTTAGGGGGCACGGAGGCGCCCAGGAAGGCGACGGTTTTCTCCGCCTCGCGGGGGTGACTACGACGCGCTCGGAGTCCTGGGCGGGCAGGGCGGCTTTCTCCGCCTCGCGGGGGAGTGCCGCGACGGGCGCGCGCCCGTAGGCTGCCCGCATGAAGATCTCGACCCGCTCCCGCGCCGTCCGCGCCCTCGCAGCCGTGAGCGCCGCGCTCCTGGCCTGCGCCGAACTGGCCGCGTGCAGCCACAACCTCACTTCCGCAGAGTCGACCGCGATCGCTCCCACCCCGGTCGCGGTGGCGAGCCCCGCCTCCGTCCCCCAGGGCCTGGAGTCCTTCTACAGCCAGAGCATCGACTGGCAGCCCTGCGAGGGGGGCAAGAACGCGGACCCGAACACCACCTTCACCTGCGCCACCATTAACGTGCCCCTCGACTACGAGCATCCCGACGGACAGACCATTCAGATAGCCCTCAAGAAGCAGGCGGCCGGACGCGAGGCCATCGGCTCCCTCTTCATCAACCCGGGCGGCCCGGGGGGCAGCGGCGTGAACCTCGTGGACAGCGCCAGCAGCCTCCTGTCCCAGCGCCTGAGGGACTCCTACGACGTCATCGGCTTCGACCCGCGCGGCGTGGGCGCCTCGACCGCCGTCGACTGCATGACCGACGCCGAGGTCGACGCGGACCGCGCCGCCGCGGACGCCGGGCCCAATGACAAGCTCACCGACGAGCAGGTCCAGGAGAGTGTGACCTCGCACGCCGAGAAGCTCGCGGGTCAGTGCGACGCCAACACCCACGTCGAGGGCCTGCTCGACCACATCGACACGATCTCCGCCGCCCGCGACCTCGACATCCTGCGGGCCGTGGTCGGCGACGACGCGCTGAGCTACCTCGGGTACTCCTACGGCACCTACCTGGGCGCCACCTACGCCGAGCTCTTCCCCGGCAACGTCGGCCGCCTCGTGCTCGACGGCGCCGTTGACCCGACCCTGAGCTCCGGGCAGGTCAGCCTGGGCCAGGCCGCGGGCTTCGAGAACGCGCTGCGCGCCTACGTCGAGGACTGCCAGCGCGGCAAGAACTGCCCCCTGACCGGGGACGTGGACAACGGCGTCAAGCAGATCCAGGCCCTGCTGGACCTGACGGCCAGCTCCCCGCTCCCGACCAATGATGCGAAGCGGCCGCTGACCTACTCCCTGGCCGAGAACGCCGTCCTCTCCCTCCTCTACGACGACCAGTACTGGCAGTACCTGACCAGGGGCCTGGACGAGGCGATGAACCAGGGTAAGGGCACGATCCTGCTCGCGCTCGCCGACGCGCTCGCCTCGCGCAATGAGGACGGCACCTACTCCGGCAACAGCAGCGAGGTCATCAACGCCATCAACTGCCTGGACTACCCGGTCGAGGGCGATATGGCCTCCTGGCAGGCCGAGGCCCACGAGATGGAGCAGGCCTCCCCGACCTTCGGCGCGGACCTGAGCTACCCGGAGCTGTTCTGCCAGGTCTGGGACCACAAGTCCACTCGTGAGCGCAAGCCGATCCACGCCTCCGGCGCCGCCCCCATCCTCGTCATCGGCACCACCGGCGACCCCGCCACCCCCTACCCGTGGGCCGAGGCGCTGGCCGAGCAGCTCGACTCCGGCCGCCTGCTGACCTGGGAGGGCAACGGCCACACCGCCTACGGCCGGGCCGGGGACTGCGTGACCGACGCCGTGGACCGCTATCTGCTGACCGGCGAGCTCCCGCAGGAGGGCCTGACCTGCAAGGGCAAGAACTGACGCTCGGCCGGGCGGGGCCGCGCCGTCGTGCGCGTTCGTGCCCGCCCGTGCGGCGTTCGGCACCGCCGACGGCGCGCCCGGCTCACGCCCCGGCCGGCCGGTCGTCCAGCTCCCCGGCGATGGACCGGCCCATCCACGCGGCCAGCTCGGCGCCGCGCAGACCCTGGCTCAGGAGGAAGACCGCCTTGGCGTAGGCCGCCTCCGGGGTCATGTCGGCGCCGCCCACGGCGCCGGCTCGGGCGAGCGCGTCCCCGGAGGCGTAGCGGCCCAGCCGGACCTCGCCGTGGTGGCACTGGGCGGTGCCCGTCCCGATCGCGCCCGCGAGGACGTCGGTGAGCCCGGGTTCGCCGTCGGGGATGTTGCCGACGCCGAAGGCGCGCAGGATGACGGCGTCGGGCCGCGGGGTCAGCATCGCCTCCAGGCGGGCGGCGGTAATGCCCGGGACGAGGTCGATGACGACGGCGTCCTGACGGGTGTAGGGGCGGGGGTCGGGCCAGCCCGCGACCCGCGGCGGGGCGGGCGCCCACCGCCAGGGCGCGCCCGCCCGGGCCAGGGGCGCCACGGCCGGGGAGTCGAAGGCGTCGAAGGCCCAGGAGCTGGCCTTGACGGCCCGGTTGCCGGCCAGGAGGCGGTGCCCGAAGAAGAGGCTGACGCCCCGCGCCCGACGGCTCGCGGCGGCGTGCAGGGCCCCGGCGATATTGGGGGCGGCGTCGGAGCCGACGGCGCCCAGGGGCAGCTGCGAGCCGGTGACGACGACGGGGCGGCCCAGGTCGGTCAGCGCGTAGGACAGGGCGGCGCAGGTGTGGGCCATGGTGTCGGTGCCGTGCAGGACGACGAAGGCGTCGGCGTCGGATGCGCCCGCGCGCAGGTCGTCGATGATTCGCTGCCAGGATTCGGGGGCGGCGTCGGAGGAGTCGATGAGGGGGCTCAGCGCGGTCAAGGAGATGCCGCCGATTGACCGCCCGGCCTCTTTCAGGGCGGCGTCGAGCCGGTTCTCCGGGTCCGCGCCGGGAACCAGGCCGCGGGGCGAGTCGACCATGCCGATGGTGCCGCCGGTGTAGGTGACGTGGATGTGCACGGGACAAGGGTATGGGCGCGCGTATGGGACTTCGGAGTATGGGGGTCCTCGCCCGCCGGTCTTCATGCGTCTGAATGGGGCCGAGGGAATGATTCGGCCGACGGCGAAAAGCCGGCGCCGCCCGACCGGGCTGTGTCCAGGACCACGCCTGCGGCGGGCGGGGCTCGATTGCGCGGGGCGCCGCCCGGCCGGTAGGGTATGGTCCGCTGCTTTTGCGGCGCGCCACCTTAGCTCAGTCGGCAGAGCGATTCACTCGTAATGAATAGGTCGTGGGTTCGAT
>ERZ773079.2259-NODE-2259-length-10879-cov-3.730044_pt1 | contig 10879 bp, 5 predicted proteins | sample MGYA00511355_ERZ773079 | MGnify/ENA primary metagenome ERZ773079 (study PRJEB29015, sample SAMEA2737979) | human oral metagenome | biome: human oral; feature: human-associated habitat; material: dental | place: China | collected 2117 ... | reverse complement strand
AATATAGAAATAGGAACAAGTTCCGATAGACTTCCTGAAATACCTAAGGCTTATTATGTAGGAGCTAATAATAATATTATTAAAGTAAATTATACTAAAAACGGAAGTTCTGCTCAAAGATTTAATGTAGTACCTATTATATGGTATGATAAGAAAGATCCCTTATTTGAGAAGTTTTATGATAATAATCCGTCTGATATAAAGTCTTTCTTTGATAAATATTTATCTAATATGATAACAGAATACATTACTGGGCATATAGTACCAAATGGGACATATGGAAGACCGTTTGAATCTAATAATAAAATGAATAATATTATTCCTAGTTTTAAAGTATTTAAAACAGAAAATAATACTCCATTTATCTATATAATAAATAAAACTATGTTTGATAAAAATATTAATCCTAATGAGACGAAGGCCGTTTTTAACATAGGAGAAGTTCTTACTAAAGTAGAATCTGAAAATACTGACTATAAAGACTACTTTAGAACTAGATGTTTTACTATAGATATTGATAAAGTAGATGATAATTTTACTTATACTACTATAGAAAATTTTACTCTTAATGGTCAAACTGCAGATTTACTTTGCTATCTAGTACCTCTAGATAGAATAAGCTATATAGGTTTATATACTAATAAAGAAAAGATGTATAAACACTATTTCTCTTCAGTATACAAAGAAAATCCAGTTATAGACTCTAGCATAGCTAGTAGTGTTCCAGCTAACACTAGTAACGGAATATCTGTATTTGGAGGAATTAAAAAGACCGGATATAAAGAACTTAAAAATCCAGTAGGTCCTACAACATATGATGAATACAAATCTTCTTCTGGAGACAGAATAAGTTTTACATCTGGATCTTATAGCACAAAGTACAAACATACCCATAATACTATATCAGCTAAAGCGGACTTAATTAGAAACGAACAGTCTTTTTTAGATAATAAAGTAATAGATGAAACTTCTATATTAATAGAATCTCGTAAAGAAGGTATCAGCGGAAATATATCAGAAGACACAAAACAAAAATATAGAATACATTTTTTTAATGAACGTGGATTAGAAATGAAAGAATATCTAACTGATCAGTGGATTAAGGAAGGATCTGCTCCATCTCCATATCCACCTCGTGGCTATATAATAGATCCTGATAAACCTTGGACACGTAATCCAAATGATAATAAGGAAATCTATGTGTATTTGATTAAAAAGATGTGTAGAATTACGATAGAACTTAAATTATCTAATCCTAGTAATTTTAAACATAAATATTGGCAATCTTTAGTTGGTGTTAATACTTTGCATAGTGCTATTTATTTAGTAGGAGAAAAAGTAAATGTAGCTAAATATTTGTCAGATTTCAAAAATGATCATAGTGCTAAAATAAATGATATTAAGATATCTTCTAATCAGTATGAAAATAAAATCGATTTTGAAGTAGAAGATACTACTACTATTACGTTTGAAGCTAAAATTATAAAGAACGATAGCTATATTAATACTATAAGTCTAAGTGATGCTCGTAGAGAATTTGGTATAATAAATCCTTATTTTGATTATTGCTTAGCTGCAGTGATAGTAAACAAGAACAGTCTCATGCCTCAATCACAATTCGAACAGAATTTGACTACAAGAACCAAAGATCTAATTTCATTTAATAGTCCTACTGGATTAGATAATAGCTTTGAAAAAACTGCACTAGAAACTAGTATAGTATATAAAAATAATTTATATAAATTATTTCCATCTAAAATTATTCCTAAAATAGAAATATGGAAAGTAAAAGATGGTGTAAGAACTCTTAAAGAAACTCTTAATAATACAGATATCAAAAGCATATTAGGAGTATCTGCATTAGGAGCAGAAAAACTTGGAAGTGGAAGTACTAATTTTGTAAATAAGAAAATAGCTTCTAATATAGCTAAATATTTAGTAGACGATATGAATAATACAAGTTGGAAAGATCAATTTTCATATATATACGCTAATAGTCCTGACGTAATAACTAATGGAGTTGATCTAGAAATTAAGATAGAATGGCCTGATGATATTCATACATTTATTTATAATAATGATTATGTAGTAGAAATAAAACTTATCCCAACTGCACTTTTACCAATATATAATTATGATAATATATATAGTGATGATGATATAAAGGAAGGCTTGGACATAGTGTATAATTTTGGAGATCCGGGTAAACAAACATTTAATCCTATGATGATTAGATTTGATTCAGTAGAGAATATAAAGAACATAATTTCTGATAAATCCAATCTAAACTATAATAATGTTAGCTCAGACTTTATGGAAGCATATAAACTTATGAGCTATGATATACTCACTGGTACTTTAGGATTTCTATATAGACCGTATTCTATATATCAAATACTTAGTAGGCCTATTCCTATTATGATAGTAAGTGATGATGGTATACGTAATAGAATGACTTCTAATGTCATCCCAGACGATATAACTAAACTAACTCAGATAAATAATAACAAACATATAATTTTAACTCCTGAATTAGTGTCACACTCTTACACTAGAAAAATACCAACTATAATATGTAGTGATAAATATATGGTTCCATATACTAATAGTGACTATAAAGATTATAGCTATATTATTTCTTCTATAGTATTAGGAAATAAAATTCATGGATTTCCTACAACTGCGTATTACGATAAAGCAAAAAATAAAAACTTGCCTTCATTCGGTACAAATAGTATAGAAAACTGGTTTAAATTAATAAATTCAAAAGCAACTAATACATCTGAGATAAATGTAAGATTATTACAAGATGTAATATCATGTATACAAACTTCAGATTATACTTATACAAATAGTAAACGTAGTATCTCTACACCATATGATATAAATATGAGTAATACTTTACCTACACTAATATCTAGAAAAGATAAGATAACTAACATGAGCAAAGCTTTAAACGCTACTGATTGTGGACTTAAATATATTAGACTTACTACTGTAGCCAGAGATCCATATGGGAGCGATATAGTTGAAAGATTCACATTATTAGATATACCTGAAACTATTCTATCAATAAAAGATTATCATAATAACTCTACTACTAATGTTAAATATGTTGATGTATATAATCAATATGATGACACTGATGAATCTGTAAATGTTAATACTGCTTATAGTGGATATCTTAAAAGTATTCCTGTGTTTAAGGAATTTATTAAATACGAAATAATTTCTACTAGTATATTTAAAAATAAAACAGAGTTCTTTATATTCAGTGGATGTATGTATAATAATATATCAGAAGCATTATCAGCTTTATCTTCATACGGAAATCATATAGCTATTGACTTGAGAGAGACTATTAAAAAATCAGATGGACTTAAAGATATGGTTGATAGAGGAGAAATATTACTTGATTATACTGGAGATAAAAATATATTTGATATTAATTCAGCTATCGATTGTATATTTACTAATAATAATATCAATTATATAGGCAAATTTTACAATATAGAATGGGAAAAAGTAAACTCTAGCGATACTATAGTTATGGATTTCGATAGAAAATACGCATTAGGGATATCCACAGTATATAGTAGAACCTGGATAATACCTGGACTAGCAAAGTTAATTGGATGGAAAGCTTTTATTGATAATAAGAGCGTATTTATAAATGATGATTCTATGTGGGTAACTCCTTTTCAAAGATTCATAGAAAATAATATGTTCAATAGTTCAAATTATAACCCAGGTGATTTGCATAAATTAAGAATGGCATCTGCGTTTTCATCTAATTTATTACAAATATATCCTCAATCAGTATATAATAATTACACAAGATCGTATACAGAATCTATATGGTATAGTTTAGTTATGTTTGATATTATGAATAATCCTAATTATGATGATCCGTATGCTACTAAAGTAAATATAATTAATAAAAATAATATGGTACAGTATAGATACAAACGTTATCCGGATAATAATGCTATAAATACGTATGTTAATATTCATCTATATAATCAAATTACTACATCTGGAGATGCTGTAAACCTTACAGCTAGTAGATATGATTATAGATTCGATCCTAATAGAATCAAAGCAAGATTTTTCGGATTTAGTTTATATGAAATTGCTATGAAACTTACTAATATATGGGATTTATATGGTAGTGAAAGACGTTTGATTTACGGACAGGAAACTGCTGTAAACGGTAGATTCGTTGGAAATATTAATAGTTTCAGAGATAATCAATTTCATTTAATAAGTGATTCTAACGAAACGAATGCTCATAACTACATAAATACCGATGTAGTAAAGAGTGCTTCTAGCATGTATAGTATTATTCATCCTACTATAGTTTCAGAATTCAACTATAGCGCTATCGGACCTAATTATGGTGCATACAATCCTATATTAAATAAAAATGATAGTATAAATGGAGTAAATAAAGATACTCCTAATATAGATATTGGGTACTTCAGTCATAATATATGGTCTAACTATACTGAAGATCAAATTCCTTGGAAAAACGCATATAATCCGTATTCGTACATGAGATATAATGATGGACGCGAAACTTCTGTGACGTGTGAAGATATATTTAAAAAAGCCATGGATCCTTACACTGGATATCGTGCATTTGGAGTAGTTAATAAGTATGATACCATGAATAGAAGAATGATACATAATTTTGCATTCTCTTATGATGATCCTGAGTTCCTGCAAGCTTTATGGTTACATCGTACATTTAAATCGTATGGTATGGGAGGATATAGTCAGAATTTAGAATCGCATAAACAGTACACTAATCCGACAGTTAATCAAATATTATATAGTAATGCTGCTAATAATTATTTTACAGTGCAAGACGCTCGTTATGATAGCGATGCAATTTCTAGAAATGCTAACTTATTAATAACTGATCAATCAAATTATACTGCTGGTATTAAAGGAGCCTATGCATTTCACCCTATGAATATCAAGTATATCGCACATCCTATGCAACGTACGGCTTTTTTTATGATACATTTGACTTGGGCTGGTAGTGATGCTCCATTACAAAATAGTTGGAATAATCCTAATGGTATCGTTTATTGTGGATATGTTAATTTCAATACAGTAGAAATAGATAAATATAAGCACGATAACGCATTACTAACTAACTATATTAGAGAATGCTTGATGCGAGACAATAGTGGATTTAAAGAATTTCTTAATAATCTTCGTTACAAATACATAGTTAATCCAGCTAATAATGCATGCTATACTTATAATATAGTAGATTATTTAGTTAGATTAGGAGTAGATTATACTGAAAACTTTAATGATTCCAATCCATCTTACACTTTTTTTATAAGAGCTTTTGCTAAAGTGAACATAATTAAAAAAGAAACTCTTAATCTAAAGAATGCTACACATGTCAAGATCAAAAACTATAGAAGTATTCCGACTAGTGGAGCTACACAATTAGCTTCTTTTTTATCTAAAGCAGGTGCTACTGCTTATAGTGTTCTATTAGGAGTTAATTGGGCTAATATAGAACGCGGGTTGATACATTTTGGAACTACATCTGTGATCAAATACACTGTAGATAATCCAGCCGGATCTGATATTATATACTGTAATAAATACTCTATGTTTTCTCCTGATGAAAATGGATGGAGTTCATTTGATGGACAATGGCTTCCTAAATGGCCTTCTATAGTACCAGATGCATTATTGTATAAAACAGCTCAATTTAATTTTAGTATACCTGTAATCTCAAACCCAAGTTCATCAACATTGAATGCAGGAAGCTGTTTTAGCTTCTTTGCTACTATGTGGCACCCGTATTATTGCGGATGGAATAATGGTAGAATAAGCAATATAGAAACTCTTAAGTTTTACGGATCTGTAGATTTTCATGCAAGGAAACATACTGATCCTATAAATAATACAGATCCACTTATATCTTTTTCAGGTATAAGAAGAAATATTAATAATATGTCCGGTAGTAGTCAAATGAATTTATTTAGAATGGCAGGAGCTTGGAGTAGATTTTTAGCTAAAGATGTATATAATAATAATTACAAATCAATTATACGTAGAGATTTGCTAAGATCTACTCCGTATTTTAAAGAGCCTGGGAAGTCATTTGATCCATTAGATGTTCTGTCTATATATAATTTAACTAACGATGCTCGCGAAGCTACTATAAATATAAATAATGTAGATTGGAATAATCCTAATGGAGTATACGTTCATATGAATCCAGCGGTAATGGCTATGATGTTACCTCCAAATAGAAATGAATATGAACCTCTTGGGTTTTATTTCAATTTAGCTAGATTTGACATAAGGGATTATGATGCTGATTATTTTAATAATAGCAGTAAGTGGGCTTTTAAACAAGATACATCAGTTCCTAAAGAGATATCTATAGGAGTGGACGAAAATACAGGTAGATTTGGTAATTGTCTTCCAATAAGTGAGAAACTGCAATAAAAAGACAATGACGTGTTAAACAATATAAAATACAAAAAGGATGTGAATAAATTATGGCGAAAGCTAAAAGAGAACCAATAAAATACGGTAAAGCTGTAGATTATGAAAAAGATGTAAAAGCTGGACTTATAATAGCTAGAACTCCATCTAAGCCTACAGATGAATTCTTAGCAGATCATAAAAAAGGATTAGTTTCTACTAAACCTGGACAAGCTAATACAAATTTAAAAGATATCAATTTTAGTCAAGAAACACTTATGACTAAATTCGGAGAAGGTAAACAAGAAGCAATAGCTAGAAGATATTATGAAGCAAATTTAGATGAAATAAATGCTAAAAGAAAAGGCGCAGGTTTAGCTGCTGTAACTGTAGATGAGCTAGTAACTGCAGCAAATAATGTGTATGCTGTGCTAAATGATAAAGGAAAGAAGAATCCTGACTTAGCAAAAGATGTAGAAAATGGAATTATAGTGGATAGATATCCTAAAGATGACCCTGCTACACCACCTACTCCTCCACCTGTATCTAAACCAGCAGAATATAATAAAGAAGTATTCTTAACGGAAGATCCTACTAAGAAATTCTTTATAAAGACTGCTGATAATGCTACTTGGGAGGCTGGAACACAAGTTGAAGCTTGGAATGATGTTACGAAAGCAAAACAAAATATCACAAGAAAAGCTCCAAATACAATATACACAAAACAAGTTCAATATAAATCAGCTAACTGGTTTATAAAAGCTGCTGATGAAGCAAACTTCAATGCTCAGAAACCTGTATACGCATTTGATGGAACAAGCACAATAAAACAAATTACTAAAGAATAATAAATCATGGGAGAGAAGATAAAAATTCTCTCCCAACACATTTAAATAAGGAGGATATATAAATGAAATTACTTTCTAATAGAATATTACTTAGTAATACAGATCTATTTACTACTATAAATAATAATAGCACCAATAAAATAGATCTATCTTTTATCGAGAAGAAGTATCATCTTAATAAAGAAAACTTCAAGACAGAACTTGACTTGATTCGTAGTAGAAACTACCCTCTTCTTAGACAAGTTCTCAACGCATTAGAAACAAATCAAATAATATTATGTAATAATAATAATTTAAAGACATCTGTAGTCTATGTATTTGGCGCAGATAAGTCTGATAATATAAGCACGGTATTTATAAATATGGCAAGATATGTAAAATCAGAACAAGCTGTAGATCCATCTACAGGTAATATAAAGTATAATATAAGTACTACTGGTGGATATGAAGAGCTTTATAACTTGCTTTTATCTGCTTATATAGGACTTAAAGCTAAACTAGTGTATAATAATAGTAAGGCTGTATCTATATTGCGTAATATATATGCAGATATATTTAGCCAGCTTATGTCAAAGTCATATGGAAATCCACTAGATGGGGAAACTTTTAGATTCATCGTTTCTCACTTCTTCTATAACGGAGATATTAGTGGACAAGATCTAGGGATGCTTCTAAAGTTTAACCCTGATAGAGTAACTGCTCTTATGCTTAAATATCCAGGATACTTTGAGAAACGTGATGGAATACAACTTTCAGAAGTAATAGATCTTATCTGTAAAGAATTCCCATCGCTTGCAAGAAACGATCTTAATACTGCAGGATTCATTATCAACAGTGCTTCTAAAATAGGAGATAATGCTCTTTATATACTAGATAATAATACATATTTCCTAGCTATGTGTGTGGCTAAAGCTCGTAGATCTAAAGTATTCACAGGATATAGTTTAAAGCCGATTGAATCTGATAGTAGCACATTACTTGCTACAGTATATCAATCAGTAGTATAGAGGTGATTATAATGGAAGAAAAGAATATTCCTCCTGTAGGAAGTATAGTCTTCATGAAAGACGATATTAATCCTGCTGAAAACTATCCTGGAACAGTCTGGGAAACAGTAGAAAATAATATATACTTCATTAGTCAGGAGAAGAATGAAAAGGTTAATGATGGATGGAAATATCCGTTTGATAAACCTGTATCATGGGTAAGGGTGAAATAAAATATGAAATATTATTACTTATCTAAACCTAAATTAATAAATGAAGAAATACAAGTACTAAAGACATCTGGATTTAGTCTTTCAGATGAAAACGCAGATGCTCTTTTTGGAATAGGAAATTGGGTATGTTATTTTGGTCCAAAGCTTCCTGCTAGAATGAAATATGATACTACTACTAATAAGATAGTAGTACTTACTGACGACGCTCCTAAACAACATTTATACGCAGGAGTAAGCTTGCTTAAAGGTGTAGTAACAGAAGATAAGTTCGATCCTTCTATGTTTGTTAATACAAATGATTTAAACTTTTTAATACCACTAAAGTTTGGGGGAACACCTGCTTACACATATCCTCATAAATCGTACTTTATGACTTTTAAAGCAGATGGTACACCTGTATCAGAACTTATGCGTGTGTTAAATGATACCTATATACAACTTACACCTTCTAATATAGATGCTCTTGTCAAGAGACATCTTAGAGTAGAAGGAAACTCATATACCAATGGAGTAGTGACTGGTGTATCAGATGTTATCGCTGGTCAAGGATCTTCCGCAGCTAGTCTTAAAAATATTAAAAGAAAAGCAGAGGTTTTATTTAGAGACGTATTTAATGAAATAAATAAAATAAAACAAATTATAGCTGCATATGCAGTCACTAATAATGATGTAGGAGTGATAGCAGCATTTTTAAATGGAGGACTTCCACCTGGATGGGTTCCATGCGATGGTAGGTTTATTCCTAAAGATGATAGTACAAAATTATTTTATGATAGATATCCGAACGGAAGAGTTCCTGATTTACGAAACGAATTTTTACGTGGATGGGGAAGTACGAGTTTAGGCACTAGACAAACTGACGCTGGTCGTAATATCACAGGAAGATTCCTAATAGACGGACAAGATAACCTGTTTACAACTACGGCTACAGGATGCTTTGAAGTTAGAGCTCCTAAAATGGCATACGATGCTGATTCAAGACGTGATTATTATAATCCTCTTGAGCGTGGAAGTTTTATGCATATAGACGCTTCTAGAGTATGGGGAAGTGCTCATATTGCAGATGAATTTAGACCTCGTAACATAACAGTTTTATGGGCTATGAAAGTATACTTTAGTCATATGGCTATTTCTACTAATACACCATCAATATCATTATAAGAGGAGGTGAATACAATATGGAAAGAATAGTATTAAATATAATTAAGAAATCCAATACTCCTTTTATAAAGAATGCTACAACTCCAGTAACAGAGTTTCCACCATTCTTGCCGTATTTTGATTTCAAAAAAGGATTTATTAAATATATAACAGACGACGATCTGATTAACGATCAAGCTACATCTGAAGAAGGATTTACTAATCCATTTGAATCAATAAAATCTATGGTATCTAAATACGCTAATATCATATCAGCTTATAGTATAAAGACTACTCTTAGAGTAAAGCTTGAGAAAAAGACAGCTGGGGAACTTGATTATGTAGAAGGATATGAACATACAGGTAAAGAAATTACAGAAGAAGAAGCTGAAAATAAAGCTGATAAGTGTCCTGAATGCAAAGCTATTATAGATGCTATAAATGCTGGTAAAAAAGCAATAGGAAATATAGATCTTAATAATACAGCTATACAAGATTCATATACTGTAATATCTAAAACAGATGAACAGGAGTTCTTTGATATAGACGTATTTATGGATGCTAAAACATTTAAAATACAAGGTGCTACTAGTGATAAATTCTTTGATCCTACATTTAAAGTATCTATGATTACTGTAAAAGAATTTAATGCTGATACTAATGCAGTTAAGAATTATTTAAATAATATGGTAGAACTTATGAAAGAAACTATAGCAGATGAAGTGAAAGCTAAATACAGACACTATTTACTTGATTATGTAGCAGATAGTGTTACAAACGAAATAGAACTTCATGCTTATAAAGTAAATACTTCTGAGCTAACTACTATGTTAGAAGGAACTCTTAATATAGCTCCAATACATAGAACAGAAACAGATATATTATGGATACCTATAAGATACACTAAACAACCATTCTTAAATGCTGTGCGTGGAGTTAATAGAACTTCTGATATATCTGAAAACTATATTGATACAGTAGTAGGAAACATCAGAATTAAAAAAGAAGATAGAGTAAATAATCTAGATTATGTAGAACATCATAATGAAATCAAGTGGCTTGAAAAAGTAGGATTTTCTAAGAGTGCTGATGAAGTCATGCTGTATATAAAATAAAAAAAAAATAATACAAATATATATGTAGTGAATGAATATTTATAAATAGAAAGCTGGTTTCGATATTTATGATCTAAATACTATTAATTTTA
>ERZ773079.2254-NODE-2254-length-10901-cov-8.937949_pt1 | contig 10901 bp, 5 predicted proteins | sample MGYA00511355_ERZ773079 | MGnify/ENA primary metagenome ERZ773079 (study PRJEB29015, sample SAMEA2737979) | human oral metagenome | biome: human oral; feature: human-associated habitat; material: dental | place: China | collected 2117 ... | reverse complement strand
CATGCCGCAGGCCCGCCCCCGTGTGCAGCCCCGGCTTGTCGGCAATCATCGTCACGGTCTGGCGTGCCTGCATGACGGGGGCCTCGGCATCACCCACCGGTGCGCCACGGTCTGCATCCAGCCCGCTGGGCACATCAATGGCCAGCACCGGCACCCGGGCGCGGTTCACCCGCCGGACCAGCCCGGCCACACGCCCCGCCAGCGGACGGGTCAGGCCAATGCCGAAGAGCCCGTCGATGATCAGGGCAGGCTCGGCCGGGGGCACGTCGCCGTCATCGTCGTCCTGACCGTCGTCATCCGGTGCGTCGCCGTCCGGCCACAGCCAGTCGGCCACCTGCTCGAAGCCGTGAATGGCCTGGCCATCTGCACGCCAGGCTTCCCAGGCGGCGCGCGCATCCTCGGCCTCCGGGGGCGTGGTGTCCAGCCCCGGCATGCCGACAGCCCACACGGCCAGCCCCGCACGACGCAGGATGCGTCCGGCCACCAGCGCATCGCCACCATTGTTGCCCGGACCCACCAGCAGGATCACCGGCGCATGCGCCGGCAGGTTCTTCCACATGGCCATTGCCACCCGGGCCACGGCCGCACCGGCACAGGCCATCAGCTCGCCAGGTTCCGTCTCGTCCAGCCAGCGGCCTTCCAGGCGGCGGATGGTGGCCAGGTCCAGCACCCAGGCGGGGGTCTGCGAAAGGGCCGGGCGGACCGCCGCAGTGATCGAACGGGTTTTCATGGTTCCAAAGCATTGTCTTGATGTTGACAGTATGCCACCCGGTCGATGCCTCCATCAGCTTCCATCACCCCTTGGAAGATCCCTGCCCATGCGGCCCCCGCAGACGGCCTCGGCAACCTGCTGTTTCCCACGCACCGGGAGCCCATCCCGCAGCCAGCCGGTTATCATCGACAGCCTTCGGACGATGCCCATCCGGCCTTTCCGCGAACCCCACGCCCCCACGACAAGGACTTCGCCCATGACGGATTCCCCCTCGCTGCCCCGACTGGATGCCCACGCCGCCCGCGCCCTGGCGGTGCTGCTGGAAAAGGAAAAGACCGTTCCCGACAGCTATCCGATGTCGCTGAATGCCCTGCTGGCCGGCTGCAACCAGCGCAGCAACCGCGATCCGGTCATGAACCTGAACGAAACCGAGCTGCTGAACGCGCTGGAGACGCTGCGCAGCCTGTCGCTGGTGATCGAGAGCAGTGGCGGGCGGGTGACGCGCTATGAACATAACCTGCCGCGCGTGCTGGGCATCCCGTCCGAAGCAGCAGCACTGCTATCGGTCCTGATGCTGCGCGGCCCGCAGACGGCAGCCGGGCTGCGCGCGCACGTGGAACGCCAGGCGAAGTTTGCCGATACCTCATCGGTGGAAGCCTATCTGCAGGAGATGGCCGAGCGCACGGCCGGTGCCCTGGTGCAGCTGATGCCGCGCCAGCCCGGCGAACGTGAGGCCCGCTGGCGGCACTGCCTGTCCGAACCAGCCGGCACCGCCGCGGTGGCGCAGGGCGGCACCGGGCACGACGCCCCGAACCAGCCTCCCGCCAACCCGGCCGACGCCGAGGCCCTGCAGATGCTGCAGCAGCGGGTGGACGATCTGGAACGACAGGTGGCCGCACTGACGGAACGCCTGGAACGGCTGGAGTCCTGACACCCTGCCTGCCGCACCAGAAGACGCCCCACCCAAAAGAAAGGCCCCAGCACCAGGAAAGCCCCTCACAAGGGAAGTCCCCAAAAGGGGAGCACCACAAAAAGAAAAGCCCCTTCTGCGAGGGGCTTTCTTCATCGGGTGAAGGCACCGGGGCGAATACCCCGGCCAGCCATCAACAGCTGATGATCATGGGTACAGACCGCGCTCGGCACGGGCCTGCAGCACCCGCTGGCAGGCAATGATGTAGGCCGCCGTACGCAGCGATACCTTCTTCTCGGCCGCGATCCGCTGGATGTCGCGGAAGGCGCTGAGCTGGATGGCTTCCAGACGCAGGTTGATCTCGTCCTCGCCCCAGAAGAAGCTGGAGAAGTCCTGCACCCACTCGAAGTACGAGACGATCACGCCGCCCGAGTTGGCGATCACGTCCGGCACCAGGGTGATGCCGCGGTCGGCAAACACCTTGTCACCGGCCTTGGTGACCGGGCCGTTGGCGCCCTCGACCACCAGTTTGGCCTTGACGCGCTCGGCGCGCTTGTCGTCGACCTGACCTTCCAGTGCCGCCGGCACCAGGATGTCGCAAGGCAGACCCCAGAAGTCCTCGTCATCGATCGCCTCGGCCTCGGCAAAGCCCTTCACGCCGCCAGTCTTGCGGGCATGCGCCTGCAGGGCAGGGACGTCCAGGCCCTTGTCGTTCTTCACCGAACCGGTGTGGTCCTGAATGGCCACCACCTTGGCGCCGGCCTGGGCCAGCAGTTCGGCGGCGACGCCACCCACGTTGCCGAAGCCCTGCACGATGACGCGCGCGCCATCCAGGGCCAGGCCCATGTTGCGGGCAGCCTCACGGGTGGTGAGGAACACGCCGCGGCCGGTGGCCTTGACGCGACCCAGCGAGCCGCCCAGTTCGATCGGCTTGCCGGTGACGACGCCGGTCACGGTGGCACCCTGGTTGGCCGAATAGGTGTCCATCATCCAGGCCATGATCTGGCCGTTGGTGTTCACGTCCGGTGCCGGGATGTCCTTGGTCGGCCCGATGATCACGCCGATCTCGCTGGTGTAGCGCCGGGTGAGCTTTTCCAGCTCATTGGGCGACAGCTTCTTCGGATCGACCCGGATGCCGCCCTTGGCGCCGCCGTAGGGGATGTTGACGGCCGCGTTCTTGATCGTCATCCATGCCGAGAGCGCCATCACCTCTTCCAGCGTCACGTCCGGGTGGTAGCGCACACCGCCCTTGCCGGGCCCGCGCGAGACGTTGTGCTGCACGCGGTATCCCTCGAAATGGGCCACCGTGCCGTTGTCCAGCTCGATCGGCACATCGACGATCAGGGCGCGCTTGGGCTTTTTCAGCGTCTCGACCCACTTGGCCAGCGGGCCAAGGTGAGGCGTGACCTGGTCCACCTGCGCCAGATAGGTATCCCAGGGGCTGCCGGGTTGCGGCTTGAGATACGACAGGTTAGACATGGATGATGTCTCCTTAGGGTTGAAAAATCGGAATCAGAATCGAATAGCTCTGATACTACCCCCGTCCGGGAAATCAGGCATCCCATGTGCTCTTTCACGACACGGCTGCGCCCCGGCCTCCGGTGCACTGCAGAAAAGCCCTGCATGGCAGGGCAGGGAACCCCTTCAGGCTTTCCTATAATCACCCCCTGGAACACGCCTCCGCACGGGGCAACCCGCCTTGCCGCCGGCCTGTTCATTCCCGACGCAGACCCCCGATCCGGACCTTCATGGCCATGAGCACCCCGACCTATCCAACGCTGCCCGGTGGGCATGCACTGAGCCCCTTCCGCGCCCAGGCACTGCTGCAGAAACTGCAGGCCATCGACGATGCCATCGAGACCCTCGATGCCGAATGGTTCTACCCGCTGGAGGTTTCGGCCCCGGGGCCGGATGGCACCCTGACCGGCGAGCGGCTGGCCCGCCTGCAGCTGCTGGTGGACGAGCACCCGCTGCCCGATGCCCCCGACGGCAAGCATCAGCGCTCCCTCTGGGTCACGGCCCGTCAGGGCACGCTCTCGCCCTGGTCCTCCAAGGCCATCGACATCCTGCACCATGCCGGCTTTGCCGATGTCACGCGCATCGAGCGCGGCATCCGCTGGAAGCTGGGCTTTCGGCACGGCCTGCTGGGCGGCAGCAAGGCCCAGGACTATCCCGAGGCGAAGCTTGCCCTGCTGGCCGCCTGCCTGCATGACCCGATGACCGAGAGCTGGTTCACCACCGCACCGGATCCGGCCCGGCTCTTTGCGCCCCATGCCCCTGTCCCCCTGGCCACCGTGCCGCTGGGCGACGATGCCGCCGCCGCACTGCGCGCAGCCAACACCCGGCTGGGCCTGGCGCTGTCGGCCGACGAGATCGACTACTTGGCCCGCGTCTATGGCGAGCTGGGACGCGACCCCACCGATGTCGAGCTGATGATGTTCGCGCAGGCCAACTCCGAGCACTGCCGCCACAAGATCTTCAACGCCGACTTCATCATCGACGGCCAGCCGCAGGAACGCTCGCTCTTCGGCATGATCCGAGAGACCCACAAGGCCCACCCGCAGGGCACGGTGGTGGCCTATTCCGACAACGCCGCCATCCTGGAAGGCGGCACGCTGGCCGCCTGGAACGTGGACCCGGCCACCGGCCGCTATCGCTGGTCCGAAGAGCCCGTGCATCGCCTGCTGAAGGTCGAGACCCACAACCACCCCACGGCCATCGCCCCCCATCCGGGCGCAGCCACCGGCAGCGGCGGCGAGATCCGTGACGAAGGCGCCACCGGCCGGGGCGGCACGCCGCGCTACGGCCTCACCGGCTTCACCGTCTCCAACCTGCGCATTCCCGGCTGGGAACACCCCTGGGAAGCCGCCAACGGCCGGCCGCCCACCCTGGCCACCCCGCTGTCCATCATGATCGAGGGCCCACTGGGCGGGGCCGCCTTCAACAACGAATTCGGCCGCCCGAACCTGCTGGGCTACTTCCGCACCTTCGAGACCCCGCTCTCGCAGGCCGCGGCCGACGGCCCGCACACCGGCTGGGGCTACCACAAGCCCATCATGATCGCCGGTGGCGTGGGCTCGGTGGATGCCCGCCACCAGCACAAGCTGCCACTGCCGGCCGGCACGCTGCTCGTGCAGCTGGGCGGCCCGGGCATGCGCATCGGCCTGGGCGGCGGTGCCGCCTCCAGCATGGGCGTGGGCAGCAATGCCGCCGAGCTGGACTTCGCCTCGGTGCAGCGCGCCAACCCCGAGATGGAGCGCCGCGTGCAGGAAGTGATCAACGCCTGCCGCGCCATGGGCGACAACAACCCCATCCTCTCCATCCACGACGTGGGCGCGGGCGGCCTGTCCAACGCCTTCCCCGAACTGGCCCATGACGCCGACAAGGGCGCGGACTTCGACCTGAGCCGCATCCCCGTGGCCGAAAGCGGCATGTCGCCGGCCGAGATCTGGTGCAACGAATCGCAGGAACGCTACGTGCTGGGCATCGCCCCCGAGCGGCTGCCCGAGCTGGAAGCCCTGTGCACCCGCGAGCGCTGCCCGATGGCCGTGGTCGGCACCGTCACCGACGCCGAGCACCTGAAGCTGGCAGCCCCGGGCGAGCCGCCCGCCGTCGACATCGACATGAGCGTGCTGTTCGGCAAGTCGCCCAAGCTGCGCCGCGAGGGCACCACGCCTGCCCGCACCGAACTGCCGGGCATGGACCTGAGCGAGCTGAACCTGGACACGCTGGCCACGCAGATCCTGCAGCTGCCGGCCGTGGCCAGCAAGAGCTTCCTCATCACCATCGCCGACCGAACCGTGGGCGGCCTGTCGGTGCGCGACCCGATGGTGGGTCCGTGGCAGGTGCCCGTGGCCGACTGCGCCGTGGGCCTGCTGGACTACCGCAACCACCACGGCGACGCGCTCTCCATGGGTGAACGCTCGCCCGTGGCCGTGCAGGACTCGGCCGCCGCCTCGCGTCTGGCCATCGCCGAATCCCTGACCAACCTGCTGTCGGCCGTGCCGGACGACCTGGGTCAGACCAAGCTGTCGGCCAACTGGATGGCCGATGCCGGCAGCGCCGGGCAGGACGCTGCCCTCTACGCCGCGGTGGAAGCGGCCAGCCGCCTGTGCATCGAGCTGGGCATCAGCATCCCGGTGGGCAAGGATTCGCTCTCCATGCGCGCCCGCTGGCAGGGTGACGACGGACAGCGGGTGGAAGTCGGCTCGCCGGTGTCGCTGATCGTCACCGCCCACACCCCGGTCAGCGACGTGCGCCGGGCGCTCACGCCCGAGATCAGCCCCGAGATGCAGACCAGCCTCATCCTGGTGGACCTGGGCGCCGGCAAGCAGCGCCTGGGCGGCTCGGCCCTGGCCCAGATCACCGGCCGGGACGGCGACCCGGTCCCCGACCTGGACGACCCGCAGCTGCTCGTCCGGCTCTGGCAGGCCGTGCGCGAGGCCCAGGCCGAAGGGCTGCTGCTGGCCTACCATGACCGTTCCGACGGCGGGCTCTTTGCCACCGCCTGCGAGATGGCGTTTGCCGGCCACTGCGGCGTGTCGCTGCAGCTGGACATGCTCACCATCGACCCCTTCACGGCCGATGCGGGCGACTACAAGATCCGCACCGAACAGGTGGCGGAACTTCGCCAGACACGCGTGCTGCGCGCACTCTTCAACGAGGAGCCGGGCGTCGTGCTGCAGACCACCCGCGCCAACCGCGACCGCCTGCTGGGCCTGCTGCGTGCCCACGGCCTGTCGGTGCATTCCCACGTCATCGGCACGCCCAACGACCAGGACACCATCGAAGTCCACAACGACGGCAAGTGCCTGTTCAGCCTGCCGCGCACCACGCTGCAGCAGGCCTGGGCCGAGACCAGCCACCGCATCGCCAGCCTGCGCGACGACCCGGCCTGCACGGCCGAGGCCTTCGCCCTGGAAGGTGCCGCCCAGGATGAGCCGCCCCACCTGTCGGTGCGCCTGTCCGCCACCTCCATCCAGGCATGGCGCGACATGCCGGCCGCGCCTGCCGTCGTCGGCCAGCGCCCCCGCGTCGCCATCCTGCGCGAGCAGGGTGTCAACAGCCAGCGGGAAATGGCGGCCGCCTTCGACCTGGCCGGCTTCGAAGCCTACGACGTGCACATGAGCGACCTGATTGCCGGTCGCCACGACCTGGCGCAGTTCCAGGCGCTGGTGGCCTGCGGCGGCTTCTCGTATGGCGACGTGCTGGGCGCCGGCGCCGGCTGGGCCCGCACCATCCTGTTCAACCCGCAGCTCTCCGATGCCTTCGGCGCCTTCTTTGCCCGGCCCGACACGCTCACCCTGGGCGTGTGCAACGGCTGCCAGATGCTCTCGCACCTGAAGGGCCTGATCCCCGGCGCCGAGAACTGGCCGCGCTTCGTGCGCAACCGCTCCGAGCAGTACGAAGGACGCTTTGCCAGCGTGGAGATCCTGTCCTCGCCGTCGCTGTGGCTGAGCGGCATGGCCGGCGACCGGCTGCCCATCGTCGTCTCGCACGGCGAAGGGCGGGCGGACTTCTCCGACGTGAAGGCACAGGGCACCGACGGCACGCTGTCGGCCGAGGCGCTGACGGCCCGCATCACGGCGGCCAACCCGGCGCTGCAGTACATCGACGGCCGGGGCAACGCCACCGAGACCTATCCGCTCAACCCCAACGGCTCGCCGCGGGGCGTGACCGGCTTTGCCAGCGCCGATGGCCGCGCCACCATCATGATGCCGCACCCCGAGCGCGTCTTCCGCCTGGCCCAGTGGTCCTGGAAACCGCGTGCGCTGCAGGAATCCGGTCTGGACCACTCGCCCTGGATGCGCCTCTGGCACAACGCGCGCCGGCAGTTCCAGTAAGGCCATGAGGCCGCAGGCCAGAGCCGCCGCGCTGCTGCTGACGTTGCTCGGCCTCTGGCCGGCAGCGGCAGCAGCGGGCGGCACCACCACAGCCCCGGCGCCTTCGGATCAGGGCGACGAGGGCACCCTGCGGGCCGGCCAGGACATGGCCCTGAGCCACACGCTGAACGGCCGGCCGCTGGATGGCGCCCTGCGCCAGAAGCTGGGCCACTGCACCGGCCAGACCCCGCCATCCGCCCGCTGCCTGGACGCCATCCGGGCCGCCGGCCTGCACGCGCGCGGCGACCTGGGCTACCTGTTCCATGACCCCGCCCAGCCGCTGCGACAGGACCTGGGCCATGGCGTGACCCTGGAGGCTCCGGCCGGCGCACTCGAAGCCCCCACCGTCTTCATCGTCGGCGTTCACCCCGGCATCGACCGCTATCCGCTCGTCAACATCGCCCCCATCCTGTCGCTGAAGAAGGCAGCCACGCTCACACTGCAGCCGCAGGACGTGAGACGCTACCAGCGGTGGATGCCCGATCCGCCCGACAACGGGACACCCGCCGGCCCCCGGACGCTTCAGCTGGCCCGCACCGGCGTCATCATCGACGGCCAGCTGCGCGAGAGCGACGACACACAGGCCGTCAGCGGCCTTGTCCAGCGCATCCTCGGCCAATCCCGCTCCCTCGACCCCTGCCTGCACAGCCTGACCGATCCCGAGACGGCACGAAAGATGGCAGAACAGGCCCGCCAGGGCATCTCGCTGCCCCAGGGCTGCCGCTTCGTGCCGCCCTACGTGCACATTGCCGTCACCGAAGGCAGCCAGGCCGCCCCCATGCAGACCGAGCTGGTCTTTCAGGCAATCCCCGAGCAACTACAGCTGTTCCGACTGGACACGGTGAAGGGATTCACCGTCCTGATCAATGGCTTTCTTTGGCATGGCGACCCGGGCACCGACACGGGGCAGGGAGGCTGGGCCATGGGCTATGCCCGTGGGCTGGACGTGGGCAGCGGACTTGGACGGCTGACCATCGGCGACAACACCTGGCACCTGCGCACGCCCGAACGGCTGCAACAGGCGCAGCAGCTCCCGGACCCCGGCACGAAAGCGCCTCCGCAAGCCTCCGGCACCGGTCGCAAGCGCGTCGTCCGCTTCGCCGCCGACCAGCGCCAGTCGTCCTGGGACACCAGAACGGATCCCCAGGCCCACTGGCCCGACAACCCGGTCGTGCTCAGCTCCTCCACCTCCATCGTGCGCGACGGCCAGTGCGCCCAGGACGCCCTGACCACCCGCTGGTCCGCCTTCGGCACCAACGGCAAGGGCAGAAGCGTCTTCATCTCCTCCACCTCACTGGGCCAGACCCACGTCGACGAGCTGTGCCGCGTCTTTCTGGCACTGGGCATCCCCAACGCCATCCGGCTGGACGGCGGCCCCAGCACCGCCATGACCGTCGACGGCCGCCTCCTCAACCCGCTGGTTTCACTGTCTGACCTGATGGCCTTCGGACCGGCGCGGTATGTGATTGATGGGGTGGGGGCACGGGCCCCAAGCGCGAGAGTGCAAACAGGCGAGGGCGCCTACAGCGCACACTCTCGATAGCCCACATTGGGCACGTAAGCATTCACGAAGTGATCACAAGCACATCGTCCCCTTCGTATCGCTCGTAGATCCTGCAGCCCGGGTCATGGGCCGTCCTTCCCCCGCCCACTCCACGCCCGCTGCAGCCGCCGCTTGATGAAGCGGGCAGGGGAGACGGCCGCTGCCAGTCGTGCGTCCACCACGTCCGGCTCGCCGCAGGCGCGGGTGGCAATCATCTCGGCGCCAATGGCGGCATAGAGCACCCCTCGGCCCGCCATGCCGGTCAGCAGGTACAGGCCCTCGCGCTGCGGCATCGGCAGCCGGTCGTTGCGCGCCAGGTCGTCGGCCCGGGCGGCAATGGCTGCCAGGTCCGGTGCCGGGCCAATCATCGGCAGGTTGTCGCGCAGCTGCAGGCGTTCGCCAATGGCACTGGGCTGCCAGGATTCGGGCCGCTCCAGAAAGGCCCTGACATCCGGGTCTTCGTCGCTGTCGGCTTCGCCTGCCTGCAGCCAGTGCGCGTGCACTTCTTCCGAGCGCAGCCAGAAGCTGCCGGGCCGTGTCAATACCAGGCCATGGCCGCTGGTCATGGGCAACAGGGCAGGGTGGCCGGGGTCCTCATCGGGCGGGCCGCCATCGGCCCGCGCCAGCCACACCTGGGCGGCACTCAGCCGCAGGCGGCCATGGTCGGCCTCCTGCATGCCGGCCAGTGTCAGGGCCTGTTCACGGCAGGCCAGTACCACCACATCGGCATTGGCCACCCTGTTCCCCTGGTCATCGACAACCCGCCAGCCGGTCGCGGTGGCATCCACCCGGCCAACGGTGATGCCCGTGTGCACGCTCACCCCTTGGCGCTTCAGCACCGCCTGCCACCACCGCCGGGGCGAGACGGCAGCACAGTCGGGAAACCAGACACCCCAAACCCCCTGGGGGCTTTCTTCCACCCGCGCCACGACCCTGTCCACGGGCGCCACGCAGCGCTCGGCCCGCGCCCGGTCCATCGGCTGCAGCCGCCCGCAGACTTCAAAGGCCGGAACCAGGTCAGCCGCCGGACCAGCACGCAGCCGACCATGCAGCTGCATGGCCTGCACCAGCAGGCGGCTGCGCAGGTCGAAATCGGGCGTCAGGCCCGGATGCTGGGCAATCAGCGGCAGGCCCGCCACCGCGCCCCCCAGCCGGTCGCGCGCTTCCAGCACCTGCACCTGCCAGCCCCGCCGCGAGAACGCTTCGGCACTGGCACAGCCCGCCAGCCCGCCTCCGATGATCACCACCTGCTTCATCTGTTGGCCCGTCCCGGTTCCATTTTTCGTCGTGACCCAGCAACCCGACGCGATCCATGCTAGTCTGCCGGGGTTTTCCCGGATAGGAGTCAACACTGCCATGGATCGTGCCCACGTAACAGTCGTCGAACATCCGCTGGTCCAGCACAAGCTTACGCTGATGCGCAAGGTCGAGACCAGCACCAACAACTTCCGCCGGCTGCTGAGCGAACTCAGCGCGCTGCTGGCCTATGAAGTGCTGCGCGACATGCCGATGCACGAGGTGACCATCCAGACCCCCCTGGAGACCATGCAGTCGGGTCTGATCGACGGCAAGAAACTGTGCCTGGTCTCCATCCTGCGGGCCGGCAGCGGCATTCTGGACGGCTTTCTCAGCGTCGTGCCCGGCGCCCGGGTGGGCCACATCGGGCTGTACCGTGACCCCGAGACGCTGCAGGCTGTCGAGTACTACTTCAAGATGCCGCCGGACATGGACGGACGTGACGTGATCGCCGTCGACCCGATGCTGGCCACCGGGCACTCGGCCGTGGCGGCCATCAGCCGCATCAAGGAAACCAACCCGCGCTCCATCAAGTTCGTCTGTCTGCTGGCCGCACCC
>ERZ773079.2252-NODE-2252-length-10902-cov-13.753296_pt1 | contig 10902 bp, 12 predicted proteins | sample MGYA00511355_ERZ773079 | MGnify/ENA primary metagenome ERZ773079 (study PRJEB29015, sample SAMEA2737979) | human oral metagenome | biome: human oral; feature: human-associated habitat; material: dental | place: China | collected 2117 ... | reverse complement strand
GCTGCGCCGTGGTGGCCAGGGCCCCGGGCCGGCTGGCGGCGATGGCCGCGGCCTGCGCCACCAGCCCCACCCCGAAGGGCGTCGCCACGCTGCGGATCGCAGCGGCGATCGCGGGCGCCGCCACGAGGTAGCCGACTCGCATCCCGGCCAGGGCGTGCGCCTTGGAGAACGTCCGCGACACCACCAGGTTCGGGTAGCGGTCCACCAGGGTCAGCGCGTCACCGACGGCGTCGTCGGTGACGAAGTCGAGGTAGGCCTCGTCCACGAGCACGAGCGCCCGCTCGGGCACTCCGTCGAGCAGTGCGACCAGCTCGGCGCCGCTCAGCGCCGGCCCGGTCGGGTTGTTGGGCGTGCAGGCGATGACGGCGCGGGTACGCGGTGTGACGGCGGCGGCCATGGCGGCCACGTCGTGGCGGCCGTCGGCCGTCAGCGGCACCCTGATCGCCCGCGCCCCGGCGATGGTAATGCAGATCGGATAGGCCTCGAAGGAGCGCCACGGCACGACGACGTCGTCCCCCTCGTCGCACACCGCGTCCAGCACGTGCTGGATGAGGGCGACCGACCCGTTGCCGACGACGACCCGCTCGGCGTCGACCCCGTGCCGCTCGGCGAGCACCGCCACGAGCGAGTCCGCCGCCATCTCGGGGTAGCGGTTGGCGCCCGACGCGGCCTCGGCGAGGGCCGACAGTACCCCCGGCTGCGGCGGGTAGGGGAGCTCGTTGCTGGAGAGCTTCGCGACCCGGCCGCCGTTCGGGCGCGCCCCGGGCACGTAGCCGGGCAGGGAGCGGACGGCGTCGCGGATGTGAACGGGGGTGGAGGCACTGCTCATGGCCGCATCCTCTCACCGGGGCGCGGGGCGGGTTGGAGCCGATCGACGGGGCGTCAGGAGGTCCGGTCCCCGGACGAGCGGGAGCGCCCCCGGCTGCCGCCCGTCCGCCGGGCGGCAGCGCGGGCGCGCCGGGGCGTGCCTCATCGCGTCCGTGATCAGCCGGCTCGCCGAGGCCGGCAGCCCGGGCGCGCCGGGGCGCGCCGCCCGTCGCTCCGGTCCGCCGGGCACCGAGCACAGCCGCGTCTCAGGAGCGCGTGGGACAATAACCTCATGGAGTTCCTCGTACGCACGATCGGCAACGCCGTCGGCCTCTGGCTGGCGACCACCTTCATCAGGGGAATGGACGTGCCGGGTACGCCGACGACGCTCATGACGATCGCCAACCTGCTCGTGGTCGGCCTCGTCCTGGCTCTCGTGAACTCACTGATCAAACCCGTGGCGCGGTTCCTCGCCTTCCCGCTGTACGTCCTGACCTTCGGCCTGTTCGCCCTCGTCGTCAACGGGGCGATGCTGCTGCTGACGAGCGCCATCACGGACAGGCTCGTCGGCGTCGGCGCGCAGGCGGGACTCACCCTGGGACTGCACGTGGACTCCTTCGGGTCGGCGATCCTCGGCTCGATCCTGGTCTCGATCGCCTCCGCCCTGGTAGTGGGCGTCGTCGGTTCGCGCGACGAGTAGCGCGCGCCTCGACGGCGGCGCGCGCGGCCCTTCGGCGGCGGCGGCCCGGGAGACGCGCCCGCGCATCACGACGGCTCACCGGCCTGCGGCTCCGTCTGCGGCTCGCGCCCGGGAGCGAGCATGGTGGGGTTGGACCGCGAGGACGCACCGGTCGTGCTACGAGTGACGTCGAACACGAAAGCGCTCGTCGTCGCCCCCTGCTCATCCGTACCGGTGAGCGCTCCCAGCCGCTCGGTCCACGCGTCGATCGTCGGATCCCCGCGCATGCCCTCGACGGCATCGGCGTAGACGCCGCCCCCGTGCGGGTAGCCCGGCGCGCCGGAGCCGGTGGTGTCCACGGTGACGACGGTGCGCGTGGGCGTGCGCGGGGTGGGCGCGCCGTCCAGGCCGGGAACGGCGTCGGCATTGTTCTCGATGTGCAGCGCGTTGACGTTGTCGGGCAGATCGGCCCCGGCCGTGGGCCCACCGGCCGTCAGCAGGGTCGTGACGTTGTACCTCTCGTTGACGGCGGGGTCCGCCGCGATGTTCGCAGCCACGATGGCCCCCTGCGAATGACCGTAGAACCCCACCGGATCGTCCGGGCCGATCCCCGCCCGGCGCATGGCGGTGACCACGGCGCTCTCCATGTCGTTCGGCGCCCCGGCCACGGCCTGCAGATTGGTCAGGAGATCCTGCGGGTTGGCGCCGCCCAGGCCCCAGTCGGTGGTGCCCGGCACGACCACGACCCACGAGCTCGTGCCATCGGCGTGCACGGTGCGCACGATTCCGACGACGCCGCTGGAGGGGTCGTCGTCCTCCGCCTTGAGCGAGTCGCTGTAGCGGATGACGTCTGCGGCCGTGCCCAGCGGCCTGCTCAGCGCCGCCCCGTTCGCCACCCCCTGCGCCGCGGCGCCGTCGGACCCGGTCAGAGCGGGCACGTCGGCGCCCCACGCCATCGGGTCCTCGGCGGCCGGCGGAATGGTGACGGGGGGACCGCCGCGCACGGTGACGGTGGTGCCGGTCGGATCGCCATAGCGCTTGGCGGCGACCCCCGCGGAGAGCATGGACATGTAGTAGGCGACGCGCTCCATTGGGGTCAGCGACGAGGCGGGGACCATCCGGCCCCCATCGGTCATGACCTCGGCGGGGAGCTTCCTGCTGATCTCGGGGTCGAGCCGCTCCGCGACGCCGGCCAGGTAGGTCTCGACGGCAGCCCCCTCGCGACCCGTTTTCGCGGCCCGGGTGTAGTCCACCAGGACCGCGATCGTCATCAGGTCCTTCCTCACCCACTCGGACAGGTCGGCGTCGGACATGACGACGGCGAGATCGTCCAGGACGTCGGCGAGGTCGCCGTCGGCGTGCGCGGTCAGACCGGGGTTCGTCACGGCCTTGCCGGCACCGAGCAGGAGGAGGAGCCCCGCGGGCGAGGTCGTCCCCATGAGGAGGCCCAGCGCGCCCCAGGAGGCCGCGCCGAGAGAGCCGAGTCCGGCGCCCCCGCCGGCCCGCGTCGCGGTGGAGGCACCGGACTCGGCTCCGTCGTAGACGCGAACGCAGGCCGTGACATCGGCGGCGAGAGTGCGCAGGGAGTCGGCCGCGTCCTGGAGGGAGCCGACGCCCGTCGTCAGCGCCGTGGCGGCGTCAATCGCGCTGGTGCGCAGCGCCTCGAAGCCGGACGGCTCCCGCCACGGGTCCCGTGAGGCGCCGCAGGAGGGGAGCCCCGCGCCGCCGAGGCCCGAGTAGCACATGGGGTCGGACCAGGTGACGCCGGTGCTGGCCGAGCCGTCTCCCCGGGAGAGCGCGCCCGACGACTCCTCGTCCGACTCGGGCGGGGCGATGGCGGCCCGCGCCTCGGCCTCGGCATCGAGGACGTGCGCGCGGGCGTCGTCGAGGTATCCGGCGGCATCGGTGAGCGTGGTGGCGAAGTCGGTCAGGGCGCCGGTATCGACCGCGTAGGCGCCGCCCGACACGACGGCGGTGACTCCGGCGGTCATCCCGGGCCAGGACAGGGTTGCCGACCCGTCGCCGTCGCCCGCCGTCGGAGGATTGACGCCGTGGGCCTTCGAGGGCGGACCGCTCGCGCAGCGCGGCATCGCGTCGCCCAGGGTCGTCTCGGGAAAGGGGTCCCTGGTGTTGTGGACGGACCTGTCGGCCGCGAGGAGGGCCTCCCCCGGCTCGCAGATGTCCCTCCCGTCCGTCGCCTGCTGAGATGGGGCCTCAGCCTCCTGCTGGGAGGGCGGGGAGGTCGTCGCGACACTCATCCGACGACTCCGCACTGGTAGCCCGCGTCGTCGAGCGCCGTCATGGCGCCGGCGGCCGTCTCCAGGAGCGGATCGAGTCCGACGAGCAGGGTGCGAAGGGTGTCGAGCTGCGTCTGACAGGCGGTCGACGCGGGCCCCGTCCAGCTGGCGGGGACGGAGACGGGGACGAGTGAGACGCCGGTGGTGGCGTCCTCCTTGGCTGAGGCGATGTTCAAAGAGGTCACGTCACGACGGTACGGCCGTCGGCCCGCGCCCCGCCGAGCCCTTGTGAACACCGCCTCGCAGGGGGTGCGCGCGCCGGCCTGTGGAGCCCGAAGCGCCCGGGAGCGTGCGCCGCTTCGTCGCCGTGCGCCACCGGGCACGCGCGGTCGTACACAGTCGCACCTGGTCGTACCTAAAACCGCGTGGTCGTACCCAACTCCACGCGGTCGTACCCCCGGCGCACGCGGTCGTACGCAATCCCGTGCGGTCGTATCTTAGAAGGGCTCTAAGGTACGACCGCGCGCTTCCAGGTACGACCGCGCGCTCCCGGGTACGACCGCGCGCCTTCATCGCCCCGGCAGCTGGCCTCGGGTACGACCACGCACCCCCACGTACGACCGCGCGCGAAGAAGCGGATCGGGAAGACACTGGCGCGCAGACCGTCATCGGCCTCAGGCCCACAACTCGGGCACCAGTCGGGCCCGGTGAACGATTTCGGGCGGGAAGAGCGCAAGGATCTTGGCGCACAACCGGGCGGGATTGCGAAGGTCATCCCAGGTGACGTGCTCACCGCGCCACCCCAAGCGCGTCAGCGCGTCCCGACGTTTCTTCTCCCGCCAGAGATCGGCGTCGGACTCGTACTTCAACCGACCATCGAACTCCAGATAGATCTTGAGCGCCGGCCAGGCCAGGTCCGGGAAGTAGACCACGACCTCGATGCCGTCCTCGACGCCGAGCTGCAGAACAGGCGCAGGCAGACCCAGAGCCGTGACGAAGCACCGCATGATCGACTCCCCGGGAGACTCGGCGAAGGGGGAGGCGATTGCGATGACCGCTCGCGCGCGCCTGGCGCCCGACCTGCCCGCCATGGCCTCCAGCTCATCCTGAAGCCGACGCCGAATGGCGGCCGCACGGTGCTCCGAAGCGGTGCGCTGATCACGCGTGGGACGGACGAGAGCGCGCAGCGCCGAGTCCGCGATGCAGATGGATTCGCTCGGCGGCACGTCGAAGGCGCAGTCGAGAACCGTGCGCAGCACAGTGGTGACGGGAAGCCCGGAGACGGTGGTGATGTCGTCGTCGAGCATGCGAAGACTGCGTCGGCGAAGAAGCACGTCCGTTCTCCCTCCTCGCACCGACGGAACGCGAGTTCCCGGGCGTCGGGGTTTCGAGGGGACGACGACGCTGACGTCCGGCTCCCATCCGCGGACTGATAGCCCATGAACCAGGGCGGCCGACTCATGACTGAGACAACGCGCCGAGGTGACTACCTGGCAGGCGGCGACGCAACGGGCCAGGCTGAGCGAGTGCGCCACTTCCCACGGGGGCGCACCGGAGGAGTGGAGATCGGCGTAGAGCCCACGCAGAAGCCTGACCGGATGAGCCATGAACGTCGGCGGGCCGGGTGAGGTGACGACGGGCGGGAGCCGGGGCGGCTCGGGATAGGTTTCCATGATGCGAGCGTGCCTCCAAGGAGGGCGGAGGCGTCACGACGGCGTTCCATCCTGTGGATATAGGTGTCACGACGCCGGCCTGTGGAGCCCGGCGCTGGTCTGTGCCGACGCGGCCCTGCGCCGGCCTGCGCCAACGCGGCCCTGCGCCGGCCTGCGCCAACGCGGCCCTGCGCCGATCTGTACCGGTGGAGCCCGCCGCTGCGCAGCCCAGCACTGCATGCTCACCGCTGCGCGCCGCCGGCCCGTGCACCGCTGGCCTGCGGAGCCCGCAGCGCCTGGGAGCGCACACCGCTTCGACATCGTGCGCCATCGGCCCCGCGCGGTCGTACGCAATCTCACCCGGTCGTATGTAAAACCGCGCGGTCGTACCCCTACCGCACGCAGTCGTACGCAACTCCACGCGGTCGTACCTTAGAAGGGATTTAAGGTACGACCGCGCGTTCCCGGGTACGACCGCACGCTCCCAGGTACGACCACGCGTTCCCGGGTACGACCACGCGCCCCCACGTACGACCGCACAAGCACGCCCCGGGCACGCACATCGCTCGACTCCATCGACTAATCGACTACTCGCGCCTCGAACGAGCGAGCCACCCAGGCACGCGCGTCACCCGGGCGCCCGGTCGCGCGCTCTTCTTCGACGAGGCCCACCTACCGTTCTGCGTCACCCGGGCACGCACGCCGCCCAAGCGCACACCCCAGACCGCGGACCGCTCAGGCGGGTCGACGCACGCAGACCACGGCGTCGGAGCGCCGACCCGCTTCGCCGTCGGGGCCGATGGCCTCCCGCCACCGCTCCCGCCCGGCCTCGACCCGCCATCCCTCCGTCGCCCCGGCCAGGCCCGCGAGGAGCTCGGCGGGGGTGTAGGTGCGCCCATGATGGCCGTGCCACGGCGGGTTGGTGCAGTGAACGGCGGTCAGCAGACGGCCTCCGGGGGACACGAGCCCGGCGCCCCGGGCCAGGAGGTCGATCAGGTCGAGCGACCCGGGCTCCGGGCCGCCATGAAGGTAGAAGGCGACGACGAGGTCGAACGGCCCCGCAGGCAGATCCTCGTGCGTCACATCGAGGACGACGCCGCGAACCCGCTGCTCCAGACCGCGCCCACGGGCCTCGGCCTCCATGCGCGCGATCGCGGTGGCGGACAGGTCGAGGCCGACGACGTCCCAGCCGCGCTCGGCGAGCCAGACGGCGTCGGCGCCCTCACCGCAGCCCAGATCGAGGGCGCGCCCCGGCTTCCAGGGGTCCGCGAACTCGGGCAGCCAGTCGTTGGGGTGCCCGGACCACAGCCGGTCGACGGCGGCATAACGCGCTTCCCACTGCTCCTGGCGCTCACTCATGCGGGCGAGACTAGCGTCTCCGGTCCGCGAGGCGCACCCGGGAGCCGGAGTCCGCCCACGCCGTCTCACCCGCGTGCCGCCCGGATCCTCGCGCGCCGCCCGCGTCCGTGCGTCGAGCCGGCCCCGGCGGCCTCGGCGTGGGCGGTGTCGTGCCGCGAGGACGCGATGGCGGGCAGGAAGTGCGGCGGACGGCGTCGTCAACGCCCTGCTGAGCACAGCCGACCGCCTGCGGCGAAGCGATGAGGAGGCCGCTGACGCCGCGACGGCGCTCCGGCATCGGACGCCCGGCGCCGGGGACGCCATCCTCAGGCTCGGCATGGGAGGCACGAGGGGCATGGGAGGCCTGCGCTGATGGTGACGACAGCAGCGGCGGGGCCGATCTCATCGACGCCGTTCCGGGAGATCCCGCACGAGTCCGTGAGGTCGCCACATCATGGCTGGAGACGTCGCACACGGTCGGCAAGGCGCTGGAGAGCACCGCGACCGCGACACGGGCAACGCCCTCCTGGGAGGGCCTGTCAGCCCGGGCCTTCACCACGCATGCGACTGCCGTCGGCTCGGGCCTCGGTCAGGTGGCCGAGCGCATGTGGTTCGGTGCGGACGTGCTGAACGGTTATGCCGCGTCCCTCCAACTGACGCAGGCGGGGGTGGAGGCGCTGCGGGCTCAGACTCGGTGCCTGCAAGCGGTCGGTGGCGCCGGGGCCCTGCCGGAGGTGGCGACGCTGGTTCGCGCTCGCGCCGATGTGATGACGCGTCTTCATGCCGCCGCGCTCGATGCGGCGGCCCGGCTCCAAGGGGGATCCGGGGCGGACGCCGGGGGTTCGAGCAACATCGGAAGTAAGGAGAAGGAGGGTAAGAAGCCGACTATAAGAAAGGCGGGCAGCCGCAGGACGCCTTGCTCGCCCTCACCGGGAAGCGGCCATCGCGGGTGGGCAATTCCGGCAAGGCCTTGGGATTCATCCCCCATTCAGGGGACACCTACGACGATGCCGAATGGGAGAAGATGGAGAAGGCCCTTGAGGAGAAGAGGCCTGTGGTCGCGTCACCGAGATCCTCGTCGTCCAGGATGCTGCCGGCCGTCGCCGATGTCACTGGTGACGGGCACGTGGACCAGAGCGACGTGGACGCCGAGAATGGAGGCAGCAAGGACTTCGAGTCATAGCAAGCACGGCTACAGCGTGGTGGAGATGAACGAGGACACGGTGACACTGCGCAATCCGTGGGCGAACAACAAGGAGGCCGGGGATGATGGCTTCGGTCACGATGCGGACGGGGATCATAAGATCAAGGAATCAGACGGTGAAAACCACGGGGACCGCATCGAGGGGACGGGCGTCATTCGGATCAGCCGGAAGGACTACGAGAAGTTCTTCGAGACGACGGAGATCGGCGGCTGACGGGTGATGAGGATCCTGCGGATCACGACCAGCTGGGGGAGGCGGGCCACGGCCACCCTGACCGCCCGAGCGTCCAGGGCCCAGCGGGACCGGGCCCGCTGGCCGCCCGCCCTGCGGATAGCGCTGCGCGCACTGCGCCGAACCGCACGGGCGCTCCTGGTGATCGCCGTCATGGCGGCAACGGTCGCAACGGTCGAAACACTGGACCTGTGGTGGACCAGACCACCGACACGCGCAGCAGGCCCCGTCCCCGACGACGCGGACACCTACGAATTCTGCACCCAATGCAACGCCGAATGGGAATGGCGGACCAACACCGGCATTCTTCTCTCCCCCGTTGGTAGGCTCCGGGAGGAGCACCACTCCTGGGTCACCGACATCAGATGGGCACGGAAAACGACGCGCCCCGGCCCCTCCTATTTCAACCCTCTCGAACTACGGCTGGGCGAGTCGGAGCACATCGACGGCCTGGGAACACTCACCCTGGTGGAGGTCTGGCCCGAACCACTGATAGAACGCCTCTACAGGGACTTCGCAGGCCATCCCCCCAGACTGGCTGGTAGGAGGATGCGGCCCCTTCCCGGGATTCCTGATCTGCCTGGAGCCCGTCCCCGGCACCACGGTCTACGACTGCTACGACCCGATATACGGTGAGGGCAAGGACGAGGATTGCAGATCCGTCCGCGAACCCTGACCCCCAGCAGGGAACAACCGCCCCGCCCCCGTCGTCGACGCGAGTGATGCGAACGCAGCGCAACCAGCGCGCCTGCATACTGACGGATATCGACCGCGCGCCGACCAGGGCGAGGAAGGTGTTCACGCCCTCGTCGATGTCCTTGCAGATCCGTGAGACCGTCGAGCGGCTGATCCCGGACTCGTTGCCCAGGGCCTTGACCAGGTCATCGACTTTGCGGGTGGAGACACCCTCGATCCACGCCGAGCAGATCACGGGGCATCTGGGCCTTGTCCATGCGCCGGCGCGGGGACAGCAGGGACGGGAAAAAGGATCCCCGGCGAAGCTTGGGGATGGTCAGATCGACCTCACCGGCCGTGGTGGCCAGTGTCTTGGGCCGCTTGCCGTTGCGCCGGTTAGTACGCCCACTCGTGCGCTCGTAGTGTCCCGCGCCGATCACGGCGGTGGCCTCGGCGTCGATCAGGTCCTGCAGACCGGCCCGGAGCAGACGGCGGAAGACATCATCATGAGCCGGGTCCGGGTCGGACAGGACTTCCTGAATCAGCATGGACACGGCAGGCTGGTCACTGGGCATCGTGGGACTACCTCCTAGTGAATCTTGGTCGAAGAACTAGGGCCCCACGATGCCCGCCCCCCAGGGACTGCCGCCGGGCGGGAACCCCGCAGGAATTACCACCACACTAAAAGACCCACCCAGCAATGCGGTGGGTACCGCGGGCGGAATCCCCGACTGAGCCCGGGTGGCCCTGGAAAGCGGCATGATCCGCGCAGTGCGACAGCACCTCCTCGCCTCCGGAGTGGTCCGCCGCAGCGTCCGACACCAGGCCCACTGGACCTTCGGCCGCGCCATGGGCACTGCCTCGAAGTCCTGATCAACACGGGACCCTCGGACCGGGACGGTCATGCGTCGCACATCAGACAGTCTCTTCTCCGGATACTCACCACGAACACTCAGGACATACAATGCGAATAGTCGTATCAACGTCAGAGTCGGAACTTTCGCCCACATTTGTTGACGTATGCCGAGATGGCTCCTACAATGGCTATGCCATGATTTTCCGAGTAACCCTGAGAAAGTAGGACCATGACACCCTCGGTCAATCGTTTGATCGAATTTCGATATCTGCACCACTTGCACTCCTCCTCACCACGCCCACGGCCATAGCGACGACACGAGAATCCACCGTACCGATGACCTCCGCGACCGCCTCTCACAGCCAGGTCGAAGACGGCACCTTGACTCAGGAACTCATCGAGAAGTACTCGCCGTACGTGTCCCGAGCCGGCACCACTTACCAGTTCACCCCGCCCGAGGAACTGCGCGTCGCGGCTCCCGACGAGGTAGCCCTCGTCGAGCAGACGGTCTCAACCACGAACGTCTCGATTGCCAGCGGCCGGATCGAAGTCGCCGGCGAGGACGGCGCCACGTACTACCTTGATATGCAGCCCAGCGCCTTCGAGGACAATGGATCGCATGGAGGCGTCGAGATGAAATGGTGGGGCCACCAACTCTGGCTCGACGACTGGGCGTCCCAGAAACTGCGGGATTTGCTCGCAGCGGGCGCCGGGATTTCCGCCATCGCGGCCGAGGTCACTTCCTGGACCGGGGTAGGCGGTCTGTCCGGCGGCGCAATCACCGAAATCATCGCTCTCGGCTCCGCAGGCTTGGATCTGTGCAACTGGAACGGCAACGGAATCACACTCAATGTGCCGTACACGGCGCCGGCCGCCCCCTCCTGGTGCCGGCCCCGATGACGACGCACGGTCCCGGGAGGCGACGGATGATCCTGCGCGCAACGATCCTGGTGCTGGCGGTCGCGCTGATCGTGCTGAGCCTCGGCGATCTCCTCCTCGACTGGCCCTCACTGCCCTCGAAGACGACCGTGCCACTGCTGATCCTCCTGGCGGGCCTGTCCCTCCTCAGTGAGAGACGACGCATTCGCCCACCTCGGCGAGGCGAGCGGAAGCAGAGCGAGCGAAGGACGTAAGGGCGCCGCCGTTGGCGCCGCACCGGCCCACTCCCCGCGGCGGCCGCCCCGACACGGCCGGCCCCGCCGGCCCGGACACGGCCGCGCTG
>ERZ773079.2248-NODE-2248-length-10910-cov-6.187840_pt1 | contig 10910 bp, 11 predicted proteins | sample MGYA00511355_ERZ773079 | MGnify/ENA primary metagenome ERZ773079 (study PRJEB29015, sample SAMEA2737979) | human oral metagenome | biome: human oral; feature: human-associated habitat; material: dental | place: China | collected 2117 ... | reverse complement strand
CGATTGTTCGCGGCGGGCCCCATGTTTTTCCCCTGTTTTGTCAGGCGATCTTTTCGACGGCACTGCGCACTTCGTCTTCCGAAGCCAAGATGGCTTTTAAGGTTTTGGAGGTAAAATCGCCGATCTCCCAGTGGAGAGCCCGGACGCCGTCTTGGATATGGCGGCGGCTGCTCTGGGGGGCAAAGCGGGGATCGAGAAATTTTTTTTGGACGGCGGATACCTTCAGCCCTTTAACACTTTGCCGGGGCCGGGTGGCGGCGATGGTGAGGATGAGAGCGACGAGATGGTCGAGAGTGACTAAGAGGGTCGTGAAGTCGTCCTGGGTGACAGGTTCCGTGGCAGCGACGGTCCGGAGAAACGCCTCGTCTGCGCCGGCTTTCTTCAGCGCGGAGGAAGAGATCAGGGGGGCATCAGTCGCGTCTGCATGGCGGAGAAGCCCCGCCGCGGCCCAAATATCCGCGTCTCCTTCATGTCCCAAGAGACCGGCAAAACGGCGCATGACTTCTGACAGGAGCAGGGCGCGGCGAAAATCTTCCGGTTTTGGCGCCGCGGCCCGGAAAAGTTCTAAAACGGCGGCGTAAAATCCCTGAGACATCGACACGGCCATCCCCCTTTCCTACATTGTGATTCCTTTTTATTTCACCTGATCACTAAACGTAAGCCTCGCTGTGCTCGCTTTTGTTAAGTGTTCAGGTATATCTTCACACTAAGCTCCTGCTTCCCTAACGGTCGCACTCGCTAAGTGTTCATATTTCACCTGATCACTAAACGCAAGCTACGCTGTGCTCGCTTTTGTTAAGTGTTCAGGTATATATTCACACTAAGCTCCTGTTTCCCTAACGGTCGCACTCGCTAAGTGTTCATATTATATCATAAGGAGAGAAGAAAAAGAAGGGATGTTCAAATATGATTCGCTTTTTGTTTATTCCTGTGACAGGGGAGAGGAGCAGTTTTCCATTGTGTGTGTAAAAATAGCTTTATACAGTGGATAGGAAGAGAAATGCGGCATAGGATTAAAGACACAATGTTTATTGCAAAAAAATTAGGAGATTAAAATAGTATGGAATAAAAGCCTGATGAAATAGGCATTTGTCCGTGGAGACGAGGATGTGAAAGATTAGAGAAAAATGGGGATTGTTTTTATCATGGCAGCAATTATAATTAGGAAAAAATAGTTTGGGCATTTCGTTTCACCTGATACCAGGCACAGCGGAAGCGGAGAAGCCCCCAGGGAAATCGGAGGGTAAATGTATGAACAATGTAAAGGTAGCCTATAAGATTCTCCTGTTGGTCGTCGTGGCCTTCCTCGGAATGGCGATCATCGGCGTTCGTGGTTGGATGAGTCTTAACAAGGCCGGGCAGGACATGGACACGATGTATGCGGAAAAGCTGCGGGCTGTCCAATTTTTAGGAAATTCGGTGGAAGCGATGCGCGTCATTCAGGTGCGCACCTACCAGGCCATTGCGGATCCGGCCCGGGTGGCGGAAGTGAAGCCGAAACAGCGGGAGCAGATTGCCAAGTATGAGCAGGCTTGGAGCGAGTATGAAAAGCTGGGCCGACGCATTTCAGAGATCGCGCCCATTGTGGACGGGGCGGGAAAGGATTGGCAGGTCTACCGCGCGTCTATGGAAAAAGTTATGGCCTTAGCGGAGGCGGGCAAGTCTCAGGAGGCGCTGGCGGAATATAACCGTGCGGCTAAGCAGGCGACCATCGATCTGCGGGATAAGCTGACAAAGTTAGGGGAGAGCGCCGATAAGAACGCCGCCGCCATTGCGGATCAGAACCGTCAGGCGAATAGGAACGCGCTGGTAACGATGACGGCCATGACGGCCGTGGCCATGCTCGTCCTCCTCGTGGGAGCGTTCTTGATCACGAAGACGATCACGGGGCCGTTGGCAGAAATGATCGCTGTCTGCGAGCGGCTTAGGGGCGGCGATTACCGCCTGGCCAGCCGCCGGCCAACCCGTGGTGATGAATTTGGTGACGCGGGGCGTAAACTCTACGATATGTGTCAGAGCGCGAACCGTTTTTTCCAGTCCATCAGTAAGTCGGGGGAGCAGCTTTCGGAGGCTTCGGCGGAACTGACAAAGAATTCCGTGGAGACGGCCGAGTCGGCGGTAGCGGTGGCCGATTCGGTGACCGGGTCAACGAATACCATTTTGCAGCAGCAAAGCGATATCGACGATGCCAATGAGCATGTTGCCAAGATCTCGGCTTCCATGGATGAGATGAAGCAGCAGGCGACGCAGGCGGCGGAAAATTCGGAGAAAGCAGCGGCTCAGGCGGCCAGCGGCAGTGAAGAAATCGATTCCGCCGTCAGGCAGATCAAAAACGTCGAACAGGCGGCGCAGATGTCGGCGGAACTCGTCGACAAACTGGGTTCCCGGTCGCAGGAGATCGGCACCATTGTGGATACCATTTCCGGCATCGCCAGCCAGACGAATCTCCTGGCGCTCAACGCCGCCATCGAGGCGGCCCGGGCCGGGGAACATGGCCGCGGCTTTGCCGTAGTCGCCGAGGAAGTCCGTAAATTGGCGGAGCAGTCCCAGACGGCCGCTCAGCAGATCGCGGAACTCATCGGGGCGATTCAGTCCGATACGACCAGTGCTGTGGATTCCATGCAGGGCGGCAGCACGGCTGTCGAGGAAGGCGTTCAAGCCGTGCAAAATTTACGGGCGACCTTTGACCGCATCAAGGAACTCATCGAAGGTGTTTCGGCGGAAGTGGAGACGATGTCAGCTTCCATTACCGATGTCGCCCAGCAGACGGAAAATATTACCCGCGAGATGAAGTCCATCGGCGATGGTTCCCATAAGGTGGCTTCTGACATGAAGACTGTGGCGGGGGGGGCGGAAGGACGCTCTGCTTCTTCCGAGGAACTGGCTTCGGCCAGTGATTCTCTGGCGAAGATGGCGCAGGAGATGCGTGACGAACTGAAAAAGTACCGCTATTGAGAGCGATAGCGAAAGGGATATGGCTGATAAAGCCCCGCAGCGGCGGGGCTTTTGTCGTTTCGGCGGACATGGCCGAAAAGAGCCGATCCGACTGTGCAGAAGAGAAAAGTCAGGGAAAAATTGGGAAGAAAGCAGGATTTTGACAGAGAAAACGCGAAATTTCATAGCAAATGAAGAATGTTTTGCTGCGAAAGGGAGGGAATGTTATGTTCAAAAATGTACTGGTGCCGGTGGACGGATCGGAAACCGCCGAGCGGGCTATCGAGAAAGCCGTGGAGATCGCGAAGGCTTGCGGCGCGAAGCTGCACTTTCTCTATGTGGCGAATATCAATCAACTGGCCATTAACGCCTGCCTTTCGGACGCGATCTTGAGCGCCGTGACGAAGGCGGGGGACGTGATCCTGGAACGCGCCATGGAAAAAGTGCCCGCGGGAATCGAAAAGGAAGCTTCTTCGGAGACAGGCTCTCCAGCGGTGGTCATCTTGGATTATCTGGAAGATCATCCCATGGATCTGGTGATCATGGGGAGCCGCGGCTTAGGTGTCGTCAAGGGCGTTCTCCTGGGCAGTGTTAGCCAGTATGTGGTGGAGCAGGCGAAATGCCCGGTACTGGTGGTGAAATAAGCCGCCGTGGGCATGGGGGCGGCGGCCTCTCTTTGGCCGCTGTCTCAGCCATCTCGGGCCGTAGCGGCGCCTGTCGTGACGGAACCTGTGACACGTTATGGCAGAGAAGAAGCAGAGGTACGGCCAGATGGCTGCGCCGCTTGGGGAGGATACCATGGATACCTTAAAAACCGCGTCCCGTGGGCCGGCACAACTGCATGAGATCGACGAGCTTACCAGTCAGCGTCTGGCGGAGATCTTTAAGGTGCTGGGCGATCCGACGCGCATTAAGCTCCTGGGGCTTTTGACCGCCGCGGAGATGCGGGTGGGGGATATCGCGGCAGCGCTGTCCATGGGCGCGTCGGCGATTTCCCATCAGCTTCGGGTACTGCGGGACGCCCGCCTGGTGAAGTTTCGCCGGGAGGGAAAAGAGGCGTGGTATTCCTTGGATGACGACCATGTGGTGAAGCTCATGCGGCAGGGGCTTGATCATGTGGCCCACGGAAATAAGGCGATCTGATATGGGACGGGGAAAGAAGATTTTTTTGGCGGCGGTGTTCGCCCTTTGCTGGGCGGGGACCGTTGCCGCCGCGCCGCTTTTGAAAATAGGCGCGCAAGGGCACGATGTCCGGGTCGTTCAGGAAGCGCTGCAAAGGGCAGGCTATGCCATCGAGGGCGTGACCGGCATTTTTGACGAGGCCACCCGGGAGGCGGTGCTGGCCTTTCAGCGGGATCAGCAACTGACGGAAAGCGGTACGGTGGATCGGGCAACGTGGCACGCGCTGCGCCGACGCCCGCCGACGCAGCCGTCAGATTCTTCGCCGGAGCAGGCATCTCCTGCGTCGAAACCGCCGGCCAAGGCGGAGCCGCCCGCCGCGTCTTCCGGTGAGGCGGAACCGGCAGCGAAAGCCAAGGAGCCGAAGCCGGCAAAAGAAAAAGAAAAGAAGCCGGAAAAAAAGGAGCCGGCGCCGCCGGCAGCGGAGAAAGTGCCAGAAAGCGCGGCCTTCCTGCCGCGCAAAGAAGTGCCGAAACTCATTGCCACGGCCAAAAAATATCTGGGGACACCGTACCGCTTTGGCGGCACCACCCCGAAGGGCTTCGACTGCTCGGGCTTCGTACAGTTCGTCTTTCGCCGCCATGGATTCGCGATCCCTCGGGCGGCAGACGAGCAGTATAAGCTGGGACAGCGGATCAAGAAGCGCCAAGAATTGGAACCGGGGGATCTGGTCTTTTTTACCACCTATGAGAAAGGCGCTTCCCACTGTGGCATCTATTTGGGAAAGAACCAGTTCATCCACGTTTCCTCCCGCCGCGGGGTGCATGTGGACAATCTGGACGACGAATACTGGAAGCCCCGCTGGTACGGGGGCAAACATATCGTGAAGTAGACAAAACACGCCATCCGCAGTATGGATGGCGTGTTTTTGTCAGGCAAATCAGAGAGTTGCGCTTCGATTTGTGATATATTTGTGATATAATGGAAAACGCTGAACAAAAGCAAGGGAACGCCCCTGGGTTATATGGTCAAGGGGCAATCTTTTAGGGTGATTTTCCCACAAAGGGGGTATATATTTACATGGAGATCCAGGAAAAGATCCATGGCTTTCGATTGATGAAAACGCGGCGGATTCCCGAAGCGGATTCTACGGCGTATGAATTTCTGCACGAAAAGAGCGGGGCGCAGCTGCTGTTCCTTGAGAATCAGGACGATAATAAGGTGTTTTCCATTTCCTTTCGCACGCCGCCCAAAGATGATACGGGGGCGGCCCATGTGGTGGAGCACTCCGTTCTGTGCGGCTCCCGCAAGTTTCCCCTGAAGGAGCCTTTTGTGGAGCTGGTGAAAGGCTCCCTCAACACCTTCCTCAACGCCATGACTTTTCCCGATAAGACCATGTATCCCGTGGCCAGCCGCAATGATAAAGATTTTCAGAATTTGATGGATGTCTATTTGGACGCGGTGTTTTACCCGGTCATGCGGCAAAAGCCCGAGGTGCTCTGGCAGGAAGGCTGGCACTACGAGATCGAGCGGCCGGAGGATCCCCTGACATACAGCGGCGTCGTCTACAATGAGATGAAGGGGGCGACGTCATCGCCGGAGGATCTCTTGGAAACCGAGATCTTTAAGGCGCTCTATCCTGATACGCCGTATCATTTCGAGTCGGGAGGAAATCCTGAGCGCATCCCTGATCTGACCCAGGAAAAATTCGTTGCCTTCCATCGGCGCTATTATCATCCAGCCAACAGCTACATCTACCTCTATGGCGACTTGAATATCGAGGAAAAATTGGCGTTCCTTGACGAAGCCTATCTGTCCCATTTTTCCCGGATTGAAGTGGATTCCGCGATCCCGCGGCAACCGCTTTTTGACGGGCTGCGGCGCGTGGCGAAGGAGTATCCTGTGGGGGCGGAGGAGGACACGGCCGCCAAGACGTATCTTTCTTGGTCGCTCATCGCCTGTGATGCGGCGGATCGGCTGACCCAGGCGGGGATGGCGATCCTCGTCCACGCCCTCTTCACGACGGACGCGGCGCCCTTGCGGCAGGCGTTTTTGGATGCCGGCATCGGCAAGGATATGACGGCGTCCTTGGAAAATCAAGTGGCGCAGCCTTCCCTGACGGTGGAAGTAACCAACGCCGAGGCCACTGACGCCGACCGCTTCCATCAGGTCATGGAGGAGACGCTGACGAAATTGGTGCGGGACGGCATCGACCGAACGCTCTTGGAGGCGTCCCTCAACTGGATGGAATTTAAGATGCGGGAAGCGGATTTCGGCACGACGCCCAAGGGATTGATCTACAACATGGCCGTTATGACGAATTGGCTCTACGGAGAGGAGCCGACGGAGCCGCTCTTTTATGAGGAGAACCTGCAAAAACTGCGGGACGGCCTGGATAACGGATACTTTGAGGATTTGGCGCGGCGCTGCCTCTTAGAGAATCCCCATCAGGTCCTGGTGACCATGGCCCCCAGCCGGACGATGGCGGCGGCGCGGGAGGCGGCGGTGGCGGCGCAGCTGGCCAAAAAAAAGGCGGCCATGGCGGCGGCGGAGATCGAGGCGGTGGCCGCGATCTCGTCCTTGGTCTCGACCTCCTTGGCGTCGGCGAGCAGGCGCTCGACGACGGCGGCCACGGCCTTGTCGATGCCGCGGCGCAGGGCGATCGGGTTGGCCCCGGCGGCCACGTTGCGCAGGCCCTCGCGCACGAGCGCCTGGGCGAGCACGGTGGCGGTGGTGGTGCCGTCACCGGCGACGTCGTCGGTCTTCTTGGCGACCTCCTTGACGAGCTCGGCGCCGATCTTCTCGTAGGGCTCCTCGAGCTCGATCTCCTTGGCGATGGTCACGCCGTCGTTGGTGATCGTGGGGGCGCCCCACTTCTTGTCGAGCACGACGTTGCGGCCCTTGGGGCCGAGGGTGACCTTGACGGTGTCGGCGAGGGCGTCCAGGCCCCGCTCCATACCGCGACGGGCCTCCTCGTCGAAGGCGATGATCTTGGGCATTACTGCTCCTTACGTGACAGGTGGCCGTGCGGTGCCCGCGACGGACGAGCCGGTCCCCGGCGTTCACGTCACGCCCGGTCCCGACCCTCACCTAGCGGCCTGGGTCGTTCACACGCAGCCATCGGGCGGTTATCACTCGACGGCCCCGAGTGCTAGCCGCAATGCTGGCACTCTCGACCTTCGAGTGCAAGGCGCACGGGTTCGCCCTCGGCAGGATCGGGCACCGCGCTGCGCGCCCGGCGGGCGGGACCGCCCCGCAGCCGCCCCTCGACCGCCCCTCAGCCGCTCATGTGCAGGTCGCGCAGAAGCTCCCCGGGCGGGAGCGCGCCGTCGACGATGTAGGCGCGGAACAGCGGCACCGCCTGCTCGCCGGAGAAGACCTCCTCGGGATGGAGCCTGACGCTGCGCCCCTCGTCCCCGTAGGGGAGCTCGATCCAGGCGTCGTCGTCCGCAACCGGCGCTCGGCTCACCGCGTAGTGCGTCATGCCCTCCTCCGTGGTCACCCGGACCTCGATGGTCATGCGCTCGGCCGAGCCCCCGCACTGCATGTAGTTGACCTGGGCGATGTGGTCCACGGGCTCCTCCGCCGGGCTCGCGGCCTCCTCGGCCAGGGCCCGCACGCCCAGGGAGAAACGACGGCGGCCGTCGAGGTAGCCGCGGTGGGTGAGCTGGACGGCCAGCTCGTCGGCGACGTCCGCGCGGCTCAGGGACGACCGGTCGTGCTCGACGAAGGCGGCTGCTGCGACCTCCCAGGTCATGTAGCGCGGCACGCGGGGTCCCTCCTTCGTATCGCAGCGGGCTGCGGCCCCTGCCCCTCCCACCCTACGGTCCCGGGCCAGCGCTCCGGCGCGCCCGCGCCGGTTAGCCTTGGGCCATGAGCTATGACGTCCTGGTCTTCGAGCCCGCCGTCGTCTCCGACGCCGACTTCCCCGCCTGGTGGGAGAGGCAGTCCGCCTGGTCGGAGGACCACTCCTACTCCGACCCCGCCGTGACCACGCCCGCGCTCCGGGCCTTCCACACGGACATGCTCCACTACTTCCCCGACCTGCAGGCGGAGGTACGGGCCTGCGACGCGCTCGGCACCGAGCCCGACCCCGATCGGGTGGAGAACTTCGCCGACTACTGCATCGGCTCCCGCCTCATCTACATGACCTTCTTCTGGAGTCGGGCCGCACGCGCGATCACCACCGTTGAGACCGTGGCCCTGCGTCACGGAGTGGCCGTGGCCAGGGTCAGTGAGGATTCCTCCATCCAGCGCCCCTGAGACCACCAGGCCACCCGACACGGACCGATCTCGGTGCGGAACTCGACGATCTCGGCACGGAGTACGACCGATCTCGAGAAAAAACGACTGCGGCCCGTGGCCCGGGCGATCTCCCCGGGACCACGGGCCCCGTCATCAAGGGGCCACTCAACCGCGGGCGTTCCCACAAACCCGCGGGAGGGCCTTCCTTCTTCGCCGGAGCGAGGGCCCGGGCTCCCGTGAACCCGAACCGGCTCTCAGTCACGATCCGTCATCGGGCTCCCCAACCCTCAGGACCGCTCCCGTCCGGCGGCAATCACTATGTAACCTCATGTTCCTGGGAATGCACCGGGACATCCTCTGTGAACCTTCTGGGAAGCGGTGCGCGCAAGGGCGGTTGAAGATGGAGGCGACGAAACCTCAGGCCCCGGGCCCTCACGCGCCCGGTTCCGCCTTCAGCGCGGCGAGAATGACCAGGGCACAGGTCCACGCCAAGGGCGCCGGACCGGCCGGGGCGCCGCCGGCGGAGACCTTCTCCGGCAGGGACCCCAGCGCTGTGCGATGCTCCTCGAGCCAGCCCAGAAGCCGTTCGGCCTCCTGCGACCGCCCCAATGCGGCCGCCGACCAGGCCAGCAGCGCCGTCTCGGGCGTCCACGAGACGCCGTCGTCGCGCCAGGACTCCCCCGGCGCCACTCCCCCGCTCTCCCGGCGCATCCGCGAGACGGCGTCGGCGCGCACCCTCTGCGCACCCGACAGCGCCTGCGTGAAGGGCGGGCCGACCAGCGCGATCGCAGCATCGACATGCTCGTCACGCACGTGACGGCCCCAGTCGGGGGCGAAAGCCCGCTCCATGGCGAGGCGCACCACCGCCGCGCGCCCGGCCATCCGCCCCGCAGACGGGCCGAGATCGATCCCCTCCCGTTCCAGAGCGGCCGCCGCCTCCAGGCCGAGGAGCACTGGCGCCGCCACGCCCAGGGTGAGGGTTCGCTCCGGGGTTTCCCAGTAATCGGGGGACGCGGCGGGCAGATGCGAGGGCGTGTCGGTCAGGGCCACCAGTTTCTCGGCGGCGCGTCTGAGAGCCGCCCCGCAGGCGACGTCGAGCTCATCGGCCCCGACGCCGTCCACCAGGACCCGGTGGGCCGCCCACAACAGCCAACCGGCGCCATCCGACTGCGCGGGGCGATCGTCGGGCGGACCGCCATCGATGTCGTAGCGCGCCTCGAAGCCGCCGTCGGAGCGTTGCAGCCCGGCCAGGTGGGTCAGGACGCCGAGCGCCTCGTCATGCAGGTCGACGGCGGAGAGGGCGGCAGCCGCGAAGGACGCGTCGCGGGGCCAGGTGTAGCGCCAGGCGCCGACAGGGCCGGCGATGACGGCCCCTGCGGGAAGATCGGCCGCTCCTGCGGCATCGCCGTCCAGGGCCGGGCCGGTCAGAGCGAGCAGGTCGGTCAGCGCCGCATCGATCAGACCACCCCAGCGGCCCTCCGGAAGACGGACGCCGTCGCGCCGCTGCTGCTGTGCAGCGGCGACGGCCGTTCCCTGCGCGGACGCGATCACGCGGGTGCCCGGCGCGTAGGAGATGGCGAGCCCGGGCGGAATCGCCTCCACGACGCCATCGGCTCCGATGACCACGCCCTCCGACAGGAGGGCGGGCGGGCGGCGTCTCCAAGGGCGCGCGCCGAGGGCGGCGCAGGTGACGACGGCCGCGCCGGTAGCGGGCACCAGGAGCGCGGCGCGCAGAAGATCACGACGCGCGAGCGGGGCAGGAACTCGGCTCACCCCTGGTCATCGTAGTCATCGCGCAGGATGACCACGATCGGGTTGGGGGAGTCGTCGGCTTCAACCGCCTCGGCGGACTCCACGATGTTGGTCGTCCCCAGGGCATCGGCCACGGCTTTGGCAGTGGCGGCATTGTCCGGAGTCGAGTAGAAGACTGTGGTGGCGGACGGATCAGCGGAGTCGTACACCCCCTGGGCGACCTGAACGGATGTGAATCCGGCGTTCGTGAGCTTATCGCCCGTGCGGCCGGCCAGACCGGTGACATTGGTACCGTTGTGCACGGTAACGCCCATGGTCATGTCGGCATCGCCGGAGGGCTGCGGTTCGGGAGTCTCAGTCTCCTCAGGCTCAGGAGTGGAGGCCGTGGGGCCGGCAGTCGTCGCCCCGGCGCTGGAGGAGCCGTTCGAGGAGGGCGAGCCACCACCGTTTCTCAACAGGGCGACGGCGCCCCAGGCGACGAGCGGCACGATGATGAGCACCGCCAGCAGAGGGATCCAGCTGCGCCATGCGGGCACCTGCGCCCGGTGCACGCCGACGGGGACGGGCCCCTCGGCATCCGCGGCGTCGAACTCGTCGTCAGGGTACTGGTAGTCGCTCACCCTGCGAGAATAGCGGGCCACCGCCCATGCGCGCGGGCGACCCGCGGAATCTGTAGTAAGGACACCGTGGGAACCGGCTGGATAGGCTTGCAGGATGAGTGACCCCAAGCCCCTGTCCGAGATCGTCCATTCCTCATGGGTCGAGGCCCTGTCGCCGGTCGAGCAGACCATCCACGAGATCGGCGCCCGCCTGCGGGAGGAGGTCGCCGCGGGGCACGGATATCTGCCGGCCGGCACCGA
>ERZ773079.2245-NODE-2245-length-10925-cov-19.059982_pt1 | contig 10925 bp, 10 predicted proteins | sample MGYA00511355_ERZ773079 | MGnify/ENA primary metagenome ERZ773079 (study PRJEB29015, sample SAMEA2737979) | human oral metagenome | biome: human oral; feature: human-associated habitat; material: dental | place: China | collected 2117 ... | reverse complement strand
CCCGAATCCTGGTGCGATTTTTGCTCAATTTAACTTGACAAAACACACACAGGCACCCGGGCCCGTCGGGGTCCGCCGGCGACGCGGCGTCGAGGGCCGACCACAGGCCCTCCGAGGTCGCCCACGCGTCGCCGAAGTCGAGCACGAGCCTCTCCGGCGGCGCCGGCCACCCGCCCGCGGGTGCCGGGCCGAACCCGCCGCCCTTGGGGCCGAGGGCGGACGTGCCGCGCTCCCGGCCCCGGAAGACGTGCCTCTCGCGGCCGGCCACGCGCCCCGGGTCGCTCGTCTCCCTGGCCGCCACCCCTCCGACGCGACGCGAGGCGGCCATCCTGGCGCAGGTCCTGTCGCCCCTCCCCGAGTGGCCAGCGAGCATGCCGTGCCCCCGATGTGGTAAGAATATTCGGACGGGCTGTGCGTCTCGCGGACCATCTCGCTCAGCCCTATACTGTCTCCATCAGTTCTGTCCCGTTCCAGCAAACGTCTGTCAGAGGTGGGGTGTCCTTATCAAGAGCCTGATAGAGAAGGCCTTCCTTGCCATCTATCGAAGGCAGGGAATCGAGCAGATGAGCATTGCGACCTTGTGTCGAGCCGTTCCCTGTGCACGGTCGACCTTCTATGCCCACTTTGGAAATCTGAGGGACGTGCTCGACTCCATCGAAGACGAAATATTGGCTGCCGTCTCCCTGCCAGCCACGGTCGGTATCATGCAGGAGGACGGAACGCTTCGCTGGGACATGCTCGAGAGGAAGGGGCAAATCGTCCGTGCTCACCGCGAGACGCTGTGCATTCTCTTTGTCGAGCGTCCCGATGGCGAGCTCGTGCGCAGATGGACCGATGAGGTTCGCAAGGCAAACAGGGGCTACTTCGCCCATCGCGTCGAACCCCGAGACCTCGAGCTCGTCCTTGGCGCCTTTGCTGCGGGAGTCCTGTGCTTTTGGAGAGAGTGGATCTCTGACCCCGATTCCATGGACACCGCCCGCATCGCGCGGGTCGTCCAGGGCCTTGGTACGCTCGTCCATTCCCAGGACGCGACACATTCGCTCATGTTGTAGCGTGCATACGCGCGGTTCCTCCCTATACTGTGCGTGGACATACCGACGTGGGGAGGATGCATGAGGATAACGATCGTGAATGGCAGCCCGCGAAGGAGGGGTGCGACCGCAAAGGTGCTGCACGCGATGCAGGAGCGTGCCATTGTGAGGTGGGATGCGGAGGTTGCCTACTTCGACCTGGGTGATTATGAGATGCGGTACTGCGACGGCTGCACGTCATGCTACCGGACGGGTCGTTGCCATAAGGACGATGGCCTTGAGGAGGTCCTTGACGTTCTGGCAGCCTCTGAGGGACTGGTCCTGGGGACGCCCACCTATGCGAGCAACGTCTCGGGTGTGATGAAGACCTTCATCGATCGCGGCCACTTCATCATGGAGCGGGCATTGCAGGGAAGGCATGCCGTCACGGTGGCCACCGGCGGCAATCGGGGCGCCGGCAGGGCGCTTGGGGTCCTGCGCCAGCTTGTGGTCTATTCCGGCGGCAGGGTGAGCGACTCGATCAGTGCCATACAGCATTTCAACACCGATCCGTTGGCCGATTCTCACCGGAGGCATAGGGTCGAGCGCGCCACGGACCGTCTCTGTTCGGACATCCTCTCTCCAAGACATCACCCTCTGCAGACGATGGAGAGCTCCCTCGTCTTCAACGTGGGCATCAAGCCGCATGTGCTCGCCGAGGCAGAGGGCTATTCTGCCGTTATCGCATCCTGGAAGCGACGCGGCATCGACTGATGGGCTGTGCATGCTTGCGCCCTTGTCGCGCTCTAGGGTGGCTTTGTCATCCTGTCCATTGCTGGCCTTCGACTCAGATTGCGTGACGGACGCGATTTAGTGGGGAAGGAGCGCCTTCGGTCGGCTCGGGGGGCACCGACTTGGTCATGCGACTGGTTTGTACTCGAGGGTGCCGCCCAGACGATATGCCCCACACCAACCCTGCCGAAGCGCTTGACCAGGGTCAATCGGAGACCCCCTCCGTCCGAGCGCGGGCCGGGCTGGTACGCTGTCCGTGACGACGGGTATGGCGGCGAGCCGTACCGCAGGACGGGAGTTAGGGGTCCCCAATGGCAGAGTCTACCATCAAGTCCGGCTACGCGACGATCCTGGCCATCGGCCAGCATGCGAGGCCGTCGACCATCAGCGGCCTCGACCTCTCCACGGGCGAGGCGAGAACCAGGAAGCTCACCGGCTGCCCGACCGCCTCGGGCATGCTGGGCCGGGCCAGGTCCTGGGCGGCCGCCCCGTACCGGTTCGCCCACGGGTCGGGGCCATGCGGGTTCCAGCCGCGGCGCGACCTCGAGGCACCCGGGCGGCACTGCGAGGTGATAGCCGTCGCGAGCGTCCCCGGGGGCAGCGAGGACAGGGCGCTCAAGGACGACGGGCGCGATGCCGAGGCCCCGCTCTCGGAGATGACCAAGGCCAGGCCGAAGATCAAGCAGGTGTGGATGCCGGACGCCGAGTGCGAGGGGCTTCGGGACCTGACGCGCGCCTACGAGGACGCCGTCTCGGCCTCGCGTCGCTCGAAGCTGCGGCCCTCCGGCTTCCTGCTGCGGCACGGGACCGTCTGGGACGGGAGGACGAGGGGCGGCAGGCTGCGCGCGACGTGGGGCGGGGCGCACGCCGACTGGCTCAAGACCCTGCGCTTCGGGAACCGGCTGGACGAGCTGGCCTTCGGGCGCCACCTCGAGGCCGCGGCCGAGGACGTCGAGAGGGCGCGCCGCCCGAGGCGCGACCGCGAGGGGGCGGCGGGTTCCCCGCGGTGGAGGCCGTACGTCGACGCGCTCACGAGGCTGAGGTGCGTCGACGTGATCACCGCGCTGGCCTTCTGCGCGACCATGGGCGACCTCTCTCGATTCGGGCGCGGCCGGTCGGTGTCGCGCTACCTCGGGCTCACGCCCGGCAGGCACGGCGGCGGCCCGAAGGTCACGGGGGGCGGCCACATCACGAAGGCCGGGGACGCCCGCTGCCGCAGGGCGGTCATCGAGGGGGCCGCGAGCGTCGCGCGCTCCGGCGGCGGGCGCGAGTACTGCCGGAAGGGCCATGGGGCATCGCCGGCGATCGAGGCCGAGGCCGCCAGGCGCAACACGCGCGACGCCGCCCGCTACGCGCACCTCATCGAGGCGGGCAGGGCGAAGGACGTCGCGAAGACGGCGGTCGCGAGCATGCTCGCGCGGGACATGTGGTTCGTCGGGACCATGGTCGGCTCCGAGCTCGCCGCGAAGGGGCGCTAGGCGGCCCGCGACGAACCATCGCCGCCCCGGCAGCGCGCCCGAGGGCGTCGGGGGGCTCGCGCCGGCACTTTTGCACACCGGCACCACGCCGACGCGTGCGCCCGCAGACCACCCACATCGCGACAACCCCCTTGCCGAACCCTCGAGGTGCGGGCCGCAGCTGCGGTGCCCGCGGATCTGAAAGTGCCAGCGCAGGCGTCTTTCCAGCGGAGACTTCTCCGATGCGCGACCGAGGCGGGATGCATGTTGCCCCAGGCCGGGGCCGACGGGTTCCGGCCTGGGGCGCCTTGTCGCTTGACAGGGTGTGGGGCATATGAAAGTGTACGTTTCCGTCGATTCCGGAATCTCCCAACTGGGAAAATGCGGCGCGAGGCAGCGGAAACGTACACTTTGAGACAACCCATCATCTATGACAGGCCGTGCGGCTTGCCAAGAAGACGGTGGGGGCTGATGTGGGCCTGCATCCAAGCCTTGAGATGGTGGCTCGTGCAATCGTGGCGGCACGACAGGCCCTTGATGATACCGTTGGCGTTGTTCGTCCTTTCCTCATCACGCGGCGTGCTAGGCTCACCTTACAGAGTGAGAGGGAGGCTGCCATGGCAATCGTCGCTGCGTTTGCAGTTCCGCATCCGCCCCTGATCATCCCGGCCGTGGGCCGCGGACAAGAGCGGGGCATCCAGGCCACCATCGATGCCTACGAGGAGGTGGGGCGTCGTGTTGCCGCGTGCGCCCCCGACACGCTCGTCATCTCGTCTCCGCACTCGATCATGTACCGGGACTACATCCACATCTCTCCCGGACTCCATGCGCGGGGCAGCTTCGCCCGGTTTGGCGCTCCGGAGGCAGCCTATCGATGTGACTACGACCAGGAGTTTGTGCGCAGCCTCTGCGACGCGGCGTCCGTGGCCGACCTTCCCGCTGGCACGAAGGGCGAGCAGGACCCCTCGCTCGACCACGCGACGATGATCCCCCTCCACTTCGTCTGGAAGGCATGGCCCGAGGGGCGCTCACGCCCCAAGGTGGTGCGCATGGGAATCTCGGGTCGCTCGCCAGCGGTTCACTATCGTTTGGGCCAATGCGTCCAGCGGGTTGCTGACGAGCTTGGCAGAAGGGTCGTCTACATTGCCTCCGGCGACCTGAGCCACAAGCTCACGCCCGACGGTCCCTATGGCTTTGCGCCCGAGGGCCCCCAGTTTGACGGAAAGATGCAGGACGTCTTCCTCACGGGGGACTTCCTGGAGCTGCTTGCCATAGACCCGGGCCTGGCGGAGCGTGCTGCGGAATGCGGGCTCAGGAGCTTCCAGATCATGGCAGGGGCCCTTGACCGCACGGCGGTGTCCGTGGAGCTGTTGAGCTACGAGGGGCCGTTCGGCGTGGGCTATGGGGTGGCTGCATTCACACCCACGTCCGCGGTGGGCGCCGACCAGGAGCGCAACTTCCTCGAGCAGTACGAGGACTTCCATGCGAACAAGATGGCCGGCCACAGGACACGCGAGGACCTGCTGGTGCGGCTCGCGCGCCTTTCCATCGAGAGCTACGTGCGGGATGGCAGGCGCATCGACCCCCATGACCCCAACGACGTGGCGTCTCTGGGCGGCCCTCTGCCCGCCACGCTCTGCAAGACGCGAGCCGGATGCTTCGTCTCGCTCAAGGAGGACGGCAAGCTTCGTGGCTGCATTGGGACGATCCTGCCCACGCGGGCGAGTCTGGCGGAGGAGATCTGCGCCAATGCCATCAGTGCCGCCACGCGTGACCCGCGCTTCTCGGCCGTGCGGCCCTCGGAGCTGGCCGAGCTTGTCTACGACGTGGACGTGCTCACGACGCCTGAGCCCATCGAGTCCATGGACGAGCTCGACGTGAGGCGCTATGGCGTGATCGTCTCCACGCGCGACGGGCGGCGGGGGCTGCTCCTGCCCGACCTGGATGGCGTGGACTCCGTCGAGAGCCAGGTGGGCATCGCCGCGCGCAAGGGAGGCATCAGCCTGGACCATGACGACTGGTCGCTCGAGCGCTTCGAGGTCGTGAGACACACATGAGCGCCTCGCGCGACGCCGTGGTGTGCCGCACCTGTCCGCGCTCCTGCGCCATCCCCGCAGGCGGCGTGGGGTTCTGCCGTGCCCGGCGGAACAGTGGTGGGGTCATCACGGCAGGCAACTACGGACGCATCACCTCGCTCGCCGTCGACCCCGTTGAGAAGAAGCCGCTGGCATGGTTCCATCCCGGCTCGCTGCTGCTGTCGGTGGGGAGCTACGGGTGCAACCTCCGTTGCCCCTTCTGCCAGAACCACCAGATCGCGCAGGCGGGGGAGGATGACGTGCCGTGGAGGGAGATGTCCCCAGACCAGCTTGTCGAGCTTGCGTGCGCCGAGCGGAAGCGCGACGCGCGCGTGATTGGCATCGCACACACCTACAACGAGCCGCTCGTGGGATGGGAGTACGTGCGCGACTGCGCGCGCCTGGCCCACGAGCACGGCCTCGTCAGCGTGCTTGTCTCCAACGGCTATGCGAACGGCGAGGTCATCGACCAGCTGACAGGCCTGGTCGATGCCGCCAACATCGACCTCAAGGGCCTCACACCCAGCTTCTGCCAGGAATGTGGGTTTGATCCCGCCGTCGTGCGCCAGACGATAGCGCGACTTGCCACGACAGGCACCCATGTCGAGGTGACCACCCTCGTCGTGCCGGGAAGGAACGACACGCCCGCAGAGATCGCGACCATCGCGCAGTGGCTGCACGAGACCAGTGATGACATCGCCTATCACGTGACGCGCGTTCTCGTTCACCTTGGTTGCGCTGCTCCTCTACTCATGGCTGTACCGCCATCTGCCTAAGAAGCGGACGTACGACTACATCGTCATCCATGGCGCGGGGCTCGTGGGCACGAGGCCCAGCCCGCTGCTGGCTGGACGCCTCGACAAGGGCATCGAGCTCTGGCATGGCCAGGGGGAGCGGGGGGTCATCGTCGTCTCGGGCGGGCAGGGCCCAGACGAGGTGGTCTCAGAGGCCGAGGCGATGCATGCCTACCTCGTGCGCCAGGGGGTTCCCGAGGCGGTCATCCTCGATGAGGACCGCTCGAGGAATACCATGGAGAACCTGCGGTACTCCAAGGAGCTCATGGACGGGCGTGCGGCCGGCAGGCCGTATCGCTGTGCCGTGGTCACAAGCGACTTCCATGTGTTCCGCTGTGTCGAGTATGCCCGGAGGCTGGGCATCGCCGCGGATGGTGTCGGCAGCAGAACGAGTAGGTGGTACTGGCCCACGGCCTTCATACGCGAGTTCGTCGCCATCACGCGGGAGCACTGCAGCCCCTACATCGTCATCGCATGCCTGTGGTGCCTCGCTGCCCTCGTGCGTCTGCTGTAGGCATGCTACACGGGCGCACAACCAGCGCGCCCCGTCAGGCCCGCGGCCTGGTTTCCTGAGCCTCCCGACCGGCGAGTGCGCCCCTCAACCCGATGACGAGCATCTCCACGTACGCATCGAAGTGGGTCGAGAGGAAGTCGGCGCCCTCTTCTGATTGGTCCATGTCAAACATGAGCCTCACCAACGTCGGGGATTCCCTATTGGGTCGTGCGATGTGGGAGTTCGCCACCTCAGCGTAGCCAGGGGTTGGTGACACCTCGGCAAGCAGGTATCCATTGATGGAATTGAAGAATGCCGAGATGATGAAGAGCTGCCATTCGGGCGAGACGCCAAACGCGTCGAGCGCATGCAGGGTGGGGGCAATGTGCTCCAGCTCTCCCGGTGTCGAGAGCGGCCGGGTCGCCATCAGCACGAAGGCGTTCGGGTGCCTGAGCGCCACCTCGCGATAGGCGTGCGCGGCCTCCTGCAGCGCATCCTCCCAGCTGTCGGTCGAAGCGGGGAGCCTCATCTCGTAGATCAGCCTCTCATGCATGCCATCCAGCAGCTCGGCCTTGTTCTTGACGTAGTGGTACAGGGACATGGCCCTGACGCCAAGCTTGTCCGCAATCGAACGCATGCTGACCGCTTCGATGCCGCGGGCGTCCGCGAGGGCGATGGCTGTCTGAATTATCTGATCCCTGCTCAGAGACATTCTCTGCTCCTCACTTGACAGACTTACGGTGTAAGACTACCTTCGATGGAAGACTTACACCGTAAGGGAGGACTATCTTGCACGCCACAGCAAAAGTAGCACATCACTCTGCGTTCCATTGGCTCTTGGGTGGGCAGGCCATCTCTGCCGTGGGAGGGCAGGTGACCTTCATGGCACTGCCGCTCATCGCAACGCTGATGTTCCATGCCTCTCCGGCTCGGATGGGCATCCTCAGCGCCTTGGACAACCTGCCTTATCTCATGTTTGGCCTGTTTGTCGGGACGATGGTGGACAGGCACCGACGGCTGAACGTCATGCTGGCATCCGACGTCGTGCGTGCGGTGTGCGTTGCGACCATTCCCGTGGCCTTCCTGTTCGGCCTCCTGTCGTTCGGCCAGCTGTGCGTCGTCGCATTTGTGGTGGGAATCGCCAACATCTTCTTCGACGTCGCCTGTCAGGCGTACCTTCCCGACATCGTCCAAAAGGACAGGCTCGTTCGGTCGAATGGCGCGCTGCAGACCGCAAACGGGCTGGCGGCGCTCGGGGCACCTGGATTGGTCGGGGTGTTCATCGGGACGGTCGGCGCCCCCTTGTCCATGCTGGTCGATGCCGTATCCTACGCATGTTCCGCCGGAACGCTGCTGAGGGTTCGTGCCATGGTCGGAACGGGACGCCAGGCTGCGCAGGCGTCCGGTTCCATTGTGAGTTCCGTGCGAGAGGGCATCAGGGCCGTCCGCAAGGACGGCAGGCTGATTGGGCTGGGAGGAGGATCGACCTTCGTTGCACTGAGCATGGCCACAAGGACATCCGCGGCGGCCTCATGCCGGGCGGCCGCCTGCGCATGGAGAAGCTTGCCAGCCTCGTCTCGGCCGGCAAGCTCGACCTGCACCCCGAGGTCACCCACGTCTTCCATGGCTGGGAGCACCTCGAGGAGGCGCTGTCCCTCATGAGGGACAAGCCCGCCGACCTCATCAAGCCGGTCGTCGTCATCGACTAGCGGGAGTCGCGTGCGGCAGGCACGTGCTCGCTCGGGGCCACCACCTTAGGGTGGTGGCCCCTTGATGTCAGGGGTCGTAGGGGAGCGGTCGGTAGGGGGCAGCATGAGGGTTCTTGTCGTCTCGGGATTCTTGGGCGCGGGCAAGACGACGTTCATCCAGGAGCTCGTGCGTCGCACGGGCGAGGATGTCGTCATCTACGAGAACGAGTACGGCGAGGCGGACGTCGATGCCCGGCGCCTGCGCGCGGACGCTGACCTCAAGGTCTGGGAATCGGTCGAGAGTCGCATCTGCTGCTCGGGCAAGCAGGACTTCGCCGCCTCGGTCCTCACGATCTCCAATACGCTCGATCCCGCGTATCTCATCGTGGAACCTACGGGCGTGGCACGGCTCGGTCGTGTGATGGAGAACCTCGCACAGGTGGCCTGGGAGCGCATCGAGCTTCTGGCGCCCGTCACCATCGTGGACGCCGGTGCCTGGGAGGCGCAGCGCAGAAACGCGCCCGAGGTCTTCGACGACCAGGTGAGAAGCGCCGCGACCATCGTTGTCTCCAAGCTCGGCGCCATCGGTGCCGAGCGGGCCGTCGAGACGCTGGCGGCGGAGCTCAACCCTGGTGCAGAGCTCGTGGCCAGCGCCTGGTCCGAGCTGCCGGACGAGTGGTGGTCGTCCCTCCTGGCGCGAGGCCTGGGTGGTGCCTCCGGCATAGCTGCGGGTGGCAGCGGACAGGACCTTGAGGCTGACGAGCTGGATACCATGGCACTCGAACACGCGAGCCTGCCTACGCCGGGACACCTCATATGGGTCCTGGACGCCCTGTCGGCCGGCGTCTTCGGGCGCCTCGACCGCGCCAAGGGATCCCTGCCCTGCGGCAGCCATTGGCTACGCTTTGACCTGGTGGAGCGCGCCTGGGCGGTCACGGATGCGAGCGATGCCGAGGGGCCCGCTGCGTCTTCATCGGTCGCGACCTCTATCGCAGCGGCCTGCGCGAGGTGTTCGTCCCGGCACTCTGGCGTGACGGGGCCGAGATCCACCACGAGCATGTGTCACTCCCGGATGCCGCCGTCCCCTCTGAGGGCACCCACGGAGGATCTCTTCACGAGGACCGCATGAGGCCGTGCGAGACCGGCCTCGAGCCCCTGCCCTGACCTGCCGGCGGCAAACAGCTAGGACACGTGCCGGAGAACGTGGTGGGCCGCCCTGTGTCGTTCCTGACCCTACAGGCTGTCTCCCCAGCCAAAGGTGGGAGGGTTGGACGTTGGACCTTCGGATGTGGAGGGGCTTGAGGGGTCGCCGGGCGTGACGGCCGACTCCGACGGGGTGGACGATGCGGGGTTCGTCGTGCTTGTCGTGGTGACCTCGCGACGGACCTCCCGTCCGTCGCTCGTGTACGTTGTCGTCGTGGTGGTTCTCGTCGTGACCTGTCTGCCACTGAAGGGCTGGTCTTCCATCTGCGCAGACCCCTGATGAAGCATCTGGTCGACCGACTGATCGAGCTCCTTTTCGGAACGCTCCCAGGATGCCCCCTTTCGGAAGACGATAACGAGGAGCACGACGCCGACGATGAGGAAGACACCGCCGCCGGCCCCGGGCACCACGAGGGGGAGCATAAGTCCCCACGCTGGTATGACCTCCCCTGGGTTGTCTGGATTGATCAGAAGCTCTATCTGCTGTCCCTCATACATGTCTGACGAGGTGTCAGAGAGCCTTATGTGATCATATTGCTGACCTTTGTATTCATAGCTCACATATACGTCAGAGCGGGTCTCGCGTGTGGTGCGTGATCCGCTATGGTTGTAGGAGTCATAGGTATATACGCTGTCTATCGTTGCCGTGACTTTCTCGCCCGCGGCAAAGTCCCTCAGGGATTGAACATAGAGGAAAATCCCCGCTGCGAGGGCGATTGCCCCGACGACGACGAAGCTGATGCCGAGTATCCTGCATACCTTCTTTGCGAGCATGGTGTCCCTCCATGAATCATCCCTACACACGGGGCGGTCCACGTGTGTAGGGACGATGTTGTCAAGTCCAGTACGTAGGGTAATCCCCCCGTGCCAAAAAGGCAAGGCCCCTCGCGGTTTTTAGTGGGTAGCACAGAGGGGCGTCTGGGGAAAACGTAGCTTTCCTAGTCTTGGGTAGATGATGGTCTCGAGGTACTCCAAGTCGCCGAGCCCTCGTGCCTGTCTCCTGGCCGACTGGACTGCCGAGCTCGTTCCCCCGGGGACGGCGTCGGCGGGCCTGTGGCCGGAGTGGTCCGGGATCTCGGCCCTGTGCTCCCGCATGGTCCTGGCGACCGTCCTCGTCTGGGGGACGTCCGGGCGCGTGACCCGGCCGCGCAGGGCGTCCGGCCCCGATCCCGCGTCGTCCCCGGCCCCGCAGTCGCAGGCCGCCCGCGGCGCCTCCCTCGTCGCGCAGGCGCGAGCGGTCCTGAGGTGCTCCCTCGACAGCGTGCGCTTCCTCTCGGCCTGCCCCTCCGCGGGACTCGCCTCGTTCCGCAGCCATATGTACTTGGTCCTGGCTAGGAGCGCCCTCTTCTCCCTCGACTCCCTTGCCTCGGCGGACCCCGCCCCGCCCGGCCGCCTGGTCGCGAGCCGGGTCAC
>ERZ773079.2241-NODE-2241-length-10932-cov-30.487726_pt1 | contig 10932 bp, 11 predicted proteins | sample MGYA00511355_ERZ773079 | MGnify/ENA primary metagenome ERZ773079 (study PRJEB29015, sample SAMEA2737979) | human oral metagenome | biome: human oral; feature: human-associated habitat; material: dental | place: China | collected 2117 ... | reverse complement strand
GGCTCGACTGGATCAGTCCACTGGACAACCTGTGGAAGGACCATCCCTTCGTCGCGTTCGTCCTCGGAGTCCTCATCACCGCAGTTCTTGCGAAGATCGGTTGGGCGCGCATCCAGGTATGGAGAAAATGGCGAAACAAGCAGCACAAGCAGCGCATTACCAGGCGCCGGCAACAGCTTCCACCAACTCTCCCTCCGTTCACGGTGGAATCCAGAGGCAGGCGGTTAATCCTGGAGCCTGCCCAGCCTCAACATGAAAGTGTGCCAGAAGGCATGAGCATTGTCCGACTTCTGAGCGCTAAGTCGACCCCGGTTCCCTTCCTCGACCGTGCAGAGGCACTCACCCGCTTGGAGACGTGGGCGCGAAGCAAGGAGCCACTTGCGATCCACGTTCTGGGCGGGGACGGCGGATCTGGGAAGACCCGCCTCGGCGTGGAGCTCTGCCGACACCTCACCACGCCAAATACTCATGGCCGAGGTGCTGAGGTCTGGCAAGCCGGGTTCCTTCAGAACATCGAACAGTCCGACAACACTTCGTCCAGCGACGATGCTTCGTCGCTGTTGATCGTGGTCGACTACGCCGAGGGACAACCGGAGGTGGTCGAGAAGATCATCAACGCTGCTCTCTGCGCAGCCGAGGTTCCCGAGAGGCAGCGGGTACGGATCGTCTTCCTCGTCCGCCGGCCATCACCACTCCCTACCACACGCCAAGGATCTAACGAATGGATTGACGCCCTTCGCCCACAGAGAACCCACGAAAAAGGAAGTAAAGCCTGCCAAAACGAAGGGCTTAATCGCCTCCTCGACAGCGCTTCAACGATCATACTCAACGACGAGCAACTGTCTGAAATGGAGCGAAAATCTCTCTTTGTTCAAGCATTCACGTCATTCACCGACCTGGCCGGCTCACCACCACCCAGCGACCTCCTTAAGCGACTCGACGACCCCATGTACTCACAGCCCCTCCTCATCACAGTCGATGCCTTCCTGAACGCACGCTCCCAATCTAGGACTCAGCAAAGTTGCTCACCGGCTGAGTTGTTCGAGGAAGTCCTTCTTCATGAGGAGAACTACTGGGGCTTCCACTGGCCATCAAGTCTCACCGTCGATACTGAGCTAGATCGACAGACAGGAACTGTTGCGATTCCCCCCAGTGTTCAGGATAAGAAAGTGAAAGTCCTCGATCGAAACTTGGCACGCCAGGCAGTGGCCGCCGCTACGCTCACCGACATTCAGGACGAGGAGGATGCTATCAACCTCCTCAATCTTCTACCGTCCGATCTCGGCAAGAACATCAAGGACCTGGCCAAGTGGCTGCGAGACTGCTACCCACCTCATATGAACGGTAACGGACACCCAACCTCGTGGTGCGAACACCTTGAGCCGGACCGCATCGGCGAGCACCTCGTTGTCTCCGAGGCTAACAACCTAGTACCTCTTCTCCGAGAGCTTTTGTCCCCGAGCAGAGTGGGAAAGTCATCCCTACGAACCTGGACCGTTCTGGAACGAGCATCAACAGATCCTCGATTCAAGAAGCACATAGGAAAGATGCTCAACGATATGCTAGTGGAAGTAACTCAGGCGGTTCAGGATCAAGCCACCGATTCCGGGAATCCCGACCTCACAGTAGGCTATACTAAATTTCTAACCAGTATATTACCCCAAATCAACCCAGACATAACCCATGAAGCTGAACAAAAACTCCCCAAGGGCGATCACTTAACTGCATTTTTAGGGTACGAACTAGCTAAGCATGCCACCAACACCACTAAACCTACAGAACAAGACCCTGAAACCACTCAAGCGACTTATGCCTCCCGACAACTATCACTAGGTGTTAGATTAGCAGAACTAGCAAGTTACGATCAGGCGCTCATTCACACAAAGAAGGCAGTCGCTATATACTGGCACTTAGCAAAAGTGAATCCAAATTTTTATGTTTTCAGCTTGATTTCAGCAATGAACTATTTTGCAGTTCGACTTGCAGACGTAAACCAACACAAGGACTCCCTAACTATAGCAAAAGCTTCCGTCAGAGTCTGTCGGCTGGCGGTGAGACACAATCCAGTAAAACACAATGCACTTTTAGCAAAATCCCTCACCAACCTGGCGTCAAGATACGCCGAGAACAATCGGACCGAAAAGGCCGTTCAGTACGCCACAGAAGCTCTAAATCTCTATCGAAGCATAGTTGATACCCCATCTTCACCCTATATTTCTGATCTCGCGATGTGCCTCAACGACACCGCCAACCACTTCACCCGAGCAAACCAGCCACACAAAGCACTCACCCTTTCATTAAAGGCGTGTGACATATTTTCTAGACTAGCCAACCGCGAGCCGTCTCGATTCAAACCGAAGCTCGCGCAGACACAGATGAATATTGCAATCCAGTTAACTAAGATAGGCCAACACGACGAAGCCCTACAGATTGCGAGCCAATCAGCAGACCTATTTCAAGAACTCAACCGAAAGTCATCAAAAATGTTTGCCGCAAATCTGGCTGCAGCTCTACATAATCTCACTATACACCTAATTAAGTCCGGAAAACTAGAAGAAGCCAGTGTAATTGCAAATCGGAATGTCGACGCACTGAAATCCCGATATCATAATGAACCTCTATCGTTTGGCCCATACTTATATCGTGCACTTTGCGTTCACGCAGATATTTTGTATGTTGTCGGGAACACGGAAGAAGCTGCTCATGTTCGTCAAGAAGGTGAGGATGTCCTCAAACGGATGAAGGAGATGGAGGAGGACGACGCCTGACTCTCCTCCACGTCAGCATCGTTCCCCAGCCGCATACAAACACAGGGAGGGCCGGCCACCACGTGGGTGACCGGCCCTCCCGGAGTTCTCGCTCAGAGCGTCAGCCCTGAGTCACTTCTCGACCTTCTGGGCGGAGGCGCCGCCGGCGGGGGCGAAGCCCGCGGCCTCGGCCTCCTCGGCGCTGGCGAACCAGACCTCGGCGACCGTGGCGTCGTACCAGCGCGAACCGGGAACGTGGTACTTCATGGAGTCCTCGTTGCCCTTGACCAGGTGGTCGTCGTCGGGAGCGTCAGTGGCGCCCTCCTCGAGACGAACCGCGCCGACGTACTCAGCCTTCTCAGCCTTGTCGGCCTTCTCCTCAGCCTTCTCGGTCGTGGCCTTCTTCTCGGCCTTGTCCTCGTCGGCGACGGCCTTCTGGGCGGCCTTCTTGGCGGTGGCGATCGCGTCGTCCACGACCTCCTTGCGGGCAACCGGCTCCAGCACCAGGGAGATGACCGCCATGGGGGCGTTGTCGCCCTTGCGGGGGGTCGTCTTGATGATGCGGGTGTAGCCGCCCTCGCGGCCCTCGAACTGGGGGGCGAGCTCCTCGAAGAGGCGGTAGACGGCGTACTTGTCCGTCACCTTCTTCAGCACGGTGCGGCGGGCGTGCAGGTCACCGCGCTTGCCCTTGGTGATGAGCTTCTCGACGTAGGGACGCAGGCGGCGGGCGCGAGCCTCCGTGGTCTTGATCGACTCGTGGACGATGAGCTGCGTGGCCAGGTTGGCGAGCAGGTGACGCTCGTGCTGGGCGCTGCCGCCCAGGCGGGGACCCTTAGTGGGGCGAGGCATGGTTGTCTCCTAGGTGAATAACGAGCTGGCTCAGGCCTGGTTCTCGTCGCTGAAGGTGGGGTTGGCGTAGTCGTCATCCGAGATGTAGTCGACCGGGGAGCCCTTGAGGGAGAGCCCCAGCTCGGCCAGCTTGTCCTTGATCTCGGAGATGGACTTGGCACCGAAGTTACGGATGTCGAGCAGGTCGGCCTCGCTGCGCGAGACGAGCTCGCCGACGGTGTGGATGCCCTCGCGCTTGAGGGCGTTGGAGGAACGGGCCTGCAGGTCGAGCTCGTCGATCATGAGGGCGAGGTCCTGCTGGAAGGCCTCGTCGATCGGCGAGGGGCCGACCTCGATGCCCTCGGCCTCGACGTTGAGCTCACGGGCCAGGCCGAAGAGCTCCACGAGCGTCTTGCCGGCGGAGGCCAGGGCGTCACGCGGGGTGATGGAGGCCTTGGTCTCGACGTCGACGATGAGACGGTCGAAGTCGGTGCGCTGCTCCACACGGGTGGCCTCGACGGAGTAGGAGACCTTCTTGACCGGCGAGTAGATCGAGTCCACCGGGATGCGGGAGATCTCCGCGTTGGGGTCCTTGTTCTGGTTGGCGGAGACGTAGCCGCGGCCGCGCTCGACCGTCAGCTCGATCTCCAGCTTGCCCTTCTCGTTGAGAGTGGCGATGACCAGGTCGGGGTTGTGGATCTCGACGCCGGCCGGCGGGGTGATGTCACCGGCGGTGACCTCGCTCGGACCGGACTTGCGCAGGTACATGACGACCGGCTCGTCGTTCTCCGAGGACAGGACGATCTCCTTGATGTTGAGGATGATCTGGGCGACATCCTCCTTGACCCCGGGGATCGTGCGGAACTCGTGGGGCACCCCGTCGATGCGGACGCTGGTCACGGCCGCCCCCGGGATGGAGGACAGCAGCGTGCGGCGCAGGGAGTTGCCGAGCGTGTAGCCGAAGCCGGGCTCGAGGGGCTCGAGCACGAAGCGCGAGCGGCGGTCCTCGACCACGACCTCCTCGGTGAGCGTGGGTCGCTGTGCAATGAGCACGTGGTTTCCTTTCGTCGCGGCGCCCGCTATATGACGCCGTTCCTCATGGGTGGAGCCGCCGGCCCGCCCGGACCGGTCCTACTCCGTGCCCCGCCGGTCGGGCGGGACGTGGTGAGACGACGACGCAGCACCGGCTGCGCCGTCGTCCCGTGAAGCCTCAGACGCGGCGGCGCTTGGGCGGGCGGCAGCCGTTGAAGGCCTGGGGGGTGACGTCGGTGATCGAGCCGACCTCGAGGCCGGCGGCCTGGAGGGAGCGGATCGCGGTCTCGCGGCCGGAGCCGGGACCCTTGACGAAGACGTCAACCTTCTTCATGCCGTGCTCCTGGGCGCGCCGGGCGGCGGCCTCGGCGGCGAGCTGGGCGGCGTAGGGGGTCGACTTGCGCGAGCCCTTGAAGCCGACCTGGCCGGAGGAGCACCAGGCGATGACGGCGCCCTGCGGGTCCGTCAGGGAGACGATGGTGTTGTTGAAGGTGGACTTGATGTAGGCGTGACCGTGGGTAACGTTCTTGCGGTCCTTGCGGCGCGTCTTGCGCGCGGCGGCGCGGGTCTTGGGAGGCATTCTTCCTTCTTCGTGATGAGGTCGTCACTGCGCCCTGAGCTAGACGGGCGCGAGCTGCTGCTTACTTGGCCTTCTTCTTACCGGCCACGGTGCGCTTGGGGCCCTTGCGGGTACGCGCGTTGGTCTTGGTGCGCTGACCGTGCACCGGCAGGTGGCGGCGGTGGCGCAGGCCCTGGTAGCAGCCGATCTCGATCTTGCGGCGGATGTCCGCCTGAACCTCACGACGCAGGTCACCCTCAACCTGGTAGCTGCCGTCGATGTGGGTGCGGAGCTTGACCAGCTCCTCCTCGGTGAGGTCCTTGACGCGGGTGTCGGGGTTGACGCCCGTCGCCTTCAGGGTCTCGTCCGCGCGGGTACGTCCGATCCCGAAGATGTAGGTGAGTGCGACCTCGACTCGCTTCTCGCGAGGCAGGTCGACACCGGAAATGCGTGCCACGGTGTGGTTCTCCTGTGTGCTCCCGGAGGTCGTCACCCATCTCCCCCACCTCGCTGGGTGGCCCCGGCCTCCGAGAACCGGGGGTTGCGGACCCGCGGTGCGGGTGCGCTGGGATGGGTGCTGGAAAGGGCCGTCCAGGTCTCTGAGCGGCCCGGCGCCGGGGACTCAGCCCTGACGCTGCTTGTGCCGCGGGTTCTCGCAGATGACCATGACGCGGCCGTGGCGACGAATCACCTTGCAGCTGTCACAGATCTTCTTGACGCTCGGCTTGACCTTCATGATGTTCCTCCGCCGGCTCTGAGAGCCGACATGTCACTTGTACCGATAGACGATTCGGCCGCGGGAGAGGTCGTAGGGGCTCAGCTCCACGACCACCCGGTCCTCGGGGAGGATGCGGATGTAGTGCTGCCGCATCTTTCCGGAGATGTGCGCGAGCACGACGTGCCCGTTGCTCAGCTCCACCCGGAACATCGCGTTCGGAAGGGCCTCGACGACCGATCCCTCGACCTCGATGACTCCGTCCTTCTTAGCCATGTTCCTCCGTCGGTGCTTTCTCGCTCGAGTTCACCCCGACGACGACGTCGCCGGGCAGCCGCGGTCGCCGTTGCAGAGGCCCCACCACAGGCAGTCCCCTGCTGCCAGGGTCCCGGTTGCGTGATGCGGGCATGCGTCATCGACGGACGCGCGTCCAGCGGATAACTTTACGGCAGGCAGCCCGGGCTCCACCATGCCAGATGGTGTCATCACGCGGTGTTTCCTGACACACCGGCGTCATGACGGCCGGCCGACGAGCGACGCCGGAAGCCGTCCGCCTCCTAGCCCAGCGCCTTGGGCTCGATGCCATAGGGGGCGAGCCCCTCGGCGCCGCCGTCGGGTGCCGTGAGAACCCACACGCCGCCGGGGACGATGGCCACGGTGTGCTCCCACTGGGCGGCGTGGGAGCCGTCCTGGGTGACAACGGTCCAGCCGTCATCGAGCTCGCGCGTGGCCGGGCTGCCGGCCGTCAGCATGGGCTCGATGGCCAGCACCATGCCGGGACGCAGCCGCGGTCCGCGGCGCTTGACCGAGTAGTTGAGGACATCGGGGGCCATGTGCATGCTCGTACCGATGCCGTGGCCGACGTACTCCTGGAGGATCCCCAGCTCAAGCCCCTCGCGCTCGGCCACGTCCGCGACCACGGCCTCGACGGCGTCGCCGACGGCGTTGAGACGCAGCTCGCGCCCACTGCCCTCTCCCGCTGCGGCACGGGCGACGGCGGCGATGGCCGCCCACAGGGCCTCGCGGGTGGTGGTGTCCACGAGCCGGTCGCTCTCGCTGCGGTACGTCCCTCCGACGACGGCGGTGAAGGCGGCGTCGCCGTGCCACTGGGTGCCGTCGTCGTCGAGGATGTAGGCGCCGCAGTCGAAGGTGACCAGGTCGCCGTCGGTCAGGACGCGCTCGCCGGGGATGCCGTGGACGACCTCGTCATTGACGGAGATGCACACGGTGGCCGGGTAGTCGTAGTAGCCCAGGAAGTTCGAGTGGGCGCCGGCCGCCTCGATGACGCCGGCCGAGACGGCGTCGAGCTCGGCGGTGGTGATCCCGGCGCGCACCGCCTCGCGCAGGGCGGCGTGGATGTCGGCGACGACGAGCCCGGCCCGACGCATGAGGCGGACCTGCTGCGGGGTCTTGATCTGGATCTGCTCGCGTGAGAGCACGCTGCCTCCTGTGGTCGCGTGGACGGAGTGAGACTGTCGGGGTGTTCCCTCGGGCGTCCCCACAGGCGCTGGGACGGGCCGGAACACGCGCAGGCGGGCCGTCCCGCATGAGCGGACGGCCCGCCGGTGAGGCCTGAGCTCAGGAGCCGGTGATGCCGTGGGCGGCGAGCGCCTCCATGATGCGCCCGGTGACGGCGTCGATCTCGCCCATGCCGTCGACCTGGACCAGCAGGCCGCGCTCGGCGTAGATGCCGGCCAGCGGCGCGGTGGACTCGGCGTAGACCTCGAGGCGACGGCGGATGACGGGCTCGGTGTCGTCAGCGCGTCCCTGCTCACCGGCCCGCTTGAGCAGGCGGGCGACGACGGCCTCGGCGTCGGCGGTGATCTCGACGACGACGTCGAGGGCCAGGCCCGAGCCCTTCAGCATGGAATCGAGCTCACCGACCTGCGCGGTGGTGCGCGGGTAGCCGTCCAGGAGGAAGCCGGTCTTGCAGTCGGCCTGGGCGATACGGTCGGCGACCATGGCGTTGGTGATGGAGTCGGGTACGTACTCGCCCTTGTCCATGTAGGCCTTGGCCTGCGTACCGAGCTCGGTGGCGCCGGCAACGTTGGCGCGGAAGATGTCGCCGGTGGAGATCGCCGGGATACCGAGGCGCTCGGCGATCCGGGCGGCCTGGGTGCCCTTACCCGCTCCGGGGGGACCGAGGAGAACCATGCGTGCGCTCATGACAAGAACCCTTCGTAGTGGCGCTGCTGCAGCTGGGAGTTGACTTCCTTGACCGTCTGGAGGCCCACACCCACCATAATGAGGATAGTGGTTCCGCCGAAGGGCAGGTGCTGGGACAGTTCCAGCCCGATCACGGCAAGCGTCGGGATGAGGGCGAGGACCACCAGGTAGATGGAGCCCGCCGTCGTGATGCGGTTGATGACGTAGGACAGGTAGCGCACGGTGGGCTCTCCGGCTCGGATGCCCGGGATGAAGCCGCCGTAGCGCTTCATGTTGTCCGCGATCTCCTCGGCGTCGAAGGTGATGGCCGTGTAGAAGAAGGCGAAGAACAGGATGAGGACGCCGTAGGCGGTCAGGTAGATCGGGTGTGTCTGCTGCAGGTTCCTCATGATCCACTGCACCCACGCGCTTCTGTCATTGCCAAAGCCGGCGATGAGCTGAGGCATGGCCAGGATCGAGGAGGCGAAGATGACGGGGATGACGCCGGCGGTGTTGATCTTGACCGGGATGTAGGTGGTCGACCCGCCGTACTGGCGCCGCCCGATCATCCGCTTGGCGTACTGCACGGGGATGCGCCGCTGGGCCTGCTCGATGTACACGACTGCGAGGGTGGCCAGGAGGACGACGGCCACGATGATGGCGAAGTTGGTCGCACCGTTGTTGCCTCCGGCGATGGAGAACATGTTGGAGGGGAACTGGGCCACGATGGAGGTGAAGATGAGCAGCGACATACCGTTGCCGATGCCGCGCTCGGTGATGAGCTCGCCAAGCCACATGATGAGGCCGGTGCCGGCGGTCATCGTGATGATGATGAGCAGCAGGGTGACCACCGAGCCGTCGGAGATAATCTGCGTGGCTATCCTCTCATCACAGTTTTGGAAGAGCCTGCCGCTCTTGGCTGTGGCCACGATGGTGCTGGACTGCAGCAGCCCCAGGCCGATGGTGAGGTAACGGGTGTACTCGGTGAGCTTGGCGGTGCCCGCCTGCCCCTCCTTGTGGAGCTCCTCGAAGCGGGGGATGACGACCCGCAGGAGCTGGATGATGATGGAGGCGGTGATGTAGGGCATGATGCCCAGCGCGAAGATGCTCAGCTGAAGCAGCGCACCACCAGAGAAGACATTGACGAGGCTGAGAAGGTTCTGATCCTTGGCTGCGGCGATGCACTGCTTGGCGTTGGCCAGGTTGACGCCGGGTGCCGGCAGGATGGACCCGAGCCGGAACAGGGCCATGATGCCGAGGGTGAAGAGCAGCTTCGCCCTGAGGTCTGGCGTTCGGAACGCCTGGGTGAACGCGCTGAGCACTCGATCTCCTGTGGACTCGGGGTTGGGTCAGGCCCTGCGGGCAGCAAGGCTGAGCGCAGGGGAGCTGCGCCCGCCCCAGACTACCCCGCCGAGGTCCCGACCTGGGCGCTGAGACAGCCTTGCAACGCCGCCGAGATGCGGGTTTTGTCACGTCTCCTCCCGGCGATGCACCCTCGGGTGATTCAGCGCACCTCACCGCAGGCGAGCGTCGTTCATCCGGTTCCTCGACGTCGGAGCACGGGAAACCCCGGTGGTCCAGGGATACCTGGACCACCGGGGTCAGTGATCTCGCGACTCGTGACGGCCGTGCTCTCAGAGGGCTACTCCCCCGTCGGGCGCAACCTCACGGCGTTCAGCGCGTGGCGATGGTGCCGCCGGCGGCCTCGATCTTCTCCTTGGCGGAGCCGGACCAGGCGTCGACCGTGAGCGTCAGGGCCACGGTGACGTCGCCGCCGCCGAGGACCTTGACGAGCTGGTTCTTGCGAACCGCGCCCTTGGCGACGAGGTCCTCCACGGTCACCGTGCCGCCCTCGGGGAACAGCTCGGCGATGCGGCCGACGTTCACGGGCTGGTACTCGACCCGGTTGGGGTTGCGGAAGCCGCGCAGCTTGGGAAGACGCATGTGCAGCGGCATCTGACCACCCTCGAAACCAGGACGGACCTGGTAACGCGCCTTGGTGCCCTTGGTACCGCGACCGGCGGTCTTACCCTTGGACGCCTCACCACGACCCACACGGGTCTTGGCCTTCTTGGCGCCGGGGGCGGGACGCAGGTGGTGCAGCTTGACGACGCGCACCTTCTCCTCCTGCGTGTTCTCGGTGTCAGCCATCTCAGACCTCCTCAACGGTGACCAGGTGGTGCACCGTGGCAATCAGGCCGCGCACGCTGGGGGTGTCCTCGCGCACGACGGACTGGCGGATCTTGCGCAGACCCAGGGTCTTGAGGGACTCGCGCTGGCGGTGGGTGCCCCCGATGCCAGAGCGAATCTGAGTGACCTTGAGCTGCTTGGTCATCTGCTTCGATGCGGACTCAGCCATCACGCACCCACTCCTTCAGCGGCCTTCTCGGCCTCCTGCTTCTCGGCCTGGGCGCGCTTGTCGGCCTCTCCCTCGGCACGGGCCCGCAGCATGGACTGCGGGGCGACGTCCTCCAGGGGCAGGCCGCGGCGGGCCGCGACGGCCTCGGGCTGCTCAAGCTGCTTGAGGGCGTCCACCGTGGCGTGCACGATGTTGATCGCGTTGGAGGAGCCCAGCGACTTGGACAGGATGTCGTGGACACCGGCGCAGTCCAGCACGGCGCGCACCGGACCACCGGCGATAACACCGGTACCGGGGGACGCCGGGCGCAGGAGGACGACTCCGGCGGAGTCCTCGCCCTGGACCAGGTGCGGGATGGTGCGGCGGATCATCGGGACGTGGAAGAAGTTCTTCTTCGCGATCTCGACGGCCTTGGCGATGGCGGCGGGAACTTCCTTCGCCTTGCCGTAGCCCACGCCGACGGTGCCCTCACCGTCACCGACGACCACGAGGGCCGTGAAGGTGAAGCGGCGGCCGCCCTTGACGACCTTGGACACGCGGTTGATGG
>ERZ773079.2236-NODE-2236-length-10947-cov-2.351267_pt1 | contig 10947 bp, 10 predicted proteins | sample MGYA00511355_ERZ773079 | MGnify/ENA primary metagenome ERZ773079 (study PRJEB29015, sample SAMEA2737979) | human oral metagenome | biome: human oral; feature: human-associated habitat; material: dental | place: China | collected 2117 ... | reverse complement strand
GCGGCGATGGGCTGCATGGCGGCAAGCAGTTCGAGAGCCGCGTCCTGGATGAGGCGGTCATGGCGCGCCTGTTTGAGAGAGAAACCGTCGCTCAGGCCGCAACAGGCGGTGCGCAGGCGGTTGTGGTCGTTTTCGTCGCGCACGGCATGATCCTGTGGCCCTTCGGGATGCAGGATGCAGTAGAGCAGGTAGGTTTCGAGGACATTCAGCTGCGCAGGGCTGATGCCGCAGGGGTCTTCGGGGTTGATGTCCAACAGGCGCAGTTCGAGGTAGGCGATGCCGCGTGTGGCAAGCGCCAGCGTCGGCAGTTCGTTGTTGCGCAGTGGCTGTTTGGGGCGGGCAGCGGCGTAGTATTCGTTGGCGATTTGCAGGATGTGGGTGCTGATTTGTTTGCGGCTGCCGTCGGCGTGGTAGAGGCCGATGTGCTCGAAGCGCGGCGCAGGGGTGGCGACGGCGCTGGCAAGGTCGCGCACATAGGTGGCGAGGTCGTTGTTGCTGACGGTGAAGGCGGTTTTGTTCTGGTAGCCGAGTTCGCTCATGCGCAGGCTGGTTGCGCCGCGCCAGCCGAGGGTGTGTGCGGCAAGCGGTTCCAGGATGTTGTGCGCGGGGCGGAAGCTGTCATGCACGGCGGGGCTGGCACCGTAGAGGTAGTTGATGAGCCAGGCGTGGTGGCTGTTGGCGCGCAATGCGCCCATGTAGCGGCGGTTGATGTAGTCTTGCGTCACGGCTTCGCCGTCGCGCGCGGCGAGTGCCTGCCACAGCGCGGCGGGCGGTGAGTAGTTGTAGTGGATGCCGCTGATCATTTGCATGGTTTTGCCGTAGCGGTGCGCCAGGCCTTCGCGGTAGAGGCGGCGCATTTTGCCGCCGTTGCTCGTGCCGTAGTAGCCGATGGCGATGTCGTCGCTGTTTTCCGGGAGGATGCAGGGCATGCTGCCCGGCCACAGTTGTTCGTCGCCGATATGCTGCGCGCAGTAGCGGTGCAGGCTGAGTAGCTGGGCGTAGGCGGCGTCCGGCGTGGGGTGCGGGTCGGTGACGAGTTCGAGCAGGGTTTCGGCGTAGTCGGTGGTGATGTTCGGGTGGGTGTAGGCGCTGCCGAGAGCGGCGGGGTGGGCGGTGCTGGCGAGGGTAGCATCAGGATTGGTGCGCAGGGTTTCGCGTTCGATGCCGATGTTGCCGTGAGCGAGGGGCAGGGTGTGCATGGTGGTTGGTCCGTAGGGGTTCGGCGGCATGATAGCGTATGATGTGGTCTCTGTTTTTTTGTGTGAGGTGTGTGATGGATATAGCAGTGTTGATGGATGATTTGGCGTCAATCAAGCCTTATAAGGACACGACGTTTGCCCTGATGCTGGCGGCGCAGGCGCGCGGGCACCGGGTGATGGTGTTCGATCAGGGTGACTGGCAGGTGCGGGACGGCAATGTGCAGGCCTATGTGCGCACGGTGCGGCTCGTTGATCAGGATGAGGATTTTTTCCGCGTGCTCAATGAAGAGGTGATCGATTTGTGCGAGGTGGATGTGGTGTTGCAGCGCAAGGATCCGCCTTTCAATCTGCGCTATATCTACGACAGTTATATGCTGGATTTGCTGGAAGCACAGGGTGTGCGGGTGGTCAATCCGCCGCAGGCACTGCGCGATATGAATGAGAAGTTTGCGATTACCCGCCTGCCGCAATGTACGCCGGAAACGCTGATTAGCAAGTCGCGCGACGAGATTTTGGCGTTTCTGCGCGAGTTCGGCGAGGTGGTGGCAAAACCGCTGGACGGCATGGGTGGCAGCGGCGTGTTCAAGCTCACCCTCGGCGACAAAAACACCAATGCCATTCTGGATGCGATGAATCCCGACGGTCTGCAAACGCTGATGGTGCAGCGCTATCTCGACAAGGTTACGGAGGGCGACAAGCGGATTCTGGTGATTAACGGCGAGGCGGTCAATCACGGTCTCGCCCGTTTGCCCGCCGAAGGGGAGTTCCGCGCCAATCTCGCTGCCGGTGGGCACGGCGTGGTACAGCCGCTTACCGAGCGGGAATGGTGGATTGTCGAGCAGGTGCAGCCGCTGCTCGCCGCCGAACGCCTTTATCTGGTCGGGCTGGATGTCATCGGTGGTTATTTGACGGAATTGAATGTGACCAGCCCGACGTGTATGCGCGAGATTGAAAAGGCGACGGGGCAAAAGATTGCCGAACGCTTCTGGCAGGGGCTGGAAGAATGACGACGCCGCGTACAGAGACGGCTGACGCGCCGCAGGAAGAAGTCAGGGGCGAGACGCTGTTGTGGCGCTATGCGAAACGCAGCGAGGACGATGATGGCGAGGAACATTCGCCGGGCTGCCCGTGCTGCATGAATGAGCAGCGCTGATAACCGCAGGGTCAGATAGAAGGCTGCCCAGGGAAACCCCTCGCCCACTTGCAGAATCGGAACAGCACGCGTAGCGGAAAGGGGGCAGGGTATTCGTCCGCAGGACGGGTCATGCCGGGTAAGGCAGGCAAGTATCTTTTTGTCCCCCCTTCCATCCCCCGGACTGCAAGCGGGGGAAGGGCTTTCCCGTGGTTTCCAAAAGAATCTTTCATGCCTGCGGGATATGCGGTGTGGCTCAGGAAGCCGCCTGCCAGGCGGCGATAATGCTGTCGCTACTGCGGACGCGAATGGGGTTCTCCGGCAGGATGAGATTCGCCCAGAGGTCGTTGTAGTAGGCGATAAGCACATCCGCCGTGATGGGCGGGCGATCGCCGGTGGTGTGGGCATCGGCGGCAACTGTTACGCAGTAATCCAGCGCGGCTGCCGCCTTGATGGTGCTGTCCACACAGTAATCGGTCGCGCAGCCGCAGATGGTCAGGTCGCGGCAGTGCCACTCAGCCAGCGTAGCGGCAAGCGCGGTGCGGTAAAAGGCGTTGCAGGCAGTCTTGTCGAGATAGACGGCGGCAGCGGGCACGCGCAGTTCCGGCAATAACTGCCACGCCGCGCTGCCCGCCGGCATATCGTCGTCCGTGTGGCGGATGACGACGGTATGCGGGGCAGCGGCCATCAGGCGGTTGATGTTGCCAACGACCGCCGTGCGCGCGTGGCGCGGGGTGGCAAAGACGCCGTTTTGCATATCGATGACGAGCAGGGTGTCGCACATGGCTTTACTTGCCGTCTTTTTTCTGCGGCTTCGCCGTTTTTGCCGGGGCATCCGCGCGCGTACATTCCGTCGGGTTGTCGCGGTCGTCGTGCATGGCGAGCTGTGCCTTGTCGGCCTTATCAACAGTGAGGGTGACCACGTCGCCCGCCTTCACGCCGCGCAGCACGCCGAACATCTTCGCCTCAAACGCCGCCACGTCGGGTTTCGCGTCCAGCATTTGCTGGATGCGCGGCGGCATCGCCCGCTCGACGCTGTTCGTCACGGTTTCCACGCGCAGCATATTGTCTTGCAGCGTCCATTTTTCCTCGCTGTGTGTGGTGTATTGCAGGAGACCGTCGCGGATGAAAAAGAGGGTGGTGCCGTCGCTGGTGGTGGTGCCGTCGGCATTAAAAATGCGCACATCGTCAATCTTGGCGTTGATTTCCGGATACGAGGTGCTGCACGACCAGCGGCCAAGCAAATCCGCTTCGCTGAGTGCGGCGGCAAACGGGGCGGCCAGCGCCGCCAGCAGGGGGAAAAGAAAACGCATAAGAACTCCTTAGCCCGTCACGGGTTGTGGTTGGAAAGAATCTTGCAGCTGCCAGTTTTCGCCATCATCACCGGTAAAGACCAGCACCATGCCGTGATTGAAGGGGTAATAGCCGCCGGTGCGCAAGAGATGCGCGCCGAGCTGGCCGATCCACGGCAAATGACCGACGGCGATGAGATCGCTCTCGCCGCGCGCAACAAGAAAATCATAGACACTCATCGTCGCCTTGCCCGGATTGAGCGCGGCCACCGCCTCGCTGGGGAAGGGATAATGCGCCGCCGTCTCGATCGCCCGCCGCGCCATTGAGGTGAGGATGGGCAGATTGGGGTAGTGCGTGGCAAGCCACTGCCCGCCCTGCGCCGCCTGCTTGTGCCCGGTCGGGTCGAGCATGCGGTCATAGCCGTTAAAACTGTTGGCGCTGGCATGGCGCCAGAGGATCAGTTGCATGGGAACTCCTGCCGCAAGCGGCGTGATGAGGGGCGGCTAGTATAGCGGGGAAGCAGGGGAGCCAGGGGTTACCCATACCCCGCAGATAGCAGGTGCAGGGATGACAAATCCTGTCAAACCTGGCCTCCAGGGTGGATTTGGTGCCTGTTTCGCTCATCCGCTCGTGCAATTTCTCGAATTTTGGAGTAGTGGGCAAAACGTCAAACGGACTGGTTGGTTTTCGGGATGGCAAGCGCGGAGGACGCAGCCTGACGCGTGTCTTGGCACGTCCGGCCAATTATGCGCAAATCGTGCACGAAACGCCCCCATGACCACGCTTGCCACCGCCTCCGGTCTCGTCCTCAGTCTGTTTCCCGTCCCAAACCCTGGCGACGTTGTTTCTTGCGCCGGCATCGCCTCGCGCTGGCTGGTTATCCCGCCCGCTGCCGTGCCATCGTTCTGCACGTCCAGACTCGCGGTAAATGCCGTGCCGCCAGGTGGGCAATGGGGGGAAGGGCTTCTTTTATATCGCGCACGAAGAGAAATGGCCGGTTCCAACCGTCAGCAGCCAACAACTCGCGGGACGTTTCCCATGCCACACCGGAGAAAGCCGTAACCACAACATAACGGCTGCTTTCGGTGCAGAAGAAACCGCCGCCACACCAGCAAAATGTAATGCCCTATGACACCGCCACTGGTGTCTGTTTCTGATAACGTATTGATAGCTTATGATAAAACCACAAAATATTCAGCCAAGACTTATAGGAGGAAATCAATGAATTCTGACCATATTGCCCACATCCGTTCATCGGATGGATGCCTGCAATCCATTTGCACCCATCTAATAGAGACTTCTGGCATTGCAAAAAACCTGGCAAATAAATTAGAACTGGAATCAGCAGGCGAACTGCTTGGGTTAATGCACGACTTCGGCAAATATTCCCAAAAATTTCAGGATTATATTAAAGCGGTAACAGGTATCAATCCCGATATTGATGTGGAAGATGTTCTACCAAACGGCAAAAAAATCGACCACTCCACCGCCGGTGCGCAATGGGTTTACCGCGAATTGAGAAAATTCGGTGCGGCGCAGGGCATCGGCGAATTATTCGGACAAATGCTGGGTTTGTGCATTGCCTCGCATCACGGCGAAGGCTTGATTGACTGCTTGGACGGCGAAGGCAATGCCGTATGGAAAAAACGGTTTGAAAAAGAGGACGAACTGACGCATTTGGCGGAATGTGAGCAAAATGCTGATGAAGCCGTTAAGCAGAAAGCACGGGAATTGGCAGGGGAAAACCTGATTCGCAGCCTGCTGAATGCAGTGAAGCCGATTATTTCCGACCCAACAATCAATGAAAAAACCAAAGAATTCTATCTTGGCTGCCTGACCCGTTTCCTGTTTAGCTGCCTGATTGATGCCGACCGCATCAACAGCTCGGATTTTGAACGGGAAGCACAAAAAGAAGTTCGCCGCTTGACCGAAAAACCAGATTGGCAATCGGCAATCGATAAATTGGAAGGCAAATTAGCAGGTTTTGAAAACCGTTATCCCATTGACGAAATCCGCCGTCGAATTTCAGACGACTGCTTAAAAAGAGCGGCCGATTCTCAAGGTATTTATACACTGACTGTGCCGACCGGCGGCGGCAAAACATTGGACAGTCTGCGCTATGCCCTTCATCATGCGCAAAAGCACAATCTCGACCGCATTATCTACATCATTCCCTATACTTCTATCATTGACCAAAATGCCCAAGCCGTACGCGAAATTCTTGGCGAAGATTGGGTGCTCGAACATCATTCCAATTTAGAACCCGAAAAACAAAGCTGGCAGGACAAGCTATTATCCGAAAACTGGGATAAGCCCATTGTATTTACCACGATGGTGCAGTTTTTGGATGCATGGTTCGGCGGCGGTACGCGCGGCGCACGCCATATCCACCCGATGACCAATGCGGTGCTGATTTTTGATGAAATCCAAACCCTGCCCGTGAAATGCGTCCATCTGTTTTGCAACGTATTGAACTGGCTGACGACATTCGGCAAAAGCACGGCGGTTTTATGTACGGCAACGCAGCCTTTGCTCGGTGAATCGGGTGTGCAGAATTTCCCCGAAAATAAAAGGAAAAGTATTGCCGCACGCGGTTTGTTAAAGCTACCTGAAAACGCCGAAATCATGGGCAAGCATCAGGATTTGGACAAATTGTTTGCCGATTTATCGCGCGTAGAAATCCGATTCAACGAAAAAGCAGGCGGCTGGAATGTGCAAGAAGCGGGCGCGTTTTTGCTGGAACAGTTTCAGACGGCCCCAAGCTGCCTGTTTATTGTCAATACCAAAAAATGGGCGCAAGAGCTTTATCAATATTGTAAGGGGCAGAACGTGCCGCCCGAGGCCCTGTTTCATTTAAGTACCAACCAATGCGCGGCGCACCGCAAAGCGATTTTTGACACCATCAAAGCTCGTCTGAAAAACAAAGAACCCGTTATCTGCATCAGCACCCAGTTGATTGAAGCAGGCGTGGATATTTCTATGGCTTGCGTGATTCGCGCTTTGGGTGGGCTGGACAGTATTGCCCAAGCAGCGGGGCGTTGCAACCGGCACGGCGAGAAAGAAGGTAAAGGGCAGGTTTGGGTGTTGAATTTGCAAGAACAGGATTTTACGCGGATATTACCCGATATTCAGGCAGGCAAAACCCATGCCGAACGCGTGTTTCGCGATTTTGCCGGACAGGATATTTTGCAGCCTGCCGCGATGGAGCGTTATTTTGAATACTATTTTTACCAGTGCAGCGATGAAATGGCGTATTCCATCAAAAACAGCGCAACAGGTTCACTGCTGGATTGGTTGAGCGATAACGCGCTGAATCCTTATGGTGAAAAAAACAATAAAAGAAGCAAACCATTGCCGTTGCTGATGCAATCCTTCAAAAGTGCAGGGCGCGCTTTCCAAACCATAGACGCGCCGACACACGCCGTGATTGTGCCGTATGGCGAAGGTGCGGAACTCATTGCCAAACTTTGCGGCGAATGGGATCCGAAAGAAATGTATGACGCAAAGAAAAAAGCCCAGCGTTACAGCGTGAACGTCTTCCCCAACGTTTGGGATAAATTGCAAAAAGAAAACGCCCTGCATGAAACCATTGAAGGCTCGGGTATTTATTATCTGAATGAACGCTATTACAACGATGAATTCGGCTTGTCTTTAGATGAAACAAGCGAAATGACTTTTTACGACTTATAGGAGCAATATGGACAGCAAAATCAGTTTCCGCGTATGGGGGCGGCAAGCCTTGTTTACCGACCCCGTTACCAAAATCGGCGGCGAAAAATTCAGCTACCAAGTGCCGACATACGAAGCCATTAAAGGCATTGTCAAAAGCATTTACTGGAAGCCTACGTTGATTTGGCATATCGACCGCATTCGCGTGATGAAACCCATCCGAACCCAAAGCAAATCCACTAAACCCCTGGACTGGAACGGCGGCAACACCTTAGCGATTTACACCTTTTTGCAGGACGTGGAATACCAAGTGGAAGCCCATTTTGAATGGAATGAGCATTGGGAAGAATTGGCAGGCGACCGCAATTTCGGCAAACATATCGCCATTGCCAGAAGAATGTTGGAACGCGGTGGGCGGCAGGATGTTTTTCTCGGCACGCGCGATTGCCAAGGCTATGTTGAGCCTTGTGAATTTGGCGAAGGCAAAGGATTTTACGATGAAATCGACAACTTGGATTTCGGTTTAATGTTCCATAGTTTTGGCTATCCCGAAGAAACAGGAAAGCCTGAATTGGTCAGCCGTTTTTGGATGGCAAATATGAAAAACGGCGTGATTGAGTTTCCCAGTGTAAACGAAAGTGCAGGCTGCCTGAAAACCCGATTTATCCGCAAAATGCAGCCTGAAAAACCGTTCAAGCGCGGCGAAAACGTCAAGCCTGTGGAAGACGAAGCCAAGGAGCTGGGATTATGAGCTGGATGCAGAAACTTTATCGGACCTATGAAAGCATTTTGGAACAGGGCGTTACCGATGATGCCGAGCCGCTGACGCCGGTCGGGCATACCATCCAAAACGCGCATATCGTTATCGTGATTGACGGTCAGGGCAATTTTCAGACGGCACGCGTGATGCCGCCGAAAACGGCGATTTTGCTGCCTGCCACCGAGTCGTCTGAAAACCGCACCAGCGGCGAAGCCCCGCATCCGTTTGCTGACAAAATCCAATATGTCGCCAAAGATTACGCCGATTACGGTGGCGAAAAGAAAGCCTATTTTGAAGGCTACCTGAAACAACTCAAAGCATGGTGCGAATCGCCTTTTGTCCATCCTAAAGTGCAGGCTGTGTTGCACTATGTTGCCAAAGGACGGGTGGTTGCCGATTTGGTGGAAGCAGGCATATTTCCGCTTGATTCGGACGGCAAAGTGTTGAACAAATGGGAAACAGAAGGCGATGCACCGTCGATTTTCTCGGTGCTACCCAAAACTAAAGGCGAAATCGAATTCGGCTCGGCATTGGTTTGCTGGCAGGTGGAAATTGCGGGCGACGTACACAGCCAAACTTGGACGGACAAAACCATACAGCAATCTTGGGCGGATTACGTTGCTTCGGAAAAAGCCGAAAAAGGTTTTTGCCTAGTGCAGGGCAAAGAAGCCGTCATTTCCACCATGCATCCCGCCAAACTACGCCACACGGGCGATAAAGCCAAACTGATTTCTTCCAACGATACAGCGGGCTACACCTTTCGCGGGCGTTTTGCCACCGCCGAAGAAGCCGCCAGCGTATCGGCAGACGTATCCGCTAAGGCACACAGCGCGCTGCGTTGGCTGATTTCCCGTCAAGGCATCCGAAACGGCGACCAAGTTACCGTCGCCTGGGCAATCAGCGGCAAACCCGTCCCATCTCCGATGAAAGACATTTCCAGCGAAATTGATTGGGATAATCTGAACATTAGTGCGGTTGAAAATCCTGATGAATTTTCATCGCAAACATCATCTGAACAGCCGTCCCCCGATTGGTCTGTCAATATCGGGCTTGCTGCTGCGCAAATTATCAAAAAGAAACTGCACGGCTATCAGGCAGAATTGAAAGACCATGAACAAATCTCCCTGATTATGCTCGATTCCGCCACGCCAGGGCGCATGGCATTAACTTATTACCAAGAATTTCTGCCTGCTGATTATTTCGCCAATTTAGACGCATGGATTGACGATTTTTCTTGGTATCAGCGTTACAGCATTGAAGTCCCAAACGGCAAAAAAACCGACAAGCGCACCCAATGGCGCTTCGTCCCGCCATCGCCTTACAGCATTGCCGAAGCCGTGTACGGCAAATCCCTGTCCGATACGCTCAAAAAACAACTTTATGCCCGCCTTCTGCCCGTTATCGCAGGCGGAACATCCGTGCCGATTCCTGAAGATTTGGTGCGTCAAAGTTTTCAGGCAGCCTGCAATCCTAATGGCTGCGAAAACTGGGAATGGCAAAGAAACATCGGCGTCGCCTGCGCCCTATACAAAGGCTGGCGCGCTCGTCATCACGATTTATCACAACGGAGAACTTACCCTATGAGCTTGGATACCCAAAACCGCTCGCGCGACTACTTATACGGCAGGCTGCTTGCCGTCGCTGAAAACACCGAATCCTACGCCCTGTATCTGGCCGGCGAGAAACGCGCGACCACCGCCGAACGCTATATGCAGCGTTTCGCCGAACACCCGTTTGCCACATGGCGCAATATCGAGCTGGCGTTGAAACCCTATCAAGAACGCCTGCATAACAACGGCAAAGATACCGGCGCACAGGCAATTGGCGAGATTATGGAATTATTTGCCATCGATGATTTCACCTGCGACGACAAATTAAGCGGCGAATTTCTCTTGGGCTACCACTGCCAAAAAATGGAAATTGCCCGTCGCATTGCCGAGCTTTCTGCCAATAAATCCAAAACCTACGAATAACCTATTTAAAGGAAAACTAAAATGAGCTTAACCAAAAAAATCGACTTCGCCTTAATCCTGAAAGTAACCAACGCCAACCCTAACGGCGACCCCTTAAACGGCAACCGCCCGCGTGCCGATTTCCAAGGCTTTGGCGAAATGACCGACGTGTGTCTGAAACGTAAAATCCGTGATCGCCTGCAAGATCGTGGCGAGAGCATCTTCGTGCAATCGGACGAAAAGAAAACCGACGGCATGACCAGCCTGGCCAACCGCGCCAAAGACAAAGATGTCGGCTTGGGTGCGGATGCCTTTAACGCCAAAAAAGCCAACAAAGACGACACCGCCAGGAAAGCCTGTGAAAAATGGCTGGATGTACGCAGCTTCGGACAAGTTTTCGCATTCAGCGGCGACGGCAGCAGCGGCATATCCATCGCCGTGCGCGGACCCGTTACCATTCAATCCGCATTTAGCGTTGAGCCGATTAACATCACCAGTACCCAAATCACCAAAAGCGTCAGCGGCGAAGGCGATGGTACGAAAAAATCTTCCGACACCATGGGCATGAAACACCGCGTCGATCAGGGCGTGTACGTTGCCTTCGGCGCGATGTCGCCGCAGCTTGCCGAGCGCACCGGCTTTTCAGACGACGATGCCGAAAAAATCAAAGCCGTACTCACCAAACTCTTTGAAGGAGACGCATCTTCCGCCCGCCCTGAGGGCAGCATGCAGGTGCTGAAACTTATCTGGTGGGAACACAACAGCAAAGCAGGGCAATATTCTTCCGCCAAAGTACACGGCAGCCTGAAAGTGAATGCGGACGGTAGTTATGAACTGAAAAATCTTGACGGCTTGATTCCGCAGGAAATTGACGGCTTCTAAAACATTCAAAGAATGACCGCATTTTTAGTATGAATAAGGTGGGCATTCTTGTCCACCATT
>ERZ773079.2234-NODE-2234-length-10953-cov-7.924849_pt1 | contig 10953 bp, 1 predicted proteins | sample MGYA00511355_ERZ773079 | MGnify/ENA primary metagenome ERZ773079 (study PRJEB29015, sample SAMEA2737979) | human oral metagenome | biome: human oral; feature: human-associated habitat; material: dental | place: China | collected 2117 ... | reverse complement strand
TCCAAGTTGCAAGTCTTGGATTAATCTATGCCATAGATAGATATGACATCTCAAAAGGCTTTGAATTTTCAAGTTTCGCTATGCCGACTATCGTTGGAGAAATAAAAAGATATTTCAGAGATAAAGGTTGGGTAATTCGGGTTCCAAGAAGAATACAAGAGAACTCTAAAAAAGTTAATAATGCAAAATATCATTTAACACAAGAGCTTGGAAGAACTCCAACAATTAAGGATATTGCCGACTATGTAGAACTTTCAGAAGAAGAAGTCTTGGAAATTATGGAAATACAAATATCTTCGGCGGATACAGTGCCGGCGGCGGAGATGCGATAACAGGTAATACACTCAGAATTACATCGAAGGATAATGGAGCTTATCAAATTGCAAACTTTGAAAAGATGCAGTTTGATTTAAGCTCTGCTATAAGTTCTGGCGATACCATGTTTCGTAATTCTAGTGGAGGACAAACATTCGACTGGAGTAATATTACTGCTACAGGTGCGGCAGATTGGGTTTCTGGTGGAACTGGATCAAGACAGGTCACACTATATACAGGGGCAGGGTTAACTATAAATAACTACACTCCTTCAGGAACTGCTTCAGGAAATTTTGAATATGGTATGAGAGCAAATGTGCTGGGAACAGGAACTGTCTCAGCATCAGCACTATACTTTGACGTAAATCAATTTAAAAATGCAAATGTAACGGCAAGTAGCACACCTGCGAGTGGTATAATTTTTGGCGGAACATCTACGCTTGGCAACACAGTGCACCATAATAAAGTGACGCTTAATAATGGTCTGACACCATACAATGCAACTGTTTATGGTGGTTACAACCAGTCATTGACGGGAGATGCCTCAGATAACACGCTCGTATTTACGAATGGCGCATCGATGACCTATGGAAACTGGGTGTATGGGGGATATACTGTAGGGAATGGCAAAGCCATCAACAACACAGTTGTATTGGATGGTATGGCAAATAATTATAATACGAATATACTAGGAGGGTATAGTGCTGGCGGCGGAGATGCGGTAACGGGAAATACACTGAAGGTAACGGCAAAAGATAATGGTGCATATCGAATTGAAAACTTTGAGAAGATGGAGTTCGCTCTGAACTCCGGAATTAATTCAGGTGACACCATGCTCCGTATCGCTGCCGGTATACAAGGTTATGACTGGAATAATATCACAGTCACAGGGCTGAGAGCTTGGGCAAATGCTCTTGCTGCAAATAATGTCAATACACCAACACTTACGCTTTATAGTGGACCGGGGTTTACGCTCACTAACTACTCCCCCACCATTGTCGGCACACGTGGCGATTACGAGTTTGGCAAGAGAGCAAATACCACCGGAACGGGGACTGTTGGTGTTTCTGTTCTCACGCTCGACGGCAACCGTTTCCAGAATGCAGGACATGGTGTAAATGTGACAACGCCCGGGGCAACCCCGCGCGATACCTATGCAGGTCTGTCCGTCTATGGCAACACAACGAATCATAACGAACTTAACCTCACGGGCGGAAGTCATCCAAATGCCCGCGCAGGCTATACGGATGCGCAGAACGGCGGCTCGGACTTCAACACGCTGAACCTAAAGACGGGTGGTTCTGTGGACAATGCCTATGCGGGCTATACGACAGGCGTGCATCTCCTTGTCAATCCGGAGGATGAAGACCATCCGGAACTGGTCGACACCACGAAGAATGCCGACGCGAAGAACAACACCGTCAACATCAATGGAGGTACGCTGAACGCGGGCGGCAAGCTCTTTGGCGGCTATATCGCGACGAATACGGCGCTGTCCGCGACATCGGTGGGCAACGCCTCAGGCAACACCATCAACATCGAAAACGGAACATTCGGCGGCAATACGGAAATCTACGGCGGCTATACGAACGGCACGGGCAAGGCGACGGGCAATACCGTCAACCTCGGCAAGAGTGACGGCACGTTTAACGCGCCCACACTCAACAACGTATTCATCTACGGCGGTGCATCGAGCGGCTCTGCAAGCGACGTCATGACGGACAACACACTGAACGTCAACACACAGAACATCACGGCACGCGGCGTTACGAACTTCGGCAAGACCAAATTCAACCTCAACAGCACAACCACCGTCACCTATCCGACGGCGAACACCCTCCTCACCATCGGCGGCGGTGCAACCTCGGGTCTCGACTGGGCGGGGGTCGAGGTGAACCCCGGCAGCTTTACCTTTACGCCGGGCACATACAACGCACGCCTCTTTACGGCGATGCACAACGGCAGCGGCATCAATTTCAGCAACTATGCGCCCTACGGTGCCAAGGAAAAGATCGTCGGCGATCTGGAATACATGATCGACACGGACAACCACACGGGCAGTGCCGCACAGAATGTCTACATTGACGGGCATCAGTTCAAGAACCATACGGCAACCTACAACGAAACACCTTCCCACACGGAAAGCTGGGCGGGACGCACGGCGAGCGGACAGGCGGTCACGGACAACAAGCTCACCGTCACGGGCGGCACGCTCACGACAGCAGCATACGGCGGACTTGTTGAAAACAAAAAGCACAACACGGACGGCACCTTCCAGATAGCGGCGGGCAAGGCGGAGCGGAACACGCTTGAGGTCACGGGCGGCAGTGTCGCCAATGCCTACGGCGTCAAAGTGAACGTCGCGGGCGGCAGTGCGGACAACAACAGCGTCAAGATCACGGGCGGCAACATCGGCGGCTCCGCTTATGGTGCGGACCTTTCCGTTGGGGCAGGCACGGGCACAGGAGCAAAGAACAAAGCCGAAATGACGGGCGGCGCCCTCACCGGCTCCCTTTACGGTGCGCATACAGCGGGGAGCGGTTCGCTCACCGAAAGTGAAGTCAGCGTCACGGGCGGCACGATCGGCGGCTCCGTCTTTGGCAGTGACGTCGCAGCGGGAGCGGGGGATGCGACGGGGAGCAAAATCACCATCTCTGCGGGCAGTGTCGGCGGCAACGTCTACGGCGGCAGAGCGGCAGGCACGGGCGCGGCGACGGGGCACACCCTGAACCTCTACGGCGGCAGTGTCACAGGTGACGTTTTCGGCGGACACAGCGCATCGGGTGCAACCACGGGCAACACCGTAAACCTCGGCAATGGCACAACGAACGCCGTCACCACCGTTACGGGCACGCTTTATGGCGGCAACGGGGCGACGGACACGGGCAACGTCCTGAACGTCAACACCAACGCCACAGCGGGCAACATCTCCAATTTCGGCATGGTGAAGTTCAACTTCAACAGCACCTTCAATCAGGCAAACCCCATGCTGAACCTTGTCGGCGGCAGTGTGACAACCATCGGCTGGAACAAGTTCCAGCATACGGGGAATGCCCCGAGCGGCACGTCCATCCTCATGCAGAACATGACGGGCATTAACATCCCGGACTACACCGGCGCGAAAGAAATCTCCTCCACGGGCACGCACGAAGTCACCGTGGACACGGACACGAACACGGGGGTGGCAAAGCAGATCCTCCTGGGCGGGTACCAGTTCAAGGACGCCGACGTGACACCGACCACAGGAAACGCATCGGCGGACATCTGGGCGGGACGCTCCGTCCTCGGCAACACCACCACCAACAACACACTTACCGTGAATGGCACCACGCACCGTGACGCATACGGCGGCTGGACGGCGGGCACGGGCACAACGGCGGCGGCAAAGGACAACAGCATCCGGAACACCGTGCACTTTAAGACCGGCAGCAACGTCCGCAACATCTACGGCGGCTTTACCGCTGCGGCGGGCGGGAACGCCACGGACAATAGCGTCAACATTTCGGGCGGCACCGTCGCCCCCGTCTCCGGCGTCGGCGGCAACGTCTACGGCGGGTATCTTTCCCATGCCTCGGCAACCGGAAATGCCACGGGCAACACCGTCACCATCACGGGCGGCAGCATGGGCGACGTCTACGGCGGCTACACCAATGGCACGGGCGCGACCACGGGCAACACCGTGAACCTCGGCACCGAAACGGATGCCGTTGCCGCGGGCACCAGTATCGGCACCATCTACGGCGGCAGCAAGACGACCGCGACGGACAACACGCTCAACGTCTACAGCACCGTCACGGCGGGCAATATTGCGCACTTTGACACCGTCCGCTTCCAGGTGACAAGCCCGGCGCACGTTGCGGCGGGCGGCAGCTTCCTGACCCTGAATAACGGCAATGCCACGAACCTTGACTGGACCAAACTCCACGTCGACGGACTCGACAGCGTCACGGCAAGCGCGACCGACGACCGGATCTACACCCTCGTGCACAACGCAAATAACATCAACCTCAGCAACTACAGCACCACGGGCACACGCGGACGCATCCAGTCGAATGACTACGAGGCGGACATCACGACCGACGGCAACAGCGCCACCAGTCCGAACGTCTACCTCAAGGGGTACCGCTTCCAAAACAACGACACCAACTATGCGGGCGGCAGTGCGACCGACGCGTGGGGCGGACGCTCCATCATCGGCAACAACGTGCAGAAGAACAAACTGACGCTCACGGGCGGCAGCGCGTCCCTGAATGCACGCGGCGGCATGGTCGAAAACACCGAACGCGACAGCTTCGGCAACCTCAAGACCACGGGCGACGCCACAGAGAACAAACTCGTCCTGCATGCAGGTGCGGCAGCGGGCAACGCCTACGGCGCCGAAGTCCGGACCAAGGCAGGAAACGCCACAAAGAATACGGCTGAGATGACCGACGGCACGACCGTCCACCTCTACGGCGCGGCACTCACGGCGGCGGGCGCGACAGGCGCGGCGACAGAGAACAAGGTCAGCATCTCCGGCGGCAGTGTCACGGGGAGCGTCTACGGCGGACAGATCGCGGACAGTGCGGCGACGGGCAATGTCACGGGCAGCGAAGTGCAAATCGCGGGCGGCAGTGTCGGCGGCAACGTCTATGCGGGCTACAATGCCGGTGCGGGCGATGCAAAGAACAGCACCGTCACCGTCACGGGCGGCACTCTTGCGGGCGACCTCTACGGCGGCTTTGCAAATGGCGCGGGCGCGACCACGGACAACACCGTAAACCTTGGCGACGGCGATCATAGCCTCCCCACGGGCACGAACATCGCGGGCACCATCTACGGCGGCAACAAGGCGACGGACACGGGCAACACCCTGAACGTCAACACCAATGCCACGGCAGGCAACATCGCGCACTTTGAGAACCTGAAGTTCAACCTCAACAGCAGTGCGCTGAATGCCGCGAACCCCATGCTGGCCCTTGGCGCGGGTGCAACGAGCAACCTTGACTGGGGCAAACTCACCGTGGATGCGACAAACTTCAGCAGCGGCATCAGCACCTATGAGGCATACAACCTCGTCCTCATGCGCAACGCGTCGGGCATCGACTTCACGAAGAACAGCACCGACACGTATACAGCAAACGGCGGGGTCAAGGGCGTTACGAGCGGCAACTTCGAGTTCAGCATCGACACGCTCGGCTCCGGGGTTTCCACCACCGAAGTGCGTGCGGCAGGGTATCAGTACAAAAACCACACAGGCGCAACGTACAACGAGGCGACGCCGCACACCGAAGCATGGGCAGGGCGCACCGCCGTCGGCAACAAAGTGGAGAACAACAAACTCAGCGTCACGGGCGGCAGCCTCACGACGGCGGCGTACGGTGGACTCGTCGTCAACAACAAGCCCTCCGCAACGACCGGCGATGCCGCAAAGAATACCGTCGCCATCTCCGGCGGCACGGTCGCAAATGCCTACGGTGCCGACGTACGCACCAAGGACGGCAATGCGACCGAGAACACGGCGGACATTACGGGCGGCACCGTCACGAATGTCTACGGTGCGGCACTTACCGCAGCGAATGCAACAGGTAAAATTGAAAAGAGCAAGGTCAATATCTCGAACGGCGCGGTCACCGGAAACGTCTACGGCGGCTCGATCACCAACGCAGCTGCAACAGGCAGCATCACCGAAAGCACGCTCAACCTGACGGGCGGCAGTGTCGGTGGCAATCTCTACGGCGGTTATAACGCCGGGACGGGCAGCACGACCGGCAGCACGCTGAACCTTTACGGCGGCACGGTCACGGGCGACGTGTACGGCGGTCATACCGCAAGCGGCGCGGCGACGGGCAACACCGTGAACCTCGGCGACGGCACCACCAATGCCGTGACCGCGGTGACGGGCGTCATCCACGGCGGCAATCAGGCGACGGTCACGGACAACGTCCTGAACGTGAGGACCAATGCACAGGCGGGCAACATCGCGCACTTCGACAAGGTCAAGTTCGACCTCAACAGCACGGTCAATCCTGCCAACGCATTGCTCACACTCAATAACGGCAGCCAGACCACGGGACTCAAGTGGGATAAGCTTGAGGTCGACACATCGGGTCTCACGGGTGCGGGGATTCGGACCTATGCGCCGTACCGCCTGAACCTGATGGACAATGCGGCAGGAATCGCCACCACAGGCTATACGGGAGCCAAGGACAGCGGAACGGACAAATTCGAGTACATCATCGACACGGACAGCCATGGGGCAACGGCGACGCAGTACATCACGCTGGAAGGATATCAGTTCAAGGACAACACGGCAGCCTCTTACGATGCGACGGACGGCACGCACGCGGAAGCGTGGGCGGGACGCACCAAGGTCGGCAACAAGGTCGAGAACAATAAGCTCAGCGTCACGGGCGGCAGCCTCACCACGGCGGCGTACGGCGGACTCGTGGAGAACAACAGGACCGGCGGCACCACGGGCGATGCCGCAAAGAATACCATCGCCATCTCCGGCGGCACGGTCGCAAATGCCTACGGTGCCGACGTACGCACACGCGCAGGCAATGCGACCGAGAACACGGCGGACATTACGGGCGGCACCGTCACGAATGTCTACGGTGCGGCACTTACCGCAGCGAATGCAACAGGTAAAATTGAAAAGAGCAAGGTCAATATCTCGAACGGCGCGGTCACCGGAAACGTCTACGGCGGGCATATCGCACAGGCAACGGCCACGGGCACGGTCACGAACAGTGAAGTAAACATCACGGGCGGCAGTGTCGGCGGCAATCTCTACGGCGGCTACAACGCCGGGACGGGCAATGCCACCGGCGGCCGTCTGCGGATTGCGGGCGGCACGATGGGCGACATCCACGGGAACTATGCCGCCACGGGAAGCGCCACGAGCGCGACCGTCGACATCACGGGCGGCAGCATGGGCGACGTTTACGGCGGCTTTACGGGCGGCACGGGCGCGACCACGGGCAACGTGATCAACCTCGGCACGGAAACGGACGCCTTTGCGGCGACCTCGGTGGGAACCCTCTGGGGCGGCAACGGGGCGAACGTCACGGGCAACACCCTGAACGTCAACAGCCGGAATGCAAGCGCGGCGGACGTGAAGAACTTCGAGAACGTCAACTTCGACGTAGCGCACAACGTCAGCCACGGGGATACGATGCTCACGCTTACCAACGGGGCAAACACCGCGATCGACTGGGCGAAGATGCGGCTGAAGAACCTCGACACCGTCACGGCAAGCCCGACGAGCGATCACATCCTGACACTTCTGAACAGCGCAAACGACATGACGTTTACGAACTACGACCCGGCGCGTGCGCGTGAGACGAAGCAGGACGGCGACTACGAATACGTCCTCAACACCGACAGCGAGACAGCGACCGCGAAGAAGGTCGACGTCACGGGCTACCGCTTCCGGAACAACCATGCAACCTACAGCACCGGTACGAGCACCGAAGCATGGGGCGGACGCAGCAAAGTCGGCAACACCGTCGAAAAGAACTCACTCGACATTACGGGCGGCACGATCACAGCCGCAGCCTACGCCGGACTTGCCCAGAACCTTGAGGCAGGCGACGGCGTGGACGGCTACAAGAAAACGGGCGACGCGGCACAGAACACACTCATCCTGAACAGCGGCGCAACCATTGCGGACGGCTATGGCGCGGACGTGCGCACCGAGGCAGGAAATGCCACCAAGAACAGCATCGACCTGAAGGGCGCAAACGTCACAGGAAACCTCTACGCAGGAGCCCTCACACACACCGCCGCCAGCGGCTCTGCCACGGACAACACCGTCAACCTCTACAGCGGCAGTGTTGCAGGGGATGTCTACGGCGGCTTCGCGAGCGGCAATGGCAAGACCACGGGCAACACCGTCAATATCGGTGACGGCGTGAGCGACGCGAATGTCAACGTCACGGGCAAACTCATCGGCGGCAACAAATCTGCCGAGGGCAACGCCCTGCACATTCAGAGCAAGGGCGCACAGGCAGGGGGCCTGCAAAACTTCGACAGGATCACATTCCGCCTCGGCAGCAACATCGGCGATGGGGACACCGTACTGACCCTGAACGCAGATACGGCGCTCACCTACAACACCATCGAACGTCCGACCGGCACGAACGTAGCCGACTGGCTCGGCAACACGATGGAAAAGAACGTCCATCTCTTCCGGATGGCGGCGGGCAAAACCCTCACCCTCAGCGGCTACCACCCGGCAACGGGCAGCGAGCGCACGGGGGATGCCGAGTACAGCCTCGTCACCGACAACAACACGGACACCACCACGGGCGGCAGCCTCGATCTGACGGCGTACAAGTGGCAGAACGCAGATGTTGAGATCAGCGGAGCCCTGACCAACGTCTTCGGCGGCAAGACCGTCTACGGCACAACCGGTGAGACAAAGAACAACAAGCTCACCCTTAGGACCGGTGCAGCCGTCACCAACGCCGTTGCAGGCGACACACAGACCGACAGCGGCACCGCGGAGGAGAACACGCTCACCGTGGCGGACGGCAGTGCCGTGAACGCCTACGGCGCAAAGACCAAGGCGGGCAAAGCGGCAAAGAACCGGGCCATTGCCGCAGGGGGCACCGTAACGAACCTCATCGGCGCACAGAGCCAGAGCGGCACAGCCGCAGAGAACCTTGCGGAGGTCGGAGGCGGCAGCGTGACGAACGCGTACGGCGCCGAGACCCTTGCGGGAGATGCCGAGCACAACAGCGCCGTCATCACATCCGGCAGCGTTACGGGCAGCCTCATCGGAGCAAAGAGCGCGGGCAGGGCCGTGAAGAACAGCGTCACCGTGCGTGGCGGTGACATCAGCGGAGCCCGTGTCAGTGGTGCGGAAGCGGCAAACAATGCCGAGGAGAACACCGTCACCATTTCCGCAACACCCACGTCGAACGCCGCAACCACCATCACGGGCGGACATGCGACGGGCGGCGACGCCATCGGCAACATCCTGAACGTCCATGCCAATGTTACGGGGGATCTCTACGGCGGACGTGCGGCAAACGCATCGCTGCGCAACACCGTGAACATCGCGGACGGCATCACCGTCACGGGCAATGTCTACGGCGGGGCGTGCATCCGGGCCGAGGGCAATGTGGTCAATATCGGCAGGGGCGCCACCGTCACCGGCGATGTCATTGCAGGCAACGCCACGGGCACCAACCGTGACAACATCGTGCACCTCACGGGATCGCGCGTAAACGGCACCATCACGGGCGGCACGGGCGCGGGCGCCACAGGAAACACCCTTGCCGTCCACCATGACACGGATCACACATCCTATGCGGGCGACTTCACGGGCGTACAGAACCTCCACTTCTACCTAGGAGAAAGCATATCCACAGCAACCCCGACCCTCCTGCAGCTCGGCACGACGAACAAGGACATCACCGGCATTCACGTCGGCGTCGGCGTCAACGGACGTGCCCCCGCGCTCCGGGTCAGCGACGTCATCAGCCTGATGAAGGTGAGCGGCGGAACCCTGACCACCGACGCGGACCATGCCGTACCGCCCAACCCGGGCACCATCGTCAACCACGTTGAGGGCATGCAGGGCGTATCGCTGCTCTACGGCTTTGACCTCATGAAGCGCAACAACGATGAGCTGGTTGCGATGGTCACCAAGGCGGCGATCAGCGAACAGGCGAAATCCTTCGTCGAGACCAGAGCCGCCGCCACCGACTTCATCAACCGCGGTGCGGATCTCCTCGCGGGATCCGGCATCGCCTCCGCCGGGAAAGAGGCAGCCATCGGCAGATCGGACAAGGACGTGCGCGGCTACCACCTCTGGGCGGCCATGCAGCAGGGCGGCATGGAGACGGGGACCGGCTCCTATGTCGATACGAAAGGCTGGAACCTCAGCCTCGGCTGGGCAGCAGAGACGAAGAAAAAGAACGCGACCATCACCTTCGGTCCCTTTGTCGAATACGGCAAAGGCAAGTATGACTCGTACCTGGACGACGGCACGCACGGCAGCGGCAACGTCAGCTATCTCGGCGTCGGACTCCTCGGACGGATGGAGAACGACAAGGGGCTCTGGGCGGAGGCGGCGCTGCACGGCGGCCGGACACGGAGCGACTACCGGGGCTCGATCTATGCGGGCAGCACATCGGAGTATGACAGCTCGAACGCGTACTATGCGGCACATCTCGGTGTCGGCAAGGAGATGAAGACCAACGACAAGGACAAGCTGAACACGTATCTGCGGTACTTCTGGTCGTACCAGTCGGGGATGCAGACGGACATCACCACGAACCGGCGGAGTTCGGACGCGGAGACGTACGACTTCGGAGCGGTCAGCTCGAACCGCGTGCGTCTTGGCTTTACATACACGCACAGGGACAGCGAGCGGAGCGAAGTCTTTGCGGGACTTGCGTGGGAGTACGAACTGAGCGGGAAGGCAGGTGCATCGTACCAGGGGTATGACGCACCGAGCCCGAGCCTCCGGGGCGGAAGCGGGATGCTTGAGATGGGCTACCGGTTCGCACCGAAGGACAGCCGCTTCTCGTATGACCTGCACTTTGCGGGCTGGCTCGGCAAACGTCAGGGCTACACCGGCGGCGCGCATATGAACTGGGCGTTCTAACAAGCAAAATATAGAACGGGGCTGCCGTATGAAGTTTT
>ERZ773079.2233-NODE-2233-length-10953-cov-15.317948_pt1 | contig 10953 bp, 11 predicted proteins | sample MGYA00511355_ERZ773079 | MGnify/ENA primary metagenome ERZ773079 (study PRJEB29015, sample SAMEA2737979) | human oral metagenome | biome: human oral; feature: human-associated habitat; material: dental | place: China | collected 2117 ... | reverse complement strand
CCTGCGCGTGGGCACTGTGGCGCCCGCACCGCTGTGGCGGCTGACCGCCCTCATGGTCGAGCGCTTCCCCGGGCTCGTCCTGACCTCCCAGATGCTCGCCGAGGCGCAGGTGCAGGCCGGCATCCGCGACGGCGGGCTCGACCTGGGCATCGCCCTGCGCCCCGCCGCGCCGCCGGGCGCGCGCTCATGCCGGCTCATGGTGGAGAACCTGTCCGTCGCCCTGCCGGACGGGCACGCGCTGGCGGACCGGGCGAGTGTGAGCGCGGCCGAGCTCGACGGCGAGACCTTCCTGCTCTTCGAGGGCATCGGCTTCTGGCGCGAGGCGTGCGACCGGCACTTCCCGCACTCGCGGTTCATCGTGCAGGAGGACCGCGCGGTCTTCGAGCAGATGGCGCGCAGCTCGTCGCTGCCCCACTTCGTCACCGACGCGCCCTCGCTCGCCGCGCCGGCGCCCGGCCGCACGGTGGTGCCGATCCGCGACGCCATGGCCCGCGCGACCTTCCACCTGCTGGTCCGCCCCGGGGGACGCAAGGAGGCCGACGACGTCTTCGACTGGGTGAGCGCCTGCCCCGGCCCGGCGTCGCAAGGCCCCGGCCCGGCGTCGTGAAGCCGGCGGTTCCGCCGGCCCGGGTGGGACGGTTGCACGACCCTCCGGGCGGACCGGCGGGCGCCGCCGGGGGGCGAGTCAGTGCGCCCAGGTGAAGTTGTCGCGGCCCGCGCCCATCTCGAAGTGGTACTTCACCAGGCCGCGGTCCTGGCCCGCGTAGGCGCTGTCCTCGCAGCGGAGCGTCACCTCGCCGCCCTTGCCGGAGAGCGTGAAGGCCTGCTTGCCGAACGCCGTCGGCGCCAGAAGGGCCGCCTCCACACCCCGGGTGAACCAGTCCGGGGCCTGCCCCTCGTAGGAGGAGACCTCCTCGGGGCGCTTGGAGGCGTGCGCGGCTCCCTGGGTCGCGCCGTAGCCGAGGGCGACGACGGCGACGATCCTGCCCGTGGCGCCGCTGACCCGGGCGGCGGCCCTCTTCGAGAAGGTCCCGCCGATCCACCACGTGTTGAGCCCGAGGTCCTGCGCGGCGAGCATGAGGTCTGCGCCGCCGTAGCCCAGGCGCTCGTCCAGATCGGGCGCGTCGGGGCCGGACATGACCAGGCAGTTGCGCACGCTGCGGGCCCGCACCGTCCCCCACAGGGGGCCGAAGACGCGGGCGTCGCCCGTCACCAGGCGGATGTCCGTGCCGTGGGCGCGGTTGTTCTCCTCGATGCGCGAGCGCAGGGCGGCGATGACGTCGTCGGGCAGGGGCGTGCTGAGATACTGGCGCACCACGTGACGGGCGCGCATGGCATCGGTGATGGGCATGATGTTCACTCCGTTCGCCGTTGACCGCTAGTCTATGGCCGTGAGGCGTTCCACATGCGCGCGCCCGATGCGCAGAGACCCGGTGGCGCCGCGGGGAGGGCCGTCGTGAAGACCGATAGGGCCTGGGCCCTCACCGCCGCGCTGCTGGGGATCCACCAGGCCGAGGAGGTGGCCCTGTCCATACGGCGCTGGAGCGACCGGGTCGGCCCCACCGGCTGGCGCCTGTTCGACGAGCACATCCGGCGCAATCCCCTGGCGGGTTACAGCCCGTGGGGGCGCGCCGCCGTCGTCGCCGGGCAGGGCGCCGCCCTCTACGGGCTGTACCGGCTCACCCGGGCCGACGCCGCGCGCACCCGCGCCGTCACCACGGCCCTCACCCTGGGCTGGGGAGCCGCCTTCTGCATGCACCTGGGCGTGTCCTGGCGCACCCGCTCGTTCATGCCCGGCACGGCGACGTCGATCGTCCCCGGCCTGCCCGGCGCGGCCTTCGTGCTGTGGCGGATCCGGTCGCTGACGAGGCCCGACGAGGCCCGCTGACGCGCCCACCGGATCGAGGTCAGTCCATGAAGTAGGCTCGTGCCTTCTCCGGCGTGTCCAGGATATCTTCACTTGGAATACCGAGTCGGCGGGCGAGGGCGACTGACGCCTCGCAGGCGGCGACGGCATCGGTCGAGGACATCTCGACGACGAGTGACAGGAACACGTCCATATTCGTTTTCAACTGGTCCAGATGCTGTTGCCACTCGCTCTCCATCTGGGCGTCGAGCGTGCGGTCGTCCTCGAAGAGGCGTGCTGCGAGTTCCTGTTCGCGTGCATTCGAATGAAGCAGGAGCGTCAGGGAGGAGGTCTGGTGCACCAGGACTGCGAGGCGGCGCCGGGCCGTATCGTCTAGGTCGGTGAAGACGGTGCCGCGGAGGTGTGTGCACTGCTCGTAGATGTCAGTGAGAGCATTCCGAAGACGACGCGTTCTCGTGATGAGATCGTTGATATCAGTCTTATCTTTCTTCGTCCGGTTCGTGTATTGTTCGATGGGAACTAGTGCTTCTTTTTTCTCTTTTTGAATTTCTTGGTATTTTTTAAAGAGCCGAACTCCGGAGGCGGTGAGCGTAATCACAGTGATGCCGTTGCCAATGGGACCGGCCAGCGCCAGGCGTGCATTTCCGGCGGCCATTCCGCCGCCACCGGCGGAGAGTGCCCCGCCGCCGATCCACGCCAGTGACGCACTTTCCATCGCCGCGCCCGAGAGTGCGGAGATTGCGGTTCCTGTCGAGGCGGTTCCGAAAGTTCTGGCCGCCCACATGGCTGCCCTCGGAACCAAGTGCTTCACCGCAGAGCCGGCCGCCACTCCGAATCCTGCGATTGCGGTTGATGTTAGTGCCTCCCGACGCTCTCGTGCGGCGAAATCTTGGAAATAGATGAACTTCACTTCCACCTTCATCGCCGCCCTGCCGTTCGAATCGAGATTCTTGGGGCGGTGCGCGATGTTGCCGATAAGATCGGCTGCATCTTCAATGAGTTCGGTTCCGAGCTCATGCTGTCGGTTCAGTTCTACTACGGCTTCTTCCATCTCGGAACGGGCCAGCTTACAAGCTTGCACGGCCTCCTCATAGTCGTCGTGCTTCTGGGGAAATTTGAAGCGGCCGGGCCAGGCCATGGTTCCTCCACGTGGCGGAAAGGTTCTGTCGGGGATGATTCTGCTCCTCGCGGCGTCGGGCCGATCCTCGGAAGATCGGTGGCCTCGATCACTGCGGAGTGCGGGCTGGAGTCCGGCGGCGCACATAGAAGCAGGGCGTCGTGCGCGCCCTCGTGGACGGGTGCGCATCGGCCCGCCTCATTCCTCCCCTTCTCGCGCGCCCGCGCCCGCGCCCGTCATCGCCCTCACGGCGTCGAAGTCCTCGCGTGCCCGCGCCCGGGCGACAATGCGGCCGCGATCCATGTGCAGGGCGCGGTCGCAGGCGCAGGCGATGAGCTCCAGGTCGTGGGTGATGACCAGCACCGCGCGCCCCCGGGCCGCCAGCCGCCTCAGCAGGCGGGCGACGCGGCGCATCCCGTCCAGGTCGATTCCGCTCGTGGGCTCGTCGAACACGAGGACCCGCTTACCGGCCGCCACGCACGCCGCCACGGCCAGGCGCTGCTTCTGGCCGCCGGACAGCGTCGCCGGGTGCCTGTCGGCCACGTCGTCCAGGGCGAGCTCGCGCAGGACGGCGTCGGTGTCCACGGCGTCGGCCGCGCAGCGCGGCAGGCCGAAGGTCACTTCGGAGGCGGCGGAGGCGGCGAAGAGCTGGTAGTCGACGTTCTGGAACACCATGGAGCAGGACCGCGTCCGCCGTCTGCGCGTCGCCCGCCGCCCGTCCAGGAGGATCTCCCCTCGGGCCCTGCGCCCCAGGCCGCACAGGGCCCGGCACAGCGTGGTCTTGCCCGCGCCGTTGCGGCCCACCAGGGCGACGACCTGTCCGGCGCGCAGGTCGACGTCGGCCCCGTCCACCACCGGGCCCCGCCCGTAGTCGACCGACAGCCCCCGCGCCGAGAGCACGATCTCGCCGGCCCCGCCGCCGATCCCGCCGTCGGGCGCGACGGCGCCGGCCGGGGGCGCGACGTCGGCGAGATCGCGCGTGCGCAGGCCCATGGAGTCCAGCTCCCGCGGGTCGAGCGCGGCGAACTCGCGGGCGTCCATGACGCGGCTGACGCGCCCGCCGTCGAGGTGGACGTAGGTGTCGGCGACGCCGGACAGCCAGGCCAGGCGGTGCTCGGCCACCAGGACCGCGCGGCCCGCCGCCTTGGCGTTCGCGACGAAGGCGGCGATGTCCGCGATGGACGGCGCGTCCAGGTTGCTCGTGGGCTCGTCCAGCAGCAGGTTGGGCGGGCGCAGGGCCCAGACGCTCGCGTAGGCGATCTTCTGGCGCTGCCCGCCGGACAGGTCGAAGATGCTGCGCCCGGCCAGGTGCTCCAGCCCCAGCTCGCGCAGGGTCGCCCCGACGCGGGCGCGGATGGCCTCCTCCGGCCAGCCGGCGCTCTCCAGGGCGAAGGCCACCTCCCCGGTGGTGTCCACATTGAAGAACTGCGTGCGGGGGTTCTGGAACAGGGACCCCGCACGCTCGGCGATCCGCCAGGTGGCCAGGTCGCCGACCTCCTCGCCGTCGAGCAGCACGCGCCCGCTCCCGTGCCCGGGGAAGAAGCGCGGGGCAAGCCCGTTGGCCAGGCGCAGCAGAGTGGACTTACCGCACCCGGAGCGCCCGCACAGGACCACCACCTCGCCGGGGCGCACCTGGAGGTCCACGTCGCGCACGCCCGCCTCCCCGGTCTCCCCGGCCGCCGCGCCCGAGCGGTAGGCGAAGGAGGCGCGCTCGAAGCGGATCATGTCCCCGCCCCGCAGATCCGGCAGGCCGCGGCGCCCGCCACGGCGCATACTCCCAGCGCGAGCGCGACCCAGTCCGCCGGACGCACGGCGATGTGCAGGTAGCAGGTGCGGACCGCGGGGTTGTCAATGCCGCGCGCGATGGCTGCCATGGACAGCTCGTCGGACACCCGGCCGGCGCTCATGAGCAGTGGGACGTAGATGCAGTCGACGGTGCGCCCCGGCGACTTGATGAGGCTCACGGGCCCAGGGGAGATGCCGCGCATGCGCATGGCGTCCCTGATGAAGCCCCAGTCCTCGCGGACCGCGGGCGCGTAGCGCATGGTCACGGCCAGGGGGATGGTCAACCCGCGCGGCGCGCGCAGGCGGGCGAGCGCGCTCATGAGCTCGCTCACGCCGGTGGTGGTCACGGTGGCCCAGGCCATGAGGGAGCAGGGCAGGACCTTGCGCACCAGCATGAGGAAGGAGCCCAGGGTGGTGCGCGCGGCCACGCTGTCCAGGTACGGCAGGACGTCGCCGACGGCAATGGCCGCCGCGTACGCGACCAGCATGGCCGCGCCGACCCCGATCCTTCCCAGCGCGGCGCTGAAGACGAAGGCCGCCGTCATCAGGACCATCTCGCAGGAGGGGTTCGGCGCCAGCGCCACTGCGACGGCCATGGCCGCGATGAGCGCCAACTTGGTGCGCGGGTCCAGGTGGACGCGCGCCTGCATCGTCCGCATTATCCGCTGTGGGGCCGACGACGTCGGCGCTCAGGCCGTCATGCCGGCGCGCTCGAACTGCCTGCGCAGCAGCCGCAGGCCGACCAGGCCGCTGATGAGGGCGCAGACCACGGCGGCCAGGACCATGGCGGGCAGCATCCAGGCGGTGGCCGTGCGCGCCATGGTGTCCATGTACGCCTGCTCGGTGCCCCTGCCGGTCAGGTACGCCGCGTAGCCGCTCGGGTCCATCCACAGCATGAGGTAGGAGCCCATGGGGGACAGGGAGTAGATGATGAAGGCGAGAAGGTTGAGCGGCTTGGCCCGGAACCGCCCGAGGCCGGCGACGACGTCGGCCACGGCGCCCAGGACGACGGAGGCCGCCGCCCACCCCCAGTACATGCCCGTGGCGAACAGGATCGCGCCCACGACCGCGCCCAGAATGACCAGCGGGCCGTGCCTGGGGACCCTGGCGATGAGCAGCAGGTAGACGGGGCCGGTCAGCAGGGCCGCGGCGGCGGGCATCCAGAACGTGAGGACGGGGTTGGGCGCGAAGAGGGCGCCGCCGACCATCATGAACACGAGGAAAAGGGCGGTGAAGACGCCGGTCGTGATGAGGTCGCGCGCACTCAGGCCACTCCCGCCGTCGGCCGCGCTCGACGGCGTACCCGCTGACTCGCTCAATATCTCGTCCTTTCCCACTAATTCAGGTATTGCTAACCTTCGCTCGGAGTATATGGAGAGGGGGCCGATCGGAAGCCGCCCGCCGGGGACTCCGGTCCCATCGGCGCACGATCGCGTCCCATCGTCATAGGCCGGAGGGACGACGGCGCGAGGGGGCCGACATGAGGGAGTCGCTGCACAGCCCGATGCTCAGGAGCGCGGGGTTCGCGCAGGCGCCGCCCGCGCAGGGCCTCGGCGGGCTCTGGCGCTCCTGGCGGTGCGAGGGGCCGGAGTGCACCGGCTGGTTCCACTTCCTGTCGCCCGGCCCGGCGCTGTGGAGCATCACCATCCACGACTTCACCATGCGCGGCGACTACATCATGGACGTCGAGCCGCCCGACTACCTGACGGTCACCTGGTTCAAGTCCATCGCCGGCGAGGAGTTCAGCCCCCGCCGCAGGCTGCGGCCCAACAGCGTGTGGGGCCAGAGCATCGGCGGCGGCCCGTGGAAGGGCGTGGCCCACGGCGGCATCCCCGTGCAGGGCGTATCCATCGAGATCACCCCCGAGTTCTCGGCGCAGTTCCTGGACAGGCACTACGCGGGCCGGTTCCAGGACGTCGAGCGGGCGTTCGTGGCGCTCGGAGCGGCCGACGGGTTCCCCGAGATGAAGGCGCTGCTGTCGCGCCTGTGGCCCCGGCCCGGCGACCCGGAGCACGGCGAGCTCTACTACGAGGGCGCGGTGCTCCAGGCCATGGGCCTGATCGTGGAGCGCTCCCGGCGCGGCCCGGCCGAGGCGGGCGGGCGCGTCAGCCCCGCCGACCGCGAGCGCCTGCGCGACGTGACGAGCTATATCGACGACCACTGCTCGGCCCAGCTGCGCATCGGCGACCTGGCCCGGCTCGCGTGCATGAGCCCCACGAAGTTCAAGGAGACCTTCAAGCGCCTCAACGGGCAGACCGTCATCCGCTACGTCCAGGGGCGGCGGATGAGCCGGGCCGAGCTCCTGCTGCGCCAGGGGGATCTGACCATCGAGCAGGTGGGGCGGTCCGTGGGCTACACCTGCGCCGGCCGCTTCTCGGCGCTGTTCAAGCGCGAGGTCGGCATGCTGCCCAGCGAGTACCGCAGGCGGCTGGGCGTCTGAGGTCGGGCGGGCGTCTGAGGGCGAGCGCATCGGCCGGCGCGCCGTCGGCCCGCCGCGATTAGAGTGCATCGGGGTCCGTTCTCGCGGAAGTCCGATGAGAGGAGGAGCCCCGCCATGAGCCGGTCCAAGAACGACGACGTCCGCGGGGTCAACGCCCCCGGCGTCCGTCCTGCCCCCGGCTCGCTCCCGTCCGATCTGCGCGCGCGGGCGCCCCAGGACGTGCGCCGCGCCGTCGCCGCCGAGCTGGAGCGCATGGAGCGGGCCGAGGACGTGCGCGTCCTGCTGGCCGTGGAGTCCGGGTCCCGGGCCTGGGGCTTCGCCTCCCCCGACTCCGATTTCGACGTCCGCTTCGTCTACGTCCGCCCTGTCGAGCACTATCTGCGCCTGGAGCCTGCGCGCGACGTCCTGGAGTGGCGGGTCGACGAGGTCCTCGACGTCGACGGCTGGGACGCGAACAAGACCCTGCGGCTCCTGAGGGGCTCCAACCCGTCGTTGTTCGAGTGGCTCGCCTCCCCGATCGTCTACGCCGAGGACCCGGTCTTCGCCGTCGTGCGCGAGCTCGCGGCCGACTGCTTCTCGCCGGTCGCCTCCGCCCACCACTACCTGTCCATGGGCCGGAACCATCTCGCGGCCCTCGCCGGTGAGACGGTCCGCCTCAAGAAGTGCCTGTACACCATGCGCGCGATCCTCGCCGCCCGGTGGGTGGTGGCCGAGCGCGCGCCCGCCCCCATGCTCTTGCGCGACCTGGTCGACGCCGGGCTGGAGGAGCCCATGAGGGGGCTGGCCGCCGAGCTCCTGGAGGCCAAGACCGCCGGCGGGGAGCGCGGCGAGCTCCCGCGCATTGCGGCGCTCAACGCCTGGGCGGCCGGAGCCCTGGCCCAGGTGACCGGCGCCCTGGCCGACGTGGAGCCGCCGACGCCGGTGCCCTGGGAGCGCCTTGACGAGGCCTTCCTCGCCCTGGTCGGTCCCGCGGCATGGCGCGGGCGGACGGGCGTTTGAGGGCGGGCGCTTGCGCATCGGCCGGCGGGGCCGCCCTTCCAGGGGTTTCGTATACGCTATTGATATGAGTGAGCACCTTCTGCATGGCAAACCCGTGACTGACGAGCAGATTCAGATGTGGGCCGATGAGGCCGAGGCCGGATACGACCCCGCGACCCTGCCCAAGCCTCGGCGCGGTCGCCCTCCGGTGGGCGACGGTCCCAGCACCGTCGTCCCTGTGCGGTTCGACGCGGCCACTCTCGCCGCTCTGAACGCCCGCGCGCAGGCCGAGGGGATCCAGAACCGATCGGAGGCGATTCGGGCCGCCGTAAGAGCGTGGGCGCACATCGCGTGACCCGCACCGGTCCGCGCGAAGGACCGGCGGCCCTGGTAGGGTCGGAGCACCGTCCGCGTTCCCGCGCGATCCCGGAGAACGGGAGACTCCATGACCGCCCTGATCTTCTTTTTCCTCTTCCCGCTGCCGTTCCTCCTGTGGAACATCATCGACCCCCGCGGCATGTGGGAGAAGCTCTCGTCCTGGCAGTTCCGCGACCCCAGGGCGAATGAGCCGTCCGACATGGCCTTCGACGTGCAGCGCCTGATCTCCTTCATCGCGATTATTGTGATCGCGATAGGCGCGTTGGGGATCTTCTCCATCGTGCATCGCAGTGCCGACGCCCGCTCGACCCCGACCTCCACCCGCGCGCCGCAGGTGCATCCGTACGGGCCGAGCCCGGCCGACGACGGGTACGCCAGGACCGCCGTGACGCCGAAGCCGGTCGACCCCTTCCCGTCGGCCTCGACGAGCCCGGTCGGAGGCGGCGACCCGGTCACGCTGTTCACCCCCGTCCTGACCGATACGACGGGCGGGCAGGACTCCGAGTCCTCGCAGCGGATCGGCGTCGACGCCTTCTACTACCCGTGGATGCCGGACGATCACCCGAGCGCCTTCGCCGACGCCGACGTCATCGACTCCAGGGTCGCCCTGAGCACGCTCGACCCCGCCCAGGCGACCACGACCGCGGGCGGGCAGGCGGCGCTGGGCGAGGGGCCGGCGATCCTCGTCCGCATGACTCAGGCGGTGTGCGCCGTCACCGCCGTCACGGTGACCGAGCGCGGGTCGGCGCTCCAGATCGAGGTCACCGGGGTCACCGACCCGGCCCGCTGCGGCCAGGCGACCGAGGGGGCCTATGTCGCCGTTCCGCTCACGGACGAGCAGGTGGCCGCGGCCCGCGCCTACCAGGCCCCCGCCTACCGTCCGCTGGACGGCTCCGGGCCGAGGTACGGCGGGCGGAGCTCCTCCGGGGGGAAGTACTGTCCGACGATCTTCCTGGCCTATGATCGCGCCGAGTTGTCCGGGGTGTGGATCTCGGAGCAGACCGACCGGCAGTTGACGTCCGACGTGCTCCTGCCCTGGACCTCCGGCCGCTAGGCCGGCGGTGCGGGGGTCGCGCGAGTCCGTCGGCGCGCCGGCGCACCCTGAGGGGGAACAAGGAGCAGGAGGAGCCCGCCATGGCCTTCACGACCGAGGAGGTCGTCCTCGACGCCGAGCGCGGCGTCACCCTGTCCGTCCAGCTGCTGCCCACCGGGGGCTGGTACCCCGGGATCACCGAGCGCCCCGCGGTCCTCATCCTGCCCGGGGGCGGCTACAACCGCCCCTCCGAGCGGGAGGCGGAGAACGTCGCCGCGCCCTTCCTCGCCGCCGGCTACCACGCCATGGTGCTCAGGTACTGCGCGGGCGAGCACCGCGCCTGGCCGGGCCCCCTGCGCGACTACGAGGCGGCCATGGCCCTCATCGACGAGCGGGCCGGGCGCTGGCGCCTGCGCGCGGACAAGGTCGCCGTCCTCGGCTTCTCCTCGGGCGGGCACCTGGCCGCCTGCGCCGCCACCATGGCCCGCCGCCGCCCCGCCGCGGTCATCCTCGTCTACCCGCTGCTCGCCGGCCCGACCCTCGAGCTGTGCATGCCCGGCCCGGACGTGCCCGCGCCCGTCGAGCACGTCGATGCCCGCACGACGCCGATCTTCCACGTCCAGTCCCGCGACGACACCCTCACCCCCGTCGGGGACGCCCTGGCCCTCCTGACCGCCCTGGGCCGGGCCGGCGTCACCTTCGAGAGCCACGTCTACGCCTACGGCGAGCACGGCTTCTCCACCGCGGCCCCCGGCCTCAACGCCGCCGGCGCCGTCCCCGAGCGCACCCGCCACTGGGTGGCCGACGCGATCTCCTGGCTCGACGACGTCCTGGGCCCGCTCACGGCCCAGGGCGTGGGCGAGCCCCGGGTGTCGGGGCGCACCGACGCCGACCTGGAGGACGTCCTGAGCCTGGACTGCACGGTGGGCCACCTCCTCGCCCAGGAGGGGCAGGCGCGCGAGGCGCTCGCCCCCGCCCTGGGCGCGCTCGACGCCATGGAGATGGAGGTCATCCGGCGCAGCGGGCTGGTGGCCCCCGGCGTCGACGAGGACACCGCCCGGCGGACCTTCCGCCGCCTCATCGCGCCGGCGCGGCTGCGCGGCGTCCTGGGACTGGTCGGGGCGTCGGCCGAGGAGATGGACTCGCTCGACCAGTGGCTGCGCCGCATCCCCAACCGCCGGTGAGGCCCGGGCCGGACCGCGACGGGGGCGGCGCCGGGGCTGGACGGGGATTCAACCAAGTGGTATATTTCAGTGCCGGGGCCGCCCGACGAGGGGCGCCCCGTCAGCAGTCGACATCGGCAAAGGAGCTCCACGTGCCGCTGAACCAGTACGAGATCGACCACCTCGCCACCG
>ERZ773079.2230-NODE-2230-length-10962-cov-6.544971_pt1 | contig 10962 bp, 7 predicted proteins | sample MGYA00511355_ERZ773079 | MGnify/ENA primary metagenome ERZ773079 (study PRJEB29015, sample SAMEA2737979) | human oral metagenome | biome: human oral; feature: human-associated habitat; material: dental | place: China | collected 2117 ... | reverse complement strand
GAAGAGAAATAAATCTTAAGCTCAGCAAGTTGAAGAGTAATTAAAAATCCGTAGAGCTTCGTAGCTTTTGCAGTGTGAAGCCTGCGGAGTTTTTGTTTTCATACAGATGTGAGGCAATTTTATATAAAATCACTTGTGGATTAGGAACTCAATTTGCCGGTAGGCACAGCTGTGACAGAGTGAAGATGCCGGCACCTACAGCAGTACGGAGCCCGGCGCTCTGTCGAAGTAGTTACTCTTCGCACTCGTAGATAGAGGAATCCCGTAGCAGAGCTTGACATTATCTGCGAAGAGCTTGAGTCTCAGCGCTGAGCGGCCGACGGAGTACATGACGCGGTTGTCGATTCGGTTATCGGCCGCAAGTGCCACGGCAGATCCGATGGCAATACCGAGGTCCGTGGCACTGAATGAGCAACAGGCATCAGCCTTGCTCATTTCAGCGCAGTTCTCAAAACCGCACATGCCGCAATGTGGAACGCCGCTGGCTGTTCCCATAGCGGCAATAAGAACGACACAGTGGCTATTTCTGATGTTGTCTGCATCGCGACAGAAGAACTCCAAATCGTATTCCTTGCCGGCAAGTTCCATTTCCTTTGCTAAAGGTTCTATATCATCACCTGAAATAATTAGGGTTCTAATCTTGTCGAGTCCATTTGCCTTTGGAGCGGTGTGAGCAGCAGCACACATAGCATCGGCGACTCTAAAAGCCGCTTCCCTTTCGGCATCCTTCATATTTTTAATCATAATATCAGTCTCCTTTGCGGTTATTATATCATAATCCTCAGAGAATCATACTTGCTTTAGCATTAAACTTTTCGTACGCACTTCAGAATTAGATACTAAGAGGTAATTTGAAGTTGCAATTTATAGAAAATTTGGTTACAATAAAAACGGATATGTATTGTTCATTGGGATTTGTTAGCTTTTGAGGGGAATTTATCAAATTTTTTAGGACGAACAAATAAAGGGGATAGTTTTTGTGAATTTGGTATTTTCTACTTTTTAGGATTATTTAGCAAGTAAAAGTAATGCGATTTCCAGGATATCAAGGCATGTCACTTTTACTTGCATTTTGTTTTTTTGTCAAATCTTCAATGACGAAAATTTATAATTAGTAGAAAGGATGAAAACCATGATTGGAAAACACTACAGGCGTAGAGCAGGTATAATTACTCTTGTTGTTTTTATTGCTATTCTTTTAATTGGACAGAGTATTCCACTTGCATATGCCGGTGATTTAGAATCGAATCAAACGCAGAATGCAGAACAAAAAGAAGATATATCAAGTAATGATACATCTAATGAAACTGCTGAGCCACAGGAGTCCGCAGAAAATTCGGAATCTGTCAAACAGCAGGAACCTGAAAAAACACAAGACACATCTAAAGCATCTGAAGTGAAAGAATCTCAAGACTCGGGAAACTCACAGATTGCTAAAGAATCTGAAATTAACAAGCAGGATATATCTAAACCTGTATCCGAGCTACCTAAAACACAGGAGGGACTCGATTCAAATAAAAACATAAATTCAGATTCCGAAAAATACCAAAAAGCAGGTAGCTTTGAAGGTGAGATTAGCGATATTTTTGATATCAAAGCTGAGTATGGAGATAACACATTTCCTTCCCATACAGAGTTTATTACTTCTTCATACATGAATGAAGAAAAAGTAAGAACGGCAGAAAAAAAGATGATTGAGCTTTCGGGGAAAACCGATAAAGAAGTTTCTATACGCAGAATTTCAGGTATGGAAATTGCCTTTAAGGAAAACTACACAAATAAACTGATTCAGCCGGCGAATAATAATTCAGTTAAAATTTCAATAAAAAGAAAAGATGGAAGAAAGCTTAGAGACGGCGAGAAATATCAACTGCTTCACCTTAATGGCAAAAAGCTTGAACCTGTCGAATTTACTGTGGACGAAAGCGGAGTGATTCATTTCGAGTCAAAAACTTTTAGTCCGTTTTACCTGGGGGTAATAGGACCGGCAAAATCTCCTACTGTTTCCGGACTTACATTGCCGGTTGACAGTCCGCTGATTAACAGTCAAACAAAAGACAGTGAAGGGGTGTATGATTTTCCAATAAATCCTGGTAAAGACGGGATATTTAATTTAGTACTTCCTAAAGAAGCTTTCCGCGTAACGGAGTTTCGCCTATCAGTTAGCCTACCGCCCGGAATGATTTTTGATAAGGGAAGTTTGGACAAGCTAAAATCAAAGGATGAAGTGTTGAGCGTTGAGTATGATGCCAACAATCCAAACTCGGTAGTCGCTACATTTAAAAAGAATCCTGCGGCGATGTCCGATCTTGCAACTGCACTAGCTTATCATACCGGCGTAGAACACATGTCAAGAGCTGATTTAAACGACATGATTGTCAACGGTCCTAAGAAATCTACAATTAGATTTAAACTGTTAGACAGTGACGGTGGCTTAATGGGTGAAAACACGCATTATACTGTAAGACCTAAAACCGGTAAAACAGCCACAGTTAATATTAGCAGTAATTTTGCAACTAAGGTGGCAAATATTGCAGTATATACAAATGTAAACAATACAATGTACAAGTGGGATTACTTTAAGAAAAATCTATACCCATTGGTCAATTTGGATATTCCCGAAATAGACAAAGGAAATAATAAACTTATTCGTATAAAGCGTGTTAAGGTTTATCGTCCGGTCGGGCTTGAAGATAAATGTTATGCTGATAACATAAGGGTATATTCAGGTTATTACAATAAAGAGATAAAAAAGACCAACACTAACCCTCTAACCGACAGCAAGGGAACTTACGATCTCTACGAATTTAAATATGATTCCAACGAAGTGCAAAATGCGTATTCAGATGTTGAATATAATAAATTGAAGCAGACATCAATATGGGCCATGTGGAAATTTAAAGAGGATGAATTTCTTCCTGCCAACAAATTATTTGAGGCGGCAGATACTGAGGTCACCTTTGAAACCGAAAAGGGTGAGGAGATTGTCAAAACTGCGACCGGAACGAAGATGAAGACTATGAAAGGCAGATATGACGACCGTTTTAAGGTTATTCCGAAATCGCAATACAAAAAAGACAGTGCAAATATAAAGACCGTTTTGCCTGGTCATCCTGTTTTTGAACAGAAATTTGTTGACATATATAATGAGACATACACTGAAAATTACGACACAAATGGGGATTTGTTCATGTCGGAAGGTGCTTTTACCGAAACATATCACTTCCCATATGAAATAAGACCGACAGTGTTCAATCGCCAGACGAATGTATCTTACCTTGATAGGAAACTTGGCAAAATGACATTAACGATAAAAAAAGCTGATGGAAGCGTTGTTAATAAGGACATACCTGAAAATGAAATTCAAGGGCCAAGCGGCAAAATTTCACTTGCAGAATATATGGAATCCGGAGATCGAATTACCGATATAAGGTTTGAGTGGAAAATATTTAAGCACTCTGCAACATCAAATGACGATCCGTTTAAATTTGATTATAGGGTTAGTCGCGAACATGAAGATGGGAGCCCGCTTGTTAAGGATGAGCTCATTAAGATAGGCTATGAAGCGGAACATCCGAAAAAGGACGGCAGCTCATATACCTATAATACAAACTCGGATACGGATTATCTTTACCTTAAAGTTGGCGAAGAAAAATGTAATGAATTTGCTGAAGAAGGTCAAATAGGAACAAAGGATATATATACATTCGGTTATAAGTCCAAGTTTGATTATAATCGTTATCCATATGCAGGCGGAGTATTTTTGCGTGGAGATAGAGATTCTTATAAGACACTCTATAAAAATCCTGTCATAACTCTTAAAGCAAGAACAAACAATATAAACGGTGTTGAGGAACCTATTAGCTTTATCGGTGGGTTCAGTGTATATGAGAGAATGAGCGGATGGAAGATTATTTATTCCAGCTATAACAAAAAAACTGCAGAGACAAAAACAAATCAGGAATATACCATACCGAAAATCAAGAAAGGTCTTATTACACTTACCAAAAAGGACATAGGACTTTCAGATGATGAGTTCTTCACAGCTATACAATTCAAGTATAATGGTGATTTAACTTTAGATTATACAAAGGATTTGGACTATATAGAACTTGATAAGATTCAATTCAGACTGTTCAGTACTTTGATTGATGTGACACGTACTCATTCTCTTTATAACAATCAGGAATTCACAGTTCCGGGAGGCGCATTAGCACGTGGAAAAATAGAAGTTGATGCGTTTCTCAAGTATGATAATCCATGCCCGGGCACAGTATATACAAACCCTGACGGTGTTGAAAGTAAACCGCGGAATAATAACGGCATACATCTTTCGTTTGCAAATAAAGATCAGAGCTGGCTGATTACAGCTATGGAATTTAAGTCTGACAATCGAACGATTACAACCTATCAGGGAAGTACTGCGACAGCAGAACAGAGCGAACTTCTATATTCGTTTGGTCTTTTCGGTGAAAATGGAGGTGCTTTTAACGGTGCATTTGATATTACGCGTAACGATTTGAATTCAGAAGAAGCAATGGTCGATTCAACACCTAAACTCGATGTTCCGGAAGCAGTGTATATAGAGCTCAAAGATTCCGAATTTGATGTTGCATCAGTACAGTCGGCTGAGCTTAATACAGATCCGCGTATCAGGCGATATCCGATAACTGATAGCGAAGTGTCCGTAATAAGTGTAAACGGAAAGAGATATTTGAAGATTTCCAGTGGCAATCTTCCAGGACACTTTAATAATTTGACCGATTCAAGCTGGAGAGTTGTTGCGCAATATGCACTTGCAAAGATAAATTTGCAGGCATGGAACGGTGCATCGCTGGGGGTTCATCATCCGCTCGGTAAGGTATACTATGATATTTCCAATCTTCTGACCAAATATGACGGTTCAGCTGCATCAGGAAACATCAAATATACATTTAAAGATGCAGTGCCGGATTCAGACAATATTAGAGGAACAGGTGATACGACAACTCCAACGCTTTTTAAAGTAGGAGACATGAGCGACTTTACAGTTAATGTCTTGCAACATGTATTTAATGGAGTACAGCTATATCCCGGAAAGAATAACATTGTTGATAGGCAAAAGCCGGTTTCTTTCTTCTCTCACGAAAAAAACTCTTTGCTTGTCAGTGAACAAATCAATATTCCGGGTACGACAACTGATGCAGAGGTTGTTATAAAGATGCCGGAGAAAGGGGAATCAGTTTCTGTTTCAAAATATGATGAAAAAGGAAAAGTAATCAATAATACAAAGAAAAACGATTATTCGATGAATATTAAGGGAAAAGCCGTAACATATCAGATTTCCGGAAAAGCTACAGGTGATACTCTAACTTATTCATATAGTAAGGACGGTACTACATTTGTGCCGGAAAGCGCTATAACATCACCTGATGATTTGAAAGATTATCGATATGTTAAGATGACCTTTAAGCATAAAGCAACGCCGGGAAGTGATGTGAATATTGAGGTTCGCATACCGGTAGAAGCAAAAGAGGAGGCGGCAAAGAAAGAGGATCTTAACGCTTACGTTACAGGAAATTATCATTTCAAAGCCGGATCAGAGTCAACCGATTCAAAGTGCTCGACAGCAGAGTATGTATTCAAAGCATACACAGTTAACGGCACGCTTTGGCGTGATAAAAATGAGGATGGAGTCCTTGATAACAATTCACCGATAGGTGCAGATAGCGGTATTGTTGTAAAACTTAAGGATTCTAATGGTGATGTGATTGGAACAACGGCAAATCCGGAAATTGGAAAAATAAATGCAGATGGTACATTTACTATAAGAACAAATCATCTCGACTCAAATTACACAGTGTCTTTGGAGCTACCGGATGAACTTAAGGTAACAAAACATACCGGAACAACGGATCCGACAAGCTCCGGTACGGATTCCGACTTTGACAGGGCCACTTTAACAACACAGACGTTCCACGGTTTTGATGTATCAGGAAATGCAAATAATATCTCGGCAGGAATTATCAGATTGCCTAAACTTCCAACCGACGATCAGTTTGTACATGTTACAGATGAACATCATAAGCTTGGAATCAAAGCGATAAGCGATAATCCGGATAAACCAAATCCTGCAATTACATTTACGGCAATAAATGATCCGATAATGGATTTAGATACAGATGGAGTTGTTACACCAAAGAAAACCGGTGTTGTAAAACAACTGCAAATGAAGACGAGCAATACCCTTGGGGATACCGTTACAGGTAAATTCAATGTATTTGTATATTCAAATGTAATTTACAAAAATGAGGAATCAGGAGTGAGCGGTAATGCTCCGACAGATTTGCAAAAATATTATCCGAGCACTTCGGGAGATACGGATAAGGTTACCGTAATGGGTTCAGGAACCCTTAGAAAATCCGGTTACCGACTGATTGGCTGGAAAGACAAGGACGGTAAAATATATAAGTCCGGTGACAAATTTACAACGGGTGAGGTTGAAAAGGATACAATACTCACTGCAGTATGGGAGAAAATTCCTCTCAGTAAAATAAAGAGTAAGAAACCTAATACAGGTGATATGACAAACCAAGGTGCATATATAGCGATTATTGTATCAGCTGCAGCATTACTAATTGCTACATATATACGTTCAAAATTCAACGAATAAATTGGTTTCATAAGAACTTGTTGACTAATCCAAGTAAATCAGAGAGCCTAGAGAAGCCAGCTTCATGGGCTCTCTTTTTATTGACTATATTTTTTATCATAATATCCGTCTCATTTGCGATTATCATATCATATGATATAATTTAAATACTATTGTTTGAATCAAGAGGAGAGGTAAATTATGAGTATTTCTACAAAGAAGATAGATAAGCCCGCTCTTATAGTAATGGCAGCAGGTATGGGCAGCAGGTATGGAGGGCTAAAGCAGATAGATCCTATAAGCGATGAGGGAGAGATAATTTTAGACTTTTCTCTTTATGATGCTATGATGGCAGGTTTTGAGGAGATTGTCTTCATAATCAAAAAGGAGAATGAGCAGGACTTCCGAGCTTTGATAGATGAGAGAAGCGGAAAACACCTGAACATCCATTATGCATTTCAGGATATAGCGGATATACCTGAGGGCTGTAAGATTCCCGAAGGACGCGAAAAGCCTTGGGGAACGGGACATGCGGTACTCGCAGCACGTAAGCTGATTGATGCGCCTTTTGCCGTTATAAATGCAGACGACTACTATGGTGCGGGAGCATTCCAGTCCATGTATGACTTTCTTGACAAGGCAAAGGATGACGATAAGTATAGATATTCCATGGTCGGCTACAGACTGGATAAGACTTTGACGGAAAACGGCCATGTGGCGAGGGGCATTTGCACTGTTGATGATAAAAATAATCTGGTGTCTGTCGTTGAAAGAACAAAGATTATGAGAAAAGGCGATGCAGTTGCATTTACCGAGGATGACGGGCAAACTTGGACAGAGGTCGCAGGTGACACTATTGTTTCGATGAATTTCTGGGGCTTCACAAAGTCGATGATGAACGAACTGGAGAAGAAATTTCCGAGATTTTTTGAAACGAGCGTAGTTGAAAATCCGCTAAAGGGAGAGTACTTTCTTCCGGGTGTGGTATCTGAGCTTTTGGCTGAGAATAAAGCTACGGTCAAGGTTTTGACTTCACAGGACAAATGGTATGGGGTGACATATAAAGAGGATAAGCAGGGCGTTGTCAACGCGCTTCGTTCAATGAAGGACAAGGGTCTGTATCCGGAGATACTATGGAAATAGGAGAACAGATGAATAAAAAAATTACTAAGAGAGTTATTTTGGCTTTGGCGTGTCTGGTATTCGCTTTGATGCCGGTAGCTTCGGCTATGGCTCAGTCAAAGGTTAATATAAGTTTATCAGCAAGCTACGATGAAAATGAACATACTTTAGGACTGGCGCTTGAAAATGCGAAAGGCGAGCTAGCTGCAGCAGAGGAAAACGAAAGACAGGTAAGATCTGAGAACGGAAATGCCAACTATGCAGAGGAAATAAGGGCTGAACTTAAACGTTTAAAGGAAGCTAAAGCATATGTAGTAAAGTATTTTTTGGAGAACAGAAGTAATCAATATGAGAGTGCATTGACCGTTGAGAAGCTTATAAAATTTCTCGATACAGAGCCTGCCTTGGCAGCGTTAAATCTTACTGAGGCTGATAAAGCAAAGGTTAAAGCTCTTGTAGAGGAGGCGCTTTCATTTGAGAATATCAACAGATCAATCGAGTTAATTAAGACAGTAAACGATCTTAGAACAAATCCGGATTTAAGACCATATAATTCGGCTTCAGCTGTTAAGCCCCAGCTACCGGGGATACCAAACGGAGAGCTTAAGGTATCTGCGGATTTGATGATGTTTTCGGCTGTAAGCAACGCATTATTTACTGTTATGTACGAAAAAAATGGAAGAATTAACCATGATTATTTCATGGCTTTAATCTCTTCTAAGTACGCATTTATGTCAGAGATATTCAATTCGGGATCCGGCGAAAACTTGGCGCTTATGTATAGTGATCCTTTCAACTTTTGGTTCGACTATGAGAGACAGAAGTATGTAAATGGTACATATGGTTCAGAATATGAGATAGCACATTATAAATCCTTAATGAACGGCACACATAAAATCACAGGTCTTACGGTGAATAATCTCAGAAAGGGCTCACCTTCAAGCGAACAGTGTTTTGGAAGAGACGATGCCAATAAAAGCTATCTCAGCATTGAGAGTTTTAGGGAAGAGATTAGAAAGCGCGAAAATGAGATAGATCAGGAAATTGCAAAAAAAGAAGAGGAACTTCGCAATGCAGAAAACAGCGATAATAATGCGGCAATAAAAGAGGCAGTCCAAAAAACGAATGCCGCAAGAGAGAAGTTGAAACAAGCTCAGGCAGCGTATGATGCTAACAAGCAGATAAGGCTTGCCGGTAGCGATAGATATGAGACGGCATATGCCGTAGCTGAGCAGATGAAACTAAATAAGGGCAAAGAAAAGTTCGATAACATAGTAGTTGCGTCCGGAGAAAATTATCCGGATGCACTCTCAGGAAACTATCTAGCGTTCAGAGAAAAAGCACCTATGCTTTTGACGAGCAAGCGAGAGGCTGCAAACACAGCAAAATATATCAAAGAAAACCTAAAGGAGAACGGAACGGTTTACCTTCTGGGTGATACCAGTGTAGTTCCGGATTCGATGGAAACTCTGCTTCATGGTATCAATGTAAAGCGACTGGGCGGGGAGGACAGATTTGAGACAAATCTTTTAATCCTAAAAGAGGCAGGAGTCCATGATGAAGAGCTTTTGGTATGCTCGGGGCTAAACTTCCCAGATGCTGTTTCAGCTTCAGCAGCACATAGACCTATTTTGCTCGTTGATAAGAAGCTAAGCGCAAGCCAGAAAAACTATCTATCAACTATAAATCCGGCAAAAGTGTACTTCATAGGCGGGGAGGACGTTGTAAGCAAGGCTGTATACGATAAATTTGACGGAGACAAGCTTAGATTGGCAGGAGAAGATAGATATGAGACATCAAGACTTATAGCCGAAAATCTTTTTCCGCATAATCCTCAGAGAGTTATACTTGCTTCAGGACTGAATTACCCGGATGCTTTGGTTGGAGGAGCATTTAACCAGGACATTGGAGCTCCGGTTCTGCTCGTTGGACCGGGACGAGAAGGCTGTGATGCAGCAAAGACTTTCGTGTCAAAGAGTGAATCCAAAAGCTTAATTTTGCTTGGAGAGGCTGATGTAATCAGCGATGAAATGGTAAATCGCATAAGAAAGTAGGCTTTTGTATAAGAAATTAGGCTTTCATCTTGATTTTTGAGTGATTTAGGATATAATATTAGGGTATGTAACTAAGCATACAATCTCTGCGCTATAGGAATAGCGCCATTTATGACCATAGGGAGGTGAAACAAATGATTAACTACGAGGTAATGTTCATCATCGATCCAACATTGGAGGATGAGAAGAAGGACGCAGCTGTTGAGAGAGTTAAGAACGTAATCGCAGCTGAAGGAGAAGTAGGAAATGTTGATGTTTGGGGGCTAAGAAAGTTGGCTTACCCAATTCAGAAGAAGAACGAAGGCTACTATGTTGTCATCGACTTCAAGGCAGAACCAACATTGCCAACAGAGCTCGATAGAAGACTCAGGATTTCAGAAGATTTCATGAGACATATCATCGTTAATAAGGATGCTGAATAAGAAAGAGGTGTAGATAGTGAATAGTGTAGTACTAATAGGAAGACTTACAAGGGATCCTGAACTTAGATACACCACATCTCAGATGGCTGTAGCAACATTTAGTTTGGCTATTGACAGGCCCGTTCGTGCAGGCAAGGAAAGAGAAACAGACTTTCCGCGCATAACTGTATTTGGCAAGCAGGCAGAAAACTGCGAGAAGTATCTTGCCAAAGGTCGCATGGCTGCTGTTCAGGGAAGACTTCAAACAGGTAGCTATACAAACAAGGACGGAGCTAAAGTTTACACCACTGATGTTGTTGCCGACCGTGTTGAATTCCTAGAATGGGGAGACAGACCGCAGGGCAACGCACCAAGACCACAGCAGACACAGGCATCTGAGCCGGCAGGCGCAAGCGGCGGCTTTGATGACGAGATGCCGGATTCATTCCAGGCAATTGACGAAGATGTACCGTTCTAAAGAGAGGAGATAAACATGGCAGATAGAAGACATGGTGGCATGAGAAGAAAAAAAGTATGCCAGTTCTGTGCAGATAAAGCAGAAAAAATTGATTATAAAGATGTAGATAAGCTCAGAAAATATATTTCTGAGAGAGGCAAGATCCTTCCAAGAAGAGTGACAGGAACATGCGCACTACATCAGAGGGATATCACAGTTGCAGTTAAGAGAGCAAGAATCGTAGCTCTACTTCCATACGTAGCTGACTAATCAAGTAAATCAGAGAGTCTAGAGAAG
>ERZ773079.2227-NODE-2227-length-10969-cov-26.114990_pt1 | contig 10969 bp, 8 predicted proteins | sample MGYA00511355_ERZ773079 | MGnify/ENA primary metagenome ERZ773079 (study PRJEB29015, sample SAMEA2737979) | human oral metagenome | biome: human oral; feature: human-associated habitat; material: dental | place: China | collected 2117 ... | reverse complement strand
TGTGGAAGGCCGAGCCGCTCGAGGAGTTCGACTACGACGCCTTCAACTCCCAGCGCTTCACCGAGGCCATCGTCGATCGCGAGCGCACCTCGGACATCTCCCGTGTCCTCTACCCCAACGACGCCACCTACGAGGGCAAGGTCCTGCGGGTTCGCCAGCAGTACTTCTTCTGCTCGGCCTCCCTGCAGCAGATCGTTGAGAACTACGTCAGCCACCACGGTGAGGACCTGACCGGCTTCGCCGACTTCAACGCCATCCAGCTCAACGACACCCACCCGGTGCTCGCCATCCCTGAGTTGATGCGCATCCTCCTGGACGAGCACCACCTGGGTTGGGAGGAGGCCTGGGAGGTGGTCACCAAGACCTTTGCCTACACCAACCACACGGTGCTGGCAGAGGCCCTGGAGACCTGGGAGATCTCTATCTTCGACCGTCTCTTCCCGCGCATCACCGAGATCGTTCGCGAGATCGACCGCCGCTTCCGCATGGAGATGGCCGAGCGTGGCCTGGAGCAGGGCACCATCGACTACATGGCCCCCATCTGCGGGGACAAGGTGCGCATGGCCTGGATCGCCTGCTACGCCTCGTACTCCATCAACGGCGTCGCCGCGCTGCACACCGAGATCATCAAGCGCGAGACCCTGGGCGAGTGGCACGCCATCTGGCCCGAGCGCTTCAACAACAAGACCAACGGCGTCACCCCCCGCCGCTGGCTGCGCCAGTGCAACCCCAGGCTGTCCGCGCTCCTGGACGAGGTCACCGGATCGGACACCTGGGTCAAGGACCTCACCGTCCTGGCCGAGCACACCGACTCCGTCGACGACTCCGTCTACGATCGCCTGGCAGAGATCAAGCACGCCAACAAGGCGGACTTCGCCGCCTGGATCGCCCAGCGCGAGGGTATCGAGATCGACCCCGACGCGATCTTCGACGTGCAGATCAAGCGCCTCCACGAGTACAAGCGCCAGTTGCTCAACGCCATCTACATCCTGGACCTCTACTTCCGCATGAAGCAGGATCCGAGCCTGGAGGTCCCCAAGCGGGTCTTCATCTTCGGGGCGAAGGCGGCTCCCGGCTACATCCGGGCCAAGGGCGTCATCAAGCTCATCAACGCCATCGCCGACCTGGTCAACAACGACCCGGTGGTCTCGCGCACGCTCAAGGTCGTCTTCGTCCACAACTACAACGTCTCCCCGGCCGAGCACATCATCCCGGCCGCCGACGTCTCCGAGCAGATCTCGATGGCCGGCAAGGAGGCCTCGGGCACCTCCAACATGAAGTTCATGATGAACGGCGCCCTGACCCTGGGCACGCTCGACGGCGCCAACGTGGAGATCCTCGAGGCGGTGGGCGACGACAACGCCTACATCTTCGGCGCCACCGAGGACGAGCTGCCCGGCCTGCGCGAGAGCTACGACCCGGTGTGGCACTACGAGAACGTCCCCGGCCTCAAGCGCGTCCTGGACGCCTTCACCGACGGCACCCTCGACGACAACGGCTCGGGCTGGTTCGCAGACCTGCGCCGCAGCCTCCTGGAGCCCTCCTACGAGCCGGCCGACGTCTACTACGTCCTGGGCGACTTCGCCTCCTACCGCGAGACCAAGGACGCCATGGCGGCCGGCTACGCCGACACCCGCGCCTGGCAGCGCAAGGCCTGGGTGAACATCACCCGCTCGGGCCGCTTCTCCTCCGACCGCACCATCAGCGACTACGCCCGTGAGGTCTGGAAGATCGACCCCGAGCCGATCGCCTGATTCCGCTCCCTCGGCATAGGCGAGTGCCCCTCACCGGTACGGTGAGGGGCACTCGTGTCTGTGGGCCGTCGTCGGTACAGGCCCCCAGTAGAGCCTCTCAGTAGAGCAGGGAGGCCAGGCGGCGGCGGGCCTGGGCCACCTCCGGGGAGGTGGCTCCGATGATCTCGAAGAGCTCGAGCAGACGCAGGCGGGCGCTCTCACGCTCCTCCCCCTGATGGGTGCGCACGGCCTCCAGGGCCCGGCCGAGTGCGGCGTTGACGTCGCCCAGGGCCAGGGCGGCATCGGCCCCGGCCAGGGCCGCCTCGAGGTCGGCGGGCGCGGCGTCGGCCGCGGCGAGGAGCTGGTGAGGGTCCTGACCGTCCATGCGGGCCATGAGGCGCACCTGGTTGCGGGCCACCTTAAGATCGTCGTCGCCCGGGTTCTGGGCGATGGCATGGGTGTAGACCTCCTCGGCAGCGGCGAAGTCTCCGGCCTCGATGGCCTCCCGAGCGGCACGCTCGACCTCCGTCTCCTCGGGCTCGGCCTGGGCATCGGTGCTCACGGCGGCGTCGACGGCGATGGTGCCACTGACGCCGTTGGCGGCGGCGACCTCCAGCAGCTGGTCGACGACCGCGCGCAGCTGATCCTCCGCGACAGGGCCCTGGAACATGGGCACCGGCTGCCCGGAGATGAGGGCCACGACCGTGGGGACGGCCTGGGCCTGGAGGGCCTGGGCGACCTCCGGGGCGGCGTCGACGTCGACGCGCGCTACCTGGAAACGGCCGGCGTACTGCCCGGCGAGCTGCTCCAGGAGGGAGGCCAGCTCGGCACTGGCCTGGCTGCGCGGACTGTGGAGAACGACGATGACGGGGACCTGGGTGGAGACCTCGGCGACGTCACGCAGGCTGGAGGCGTCGACATCGACCACCAGCGGTACAGACAGGCCGCCACCAGCACCTCCGGCAGCACCGGACGTGGGAGTCGGGGCGCCTCCGGCCGAGCCGGCCGGCTTGGAGGCGGGGGCGAAACTGGACAGGTCGACGGCGCCGAACATGCTCATGAGCAGCTGCCTTCCTCGGGCCGTAGCCCGGTTGCTTCATTGGTCTGGGTCATTCGGTGTCTTGGAGCGCCGGCGCGGCGAACAGACCCAGCCACTGGTCTAAGGCCCGAGCGCGCCAGCGGCCCGACTCCGAGTGATCACGGAGCCGGGCCGGGAACCGGAGGCGCTCAGGACGGTTTGGCCGACGCCGACGCCGTGGGGGCCGGCGTCTTGGAGTCATCCCGATCCACCTTGATGAGCGCGGTCTCGGCGCCCAGAACGGCCACCTTGTCCTTGCTTCCCTCCTTGGGGATGGAGAAGGCGACCATGGAGTCGTAGGTGGCGGTCACGGTGCCGACGATCTTCTGGTTGCCGCCCATGAGGGCGGCGACATCACCCTGCAAGGTGAGGTCGGAGCCATCAACTGTGCGCTTGTAGACCACCGTGTAGGTCAGGGTGGTGAAGACCAGTGCCCCGCCATCGCCCTCCTCCATCTGGAGCCCCTGGAAGCCGTCCTTACCGGCGGTCGCCGTGACGGTGACCTCGCCCAGGGAGCTGAGATTGGTGGTTCGGGCGGCCTGGACCTTCTGACGCAGCAGGTCATCGGGGAAGGCCTTGCCGTTCTCGCCCTCGGGGTGGTTGAGTGCGTCGACGTAGGCGTCGAGGGCCGCCTTGGGGGTGGTGACCAGTCCCGCGGAATCGGCAGTCACCTGCTTGGCGCGCTGGGCCGACTGCTTGGTCAGAACAGGAATGTTCTTCTTCTCGGAGAACCCCTGCACCCAGGCCCAGACCTTGAACTGGTCACGGGCCGAGTTCTGCTCCAGGGAGATGAGTGAGGGACTGGCCCCTTCCGAGGCCGCCGCGGCGTTACGGGGGAAGCCGACGGTCTGGCCCACTCCCCCACCCTGGATCGTGGTGGTCATGGGGTGGATGAAGTCGTTGTTCCCGCTGGCGGAGGCTGTGGCGTACTCAGCCGCGCGGATACGAGCCGCTGGGCCGGACATGACCTCCTTGAGCTTGTCCGCGTTCTTCTCCTTGTCCGCAGTCGCCAGACCGGTCTGGACGCGCTGGAGGATCTCCGAGAGCTGCTTGTCGTTGAGGACCGGCTCGGCGATCGGGGTGCCGGAGGCCTGGGTCTGGGCGGTCTTGGGCTGAGACTTCGAGCAGGCGGCCAGGCTCAGGGCGAGGGCGGAGGCGCCGCCTGCGCTCAGCAAGGCTCGACGGGTGGGCTTCATGCGTGCTCCTGGTTGTCGGGGTCCGCGGTCGGGTCTGGCTCGCCGAGAGGCTCGGCGTCGGCGGCCTGGATGACGGCGGGGTCTGCCGCAGGAGGCAGCTCGACGCCGTCGGAGTAGGAGGGCCACGACACAGTGGTCGACGTCGCAGGCGCATCCGCAGCACTGGGCGCGGAGAAGGAGGTTCCCCGAGCCTGCTCGATCGCCTCGACGCTCTGGCCCTGCGTCGCGTCGGTTGCCTCTGGCTGGTCGGCCACGGGCCAGGGCTGTGCCTCCGGCTGGGCAAAACCGGTCGGCATCTGGAGACTCGGATCCTGCGAGGGCGCCGAGGCTGTCATCCCCTCGATCTCGGCAGTATCACTCTCAAAGGTCCGCTCGATGTCCGGCTGGCCGGCGACGTGACTGGTGTGGTGGTCCTTGGGGGCGAAGCGCGAGTAGTCCTGAACCTCATCGCGTTGCTCGGGCTGCGGCTGCGCGCTTGGAGCCGCATGGCTGTGATGGCTCACGTGGCTGGAGTGAGTGGGAGCCTCGGTGAGCTCCTGCCCTCCGGTGAGTCCCGATTCACCGGTTGAGTCGACAGGATCCGGGACGATCGCCAGAGCCTCACCACCCTCGAGGCCCTCCGGCTCACGGGCGGCACGGTGCTGCTGAGTGGCGGCCTCATCAAGACCGGGAACAACTGATGAGCCCCGGGTGAACCCCGCGTCCGCCAGGCCCTCCTGGCCGACGCTGCTCTCACCGTAGGCATCGCCGAATCCACCGCCTGATTCGCCGCTGAAGCCCTCTGCGTAGCCGGTGTCAGAAGACATGTCAGGCGCTTGGGGCACCGCAGGAGCCTCGATGCCGTCGAGGTAGACACGACCAGTGCGCGGGTCGGTCCAGGCCTCGCCGGCGGCCTCAGCACGCTCCTTCTCCCTCAGCTCTCGGCGCGTGAGCCGACGGTCGGGATCAGTCACCTGGGGGATGCCCTCGGTGGAGACGGAGTCCGCATTGGCGATACGGGCGGCACGCTCGGCCGAAAGGGTTCGCCGCTCGACGTCGGCGCGACGCAGCTGGAGGTCGATGAAGAACAGGAAGGCACCCGCCAGCACGAACAGGCCGCCCAGAACCAGACCGCCGTAGAAGTACCAGGGCGTCTCCACCTGCCGCGACCAGCTGATGGTCAGGCTGGGCGCTGCGGCCTTGCCGTCGGTCATGGCCATGACGACGATCTGCTCATCGACGGTCTTGCGCGGCAGCAGCGCGCGGTCGGCCGACTCCGCGGTGTTGAAGGTGACCGACGAGCCGCCGGTCTTCTCCCCGAGCCAGAGGTCAGAGCCCGAGGCGTTCACCGCGCTGGCCTTGCGCGCCGAGCACTGCGAGGCACCGGCCTGCGCGGAGGCGGAGGGCTGAGCAGAGGACTGAGAGGAAGCCGCCGCAGAAGGAGAAGGAGCAGGGGTGGCGTTGGCAGGGGGGCAGTACTGGGTCTCGTCCTTGGAGGACAGGGTGCCGGCATCGGCGTCGATCCCGGTAACCGCCGTGTAGGGAAGCGCGTTGTCGGCATCGGGGCTCAGCCAGGCGTCGACGTCGGCCGCGCGCGCTATGAACAGGTGGACGTCCTTGCCGTCGGAGGACTTCGCGGTCACGGCAATATCCGACTCCGTACCGCTGAGGACTCCGGGCGCCGTCATGACGTAGGGCTGGGAAGGACCGGAGGCGAGCTTCGCCTCGACCTTGGAGCTGGGTTTCCAGATGGTGGCCGAGCAAACGGCCAGGGCGATGAGGACCAGCCCGAGGACGGTCACCACCACGCTCAAGATACGTCGACTCACGACGCGGGTCTCCTATGCTCGCGGACACGGTTGACGACGGCTGGCTACAGAGCCGGACATCGCTACGAGCGCTCACCATGCGCCCGTCAGGCACCAGAATCGCATGGCCGACCCCACGAATGCACCGACCTCGGCGCAAAATCACAACGGTGCACGCGCTGAGCGAAGCGAACCGACTCAAGGTCCAGCCGGCAGAAAACGCCCCATTCGTCCACCAACCCGTGCCCCCTTCTCGGTGACGGGCCGGAGGAACGCACCGAGGGGCAGCGCTCCTTGATCGGGTCGAGTCCCCCACACCGGTCATCGATCTCTCAAACATGCTGCTCACACCACTCGAAACCGAGGCCTCACCTACTGGATTGTGCGTATCGTCACGCTTTAGTGACCACCGTCCCGATCGCGTCCAATCGTTACGCTTGGGCTGGTGGTGAGCGTCCCCGGCTCGCCAGGAGGAGGAACCCGACGTGGCTGAGGAATACAGCGAATTTGCCATCACGATGCGCGGCTACGACCGCGCTCAGGTTGATCGGAAGCTGGAGCAGCTCTCGCGCCAGCTGGCCGACGCACGTCGTGAGGTCGCCAGCCTTGACCAACGCGCCATGACGCTGGCCGGCGAGCTGGCCGATGCTCAGCGTCGCCTGCGGGAGTCCGACAAGCCGACCTACGCCGGCCTGGGCTCGCGGATCGAGCAGCTGCTGCGCAGCGCCGAGGAGCAGAGCGCCTCCGTGCTGTCCAAGGCCAACGCCGAGGCCGATGCCCTGCTGACCCGCACGCGGACCAATGCCAAGAACCTCTCCGAGCGCAGCGCCTCGGAAGCGGCGACCCTTCTGGCCGACGCCCGCCGCGAGGCCAGCGAGCTGCGCTCCCGTTCCCAGGGGGAGGCCTCTACTGCTCTCGCCAATGCCGAGGCCCGCGCCCAAGAGCTCGTCTCCTCCGCCTCGCGCAAGGCTGCACAGATCTCCGCCGACTCCGAGGCGGCCGTCACCGAGATGCGAGCCACTGCCGAGCGCGAGGCCGCCCTGGTCCTGTCCCAGGCCCGCAAGCAGGCCGCCGAGATCGCAATCACCTCTGAGCGTGACGCCACTGCCAACCGCGAGGCCGCCGCGGCCGAGGCCGACGAGCTGCACAAGACCTCCACGGCGAAGGCCGAGGAGATCCTCTCGGCCGCCAAGCAGGAGGCCGAGCTGACCGTTGGCAAGGCCAAGCGCGAGGCCGAGGAGATCCTCACCTCGGCGCGCAACGAGTCGGAGACACTGCGTCGCTCGGCCACCGACGAGGCGGCCGCGGCCCGCGCGGAGGCCACCGAGCTGCGCCAGCAGGCCACCCTGGAGATCGCAGCGGCCCACGAGCAGGCCGCCCAGGAGGACTCCGACGCCCACGAGGCCACGCGCGAGCGCATCCGCGAGATGCAGGAGCAGGCCCAGATCCAGGCCCAGGAGGCCGAGGAGCGTCTGCAGGAGGCGCTGTCCCGGGCCGAGGAGGTCCGCGCGCGCACCGACGCCGAGGCCCGCAAGCGCCAGGAGGAGGCCGTCACCCAGGCCGAAGAGACTCTGGCACAGGCCCGCATCGAGGCCGAGCAGATCATCAGCGACGCCCGTGCGGACGCCGACGTCACCGCCCAGGTGGCCGCCCGCCAGCTCCAGGAGCTCGAGCGCCAGCGCGACTCGGTCGCCGCCTACCTCACCGAGATGCGCGGCGTCCTGGGAGGCGCACTGCCCCAGGCCCCCACCTTCTCCGACCACGTCGCAGCCCTGCCTCAGGAGTCGAGTCCGGCTCCGGCTCCAGAGCCGCCCTCCACGGAGTCGGCGGAGTCGGCAGAGCCGGCAGCGTCCGGCAGTGCCGGCAGCCCTCGCTCCGCCGCCTCGGGCAGCGCCTCCTCCGCGCCGTCGGCCACCTCGGCGGCCCCCGCGCCGGCCGCGAACAAGGCCGCTGCGGCCTCAGGCAGTGGCCAGCAGCCGGCCCCGAAGAACGCCCAGAAGGGCGGCCCCGCTCGCATCGAGCACGTCCCGGCCCCGGGGAAGAGCTCCAACGGCTCCGGTAACTCCGGCAACTCTGCCAACCGCCACCCCCGTCAGGGCAAAGGACGTCGCTGAGACGCTGACATGACAGTCGACGACGCCGCCCGGTCCGAGACCGAGTCCACCAGCTCTAGCGGTTCTGGTGACTGCGACTGGGCGGCGTCGCGTCGTCGTGCGGCCGCGCAGCGGGCCCGCATGCTCCAGGAGCGTCAGGATGCCGAGCACGCCCGGGCCGCCCGCATCGTGGGGCTCTTCCTCACCGTCGCCCGCAAGGAGGGCCTTGAGGACGTTCCTCTGCGGGTGCGCGGCTACGGGGGCGGTAGCGCCCGAACCCCGTTGCGCGGCTGGTACCTGAGGGCCGACGAGACGGTCGGCATCGACACGCAGGGGAGCTACTACGTCCTGTCGATGCCGTTGAGCCTGGGGCAGCGCCTGCGCGGTGTCAGGCCCGAGAGCCAACCGGTGCCGATGACCATCGGCGAGGGCGGACGCGACGGGGACATCGTGCCGCTGCGCTTCGCGCTGGACCGTCTGCTTCCGGGCTGGGAGGAGCGCTGCGAAGAACCGCTCGTGTGACTCTCAGCCCCGCTGCCCCGCTGTCTCCCGCCGGCGTCGGGCTCTACCAGAGGCGCCGCTCCCAGCATGAGGTGTGCCAGTGACGCCGCTCCTCCAGTCCGCGGTCGGCTCCGAAGAGGGACTCATTGCTCCAAGCCACCACGTGCGCGGTGCCGGCCGGGATGACGCGGTGGCAGCCGGGACAGGTGTAGGACTTGTCCCCGCCACGCAGGTGGCGCACGGTGAAGTCGGCGCCGCCGGGGCCGGTCTGGGTGCGCGGCACGGAGGCGAGACGGTCCATGCTCAAGGGGATGTGCCCCTGCCCGTAGGGGCGCTTGGATCTGCGGCGTGCCATAACCCGATCTCATCACATCTGGCTCCCGCCCCCCAAGCCGGGGACGGGAGCCGGATGCGATGGCGGAGGTCTGCGAGCCCCCGCGAGAGCTGGAGCGGCAGACTGGGCCGGACTCAGCCCTTGACCGAACCGGCCATGAGTCCTCCGACGAAGTACTTGCCCAGCAGGATGTAGACCGCCAGGGTGGGGACCGAGGCGATGAGGGCGCCGGACATGGAGGCCCCGTAGTCGGCCAGGATCGATCCGTGGGCCAGGTTGTTGAGTGCCAGCGTCACCGGCCCGGACTGTGCCCCTCCGCCGAAGAACAGGGCGAACAGGAAGTCGTTCCAGGCGGAGGTGAACTGCCAGATGAGGACGACGACGAAGCTGGGCACCGAGATCGGCAGGACCACCGAGGCGTAGGTGCGCAGCATGCCGGCCCCGTCGACCCGGGCGGCCTCAATGAGCTCGTTCGGGATGGTCTCGTAGTAGTTGCGGAAGATGAGTGTCGTGATCGGGATGCCGTAGACCACGTGCATGAGGATCAGCGTAGGGATCCCGAAGCCCAGGTCGGCGCTGGTCACCAGCCTCATGAGCGGGATCATGACGGCCTGGTAGGGGATGAACATGCCGAACAGGATGAGGGTGAAGACCACGTTGGCCCCGGGGAATCGCCACTTGGACAGCACGAAGCCATTGGCACTTCCCAGCATCGCCGAGATGATCGAGGAGGGGATGACCAGGGCCAGCGAGCGCAGCAGCCCGCCGCTGAGCTGGTTCCAGGCGTTGGACCAGTTCTTGGTGACCCAGACCTCGGGCAGGAACCAGGTGCGGGAGGGGTCGGCGTCGGCGGATCCCTTGAAGGAGGTGACCAGCAGGACGTAGACGGGGATGAGGACCAGGACCACTGAGGCCAGCAGCAGGATGAACCGGACGGTCTGGCCCCAGCCGGGACGGCGCGGCGCTCGCATCGGAAGAGTCTGTGTCATGGCCGCTCACCTCCTGCCCTTGGCGTCATGGATGAGGTAGGGGATGACGGCGATCGCGACCAGGACCAGCAGGATCGTGCCGACGGCGGCGGCGTTGGAGTAGTCGTTGTCCGTCATGAAGTTGAACATGTCGATGGCCGGGACCTTGGTGGAGTAGGTCCGCTGGTCGGTGATCGACATGATGAGGTCGAAGGACTTCAGGGACATGTGCCCGATGATGATGACGGCGCTCAGGGCGATCGGCGTCAGCTGGGGGAAGATGATCGACTTGTAGAGCTGCCACTCGCTGGCGCCGTCGACCCGGGCGGCCTCACGCAGGTCATCGGGGATGCCGCGGAAGCCCGCCAGGAAGAGAGCCATGACGTATCCGGCCAGCTGCCACACGGCCGGCAGCGCGATGGCCAGGATCCCCCAGGTGGTGTTCTGGGTCCATGAGTTCTCCAGGAACCTCAGGCCCACCATCTCGAAGAGACGGTTGAGTCCCGAGGCCTGCTCGCCCTGGGCGGAGTTGAGCAGCCACCGCCACACCACACCGGAGGCCACGAAGGACACGGCCATGGGGAACAGGAAGATGGAGCGGAAGATCCCCTCCCCCTTGATGGGGCGGTCCAGGAGCCAGGCCCACAGGAAGCCGACCACGAGGGTGCCGGCCAGGAAGGTGACGGTGAACAGGATGAGGTTGATGAAGGAGTGGCGGAAGTCCGGGTTGCCGAACAGGGTCGTGAAGTTGCTCAGCCCGACGACGGTGGTCCCCCTGCGTCCGGAGACCTGGCCGGCGGTGTGCATGTCCAGCAGGGAGGTGTTGATGTTGATGCCGATCATCCCGTAGACGAAGACGCCGACGAGGATGATCGAGGGCGAGATGAGCAGGAGGCCCGGGCCCCACTGCCTCCAGCTCGCCCGACGGCGCCGCACGGGGGCGCTCTTGGTGCTCACAAGGTTCTCCTGATGCGTAAGTGACGGAAGGGTTCCGCCTGTCGTGGTGATGAGCGCCGGCTGGGTGATCGGCGGGAGGGTGACCCCGGGGACGGGGGCGGACCGGAGCGGGCGCACGGCCCGCCCCGCCCCCGGGGAACCGGTCAGGAGGCGGCGGCCGCCTTGAGGTCGGCCTGCAGGGCGGTGACGTCTGAGGCGCCCTGGGCGAACTTGGTCAGGGCGTCGTTCATCGCGTTGGTGGCCTTCGACGGCAGGGCCGCGCCGTGAGCGATGGAGGAGACGATCTTGTCCTTGGCGAAGGACTCCATGGCCGAGCGCTGGT
>ERZ773079.2224-NODE-2224-length-10987-cov-23.731888_pt1 | contig 10987 bp, 10 predicted proteins | sample MGYA00511355_ERZ773079 | MGnify/ENA primary metagenome ERZ773079 (study PRJEB29015, sample SAMEA2737979) | human oral metagenome | biome: human oral; feature: human-associated habitat; material: dental | place: China | collected 2117 ... | reverse complement strand
ATCCATGTCGCGCCGCCTGAGCGGCACACGCGAAGACACTACACCTTGTGGTCGGTTTTCGGTTAGACCACAAGGGCTTGTGTCTGGGTGATAAGTGACACCCTTGTCATTCGCCCTGTGGACCGCCTCTCCTTTCCGGTGGAGAAGCTGTGCACACAGACAGGTCGCCCGGCCGACTTATCCCCTTCCTTTCCACACCAAACCGGGCGCTTCGGGCCGCCCGACGGACGGCGAAAACGATTCTCCCCTGCGCCTCCGACACAAATTCGGCTCCGCAAGAGCCCCTTAGAAGCCTCTTCGCGAAAGTCGACGCGAGTGCGGCCGTTGCGGACTCGACGCCGCCGCGGCGCACAGCGCCCACGAAAGCCCTTTCGCCTTCGCCGAGAGAGGGCGGCCCGTCGAGGCAAACGATCCAACGAGGCGAGGCGGTCCGCCGAAGTGAAGCCTGACGGCTGCCTTTCGCGGCACCGGATAAACGGGAGTTTTCCACACGTGTGGACCCGTTTCATCCACACGTGTGGAAAACTCCACCGAACTGTCCACAAGCTGTGGAAAAGATTCCCCTGCTTCCCCGATGGGCATCTTCTCCCGGATCGGCGTGTCTGGCTCTGGCGTGTCGCGTTTAGAGCGCGATCGCCGGCGGCCTCCCGTCATCGGCTGCCTCGCCCTTGCCCGCCGCCTCGCGCCATCAGCCGCCTCCCCTTTGCCCGCCGCCTCCCGTCATCAGCCGCCTCCGCCCTTTTGTCTTCCGCCTCCCATCATCAGCCGCCTCCGCCCCTTTGTCTTCCGCCTCCGGTTACCTCCCGCCTCCCGGCATGCTCATGCGGTTTTCGTCGTAGTCTCCGGCCGTCGCGGTCACGACTTGCTCGCCGTCGACCTTGATCGTGTACTTCTTTCCCTTGACGACGTCGGGTGAGGAGAACACGAAGGAGCCCGCGTTCTTCGCGAGCGTGTAGGAGGCGATCTGCTTGCCGTTCGAATCGAACACAGCGAAAGTCGAGCCTTTGCTCGCTTGGCCGGTGACTTTGATCGAGGCCTGCGCGGAGGACGTCGCAGGCGCCTGGTCCATGCCCTGGGATCCCGCGGCGAAAAGGGCGCCCCCGGCCATCGTCAGGCCGCTTTCGGCGTCGATGGCGCCGTTTCCGCCGGCCGTCGGCCCCCAGACTGTCATCTTCCCGCCGCTCATGTAGCCTGCGCCGTTCGAGTCGAATCCGTCGCCTTGGGCGTTGACCGTCCAGTCGCCGCCGGTCACGGACAGCCACGGCGAGTCGCCGCCGGTGGCGTTCAGCCCGTCGTCGCTGGAAGTTATGGCCGCCGAGCCTCCGGCCAGGAGGATTGTGGCGCCCTCGACGCCCTCCTGCGATTTCGCCACCTTCGTCGAGCCTCCGGCGAGAATCACGTCCGACGTCGCGTCGATCGCGTCGGAGCCCGCCGACGCCGTGACGTTTCCGCCCGTCACGAGCACGTATCCGCGGCCCGAGGCGGTCTCGTTGTCGGCTTTGACCGCGTCTCCCTTTGCCTGAAGGGAGAGGGTCCCCCCGGCTATGACCACGTAGTCCTGGCCGCGCACGGCGTCGTCGGCGGCCTTGACGTTGATCTTGCCGCCCAGAATGACGAGCCCGTCCGAGCTGGAGACGCCGTCGTTGCCGTTGCCGGTCACGTTGAGCGTCCCGGCGCCGCCGAGCGTCAGGTCCGCCGAAGAGGCGATCGCAGCCGTGGGGCCGCTGGAATCGGCGTACTTCGAGGTGTCGGACACCGAGTTGACGGTGCCCTCGGCGGCGATGACCACCGCTTCGTCGGCGCTCTTCACGCGAATCGCGGCGTCGGTCGAAGACGAGATCTCGGCGCCGTCGAGCACGATTTTCACCTTGTCGGAATCCGCGGCCGTCACGAGGATCTGGCCGGTGAATTTGCCTGAAAGCACGTAGGTTCCAGCCGAGGAGATCGTCACTTTGCCCTCGCTCGCCGCGGCGCCGGAGCCTTCGACCGAAGCGGATGCGCCGTTCAGCGAGATCTTGGTCGCCGAGGCGGCGTCGTACTGCGCGTCGTTCGAATCGGCGTGCGGCTTCTGGTTCTCAGCCATGACGCTCTCGACGGTCGCCTTGGCGGCCGTCACCGTCGTCGAATACACGTCGCCGGAGGGAACCGATTTCTCGGACGCGTTGCGCAGGGAGTCGAGCGTCTTCAAACCGTCGCCGTCCGTTGCGGCGACGTTTGCGGAGCCCGCCGACGAGTTCGAGGCCGCGCCGACCTCGGAGGCCTCCGAAGAGCCGACTTTGCAGCCGCCCAGAGCCGCTCCCGCTATGAGCGCGACGGCCGCGAATTTCCTTCTCAGATTCTTCTTCATGTTCTTTCGTCTCCTAGTCTTTTCATCGCCCTGTTCCAACGGTTGGAGGGCAATTCGGGATGGATCGACGCGACGCCGAGCGCGTACTTCGAGATCCTCAGCGGGCGGTGTCCGCTGCGCCACAGCCACCTGTCGGCGGCGGAGGCCCGCCCGGCGGATTTCGTTTCGACGACGACGCCCGGAACCTCGACGCGCGCGCCGCCCGAGGGCGCGCAGAGGACGAGGCCGCGATCGGCCGTCAGCCGAGAGCCTTCGGGAAGGCAAAGGGTCGAACGCGTGTACACCGATCGGACCGCCGGAGTCAGGCTGGCCGCGACCCTCAGCGCCTCGCGCCGACTTTCTGCGATCCCTCTGTCTGCCAGGCGTTCAGCCAGCCATTCGCGCACTTCGGGCCGAACGAGCAGATCGGGGCGTTTCACGCTGCTGCGCCCATGGCGCAAGGCCGCGCAGGCGCTCACCGGGACGTCCTCCAAACGGAGCCTGTCTTTGACGTTGTGCCCGCGCCCCGAGCGAGTCTTCAATTCGAGGAAGTGCGTCCCCGAATCGAGGTAGACCCGGGAGCGGAGCTTGAAACGCCGGCGGCGCTTCGTGGCGGCCGCGCGATAGAGGGAGAAATCGGGCGTGTCGTCGTAGTCGGACAGGTAGCCGAAGGCCGACTGCCCGTCGATGGCCAACGCGCGCGCCCCCTTTGCCGCCAGCGAGGCGACGAGGTCTGCCGCGACGTCGGCCTGAAGAAGGTATTTGCGATCGATTCTCGTGAGAAGCGAGGCGTTGGCGGAAAGCTCGTCGAGGGCGATCTCCGGCAGCCGCGCGAAAGATTCGCCGACGGCGTCGGCGGTCCGCATGTCCGGAACCGCCATCAGGCGGCCCTCAGGTTTCGGGGCCGAGCGCTTTCGACGGCCGCTTTCCCGCCGCATCGCACGTCGACCGTTGTGGAATCGTTGACGTAATCGAGCCTGACGATGCTCACTTCGCGCACGGCCATGCCCGTGCGCGCCTCGATGAACCGGGCGAGCTCGTCGGCGTCGTCGATAGCGCGGTCGACCACCATCGCCATGTGCCGGGAGCCGGACATGACGCGGCTGGAATCGACGACGCCGAGCGCGAGAACGACGCCGCCGATCAGAGCGGCCGCCGCCGCGAACGGCATTCCCGATCCGAGGCCGCCGATGAGCCCGATGGCGAGGGCGGCGAAGTAATATGCAACCTCGACCTGGCTCAGCTCGGTCGAGCGCAGGCGGATGATCGAGAGCACGCCGAACAGGCCGAGCCCCAGCCCCGCGCCCACAGTCGCCGTGGACAAAGCCGTGGTCACGGCTAGCACCCCGACGTTGACGCCCACGAGGGCTACCGCGAGGTCCTTGCGCCGATGGCGCGGATAGTACAGCGCGAACGCGAGCGCGCATATCGCCGCTATGTCAAGGGCAAAGAGTCGGACGTCCATACTGCCTCCTTCTTGCGAGCCCCGCGCGCCCGGACGCTCCGAGCCGCGGGCGTTGCTTCGCCGACCCGTCAAGAATGAGAAACGCAGCTCGATTTTTTCAATGTTTTATCCGAAGCTTTTCTGGGAACAGTCTCGAACTTTGTTTTACGTTGGCCAACGCGATTCGACCCGGCCGCACCAAACACGCCTGCAATCGGCGGCGTCAAAAAGGCGAATCCCGCGGAACGCCTGGAAATGTTCCGCGGGATTCGCGTCTGGAAGGCAGGCGGCGGGCCGGGCCCGCGCAGATTCGCCCTACTTGAACTCGCCGGCTTTGGCCTTGGCGATCTCGTGGCCGTCGACGACGATCTTGTATTCCTTGCCCTTCGCCAAGTCGGCGGAGGAGAAGAAGATCGAACTCACGTCCTTCGTGAGGGTGTGCTTGGCCAGTTCCTTGCCCCCCGATTCGACGACGGTGACGGTGGCCTGCGCCTTGACCGCGGCGTCGACCTTGATCGCCGTCTGAGAGGAGCCCGACGACGGCGTTTCGTCCATGCCCGAGGGGCCCGCGGCGAACAGGGTGCCGCCGTCGATTTCAAGGCCGGTCTCGGCGTCGAGCGAGGCCGCACGCGTGTCGGTGGGGCCGTAGATCGTCATCTTTCCCCCGCCGATGTAGGCGGCGCCATTGGAGTCGAAGCCGTCGCCTCCGGTGTCCAGACGCCACTCGCCCCCGGAGACGGAGAGCCAGGGCCTGACGCCGGTGGCGTTGATGCCGTCGTCGGTCGTTTTGACGTCGGCCTTGCCCCCCGCAAGGAGGACGTGGGCCGCCTCGATGCCCTCCTTGGAGCCCGCAATCTTGATATTGCCGCCGGCGATGACGATCTCGGTTTTCGCGTTCACGGCGTTGGACGAACCGCCGTTGATCGTCAGGTCGCCGCCCGTGACGAGCACGTATCCGCGGCCCGACTTGGTCTCATTTTCAGACTTGATGCCGTTGCTCTTGCCGTTGACGTCGAGCGAGCCGCCGGCTATAACCACGTAGTCCTGGCCGCGCACGGCGTCGTCGGGGGCGCTGACGCTGATCTTCCCGCCGGTCACGACGAGGCCGTCGGAGCTGGAGATGCCGTCGTTGGCGTTCCCGGTGACCTTGAGCTCGCCCTTGCCGCCGACGGTGAGGTCCGCGGACGACGCGAGGGCGGCCGACGGCCCCTTCGCATTGCCGGCGTAGCTCGACGTGTCGGACAGGCTGTTGGAGGTGCCTTCTGCGGCGATGACGACCGCCTCGTCGGCCGTCTTCACCCGAATGGCCGAGTCCTTGGACGAGGAGATGTTGGCGTTCTTGAGGACGATTTTCACCTTCGCCGTGTCCGGCGCCTCGACCGTGACCGTCCCGTTGAAGGAGCCTGAGAGCACGTAGGTGCCGTCCTGCTTGATGGTCACGGCGTCCTGCGTCGCGCTCGCGCCCTTGCCCGAGACCTTCGGCGTGCCGTCGAGCTGGATCGTCGTCGCGGAGGACTCCTTGTAATCGGCGTCGTTGGAATCGGCGTGCGGTTTTTGGTTCTCCGCCATGACCGCCTCGGGAGTGGCCCCGTTCGGCTTGACGGAGGACGCGTAAATGTCGCCTCCCGTGGGGACTTTCTTTCCGGAGACGTTGCGCAGCGAATCGAGGATCTTCAATCCGTCGGTCTCGCCAGAGCCCACAATCGACGACCCCTTGGACGTCGATTTCGTTCCGTCCGGGTCCGACTTCCCGTCGCCGCAGCCGGCCAGGGCGAGGCCCCCGACGGCGAGGACCGCCGCCGCGTGTCTATGGATTTTCCCAGTCATCGGATAGCTATCTCCTTATTCCTAGTTTGGTCATTGTCGAATGCCAGCGGTTGGCTGGCAGCTCGGGATGGACGATTGCCGTGCCAATGGCGTATTTGGACACTCGGGACGGCCGTATGCCGCGGGACCACAGCCACCGGTCGACGTCGGATGTGCGTCCGCTGGATTTGGTTTCGACGACCACTTCGGGAAACTCGAACCCGGAGTCCTCTCCGGGGCCCGCAAGCACGAGGCCCCGGTCGATCGTCAACCTGGAATCGTCAGGGAGGCAGACCGTCGAGCGCCGGTAGTACGAGCGGCTCGACGGCACAAGGCTCGCCAGGGTTCTGAGCCCCTCCCTGTGAGTCGCCGTGACGCCGCGGCCGACGAGAAGCTTGGCCGCCCAAGGGAGCACCTCCGAACGCGTGAGCGGTTCGGCGGGGTCTCCGCGGTAGAAACAGTCCTTCGAGCGGACGTCTTCCAGCCGCAGACGGTCTTTGACGTTTTGGCCCCGCCCGGACCGGGTCTTGAGCTCCATGAAGTGCAGCCCCGAATCGAGGTAGACCCGGGAGCGGAGTTTGAAACGCCGACGGCGCTTGGTGGCGGCCGCGCGATAGAGGGCGAAGTCCAGTGTGTCGTAGTAATCCGAGAGGTAGCTGAAGGTCTGAAGCCCGTCGATCGTCAAGGCGCAGGCCCCGATGTCGCACAGAAAGCCGACCATCTCGGCGACCGTCCTGTCTGGAACGAGGTACTTGCGGTCGGTTCGTTTGAGCAGCTCGGCCCGTGCAGACAGCTCATGGAGAGAGATCTCCGGCAAGCCGAGCAGCTCGAATCCGTCCCTCTTCGGACTCGACTTGGCCTCTGCTTCGCTCGCACCCGTCATAGACATCACCGCCATCAGGCTGCCCTCAACGACTTCGTCTCCCGGATCTGTGCCCGCCCCTTCGAGCAGCGGACGTCGACCATGGTGGAGTCATTGACGTAATCGAGCCTGACGATGCTCACTTCGCGCACTTTCATGTCGGTGCGACGCTCAATGTATCGCGCAAGCTCTTCCGGATTGGAAAGGGCCCTGTCCACGACCAGCGTCATGTGGCTCGAACCCGTCATCACAAGCTTCGAATCGGCCACCGCGAGGGCGAAGATGATCGCGGCAATGAGCAGCGCCGCGATGCGGAGGGACATGCCTTCGCCCATTCCGCCGATGAGCCCGATGGCGAGGGCGGCGAAGTAATATGCAACCTCGACCTGGCTCAGCTCGGTCGAGCGCAGGCGGATGATCGAGAGCACGCCGAACAGGCCGAGCCCCAGCCCCGCGCCCACAGTCGCCGTGGACAAAGCCGTGGTCACGGCGAAAACTCCGATGTTGACGCCCAGAAGGGCGACGGCCAAGTCTTTGCGCCGGTGTCGTGGATAGTACAGCGCGAACGCCAATGCCCCGATCGCTGTAAGGTCGACGGCGAAAAGGGGATAGTTCATGGTTATCTCCTGTCGTGGTCTTTCATCGCCGCCCCTCGCGAGGCGGAGGCCGGACCCAGAAGCTTGCGTGGTTGTCTTCTGCGGTTTGCCGCGACGCCCGACGCCGTCGTCGAACGGCTCAGGCTTCTCGTTGCTTGACCCTTTCCGAACTCGCGACGGGTGCGCGTAAAGACGGTTTACGTTGCGGCGACCGCTGAAGGTGGGAACAAAAGCCGCACGCCTCGGATCCGGCATGGTCGCAATGCGATGAAGTTATTTGAGTTGTGGAAGTGTGGACCGCTTCAATCCAGATAAAAACAGCGTGCCAGAGATCGACTTCGTTTTCTAGTGTTTGCGACACACTGAATTTGCGCAGGTGAATCGGCGGTTCTTCCCCGACGGCCAGAATTCATTGATACTTCGACAATTTAGAGGTTGATTTCGACATGAGCGAAAAAACCGATGTCGCCGATTTGCGACACGGCTGTCGCTGGCGGCCTGACACACCGGGCCTGTCTGAACTTCGAGCAGGCCCGAGGATGCAAACTCGCTTGAGTCGGCCGGACGCAAAAGCGTTGCGCATGGGCGCAGGCGCTGGCGGAATCGAACAGTATCTCAACTTTGCCCTTAGGGGGCTTCACGCTACTATGAATTTGCGCTTCGAGGCCGTTCGCGCCGGCGGGCGTCAGGTGCTGTCCGAGTCGCCAAGGGACCGGAAACATCGAGAGAAAGGAGAACGATGTCGTTGCCAAACGAAGAACCAGAACAGAAGTCGTCGCCAAACGAGAGCCCACAGGCGGGCGGCCAAGGCCTTCCACAGCCGCAGTCGCCTAGTTTCCCCCAGAACCAGGGGGCTTTCCCACAAAACCAAGTACAGGCGCCGCATTCGGCGATCTACGGAAGCCGCCAGCCGGTCGCCAGCGGGATGAACCCGCTGGCAATCGCCTCGCTGGCGTGCAGCATTCTAGGCATCGTGTCCGCCCTGCTCGGAATCCCTGCCCTGGCCCTCTTCCTGCCCATAGCGGGCGTCATCCTCGGGCACGTCGCTCTCAACGACATCCGAAAGACGGGCAAGGGCGGCAAGCCCGAAGCCATTGCGGGCACGGTCATCGGCTACATTGAGGCCATTCTCGCTGTGCTCGTAATCATGATTTTAAAAGGAATCGCGGACATACTCGGATGAATCCCACGCGGCGTCGGAGGCGCGAACCGCCCGGCGCGCTCACGGCAGTCCGGTTCGGGGCACTTGCACCGCCGCGTCCGGGCAATCAAGATTCGCAATCGGTGCGGGGCCCAGAACGGCACTCTGGGCCCCGCACCGCATTTCCCGCAGGCCGTACCCAACCCTCACACATCCGAAACCGCCACGGGTTCCAACCAACGCATTCCCGCCTTTCGCGAGACTCGTCACGGGGCACGCCGCGAATGCCCTCGTCGCCCTTGTGGCGAGCGACATACACGCATATCATCGTCCTGACAACATTTCCGCGCGGCAAGGACAGGAGCCCCCTGCCTCCGGGACGGAATCAAGCGACGCAGCGACAGCGGCGCCAAACGAAAGCCCTGTTCTCATCGGCAAGTCAGCCGAGTGAGGCGAGCCAAGGCCAAAAAGGGACGATCGGTTGAATAAAGACGGCGTCACGATGGCCGTTTGCGGCATAGCTGCACAAGTAACAGAATTCAAAAACCACAAACATATAACCAAAATTAAGAAATCAAAAATAAGGATTTCACCATGTCAGTTCCAAACGAATGGAATTCAGAGGCAGATAAAAACAGCGAATCCTTTTCTTCGTACGAAGAGAGGAGCAACGGCACCGACTCGGAGATTCATACCCAGAGCTGGGATAATCTGTCTCAAAGTCCCCAAATGCAAGATCAATACATCCAAGACATTCAAATGCCTATCCAGGATGTATATGGAGAGATTCCGCCCCCTTATGGCCCCGCCACCGACAGCCATTGGCCTGCCCATGATGGCTACGAACAAGCTCAGGGGCCGCAGGCGGGCCACTGGTCGAATTTCCCCTACGCCACGGCGCCGCAGCCTTGTCAACAATGGGGGTTCGGCCCGCCGCCCTCACGGAAAACGAGCTCGCTCGCCATCTGCTCGCTCGTCTTCAGCATATGCGGATGGATAGTTGCCTGGCTCGTCTTCCTGCCCGCAGGAATCGTCTGCGGGCACTGTGCGCTGCACTCCGTCCGAAAAACCGGCGAGTCGGGAGAGGGCATGGCCCGCGCAGGCTTGACACTGGGGTACCTAGGGCTCGTCGTCACGCCGCTTCTTCTCAAATGGACACGCTTCCAGTAGGGGCAACGCCAAGGAAACAGACGCCGAATTGAGCGACGCGGCCTCGCCCCGCAGTGCGAGCGCCGCGGCGAACCATCTCGTGCATTTTCTCCTCAGGTGTGCGCGCGCTATTCTGGATCAAGCTCGGACGGCGATCACGCTCCCAGTCTTTCCAGCCGCGGTCTATTCGTCGAACGATCACGGCATTTGGGAGAAAGGACATCGATGTCCGGCGCCCCACGACGACCTCCAAGACGTTAACCCCGCGCAATCGTCTCAGGCCCCCGATTCTGCCGCTGAGCAAGCAGCCTCGGCCGTGGACCAGTCTGCCTCCGCTGCCGAGCAAGACGAGTTTCCTCAAGGTCAAGCCCCTCAGACACCGGTTCGCGGAGGCCCCCAGCCTGCCGTCCCGAGAAATCCCTTTGCAACGGCGTCGCTGACGTTCAGCCTTCTGAGCCTCGGAGCGATCGCGAACATGTTCGCGTATATCATAATTTTTCCCTCGGCTTCGTTTTTCCCACGCTTGTCTCCATATTGGGGATAGTCGCCGGCCACGCCGCACTGAGCGACGGCCGGAAGACGGGCAACACACGCAAGGCCTTCACTTGCACGGTCCTCGCCTACCTCGCGGACGCCCTCGCGATAGCCTTGGCCGCCCTCTTGGCGTACCTGTTCTCCGACGGTCTTCGATGAGACGCACGAGACCGACGGCGCCGACCGGCTCGCGCCCTCTCGATAGTCCTTCAATCGCCCAAGCCCTCAGCAGCCCGAGTTCTTGGCAACCCGAGTCCTCAGCAGCCCAAGTCCTTGTCAATCTGGGGTTCTTGGTAATCTAGATTCGCGGTCGATGGGCGGCTGTCGAAGCCGACCGGAACGCCGTTCCGGGCCGTGCATTGCGCTCGCCGCAGGCGCCTGAAACCGCATCGATGCTTCAACGACCAAGAGAAAGGCGTGCAGGTGGCCAGAGAGTTCGACTTCGATTCGTTCATTGACCGCGAGAACACGGAGTCGTTGAAATGGGACGCCCGGGAGCGCCGCGGGTACCCCGAGACGGTTTTGCCCATGTGGGTTGCGGACATGGACCATCGGACGGCCCCCGCCGTCGTCCAGGCGCTTCACGATCGCGTCGCCCATGGAATCTTCGGGTACACGAGTCCGGACGCATCCTATTTCGAGACGGTCGCCGCCTGGCAGTCCCGCCGCTTCGGGTGGGACGTCGACCCGCTGTCGATCGTCGCCACAGGGGGCGTGATCCCGGCTCTGACATACGCCGTCAGGGCGTTCACGGAGCCCGGCGACGGCGTGGTCATTGAGGAGCCCGTCTACTATCCTTTTCGGTCGATCATCGAAAACAACGGCCGCATCGCGGTCAACGCGCCTCTCGCGCGCAATGGGGAGGGGCGATACGTTCGCGATCTCGCCGCCCTCGAGGCGACGTTCGTCGATTCCGGCGCCCGGACGATGATCCTGTGCAACCCCCACAATCCGGTCGGCCGGGTGTGGACCCGCGAGGAGCTGCTCGGACTGGCCGACCTCGCCGCAAAACTCGACGTCATCGTCCTCTCGGACGAGATCCACGCCGATCTGACCTATCCGGGCATCCGCGCGACGCCGTTCTCCTCCCTGCCGGGAATGTCGAATCGAACGGTGACCTTCACGTCGC
>ERZ773079.2223-NODE-2223-length-10989-cov-2.708341_pt1 | contig 10989 bp, 13 predicted proteins | sample MGYA00511355_ERZ773079 | MGnify/ENA primary metagenome ERZ773079 (study PRJEB29015, sample SAMEA2737979) | human oral metagenome | biome: human oral; feature: human-associated habitat; material: dental | place: China | collected 2117 ... | reverse complement strand
GCGGTTGTAGCAGCCCGTTAAGAGATCGACAACCATGCGCTTGGTGACTGCATTGACTTGACTTTCAAGCGCGATGGAAAGTTCCGAGAGGTACCGCTCATGTGTGGCTCTATCGAGAATCAGCTGAATGATAAAAAATGCAATCGTATAGATTCCAAAAGGAACGAGATACGCATGCCATGGAAACACACGGAACTGCATAGACAGACCATCGAGCACCGAGAGTGCAACCATCGTAACAAACGCCACAAAAATTGCACGGCAGTGCACATTCCCCCTGCGCTGACTGAGAAAGAGCCAATAGCCCGTCAGCCCTCCGCAGACGAGAATCATCGGGAAATAGGCGAAGCGAAGAACGTACATCCCGTTAAGTCCGAGCAGTTCAAGAATGACCGCAAGTGTGCATACCGCACCATAGATATAGGAGATGCGCCGAATACGTTTTTTATACTCCTCATCAATGATGCGAAGAAAGAGCGCATTTGTAACGACGGGAAGCAGATAGGATGCAATCAATTGAACGTGCCACCAAAATACGGGCCAATCGAGCCACAGATAGATGGTACTGGAGGCCCCCAACATCCAGAGAAAGAACATCATCAAAAGCATGATGAGGTTCAGATAAATGCCCCGCAGCTCGCTTTGTACAAAGAAATAGACACCGAGCAGCATAACGAATACAATGATCGCCGTAATGCCGCTGATGTAGGGGAGATCGAAGATGAACAGCCGTTCAATCTGATGCGCCTCCCTATCAAGACAGATGCGGTCAAACTGCCCGAGCACCCATGGATTATCGGAATATACCTGAAAGATGAGATAACTGCCGATCGCCTGTTCCGGCAAATTGATAAGGTGCCATTTCCGCCCATAGGAAAACAACTGGCGTGTAAGCGCCCCATAACGATAGATGGAGTTCCCATGCAGAAAGATTTGAAATGATTGATCGGTAGAATAAAAGAATAAACTCTCCTCCGGATTCGTATCCGGCGGAATGTACACGCGAATCCACACATACTTTACTCCTGTGGGAACATGCACCCCATGCTGTGGATCATAGGTCTTCCACATCCCATCCTCCGCACGGAACTGTGGTACGGTCTGGACCGGCGCGTAAAATACGGGCGTTTTGGATTCCACCCAGTATTGCCATTCCAGATCCCCTTCCCATGCAGACGCCCCTGTGCAGCCGATTATCATGAAAAAAAGAACCACCGTAAGGTTCATCAAAAACAACCGCTTGCACAACGATCCTCACCCCTTCCAGATCGCACCATATAGATTTTTTAGTTAACGACAGATTCACAAATGCATCCGGCAACCGCGCTGCGCACAATATCCTCCGGCACATCATCTCGAACGATTACAGCTCCGATGCACTCTGCCAGAACCCAATGAATGCGCCCGCCAACCGTCTTTTTATCGTGCAACAAATCCCTGTATATGTCGTCTGCCATGACGCCCTCCGCACACAGCGGCAGTCCCATGTCCCTCATGAGCGTTTCCATCCGCTGACGTTCCTCATCAGCAAGCAGTCCCATGCGCTCACTGATGGCTGCTGCCCCTGCCATACCAATGGCGACAGCCTCGCCATGACGGTAACGCACATAGGCAGTCTCCCGCTCGACGGCGTGCCCAATGGTATGCCCGAAATTCAAGATGCGGCGCAGCCCCTCTTCCCGTTCATCCTGCCGCACCACATCTGCCTTGATGGCACATGAGCGTGCAATCATATGTGCGGCTGCATCCGGTGCAAGAGCAAGCACCTCTCTATGATGCTGCTCAAGCCATGCAAAAAACGCTGCATCATAGATGATGCCGTATTTGATGATTTCCCCAAGTCCTGCTGCGATTTCGCGCCGCGGCAGTGTCTTTAGAAAATTCAGATCTATAAAGACGGCATCCGGCTGATAGAACGCGCCGATGAGATTCTTTCCAAGCGCATGATTGACGGCGACCTTGCCGCCAACGCTTGAATCCACCTGCGCAAGCAGGCTCGTCGGAATTTGAATAAAAGGCACACCGCGCATATAGGTTGCGGCAGCAAAGCCCGTGAGATCCCCAACTACACCGCCGCCAAGTGCAAAAATCGGAGATCTCCGATCAAGACCAAATTCAATGGCACGGGTAAAAATATGATCCGCCTGCACAAGACTTTTTGAAGTCTCCCCCGCCGGAACCGTAACCACATCCACAGCAACCCCTGCGCGCTCCGCCAGCTTTGACACATGCGGCGCATAACGCGGACCGATATTCGTATCTGTAACAATCATCCCGCGGGGGGAGTACCCCGCCTGCCGCACAAACGCAATAAATGCATCATCAAGTCCGCAGCCAATCAAAATATCATAACTGCGCGCACCGAGTGCCACCTCTACCCTTTGCATCGCATTTGCTCACTTTCCCCATATCCTGACGAGCTGCAAAATCTCCTGCGCAACCTCAAGCGGTGAGCGCCGGCTCGTCCCCACTGTCATATCCGCATCTCGATACAAATCTTTCCGCTCTGCGAGCAGGGCTGCAACCGCTGCGCGGCGATCTCCCATATCTGCACGATCGAGCACGGGTCTTTGTCCCTGTGCTGCAGTCCGTGCAAGAATGGTATCGACATCGGCCGTAAGCGCAACAATCAGACCATTCCTGCGCAGCGCCGCCATATTCTCGGCATCCTTTACAGCCCCGCCTCCCGTGGCAATGACAAGACCGCTGCGCGCCGCCGCATCCCGCACGGCTTCCTTTTCCTGCGCCCGGAACCAATCCTCTCCATGCACTGCAAACATCGCAGGAATGGACATGCCGTAAAGTTCCTCCAGTTTTTTATCTATATCGTAAAACGCGCGTCCAAGCCGCGCGGCAAGCAGACGCCCCACACTTGTCTTGCCCGTGCCCATAAAACCAATCAGAACAATATTCTTCATGTGTTCCATACCTTTTTGAGACGCTCCTGATAGGCGGTGAGCGAGGCACAAAGATCCGTCATCGTATCTGCATGAAACATCGTGCAGACAGCATCCGCGAGCACATAGGAAACCATTGCCTCTCCGACCACAGATGCCGCGGGCACAGCGCAGGTATCACTGCGCTCCTTGCTCGCTGAGACCGCTTGCCCCGTTGCAAGATCAATGGTCTGAAGCGGCGTCATCAGCGTCGGAATGGGCTTCATCACGGCACGCAGAACAAGCGGTTCTCCATTTGTCATACCACCCTCAAGCCCACCTGCACGATTCGTCCTGCGGTGCGGACATCCATCCGCTCCCATTGAAATGGCATCGTGAACCGCACTGCCCAGCATATGCGCACACGCAAATCCTGCACCGATTTCAACGCCCTTGATCGCCTGAACCGACATCAGAGCACCCGCAAGCTGCCCATCGAGGCGTCGGTCCCACTGCGTATGCGAGCCCAGGCCAACGGGAAGCCCGCGCACGATAATTTCAAAAATACCGCCAAGCGTATCGCCCGCCGTCTTTGCCGCGTCGATACGCTCCTTCATCCGAGCCTCAACCACACGGTCACAGCAATTCAAATCAATACTGTTGGTCACACCAACATCTTCATCTCGAATGGCTGCCCGATCAACCGAAGCCCCGCCAATATCCGTCACATGTGAGGCAACCGTAACCCCAACCGCTGCGAGCAATGTGCGGCAAACCGCGCCGACAGCGACCCGCATCGTCGTCTCACGCGCACTTGAGCGCTCCAGAATATCACGTGCATCCTGGCGATCGTACTTCAGCACGCCTGTCAGATCCGCATGCCCCGGGCGCACTGCCGTAACCTTTTCCCCGGCAGGTGCGCCAAAAGGAGCCATCCGCTCCGTCCAGTTCTGAAAATCGCGGTTGACCACTTGCAGCGTAATCGGTGAACCAAGCGTCTCACCAAAACGCACACCGGAAAGCACCTGTACACGATCCGTCTCGATCTTCATGCGGTCGCCGCGTCCATAGCCCCGTTGACGACGTGCAAGCTGTGCGTCGATCGCCGCACGCGTGAGCCGCAGTCCGGCGGGCATCCCATCGAGAATCGCCGTCAGTGCGGCACCGTGCGACTCCCCGCCTGTGACAAAACGCAGATGACTCATTCAAATCCCCCCATTAACATTCACAGTTTCTAAAGTAGATTCGATGTATCGGCGTCTTTTCCTGCAAGACTGCCCCGTTTTGCCGCAAGGATGAAGGCGCCACCACACAGAACGTCGTTATTCCGCCGCGCGTGTTGCGATCCTCAGGAGGAGCACGCAGTGCAGCCCATTCCCCTCTGCCGTGAGTGTAAAATCTCCATATGAAACACTGCGTCCCTGCTCCTGCACTGCACGCAGAAATGTAAGCACATCAAAATAATTCCCATGAAACTTGAGCACAATTGGCTGTATCACGATCGCACCGCTTTGCTCCGACATGCGCGGCTCAAAGGCTTCAATCGTCACGCCGCTCCGCTGTGCAAGATGCTCCACAGCATGAACAAACGCCCCCTGCCCGCGTTCCTCCGGCAGCGCATCCGCGAGACGCGCCTGCCGTGCACGCAGTTTTGCCTCCGCCTGTACATCGTCCCGCAATGTGCGCTGATAGCTCTCCATGTCTGCAAGTGCTGCCTCAGCCGCTGTCCGCTCAGCAATTGCCGATGCGCGCTCCGCCGTGAAGACGGGAGAAACGACCTGCAGATAGAGGAAGAGCAAGCCAAGCACCCAGATCAGTGCGATTTCGATGCGCTGCCGCGCAGAAAACTGTCCCATTGTGCCCCCTACCAGCTGCTGCGCAGGATGAAGTGAATGCGCTCCGTCGTATCTGCCGCACGCTGTACCTTTCCCGCGTTTTCGAGCGTAACCTCCGCAGAGAAAAAATCATCATCCTCCATCGCTCCCATGAAGGAGGCGAGCGCAGCATAGTTTATGGCTTCCCCATCGATCCGAATGTCGCGGGCCTCTGCCTGCACTTCCGAAATGCGCACACCGTCCACGGTCATGGAGCCAAGATGAACGAGCAGTGCGCGGAGCGGCAGCGATTCTGCCGCAAAGGCATCCAGCATTTGCTCATATTTTGCCACGTTGGCACGCAGGGCATGAAACTCCTGCATACGCGCCCGCTCCGACGCACGCAGTGCAAGCTCTTCCACTGCGTAGTCACGCGCCGTGCGCGCTGTCATGCAGGAAGTGATATCCGCTGCCACATTTGCCAGAAAAAACGCCGTGCCAAGGACGGCAATCAGTGTTGCCGCATGCGCGTGCAGTTGCTCTAAAATATTTTGCTGCACCGTCCAATATAAATTCTCCGGCATCCCTGTGCGCATGAGCAGCCCCGCATAAATGGCGGGTTCCTCATCATCGCTCGTCGTTTCCCACGGCATACGCGGTTCACGCGCCGCCTCGATCTGCGCCGCAAGGACACCCCCGTGCGGTGGGCAAACCGTAAGGCGACGCAGCTTCAATCCCAATGCAGAAAATGCAGAGAAATAGTCCTGTATGCGTTGTTCTTCCATCCGAGCCACCCAATAGCGATGTACGCCCGTATCCGGCAGAGGCATACAACAGATTCGGACGGCGTTCTCCTCGTTCGTTTCGTCCATCTCTGCACACAGTGCCCAAAGAAGAGCCGCCCGCAGTTCCGTTCCTTCAAGCCGAACGGGCAGCTCCCGCTCCTCTATCGCCGCTTCCGATGCAGGGAGGGAAAGTGCGAGCGGCATCTTTTCCCAGCCTGCCCGAATCAGGTGTGTATGAACGAAGGAGGCAAGCGCTTCCGCATCCGAAGGCACAGGGCAGGACTCCTCCGACGTGCGCGATTCGGTGACCATCCACGCGTCCCCATCCTCCCCCGCAGCACACAGACGGACGAGTGTGAGCCCGTGCGGCGAGGGACAGACCCCCACCGCCTCGCGCACAGCCCACGGCAGCTTAATACCAGCGCCGCCAGACATAGCGATCCCCCTTTTTCTCCATCCGTCCGTGGACAATCTTCGCCCGATCCCAGTTCTCACCATCGGGTATGCGTGTCGTCTCCACACCAAAAGAATCCGTTGCTACAGCGATGACATCAAGCGTCCCCTCCATCGGTACCCGAACAAAAACACAGAGCTCGATATTCTCCCCCACGGGAATCATATTCACTCCAACTTCCTTGTCAACTTTCTTATATACGCCCGGATCAGGCAATGGATCGAAGGCGGATGGCGTCCGCTCAAGTCTCGCAACAGCCGTCTCCACACCACTCTCTGCAGCAAGACGCAGCTGCATCTCGCGCTCATACTCTGCGGCGACACTTGCCCCGCCGCGCATAAACTGCGCCGCAGCAAACGCAAGCAGGAGCACCGTTGTCAGCACGCAGAGTCCGACGGCAGATACGGTGCCGCGCTCATCATTACGTCCCACCCATATCCTCCCGCAAATAGACACTCGTTGAGATGCTGTACGTCCGTCCCGTCACAGTGCTCGTCCCCGTCATCTCAATATGGTAGAGCCGTGGATACAGCGGATCCTCCTGTACCAAGAACGCATCAATGTACACCCTCGCCCCCACAAATCCGCCGGTGATGGGTCCTGTGACAGCCTTGTAAAAGAGCCGCCCGTCGTTGATCCAGTATTGATCCAACGAGCCCCCGCCTCTTTCCTTTACAGCCTGCCGCATCTCATAGAATCCCTTGCGGCGCTGTCGGACGTGATCCGAGGTCAGTGCCGACTCCACAATTCGTACGGCGACAATCTGCATTTCCTGCTGCAGCTCCGCATCTGCAATTTCATACCGATAATTGCGCCATGACCACACGAGTGCAAAGGCGAGAAAAGTAAGGAGAAGCACAAAGATCGGCAGACTGACGGCGAGTTCCATGAGCAGGTATCCCCGCTCATTACCGCTCTCAGGGACTGCTTTGCACCTGCACATGCCGCCTCAACCTCCGCACAAACTCTACCTGTTCCTCATCCCCCAGAATCTGCCATGAAAGGCGCAGAGACACATCGTAAAAATCTCCCGTTCGTGTGACTCTCCTCTCGATCTGGTAGCTGCGATCGTTCGATGTCATCTGCAGGGCTGCGTTCAGCGGATCTACACCCTGATCCAGCTCTGCCTCCATTGTGGAGAACTGCGCACGCGCAATGAGTGCCGCCTCCATGCGTGCCGCTGCACGTTCTTCGAGCAGTGCCGTGCGGACAAAAATCCCGAGTGCAGCCGCTGTTCCAAGTACAATAACGCCAAGCAATACCGTCTCGAGGAGAATCCAACCGGTCTCCTCAGTTCTCCTCATCAACCGCATCCGCTTCTCCCCGCTGCAGACGAATCCGCGCTGCCTTGTCAATCACAACGCACAACGCATCCTCCTCGTACCCCATGACATAGACACGGATCGTCATATTATGGCTCCAATTCCCCGAAACATTGCCGTTCCAGTCGAATGCCACAAGTGTATTTTCCATCGTCTCCTGCCTCAGACGCACCAACGGGAGCATGTTATATATACGCAGATCCGAACCAAAAGGACGCCGCAGCACATAATGGTCGGGATGAATCCGAATGCTCGGCATACGCTCCCACGAACGACGCCCCTGAAACATATCGAGCGGCATTGCCGTCATGCGGCTGATTGCCTGTACACGCCGCAGCTCGCCGATGAGGTGCATCGCCTCATATTCCACGGCCGCCCGCGCATAGAGCGAAAGTGCGGCAGGAAGTGCGACCGAGAGAATCCCCCCTATAATGGAGACAGCGATCAGAACATTCAAGAGAGCCATCCCCCGCATTCCTCTGTCCCACATCAGAAGGTCCCCCAATAGAGCCGCCAAATCTGCATCCCGGCAACAAAGGCAATATAGCCGCCAACGGCAAGAAAGGGACCGAACGGAATCCCATCATGCCGCCCCCTGCGCCCCGTGATGAGAAGAAGTGCCGCAGCAACACCACCCATCATAAACGCAATCCAGACAGCGATGACTGCCGCCTCCCAGCCGAGCCAAACGCCGAGTCCCGCAGCAAGCTTCACATCACCGCCGCCAAGCCCGCCGTGTGCAAGGATATACAGGCAATAAAATAAGACGCCGCAAAGCGTCCCACCGATCAGTGCCTCCCACAGGGAAATCAGCCCTGCGAGCACCGGAACAAGTCCGAGCAGGGCAAACGGTATCGTGATTGCGTCATAGAGCAACCCATCCCGCAGATCGAGATAGGAGAGCCAGATGAGCACAGCCGCAAATATACTCCCGCAAAAGCTGCGTAAATTCAGCCCGACAAGAAAGAAGATCCCCATGACAGAGAACAGCCAAAGAACGGTAAGAGGAAGCAATGCACTGCGTGCCGGAAAAAGCGCCTGCGCCTCTTCCTGCATATCATGTGCCTCCCCTATTTCTTCGCATGAAACTCTTCTGCCGTCTTTCCGTCGCAGGTCGCGCGGATAACATCTCCCTTCTTCTCAATCTGATACGTTTTGCCTTCCATGGATATTTCCTGTTCGCCAACACGCACATTGCCCGAAGGGGGTCTCAGATTTTTGACATCGGTCACATAGTCTGTCAGATCATTGATACTCGCGGGATTCTGTCCCTTCGCCGTCTGGTAGAGCACAATCGCCGTATCAAGCGCCGTCAGATCCGCCTGTACCTTCACCGTATTCGCTGTCGCAAGAGCGGACGAGAAACGCGGCACGGCAATCGAGAGGATCACCGCGAGAATCATCACGGCAAGCAGTGTCGAAAGCAGCGAAAAGCCCCGTTGATTGCATGCAGAACACCACTCAGACACAAAGCGTTTACTTAAAGTCGACAAACTCATCAATGCGCGCACCGCCCTTTGCCATCGGCTCCACGAAACTGCGCCACACATCCATCACAATGACGCGCGGATGACTGCGATCCTCAAGCGCACTCTTGAGCGCCGCCGCAAATTCCTCCTGCGTCGAGACGCGCGCCGCCTTGATGCCGAAGCTCTCCACGTATTTTACATAGTCCATCTCGTGATCGAGCTCACAGGCGATATAGTGCTCATCGTAGAGCACCTTTTGCAGTTGACGGATCATGCCAAGACTGCGGTTGTTCACGAGAATTGAGAGCACGGGGAGTCCCAGCCGTGCAATCGTATAGAACTCGTTCCCCGTCATCTTGATGCCGCCGTCGCCCGCAATATGGATCACGCGGCGACTCTCGCCCCACGCAAGCTGTGCCCCCATCGCGGCAGGAAGACCATAGCCCATCGAAGAAATCGCGCAGTTCATCAGAAAGCGATCCCCAGACTTAATATAGTAAGTCTGACTACCGACCACACTGGCAGAGCCATTCGCCACAACCGTTACAGTGTTTGGTGGAAGCCTGTGACTCAGCACATCGATGAACGCATAGACATTCGCAGGGGTCTGAGGCTTCCGATGCCGTTCCTGCACCACAGGATATTTTCCCCTCCACGCGACACATTGCTTCATCCAGTCCGTATGATGATATTTCCCATCTGCAGCGGCACAGAGCAGTGCATCCATGAACATCGCGGCATCTGCGCAGATCGGCAGATCAACGCGCAGTGTTGGTTTATCCAGTTCCAGCGGATCGATATCCACCATGGCTACATACGCCTCACGCGCCCACATATCGATGTTCCATCCAACTTGATAGATGCTCAGACGCGTTCCGATCGCGAGCACAAAGTCGCTGTTCTGCACGGCAAAGTTCCCTGCGCGATCTCCCATATTCCCACCACGTCCGCAAAAGTGTGGGTCATCTGACGCGATGAGGTCAATACTGTCCCAACAGGTGACGACTGGGAGATCCAACATCTGATACAAACGATGGAATGTATCCATTCCACCAGCAAGGCGAATACCATTTCCCGCATAGAGTACGGGTCTCTTTGCCTTGTGCAGACGCTCCAACACCTGTTGTGCTATACTGTCCAGATCTATTTCAGTCGACGAGCACACAGACGGATATCCCTCTAGTGTCTCCGTGTCAACCGTTGCTCCCTGCACATCCAACGGAATATCGAGCCAACATGGTCCAGGGCGTCCCGCCTGCGCAAGGTAAGTGGCCTTTTCGAGCTCATAGCGGATGCGGTAAGGATCTTGGACCATCACGGCATATTTTGTCATGTTTTGCTGAACAGCCGGTACAATATCCGCCTCCTGCCCGCCAATGGTGCGAATCTTCCCGCCACAGGAATGAATGCAGAGTGTGCTCTTCGCCTGCCCTGAGAGGACCAACATGGGAATTGAGTCCTGATAGGCACCGATGACACCATTCAGCGCATTGATGGCACCGGGGCCGCTTGTTACACAGACAGCCGCCATCTGCCCATGGACACGGGCATAGCACTCTGCCCCCATCGCCGCGGCCTGCTCATGATGATTGTATAAGCAGCAGAGCTTCGCATGATGTCCTAGAGACTCATTAAGATGCATCGCACCGCCGCCGACGACGGTAAAGATCTGTATAACCTCATGCTCCACAAGAAAATCTGCAATATAATCGGATACTTTTTGCTTCATACTCATTCTACCCCGAAAACAGCACGTGACGAATCCCTATTGAATCATTTCCAGGATATTCCCTTCCGGATCAGCGGCAAAAGCACACTTACGCCCATTGTCCAAAAAAAGTGTATCAATAACCACTGTGCCGCCGTAGTGCTTGATGTCCATGAGTGTCGCATCAAGATCATCCACGCCAAAGCATAGATGCACATTCCCTGGCATCGTAATATCGTGGATGCCCGTCCCCTTTTCATTGAAGCAGTGGGGGCGCGGTGATACCTCCAGCAGCTCTACCATATCCCCATATCCACTGATCTTCCCCTGCTCAGTGATCAGTTTAGTCATGCGAATACATCCTTCTTCCCCATCCATCAGTACGGGAAGCAGGGCGTTCTGTAACTCAAGTGCATCACATAGAATATGCATATGGAATACCTGCTGATAAAACGTCTGCATCTGCGCAAGATCCCGTACATAGACTCCTGCATGGCGCATCTGTATCATATTTCATCCTCTCTTCGCTAACGCAGCACTGCGCCACCATCTACGGTAAGG
>ERZ773079.2219-NODE-2219-length-11000-cov-5.296665_pt1 | contig 11000 bp, 9 predicted proteins | sample MGYA00511355_ERZ773079 | MGnify/ENA primary metagenome ERZ773079 (study PRJEB29015, sample SAMEA2737979) | human oral metagenome | biome: human oral; feature: human-associated habitat; material: dental | place: China | collected 2117 ... | reverse complement strand
GCACCTCCTTCATCGCCTTTAGCAATATGTCGTTATCCTCTCGTTTTTTGAGCCCAATCCTAAACCAGTTAGGCCCCAAACCGCTGTAATTTTCACATCTCCTCAGTAAAATGCCCCTATTCTCAAGCTCGTCTGCAAGACCTTCCTTTGCATAGAACAAAAGGTAGTCCGCCTCACCGTAGACCCTGTCAATCCCCATGGCATTAAGTTCTTTCACAACTCTTTCTCTTTCAGATTTTACAAGACTTCGAAGCTCCGATACATATCCTTCTTCCCTCAATGCCGCAAGTCCTGCATTTTCCGCAAGGCTCGAAACCGACCACTCCTGACCTGAACTTCTTATCTCCCTCAGAAGCTCCTCATCATAGCAAAGGCAGTAGCCAAGCCTGATTCCGGCCATCGCATAGAGCTTAGTAAAGGACTTTAGTATGAGTAAATTATCGAAATCAGTAAGCATTTTTCTCATCGAACGCTTCTCAGGCTCATCCAGAAAGTCGTTAAAGCACTCATCGACTACGAGAAGCGCGCCCATTTCTGCACACCTTTCCAGAATCCTTTTTATTAGCTCCCTAGGTGTTGTTACGCCTGTCGGATTGTTCGGTTCACAGAGAAATACCATGTCTGTGTCCTGTTTTATATGCTCGATAAACTCCTCTGTCAAAGAGAATCCGTCCACTTCTTTGAGTTCAAATTCCTCTATCTCTGTGCTCTGTAATTCCAGTGCCGCCCTGTATTCAGCGAATGTAGGTGCAGTGATCAAAGCCTTGCGCGGCTTTACTGCCGAAGTAAGTCTGAAAATCAGGTCATCTGCCCCGTTTCCACAGAGACAACTCCCCTCTTTGACCTGCTCACGCTCAGCAATCGCCCTGCGAAGCCTTCTGCAAAGAGGATCGGGATATCTGTCTGCTGTCTCTAGAGTCTCGATAACCGCTGCTTTTATCCCATCTGTAAGGCCGAGAGGACTCACATTTACGGAGAAATCAAGAGGCTCGTATCCGAATCTCTCCTCAAAGCCTGCCCAGTCACCCCCGTGAACGAGCCTTTCCGGCTTCTTTTCACCCGTATTTACCTCTCCTCTTACAAATTCTTTGCTTTCCATTCAAATGTCCTTAGTTTATGAGTTTATGATTTCTTATATGCTTGTGTAATTCAGCGTCGCAAGTGCCATGCCACTTGCGAGTTTATCCGCTGTCGGTCGCAAGTTCCGCGCCGCTTGCATTAAATTCTGCGCTACTTGGTCGCAAGTGTCATGCCAATTATATTACAAAATAAATCAGCAGATGTATTCCGACAAAACAAGCCGTTGCAAGTAGCGATGCGACAAGCATCAGTTTATTTGCTCTCAAAATGTCCTCAGCTTCTATCTCTCTAGTCGCATCGCCTATATAGGGCTTGTCGTAGTATTCGCCGAAATAGTACGCAGGGCCCGCAAGGCGAATACCCAGGGCGCCGGCACACGCCGCCTCTGTCTGGGCCGAATTCGGGCTGGCGTGATTAAATCGGTCTCGCTTCCAGATTCGGTAGGCTGATTTGAAGTCGAGGCCGGTTAATGCGGCGGCGACTTCAAAGAACAGAGCCGCCAACCGCGCCGGCGCAAAGCCGCAAAAATCATCAAGTTTTGCGGAGGCTCTGCCAAAATCAATATATTTTTCGTTCTTGTATCCCAGCATGCTGTCCATAGTATTGACAGCCTTGTATGTTAATGCGAGAGGAGCACCGCCTATGGCGAGGTAAAGAAGCGGTGCCAGTACGCCGTCAGCGAAGTTTTCAGCAACAGTTTCAACAGTTGCCTTTGTCACACCCTCCTCACTAAGCTCGCTCGTATCTCTTCCAACTATTCTGCCCACGGCCTTTCGAGCCGCCATAAGTCTATCCTGCTTTGATTCAAAACCTTCTGTAGCATCAAATCTTTTGATCCCATGCGAGGCCTCTTCTTCGGGTTTCTTTCTCGTTTTGATTGCCTTGCCGGTCAGGCATCTATAAACGTTTTTGCTTTCGGATACGAGACCTTTGATGGCAAGGCTCTGAAATCCCCAAAACACCTGAACCGTAAGGAATAGCCACGGGCTTATTAGCCATGCGACCACGCTTACTGCCGAAGTAAATATCAATGTTGACAGAACCACGGTCGCAGTTAAAACTTTTCCGGCTCCCTTTAAAGCCTTCTGCCTATCGCTATCGCAGAGCGCATTCCTGTCAATCCTCTTACGCATGAAGCTCTCGAGCTTGTCAATCAGCTTGCCGATGATTACAACAGGGTGCGGCAGCCAGAACGGATCGCCAAAAATCAAATCAAGCAGAACAGCGCCGACTAAAATACCGGTAAAAATCACTTTTCGCACCTTCTTTTACCAAAGGCAGCCGCCTTCTCCACAAAACGAGCCGCAAGCTTAGGCTTTCCTGCCAAATAAAGATGCGGAAAACCTGCGTAAAGCGTATCCGTCGAATACGCACAGCGATAGCTCCTTCCACCGAGCGGCTTCGTGGCCAGAAGATCAGAGCCGGGATCCGCCGCATCCCAATAATGAAATTCGTGCATCGGAACCTCTTCTTCTTTTCTGAACAGGAGGCTGTCCTCCTCTTGACTAAGGAGCGAGTATCCGAAGCGAACGAGCTTCTCCTTGTTAGTCGCAGCTCCTTCAAATATTCCAACCTGCTCGTAGATATCTCCGTTTCCGTCCTCGAGCGACTCGCAGAGGTAGAGAAAACCACCGCACTCAGCCACTGTTGGAAGACCGGACTCTATTGCAGATTTTACGTCTTTTAGCATATCCTCGTTGAACGAAAGTTCCCCGGCAAACAGCTCAGGATATCCTCCGGGAAGATATAGACCGCTTACACCCTTAGGAAGTCCCTCATCGTGCAAAGGACTGAAAAATACGAGTTCAGCACCTTGCTCTTTCAGCGTGTCTAAAGTCTCCTCGTAGAGGAAGCAGAATGCATCGTCATGGGCAACAGCAATCTTTGCTTTGGCGTGAGTTTTGCAATTTGCCGAAGCCTCAGGCTTATCATAATTGGCACGAGTTTTGCGGTCTCCCACATCGTCCGGCTCATTGTCATTGGCACAGGTTTTGCGACCACCTTGATTATAGCCACCTAAAGCAGCCACTTCAGACTCACCTTCCTCTGCGCCCGGTCCTCTATCGCAGAGCTCCTCAAAGGCCTCGAAATCAAGGCTATCCTCGAGTACATCTGCTATCTTTTCTATTCTTTGATTTATATCTGAAATCTCACCTGCTGTATAAAGGCCTAGATGCCTGCTTGAAAACTCCGCGCCCTCAACATATGGAAGGCAGCCGATAAGCTTAACTCCGGTTTCAGTTTCAAGTACGGGCTTCAGTCTTTGATAGAGCATTTTGGAGCACTTGTTTAGTATGACTCCGACGATGTGGTGCGGCTGCCTTAGGGCTTTTAGTCCTAGAATCTGCGCCGCGATAGAAAGGCTTGCCCCCTTTGCATCAATGACTGCAATTACAGGTAAATCAAGGGTATCAGCGACCTTCCAAGCACTTGCTTCGTCCGTGATTCCGCCGAGGCCGTCAAAATACCCCATTGCGCCCTCACAGATTACGGCCGTCTTGCCTGCGCTATACCTTTGATAAAACTCCTTGACTCTGTCAGCAGAGGCGAGGAACAAATCCAGATTGTGCGATTCCACACCCATAACCGCTCGATGGAACATCGGATCTATGTAGTCGGGTCCACATTTGAATGAGCCCACATTATAGCCTTTCTTTTGCAATAGAGAAAGAAGGCCAACGACGACGCTGGTCTTTCCGCTTCCCGAAGCTCCTGCAGTTATAAGACACTCTATCATAAATTACTCCTATCTCACGGGAGTTCCCATGACAATGAATATAGGATTTCCACCTATCATCATGTGAAGCTTTCCTACCGGCTTATCATTGCTGAAGCTTACCTGGGTAATGCTTACATCGTAGCCGAGCTTTGCAAGCTCTGTAGTTGCCTCTCCAAGGCTTTCAATCGCAATGGCTGAGATACAGATTCTAGCCTCGCTATTCTTCTCCTTTATGAATTCCAATATAGGACTCATATTGCCCCTAGTACCACCGATAAACACCGCATCAGGTGCAGGCAGTCCCTCTAGAGCCTCCGGCGCTTTGCCCTCAATAACCTTGAGATTCCAAGCACCTAACTTTTTCCTGTTTATATCGATTAACTCGCAGCCCTCCGGCACGCATTCGATAGCGTAAACCTTGCCTTCGCTTGCCGCAAGCGCCATTTCAACCGATACGCTTCCGGTTCCGGCGCCGACATCCCATACAGTTTCTCCCTCTTTGATGCCCAGCTTAGAGAGAATTACCGAACGGACTTCCTGTTTTGTCATTGGAACCTTGCCCCTTGTAAAGGACTCATCGTCAAATCCCGATGTACGTCTTGGCGCAATTTCAAGCTTTTCACAGAGCACAATCGCCAGCGTATCAAAGTCCTGATCAACAAAATCCGAAGCTCTTCCATGCCAAATATGCTCGTCACTATAGGAAAGTCTCTCGGCTATTGTGACTTCAAGATCTCCAAGACCGGCCTCGGTCAGCTCCATGCAAAGGTGCTTAGGCTTTAGAGCTCCGCCCGTCAAAAAGAAAGCGGGCTTGCCCTTCAGTACAGCTGCAACCGCACTGCAATCAACTCCATGTGCCGAAAACAGATTCCAATCATGCCAAGGTCTCTGAAGCCTTGCGGAGAGCATTTGAACGCTTGAAATTCCGGGAAGCACCTGAACCTCTGCACCCTTTCCCTCAAGGAGAGGAAGCAGGCTTCGGCATCCCGAATAAAAACCGGAATCTCCGCTGTATGCGATGGCTATATTTTCCGGCTTTTTTCCACTTTCAGCATCTATGACCTGAGCAATATCCTTTGCTAAAATAGCCGGCAGCTTACGAGCCTCAAATTCATCACCAAGGTCCTCAAGGAGCCTTGGTGCCCCTATAATCAAATCCGCTTTTTTTAACGCATCTATGGCTACAGCCGTAGCACCTTTGATAGTGCCACAGCCCATACCTATAAGGTAAATCTTCATTTCATCCTCCTGCAAAGCTCAAAAATCTCATCCGCCGAAAGTCCGTCTTCCTTCGGTCTTTCGATTACCAGAATAGGAACCTTGCACTTTTCAGCTGCAGTGAGCTTCTCATCAAAGCCTCCCGCCCTGCCGCTATTCTTTGTAACCACATAATCTATTTCAAACTGCTCTATTAAAGCGATATTGAGCGACTCAACAAAAGGTCCCTGCACAGCTATGATGTTGCGGTGCGGAATCTCGGCTTCCTCGCATAGCCTTATGCTGTCACCCGTCGGAAGAACTCTGGGATAAAGCCTTTCAGAACCTAATACCATGTACTTATGAAGGTCCTTTGATCCTGTTGTGAGCATAATTCTGCCTTTTTTCTCCCTAAGCCAATCTATCGCTTCCTCCGTGGTTTTAACGCTGATTATATATTTCGATTCGTCCATGCCTGTTTCTCTTCTCTTGAGTCTGTAATATGGAATTCCCGCAGCCTCACAAGCCGAACGAATATTTTCCGTAGCAAGAACCGCATACGGGTGGGTTGCATCTATGCAAAGGTCGTGCTCCAGCATAAGCTCGCGCATCTCCTCCTCGGTTTTGCGTCCTACACTTACCTCTATGCCTTCAGCATCGCCCTGCTCCTCGCCACCGTAATCAGTCGCTACGTAAACGCTGACATCTATTCCGATTCCCGCGAGTCTCTTCGACATCTCACGTCCGTCGGATGTACCGCTAAACAAACATATCTTCATGTTTTTCGTATCCTCTTGGAGTTACCATTTTACCATCGACGAGCTTTGTCTGTGATGATCCTATAAATACTGTCGTAAACATATCTATTGGCTCATTATCAAGTTCTTTAAGCGTGCAGATTCTATACTCCTCACCCTCTCTACCGATGTTCTTAACCCAGCCGCAAACCGTGTCTTCGCTTCTGTGCTTGAGCATGATGTTGCAAGCCGTCGTGAGATGCTCGATACGTTTCTTTGATCTGGGGTTATATAGACATGTGATGAAATCTCCCTCTGCCGCAAGTTCCAACCTCTTAACGATTAAATCCCACGGCGTCAAAAGGTCGGAAAGCGAAATCACACAGAAATCGTGTCCGACCGGAGCTCCAAGCACCGCCGCACCCGAAATAGCTGCTGTAATCCCCGGAACCACTTCGATTTCAACATCTGAATAGCTGTGAAGGAGTTGAAGCAAGAGACCTGCCATTCCATAAACTCCGGCGTCTCCACTGCAAACCATGGCAATAGTCTTTCCCGACTGAGCTGTTTCCAGAGCCCACTTACAACGATCTATCTCCTTTTTCATGGGTGTGGTAAATATCTCCTTCTCCGGAAACATCGAAGTTACAAGATCGACATACACCGTATATCCACAGATGACATCTGACTTTTCAATAGCATGAACAGCTTCTTCAGTCATCATCTCTTTTCCGCCGGGTCCTAATCCGACAGCATAAACTTTTGTCATTTTACAATCTCCAATCTAAATTCAAAGGCGCGGTAGCAATCGCCATAGTCACGCCATTTTTCGCCATCTTCCTGTTTACAATTACGCCGCCGGAACCGCAAATTGCACTTCTCTCGCAGACATTATCTACCCCTGTTATCTTTCGAACAAAGTCCGAGCCCGAAAATTCTCCCTCTATCGAAGATAACTTCTCAGCTGAAAAGATCTTAAACTCCAGCTCGTGCTTCTTACAAAAGTTTATAAGTCCCTCCTCATCCTTTTTGAGATCTATGCTGCAAACAAGACAAATTGCATCGGCGGATATTCCCGACTTGCTCATGAACTCCTCAAAGCATTCCTCTATCGCATGCTCCGTAGTTCCTTTCCTGCATCCGACTCCAAGATAGGCGATTTGAGGAACTGCAACAAGGCATTTCCCATTTGCATTCTCTATCTTTGTTTTGTCGATGCTTACGAGCACATTAGCTCTTTCACCAAAGCAAAGTTCACCTTTACAACTTTCTACTTTGCCTTCATTTTGACCCCTCAGAACTCTAAGCTCAACATTTTTTGGAACCTGTCCGGAAATCTCATAGTCGCTTACGAAATAAACCTTTTCTCCGGAAAGTAGAGCTGCTGAGATAACTTTGATTCTGTCAGGCCTCAAAATCTTGCAATTGTTCTTCTTTGTCCAAAGGTCGATAGCAAAAACACCCTGAACATCGGTAGCCGTCGTTATTACAGGATTTGCTCCGGTGATTTCAGCCACTAGTTGAGTCAGCTCGTTTCCGCCTCCCAGATGTCCGGAGAGAACAGAAATCGTATTGTTTCCCTTCTCATCTATTACAACTACGGCAGGATCTTTGACCTTGCTTACCACATGTGGCGCTATGGCTCTAACGGCAATACCCATCGCACCGACAAATATCAGTGCTTCAGCTTTCCTAAAGCCTTGGCTTGCAAAAGCCGAAAGCGAAAGCGGATTTCCGCACCTAAAAGCCTGAACTTCCATCTCCTTTTGATTGAGCCCACCGGCAAGCTTTTCCGCAAGTGCCTGACCGTTGTCTGTAAAGGAAATTAAAAAGATTTTCTTCACTTGCTTGCCTCACGATACTCTGTTGTGAATTTCGGATGATATAGCAGGCTGCGCTTATACTCGTCTCCGAGGAAGTCGCCAACCATAATCAGCGCTGTCTTTGTTACGCCATTTTCCTTTGCTGTCTGCGCGAGAGTTCCAACCGTACATCGATAGCTTTTCTCCTCCGGCCATGTAGCCTTATAGACGATTGCTGCAGGTGTGTCCTCTGTATATGCGCCCTTTAGAAGCTCCTCCTGAACCATTTCTAAAAGCGATGATGACAGGAAGATTACCATCGTTGCTCCGACCTGCGCCAAAAGGTGCATTTTCTCCTTCTCAGGCACAGGTGTACGCCCTTCCATTCTCGTTATTATAACCGTCTGAGTTACATCCGGAAGAGTGTACTCGGCATCTATCGCTGCCGCAGCTCCGCAAAAGCTTGAAACTCCCGGCGTGTACTCGTATGAAATCTGAAGCTCATCGAGCAGGTCCATCTGCTCGCGTATTGCACCATAAAGACAAGGGTCTCCGGTGTGAAGTCTAACCGTCATCCTTCCCTGCATTTCTACGCGCTTTATTACGTCTATAACCTCTTCGAGGGTCATCTTTGCACTGTCGTAAATCTCACAGCCTTCTTTTGCCATCTTAAGCAAAGCCGGGTTTACCAAACTTCCGGCATATATTATACAGTCAGCCTCGCCAAGCAACTTTGCACCTCTCAGCGTTATCAAATCTTCTCCACCGGGACCTGCTCCCACGAAATTAACCATAAATTCCTCCTTAATTCCCATATATAATAAAGTACATATCCATTTGCATCCTAAATTCTGCAGTTTTAACAAATGTATATGTAACGACAAATCAAAATTTAATATTCGAGCTTTATCTTAGCCTTTTTCTCGCTATTCCACTCGTCGATAATCTCCTTAGCCCCATCGCTAACCCCGAGAAGTCCATATTCGTTTGAGAATGTGCAAACCCCTATTTTTAGCTCATCCTTGACTCTTCTGTTCAGTGCCTTCTGAATTGATGACACTATGCTCTCCATTACCGGCTCTCTCATGCCTACCTTGTCGAGAATCTCTATGCAAGCATCCGTCGTTGCCGCTTTCATTATCTCCCTGCCGAGCTCACCGCTTCCACCACACATTATCGTGTGCGCACAGAAAATTTCCTTACGGCAATCGGCACTCCTTGAATGCGTATTCATTATCGAGCCTGCGACTTTGACCATTTTCCCGATATGTCCTATCAGGAGCACTCTCTCAAAGCCCTCTGCAACCGCCATATCAAGTGCTTCTCCAAGAAAGTTGGAAAACTTGACGCTAGGTATTCCGTATGTTTCCACCTGCTCATTTGCAACAAAGCTTTCACCATAGTTTCCGGGTATCAAAATTAAATCTTTTGATGCCACCGCGGCTTGTCTCATCGTCACCTCAATGGTAGCAACTAGTGCCTGCATGCTCATAGGTTCAACAATCCCGGACGTTCCCAGTATCGAGATACCTCCCTCAACACCTATCATGGAGTTAAATGTCCTCTTAGCTGCCTCAATTCCCTCAGGCACCGAGATTATTACTCTAATTCCGCCCTCGTATCCGTAGTCCTCGCATACGGTTTCAACAGCCTCTTTAATCATGCGGCGAGGCGTACTGTTTATAGCAGCATTGCCCACGGGCTGATCCAGCCCCGGTTTTGTCACTCTACCTACGCCCTCTCCGCCGTCAATTTCAATCTCTTTCTTGTCTATCTTTGATACCGTCGCATAGACGCGTATTCCGTCTGTGACATCGGCATCATCTCCTGCATCCTTGACGATGCAGCTCCAAGCATCACTTCCGTTCATACCGAAATCCGCAAGCGGCACGTCAACGCGTATGCCCTTTCCCGTCATGAGTCCGACAGTTTCGGGAGCCTTACCGCTAAACATCAAAATAGCGGCTCCCGTTGCAGCAAGTGCCGCACAGGTTCCGGTCGTATATCCGCAGCGCAGTTTTTGATTACCTGAACGCAAGTAGTGTTCAAATCCCATGAAAATCCTCCATGCCTAGCCAGTCTCTGTTTATCTAGCCTTTTTGACTCCTTTTATATTATACCCTACTGTGCTTTTATTTAGCAGATTTTTTCTTTCTTGCACGTCCTATAGCGAAGATTGCACCAAGACCCAACACAACAGCTGCCGCGACACAAACTATTACTACTGTGTGATCCTTCTTTACAGCACCTTCAGGTAATGTATCTGCCAAAAAAACTATTTGGTGGTCGTACCATTTCTGCTTTCTTTTGCTGAAGCTTGTGCACTCCACAGGAGTGTTAAGCTTATCCACTGAAACCTCATAGGTGTACTTGCCATCTACAATCTTAAACTCGGCGTATTTTGACTTGTCGGCCTTAACTGCCTCTTCACCTGTTCCCATGAAAAGTCTCAAGTAGCCCTTTCCGCTTAGTGTCAAAACAGCACTCATCTTGCCGTCCTTTACGGTCAGCTTTGCCTTTATGATTTTGAACATGGCTGAATCACTCTCAACCTCAATATCATAAGTACCGTCTTTAACATCCTTTCCGGTAAGCTCCTTTAAATCCGGATTTGATACGTCTGTTCTAGCTCCTTTTTCGCTGTCCTGTGCAACTTTATCGCTGGTTGATTTTGTCTCTGCGTAGCTATTGTTCTTAAAAAGAACAGCCGATGTTTCGAGAACACCGGCTGTTACAACGCAGAGAGTAAGTAAGAAAATTACTACTTTCTTCATTTGCTCTCCTTTAAAATTCTTGCCTGAAATTTTTCGAATTCATATTATTTCAATGAATCGATAGCTGCCTTTACATGCTCTAGATAGATTTTCTGGATGTCGTAAATCTGTCCTAGTCCTCTTAGAACAGGCTTAACCTCAAATCCTGCAGCTTTGAACTTTGTTACCCAACTATCTTTATCGTCACCTGCCATGTCGTTATTTGCGTGATCACCTGCAACTACCATAAGTGGCTGAAGGATAACTTTCTTGTACTTTCCGCTTTCCTTTACCTGTGCGATGACATCATCAACTGAAGGCTTAGCTTCTACTGTTCCTACAAAGTAGTCGTTGTATCCGGCTGCCTTTAGCTTCTCTTGAAGCGTAGAGTAAACCTTGTTTGACTTAGCCTCTGTTCCATGTCCCATAAAGCAGATTGCTGTCTCACCATCAAGGTATTCTTTAGTGTCACTTGTAATTGCTGCGATAACTTTCTTGTAGTCATCATCGCTTGTTAGAAGTGGCTCGCCTAGAGCAATCTTATCAAACTTATCCTTGTACTTGTCAAGTTCCTTCTTAAGCTCATTGTACTCAAGACCGTTCATAAGGTGTGTAGGCTGAACAACCAGAGTCTTAACGCCATTCTTAACTGCTCTGTCAAGTGCCTGCTTTACATTGTCAATCTCGATTTTCTCTTCCTTCTTGAGCTTGT
>ERZ773079.2218-NODE-2218-length-11002-cov-19.017722_pt1 | contig 11002 bp, 11 predicted proteins | sample MGYA00511355_ERZ773079 | MGnify/ENA primary metagenome ERZ773079 (study PRJEB29015, sample SAMEA2737979) | human oral metagenome | biome: human oral; feature: human-associated habitat; material: dental | place: China | collected 2117 ... | reverse complement strand
CAACCGCTTGGATGATTTTCATTAGCGCCGCGTCAAATTCGCCCAGCCATTGATATTTGAGAAAGCCATTGTCGCGTAAACTCCACTGGCGCCGCGCGTGTTTGAACGACCAATGATTACCCTGACGTGGAAAATCGATCCACTCGGGATGCCCAAATTCATTACCCATAAAGTTAAGGTAACCGCCGCCGTGTAGTCCGGCGGTCAACAGGCGGATAAGTTTGTGCAGGGCTATACCGCGTTCCACCGCCAGGTCCGGATCGTCTTTGCTCATATGCCAATACATTTCTTTGTCGATCAGCCGAAAAATCAGCGTCTTGTCGCCAACCAAGGCTTGGTCATGGCTCTCGGCGTAGCTGATGACTTTTTCCTCTGGGCGATGCGAACTCAGCGTGTGAGCCAATTCACCCAAGTCCCAATCTTCATCGCGCTTTTCTTTCAGTGTTTTAATCCAGAGGTCGGGCGCGCCCATCGCCAAACGACAATCAAAGCCCAGGCCGCCGTATTCTGTCGGCGCCGCCAAACCCGGCAGCCCGCTCATTTCCTCAGCAATGGTCGTGGCATCGGGGCGAACGGCGTGAATGACGTCATTTGCCAGTCTGAGATAGGCCAGCGCGTCCTTGTCAACATCGTCGCCAAAATAATCATCATAGCTGGTGAAACTTTTTCCCAGACCGTGGTCGTGATATAGCATACTCGTTACACCATCAAACCGAAAACCGTCAACATGGTACTCATCCAACCACCAGCGGCAATTGCTGGCTAAAAAGTGCAACACTTCCGGTTTGCCATAATCAAACAGCCGTGAATCCCAGGCTGGATGATCGTGAGCTTTGAAATATTGCGTTGGATCACCCGCGAAATTGCCCAGGCCCTCGACTTCATTTTTGGCGGCATGAGCATGAACAATGTCAATGATGACGCGCATCCCCAGTCTGTGCGCCGCGTCTACCAGCCGTTTGAAATCATCTGGCGTGCCAAAGCGTGATGACACCGCGAAAAAGTTGCTGACGTGATAGCCGAAGCTGCCATAGTATGGGTGCTCGGCGATGGCCATTAGTTGGATGGCGTTATAGCCTGCTTGTTTGATGCGTGGCAGGACATTGGCGGTAAATTCGTTGAAGCTAGCAACCTTTTCCTCCTCGCTGCTCATACCGACATGTGCCTCGTAAATCAGCGGCACGTTTGGCGCAGGCGGAATGTCATGCTGCCACTGATATGGCTCATCAGGCTGCCACACTACGGCCGAAAAATCCACCGAATCATCATCCTGGACGACGTAGGTGGCGTATGATGGCAAGCGCCAGCCGTCGCCGTTAGGCCAATAGACGCGTAGTTTATATTTCTGGCCGTGGTGCAGTGCGTTCTTTGGCAAGTGAATACTCCACTCACCATGCACACCCGGCCGCAAGACGAACTCCTCGCGTTCCTGCCAGTCCGAGAAATCGCCAACCATCACGATGCGAGTGGCATTTGGCGCCCATTCACGAAACGTCCAGTCCGCCGCTGTCTGATGCAGTCCAAAATGACGAAATCCTAGCGCAAAATCCGCTGGCGATTTACCGTCCAAAACCCTCCGCAGCGTCGACGAAACATACGCCTCGCGCGCCTTGATGACGGGTTCATGCGGCGCCAACCACGGATCAAGCTCAACCAGCGTTTTCTTGCTCATGGTTATAGTATACCGCATAAGATGGTGTTTATGCTTGAAGCTCGTCACGTTGCGATATACGATACATATATGGATTTGTGGTGCGGCGAGTAAATTGGACTGTAGTTTGGCGGTGATTTATAGCGGAAGATGCTTTGCCCTCATACATGAAATATACAAATAAAATTGTAAAAATAGAAAAAATATATTATGATAAAAATCATGTCAGAAGAATTATCCCCGTATAACGAAATTAATAGTATCGAAAGAAATCTTAGTTGTGACGAAAAAGTTGTGCTTAGCGTGTACGATCTTGCTAAGACTTTAGGCGTGCCTCCTGGTGAGACGGTAGCACCGTTACGTCCAGATGAGGTCGATAATGCTGAAATTGTTTATAATAAAATGCGAGATCCAAATCGTGATTATCATGGAGAAGACTGGGAGTCGTTGCCTATCGCTTGGGAGAGTCCTTGTGTTCCAGTTACTGCAGATATGGCGCAAAAAGTGCGAGAATTCTTGGCGACTTGCAGGGGGGGTCGAATAGCGGCGATGACACAGAAAGAAAGACGACGGCATTAAAAGTATCTATTGGACGGTATATGATTGAAGGTGTTGACACAGTACCGGATGAACCTTTTCCTGATGTAATAATTGACGTAGATTGTAGTAGCGGCGGAGTGAGAATTCATGGCGTTAAGATGGAAACAGGAGGCTATGAGTTTAAGCGGATTGTTGTAGATTATATTGATAGTGGACCGGTTCCAGAATATGAAGATCCGCTGTCAGATGATACCTTAGAGACGCTGGCTGAAATAATTGAGTATGTTAATGATGGTACTTGGCAAAATGAACAGGAATATCTTCGCGTAGAGCAAATACTTGGAAAAGAAGAGTCGTGGGAACCGCGTACGGTGGATGACAAAACGAAAAGTTTTTATGTCGGGGATGTTTTGCAATTTTTGTCTGGACGCACATTAGTTCCTCGTAGAAATGGTTCTGATAATATGGGCATGATGCTGCAGATCGCTGATCATGTTACGGACGATCCTAACACTTCTACAATTACAGGTCCTGTGCGTATATTTGACGAGGTGAGAGAGTTCTTGCTTGAGAATGAAGAAATTGCTCAGCTACTGGAGGGTTCTGGAGTTGGAACAGTGGAGATTTCGTCGCTATCAGGGGCGGCTAGCTATCTGCGCGGTGTTATTGATCAATATGGGGAGACGCACATTGCACTAGAAAAGATGCCTGAGGGCAGGCATGTTGTGATTGATAGGCTTACTGAAGAGACTATTGAGGCATATCAACGCGGAATAGGGATTATTAGATTTGGCGACGAAACAGACTTTTAATTATTGGCTTGGGTCATTTTAAAAACCTAAGTTTTTTATGAGTTCTTTGGTTTATTTATCTGCTAGACAATCTATCGCGAGGCAATCCTCAGAACATTTCATGATATAATCAGACAGATTATGCAGCAAAAACCATTTTCTTTTGAAATCACTTCGCGATTTAATGACACGCTGGCGCGCACTGGCATTATTCACACGCCGCACGGCGATATTAAAACGCCGGCGTTTATCGTGGTCGGTACTAAGGCTAACGTCAAGGCGATGGTGCCCGAGATGGTGGCGGATATCGGCGCGCAGGCAGTGCTGGCAAATGCCTATCATCTATATTTGCAGCCGGGGCATGAACTGATTGAAAAGGCTGGCTATTTGGGCAAGTTTATGAATTGGTCGGGGCCGACATTCACTGATAGCGGCGGTTTTCAGGTGTTGAGTTTGGGCTCGGGCTTTAAGAAAGTTCTGGCTATGAGTACTGATGTTGATGAGGAAATCGCCATCGCTAAAAAATCGTCGCGCCACGCCTGGGTTGATGAAAACGGCGTGATGTTTAAATCGCACCTGGACGGCTCGTACCATAAATTTACGCCGGAATTATCTATGCAGATTCAGGCGGGCATTGGCGCGGATATTACCTTTGCCTTTGATGAGCTGACCTCGCTGATTGATCCGTATGAGTATCAAGTGGAAGCCTTGGCGCGAACACACGCGTGGGCGGAGCGGAGTTTGGCGGAGGTCAAACGCCTGCGTGCAGCCTGTCCCGACAAACCGTATCAAGCGTTGTTTGGCGTGCTGCAGGGTGCAAATTATGAAGATTTACGCAAGCAAACGGCTGAATTTTTAGGCGCGATGGATTTTGATGGCTACGGCATCGGCGGTGCGCTGGAAAAGGAAACCATGGCGCAGACGATTCAGTGGGTCAATCAAATTTTGCCCGAGAACAAGCCGCGGCATTTGCTTGGCATCTCCGAGCCAGACGATATCTTTGCGGCGATTGAGCAGGGAATTGATACCTTTGACTGTGTCAGCCCGACGCGCGTGGCCAGAAACGGCGCGGCCTACACGCCGTGTGGTCGAGTCAATGTTCGCGGCCAAAAATACCGCGAACTGTTTGAGCCGATTATGGAAAATTGCGATTGCTATACCTGCCGCCATTACACCGCCGCCTATCTCTGTCATTTACTCCATGCCCGCGAATCTCTGGCTGGCACGTTGCTATCAATCCATAACGAAAGATTTATCGTTAAACTGGTTGATGACATCCGCGCCAGCCTAGAGGACGGGACATTTTACGAGTTTCGCGAGACATTTCTTCATAAATATTATGCAAAATCATAAAATTAGCCCACAATGCTTTACTTCTGATATATAAAATAATACAATTTACCTAACTAAACAGAGGTGTTTGGTTCGTAGTATTAACAAGTCCGAAGCGGACGGAACAGGAGGAATAATATGGGTAGTGAAAAAGGATATTTTGGTACGCCAGAAAATTCACTATTAAGACGGGGAGCTGCAGCCGTAGTAGCTGGAATGTTAGCATTGTCTCTTTCCGCCTGTAAAACAACAAATGCAACTTACCCAAATAGCGGCAGCGAGGTTTCTACTAGCGTAGGTAATGGCGATGAGGCAGCGCCGGGTGTGAGCTACGATAATGACAATGGCAAATGGGAAAAAGTTGAAGCTACAGCGGACACCAACACTGATCCAAGAAACGGTCTTGCTGTCGTTGATGGTGTTCTGACTGTTTGTATTGGAGACGACTTGTACAAATATAATAAGCCGGAAGATGATACATTGAATTCGTTTAAGATTACAACAGATGAAAATCTTGTTTCCGTTAATGACCCGACCTGCATAGGATCTCATCCTGACAATAGTAGCGGATGGGGTACTTATATAGAAAACGATAGCAATGAAAAAGGTGTTATGTCATGTGTAAAATATAAGGACGGAGAAGCAGAGGTTTATGCTGAAACGAACAAAACAGACACGACAGTAAAACGGAATGCAATAAGGGGCGGATGCTATTTTACGAGAAAAAATAACTCTCAATAAAACAATTTTCATAATTAAATTACCTAACCGTTATTTACAATTATTCGGTTATTCGCTATAATTAAACGCATACGCCGTGAGGTCTGTTTAATGGACTGTACCCGCGTGAAAATATAATTAAATAAAGGAGAACTTCTACAAATGGCAGATGCATTTGACCGAAGCAAACCGCACGTTAACGTGGGTACAATGGGCCACGTTGACCACGGTAAGACGACGCTGACTGCTGCGATTACCGCAGTGTTGGCAAAGCGCCTCCCAAGCGCAGTTAACAAACCCGTTGCGTACAATCAGATTGACAATGCTCCGGAGGAGCGCCAGCGCGGTATTACGATCGCTGCTTCGCACCAAGAATACGAGTCGCCAAAGCGCCACTATGCGCATGTTGACATGCCAGGCCACGCTGACTACGTCAAGAATATGATCACTGGTGCTGCCCAGGTTGACGGCGCAATCTTGGTGATTGCTGCAACCGACGGCCCAATGCCGCAAACCCGTGAGCACGTGCTGCTAGCAAAGCAGGTTGGCGTGCCAAAGATCGTCGTCTTCCTTAACAAGATGGACATGGCTGACGCAGACATGGTCGAGCTGATCGAAGAAGAAGTCCGCGAGCTGCTTGCCAAGAACGGCTTTGACGAGAACGCTCCAATTATCAAGGGTTCGGCTCTTAAGGCGTTGGAAGGCGATGAGAAGTACGAAGATTCCATCATGGAACTAGTCGAGGCTATGGACGAATATATCCCAGAGCCAAAGCGTGACCTGGACAAGCCATTCTTGATGCCAATTGAGGATGTCTTCTCAATCAAGGGTCGTGGTACTGTGGCAACTGGTCGTATCGAGCAGGGCGTTGTCAAGCTGAACGACGAAGTTGAAATCGTCGGTTTGAAGCCAACTCAGAAATCAGTGGTGACTGGTATTGAGGCGTTTAAGAAATCTCTAGATCAAGGTCAAGCAGGCGACAACGCAGGTGTCTTGCTACGTGGTATTGAACGTACTGACATTGAGCGCGGTCAGGTTCTGTGTAAGCCAGGCACTATTACCCCGCACACAGAGTTTGAGGCTGAGGTTTACATCTTGAAGAAGGAAGAAGGCGGTCGCCACACTCCATTCTCCAAGGGCTACAAGCCGCAGTTCTACTTCCGCACCACGGACGTGACTGGCGAGGTTGAATTGCCAGCTGACAAAGAAATGGTTATGCCAGGCGACACTGTAACCTTCAAGGTTAAATTGCTCGCCCCAATCGCTATGGAGCAAGGTTTGAACTTTGCCATACGTGAAGGCGGCCGCACTGTTGGTGCTGGTGTTGTGACGAAGATTGATAAGTAATCTCGCGCCGCAAACCTAATGAAATCCCCCGGATTATGCCGGGGGATTTTTAATGGGGAGGTAAGTTTATTACTTTGCGGACAGCCAAAATGTAGTTATGGTCAATGCTGCTTTTAGGCGGGTTTTAGTTTACTCGGCTTTCGGGGTAAATTATATAAGAAGTAGAGAGATCTTCTTCCTTATAGTCTTGCTTTTTAATAACGAACCTATCATCGACCCAGGTTAAATCATTTAATACTAGCTGGCTTTCGTCTAATAGATTGGCTTCTCTCGTTACTTTAAATTCGTATGTTGGTTTTAAACATTCATTAGAGTCTGGTATTTTGCTATCTTGAGTAAACGAATCACCGATAAGTTCGCTGTTAATGAGTTCTTCATCAGTATCACTTTTGCTGTATCTAGCTGTATAACCGCTTTCAAAACTAACAAGCGTGCTTCCATCGCAAACGCTTACATAGCAGCGCCCCATTCCGTCTTCGTCAAGGTTGCAATGTCCGACCCAGCCGTCCTCCGGGCTGCCAGTCGTTGATTGTTCAATAACATTATTGACAGATCGCGAGCCCGAGCCTCCGCCAGCAGCAGTGCTTTCGCAGCCAGCTGCCAAGCCGGCAGCTGATGCAACCATCGCCGCTGCGCCAGCCATCCTAGCTAACGGACCTCTTCTAAATTCTTTTAAGAAGTTACCTCCTCGTGAAAGATGTTCACCGTTTGCCATAATATTACTCCCTTCGTCCGCTGTCGGACAATTATGATGTTCTCTAGACCACCTCAGTCTAGTTACCCCAGATTATACACTATTTGTAAAAAAGTAAAAATCTTGACAATTCGTTACAGCTTATGCCAAAATAAATTAGCGAATATCATAAAAATCAAAAGGAGATTTTGGTGAATAAACAAAAATTGGTGATTATTGGTGGCGGCGGAATGGTTGGTGCAACAGCGGCGTATGCGTGTGCGCTGCGCAGTGTGGTTGAGGAGATCGTGCTGATTGACCGTAATGCGGATTTGGTTTGGGGCCAGGCAGCAGATATTAACGATGCCATGGGGCTTGACCGTAATGTCGAGGTGCGCGCTGGCGATTATAGCGATATCGCTACTGACGACATCGTGGTGATTACCGCTGGAGCACCACAGCAGCCAGGGCAGACGCGGCTGGAATTGGTTGGCGTCAATGCTAACATCATGCGTGATATTATAAAAAACATTATGGCGGGCGGTGCCAAACCGTATCTGGTCGTCGTTAGCAACCCAGTTGACGTGTTAACCTATGTAGCGTTGAAAGAATCGGGATTGCCAAAAACTAGAGTGTTTGGTACGGGAACGACGCTTGACACCTCGCGGCTGAAATCGTATTTGGCGGATGCGTTGAATGTTGACAGTAAGGCGGTTGATGTCTACATTCTCGGCGAGCACGGCGACTCTTCGTTTTCAACCATCGAGACGGCGCAAGTCGGCGAAGTGCCAATCAGGGAGTATCCAGGTTTTACTGATGAGTTGGTGGATAATATTGAGCAAAAAATCCGCGACCGCGCCTACCGCGTGATTGACACGAAAAAATCGACATATTTCGCTATTGGTTTCGTTATTTCTAAGATTGTCTCGGCACTGCGCCATTCAGCCCACACCGTGTATCCGGTTTGTTCGCTGGCTGAAGGTGAATATGGTTTGGACAATGTCGTACTGGGCTTGCCATCCGCTATTTCGTCAGACGGCGTGAAGATTCTGGCCGGTTATCCGCTAACCGACCGTGAAAAAGAACTGTTGGCGCACTCAGCCGAAATCGTATCTGAGATAATCCGCAGTTTGTAGCAAAATCCGTACAAGTGCTGTTGTTTGACAAAATATATTATCTATAGTATATTTGAACAGCTATGGAGAAGTTGCCGCATGTATCACACAGAGAGAAGCGAGAGTCAATGGCTAAAGCGCTTGGAGAGTATGCCAGCCCGCTGATCGCTGATATGTATCAAACCGCTTTGAATCTATTTCCGGCTCGCACACTGGAGGAAATGCGGGTTGTTATTAAAGAAGATAGCGGCGATTTCAGGGGTGGCGAAGGCGAGCAGGATGGCGAAAAAGTTCCCGATGATTGTTATTGGCATGCAAGAGACGCTTGCCAGTCCGAATCTTATAGCACGGATGTCGTCTCGACTAGGTATACCGCGCGAGTACCTTGAAAATGAAAGGACTGGTCGCCGTGTTGTTGGGTTGGTAGCATTTTGCCATGAGTTGGGCCACATAATCCAGCTTGACGATAAGGTGATGCGGGCTTTCGGCGAAATAGACAATACTATCGTGCCGCTACCGATGGATTATATACCTGAGCAATACCAAGCGTATATCCAGTCTGATCGTGAAGCTAATGCTGATTACATCGCAGCTTGTATTTTGGCGGCAAGCCAGTTGGGTGAAGATGTGGATTATCGACCACCTATCGAAGACGCTGCTCAGTGGCGTCAATGGGTTGCGGCAAATCCAGTGATTCTGGACTAGTCATACACCAGACATCGTGGTATAATTATCCAAGTATTATTAAATTGCCCCGAGAACTCGGCCAGCCGTTAGGAAATAATATCCGCGATGCGAGCAGAGGTTACGGGGTCGCACAAAGGAGGAGCCATGGCTCAAGACACAGGAATTAAAATCCGCATTCGGTTGAAGGCGTACGACCATAAGGTTATCGACCAATCAGCGAAGCAAATCATTGACACCGCAATTCGTACTGGCGCGAACGTTGCTGGCCCAGTGCCGCTGCCAACTCGCCGCAGCACCTACACGGTGGTAAAAAGTCCGCACGTTTACAAAACAGGCGGCGAGACTTATGAGCGCCGCGTCCACAAACGTTTGATCGACATCACTAACGCCACGCCAAAGACTATCGACAGCTTGCAGAATTTGAACTTGCCAGCTGGCGTTGATGCTGAAATTCGTATGTAATTTTACTACGTCAGAAACTTCCGCCTCTTGAACGGGGCGGATTTTTTATGCTATAATCCTATCAAGTTTATGGCAAAACAAAAAAGACCGCACACCTACGCACGCAACCGTTCAAAATCCAGCGAGCTATTTAACCGCAAAGGTCGCGAGAAAATTTACGAAAACGATAGCGCATTTTTTACTAAATTAGTGGCTTTTGTGATCCTTAGCGCCTTATGGGTTAGACTGAAAAATCCTATTGAAATAGGGGTCTTTTCCGTGCAGGCTGTGCCAGCCGGCTTGCTGATCGCACTGCTCTTAGTCTTAAAAATCGAAAAATACCAATTTAACCGAAAAATTTGGTACGTCACCCTCATCTTAATGGCAATTTTAACCTCGTTTACACCGGTGGGCGTGATGATTTGATTGATATTTGTAGTTGAGATGGTTAAAAGAAACCTTGGAAAAAGCGGATGCCGTAACGTATATTTGACATTTTAACCATTTTTAGTTACAGTCTAAAACATGAAAAATATTGAATCTACCCCCCCCATCTTTATCAAATCCATTAGCAGGTGTTAGTGTTTACCCGGAACTCATCGCAATTGAACCGTGGTCTACGCCAGATCCAGAAGTTAGAGCCTATTTTGAAGAATCTCGCCCGGACGTCTGGCCTATACTTCCGCCAAGAGATCAGCTCAGCCCGCATGCACAGGAGGCACTGGCTGTTTTTGATAAAGCGGACGAATTGCGGGCAGATCCTGGGTATGAAGCTACTCTTGCCACGTCACGTTTATTGATAGAGGCGTCTATTAAGGACTGGAAAAGAGGGGTGGCAAGAAAGGTAGTGGATACGGAAGTTAAATTAGGAAGAATACCTTCAGAAGATGTAGAAAACACAGTAGAGGAATATACGGAATTATGTAGAGCGTCGAGTTCTGTCATAAGCGATCAAATACTTAACGATACTTTGCCAAAGGACGACCCGCTATACGAGTTCCTCCAGTCGGGAAGTTCAGCTTTAGCTAGAATTGCTATATTAGAGGCTCTTAGTCTTAATGAAGAAAATATCAAAGGTTCTATTGTATTTGGAAGTAAAGATACATACAATAGAAAAGTTCGAGAAAGCAAGAGGTTCTTTGATCTAACGGAAGAGGAGCAGGAAGAACAGTTAGAACAGATGCTTGATAACGCCAAGGATGCAATTAGAGTAAGACGAGCGGACAGAAAGAAGCAAGAGAAAGCTGCTGCTGACGAGAGAATGTTTGGAAATAATGCAAAAGGAGCTGTTGAACGGCTTGAAACTTGGGCAGAATCGCTACAGCAGGACGGCCACGTATTAGCAACTACGGCGAGCTTTGCTCAATCTAGAGAAAAAATTGAGCTTATCAAAGGAACTATTGCAGAATTACACCAAGCTTTCCCGGATTTATGCTATCCAAGCGGCTTGAATGTGCTTGATTATTTATCGGAAAAATATGAGGCAGATTCAACAGAAGCAGCAATACTAGTCGGCGCTCATATGACAAGGATGAACAAACCATATGCTATTGGCGCAGATTTAGCAACTGTCTATCTAAAGTCAGATTCCCCAGAAGATCGACCTTAGTTTCGTTGACAGCATAGCGTCTGGCGTGCTATAATAGAGAGGTAATTTCTATTACGCGTAATATCAACTGTTCTCCTTGATGAATGAGCAGGTCTG
>ERZ773079.2215-NODE-2215-length-11014-cov-3.195182_pt1 | contig 11014 bp, 6 predicted proteins | sample MGYA00511355_ERZ773079 | MGnify/ENA primary metagenome ERZ773079 (study PRJEB29015, sample SAMEA2737979) | human oral metagenome | biome: human oral; feature: human-associated habitat; material: dental | place: China | collected 2117 ... | reverse complement strand
ATAAGCATTGATGGGATCGGTCACATAGGGGAAATAGGTTACATAAGAGAAAATATAAACGCAGATGTTACTATAAAAAATCTTAGATAGCCGCTAAAGCATCGAGCTGAATTTACGATGATAAAATTTATAAATTTATCTGGTGATTTTAGAATTTTGCGTGCTTTTGTAGTTACAAAATGGCTAATTGCAAAATTCTAAAATATTTGCGTAAGGGGTCACCGTAAGCTTTATTTCAGCATCTTACCCAAAATTTCTGCGCCTTTGCTGATCGTATAAAATGAATGATAGAAGTGGTCTAGCGTTTTTAATAGTCTTAGCGACTGTCTCTCTGCCCTTTGCGAGATTGATTTGACAATCCGTTTCGTACCTTGTGGAATAAAATAGAAGTACATTATACGTCCCCTGAATTTTTACTTAAATTTAGTCTAAAAATATGAAATTAAAGATAGGGAAATTTTGCGAGATAGAGCCATGCTCACGAATTTTAAGCGCAAAATTCGTGAGCATTGGCGTGAGGTTTAAATTTAATCCAAGGTATCGCGAGCTAAAATCCGAGCGCTTTTTGAATCGCAAGCGTCTGCGCGACGACGTGCTCAAGCTGCTGTAAATTTAGCATATTCGGCCCGTCTGATAGCGCGTGGGCGGGATCAGGGTGCGTCTCGTAAAAAAAGCCGTCCACGCCCACGGCCGCCGCCGCTCGCGCGAGATACGGCACGAAGCGCGAATCGCCGCCGCTCGTAGCGCCGATACTAGGCATCTGCACGCTGTGCGTCGCGTCGAAAATGACCGGCGCAAACTCGCGCATAATCGGCAGCGAGCGCATATCGACGATCAAATTTCCGTAGCCGAAGGTACTGCCGCGCTCGGTGAGCCAAACGCCGTAGCGGCGCGCCAGATCGTGCATCCCTTCGCCGCTCGGCTGCGCGGCACTTATCGAGCCGTCTTGTGCATTGCAAGTATGAGAGAAGTTTGGCTGCGAGACGCTTTGCGTTTCGCTTTTGTTATCGCTTTGTGCGGCACAAGGCGTCGCCGTACCTTTAACGGCATTTTCGGCACCGCTTTTAGCGCCGCAAGTATGAATAAAATTTTGCGCGTCCAATCGTGCACCACAAGAATTTTGCGCTGGTAGTGCCAAAGATCGGTCATTCGCACCGCCTCGGGCGCCGCTTTGCGCGCCGCAAATTTCGGCATCGCCGGAGCAGGCGCCATTTTTTGCGGCGTTTGTATCGCTAGATGCCGCGCCGCTTTGCGGAGTATAAGCCCGTGCGCTGCGGGTTTGCAGCACCTTTTCGACACTGTGTTTCATCGCCTGCGGCGATAGAAACTGACCTTTTTTGATGTTTACTACCGCTTGCGTGCTGGCTGCGGCGACGAGTAGGTCGGTTTGGCGGCACAAAAACGCCGGTATCTGCAGCACGTCGGCGACGCGCGCGACGGGCTCTGCCTGGTAGCTTTCGTGGATGTCGGTTAAAATTTTATAGCCGAACTTTTCCTTTACTTCGGCTAAAATTTCGCAGCCGCGCTGCAATCCCGGGCCGCGGAAGCTTGAGATGCTGGTGCGGTTGGCTTTATCGAAGCTGCTTTTGAAGTAAAATTCCACCCCGCTCATTTCGTTAAATTTGCGCAAACTTTCCGCGACTTTCATTATTAGCTCGCGACTTTCGATCACGCAGGGTCCTGCGATCAGTATCATGAAATATCCTTTTTTAAAATTTGCGCGATTTTAGCGAAATTTTACTAACTCTTAATAGGGCTTGCCGAAAAATTTCTCGTAATGCTCGTAAAAGCGCTTGTAGTAGGGGTTTGAGTAGCGTTTGCGCATGCCGTAGTTGTAGCACTCGATCGTGTCTTTGATATTTTTGTCTTTGGCGTTCCAACATTTGCGCAGGATTTTAGCGCATTTAGTGAGGTTGTACATCGGATTAAATATATAATCGATCTCGTTTTGGCTGAAATTTACGGCGTTTAGCTGCCCGAGCCCCACATCGATGCTAAAGCCGTCCTCGTACAGGTACTTGGCGATCTGCACGGCGTAAATTTCGTTTGCCGGTATGATAGTAACGACCCATTTGCTGGAATTTAGGCTGTAGTTGCTCGTCTTGATGCGGATATTTTGATTGCGCAGACCCGCGAAATAATCGGCGTTTGCTTTGTTTGTCAAAAAGGAGATCGTGTAGGGCTCGAAGTCGCTTTCGATTTTGACGATGGTGTATAAAATTTCAGGCTTTACCCCTTCGTTTTGCGCTACTGCGGCGATGGCGTTTACGATCTCGTTCGGCGAGTAAGCGGGGGCTTGAAGCGCTAAAAACAGGGCGAAAACCAACTTTTTCATCTAAATTTACCGAGCCTTTGATAAAATTTTATGTCGCAAGTATAGCACAATTTCAGTCTTTTCATCATTGTTTAAGTGAAAATTAATCGTATTAGATATATAATCACATTTCTTTTTTAAACCCAAATGGTCGCTTAGCTCAGCTGGTAGAGCGCCACCCTTACAAGGTGGATGTCGCAGGTTCGATCCCTACAGCGACCACCATTTTGAAATCCTTGGATTTCATACTTCTTTAGCACTTGCGCTGCGAGTGTGATTTTTGGTGCGACGGTAGTTCAGCTGGTTAGAATGCCGCCCTGTCACGGCGGAGGTCGTGGGTTCGAGCCCCATTCGTCGCGCCACTTCTTACGATGTCTTGCTAGCTCAGTAGGTAGAGCATCTCACTTTTAATGAGGGGGTCGTTGGTTCGAATCCAACGCAGGACACCATCCACCAAATTTTCCCCCTATTTTTAGTTTTTTGATTTTTTTGAAGGCCCTGTTTTACGGCTTTTTCAAATTTTTTCAAAAAAATTTCAAATGCTAAAAACGCTAGATTATACAGGTAGTTTAAGAGAAACTACTATATATTAAAAAATGTATAGTAGCTCTTAAGCTTGTTAAACTCTTTGGAAACTTTTATAATTTGTCCTATGAAACTATATTAAATTTTAAAGGATAAGTAGTTATGAAAGTTTTTTCTAAAATTAAAGACGATCCGGCTTTTAAAACAGACCCCGATAAAGTGATCAGAAATTTTTCCCTGCCTCATCGCAAAAATACTATGGTGGAAATGATAGATGAGCATATAGCAGTTAGATTTTACCGCTCATTTAATAAAAAGGGAGAACAAACTATCCATAGGCACTATCACTACTCAATAGGCGGCAAGCTGATTAAGTCTTTAGGCAATGTAGATGAGATAAGTCTTAATGAGGCCAGAGAAGCGCTTAAAGGTTTAATAGTAGATGGTTCTACTAAACTAGCCGCCCCAAGTAATACTCTAGCGAGTGTTTACCAACAGTTTTGCAGACATAACGGCAACGTCGCATCAGCAACCTCTAAAAGACGAGATATGAGCTTTAAAGCTTTAAAGGATATTTGTGACAAAGATATAAACAAGATAAGCAAAAAGGATATTATGCCGATACTGGATTATTATTACGATAATTAGAAGTATGCCTCCTTAGAAATTTTATTCAAACTTATTAAAAGACTGTTCCGATATGCTCGCATAAGGGATATTTCTAAAAATCCATTATTTGCAGAAGAGGTATTTAAGGACTTTTATAATATACCTCGCCATAGCGAATACCCATATATAAAAGATGACTTGGATTTAACCGTACTTATTAAATTTATCATGAACTATCCTCACCAAATAGGCGTTAAGAATGCTTTGATCTTTGGACTACTTACCGGGCTAAGAAGCTCAAACGTAAGAAATTTAACTCATGAGCATTTAAAAATAGGTGATGATGGAGAATACTACTTACTATTCCCGCAAGATGAGAATAAGGTAAAAAGCAATGGAGATGAACATCTGGGACTTCCTAGAGAAGTAGGGCAATGGCTGCAAAGGTTACACGCTCATAATAGCAGCTGCCCGTTATGCTTTGCCAATACGCAAGGAGAGGTACTAAGCGATATGACTCTAGTTAAAGCGCTTAAAACCTATGCTCCCGTAATAGCTAAGAATAGACTGGTTTTTCACTCTTTTAGAAAGATACTAGAAACCTTTGCATATGAGAAAATCCATGAGAACAAGCTGGATCCTTATAGCATTGAACGTACCCTTTTTCATGCACAAAGAGAGATACAAAAGATTTATAACAAAGCTACAAATATTGAGAATACGCGTAGGGTTCTAACATGGTGGCTAGGTTATTTAAAGGGGTTGGGGTTTAAATTTTAAGGGGAGAGGGGGGGCTAAAGGATAGCTTCTTAGGGGGTTTGCGCGATTGTTGATTGAACAGAATACATCCCGCAAGTTAAAAGTAATATATACGGAAAATACCATGGATATAGCAAAGCTCTTGCCATAAACGGACAAATACTATAAACATACAGAGGATTTTCTAATATAGCTAAGTCTATAGAAAATAACCGGGATGAGCTTACTACGTATTTCAGATATTCTAAGCCTATTAGGAAGCCCATTTAATTCATTAATTCCATAATACATGAGTTTCATATACATAGGCAGCGTAAATTTCTCAACTAAATCAGCATTTTATCCATTGCAGGGATATTTCTCTTTTTACTAAGTGCCGTTTAGATATGCTTTTTATAACTTTTTGGAATATTTCTTTGCTAAAGCAGATCCTTATTGCAGATAGCAAATTTTGGGGATATTCTTATGCAGCTTTGCTTTGATAAGACATTTAAATACCGAAGGCATCTATCTAGCCATCCCCCCTCTTAATCAGGCTTAAGCTTATATATAATCAAGTCAAGAATGCTTATAGCTCAACCAAGTAATGCCTAGTTATCTCTACTCTTGAATGCCCCATATCTATAGACACTTGAGCTAAAGCTTCTATATGACTCATACCCTCTTTACGTAACTCTTCGTATCTTTCTTGAGCGAAGTTATACCTAAGTCCATGTGTTCCTCTTTTGTCTGCTCCTGCTGCTTTTAGATCCTTTACGTAAGCATTCTTTGGGGCATAGTATCCAGATTCCTTAGCAAGCTTTAGCTGCCTTATGGTTTTATCGCTTAGCTTTTTAGTGGTGTAGCATAAACCGTTCTTACTGCCGAGTATGGTTATGCTATTATCATCGTTGATTTCCCATTTGCTTGAGTTGATAGCGTCATCCAGTCTTAGTCCTGCCTCTAATTGAAGCTTAGCGGATATATAATACAGTGAGCTTAGTTGCATATTGTTTATGATCTTATATGGGTTTTCATAGGCTCTGTTATAATGCCTTTTACGAAGGCTCATACCCTTTTTCTTAAATTCTTTCCGGATATCCGTAATATCTTTTCCAGATACGTTTAGCCCTAGCTTACTACAATTATCAAAGCTCTTAGCTAATGCCGATATATAGGTATTAAGTGTTCCTCCGCTTATTTCATCTGCTTTTAGCAGTAGCCACTCTCTTGCACTGCCGGCATTAATGTTTTGCATTATTTTTTGACCGTGCCTAGCTTTAAGAAATTCTATATATTGAGTAGTTACCGCTCTTAAGTTTTGAATGCTTTTAATGCTATGAGCGTATACGCTCTTTGTATGACCGTTTTGTCCTTTAAGCTTACTATTGCGCCTTACGTTACTTTTAGATATTCCGATACCGTTTGCTTGCTTCATAATCTGAGAGATAATAGCCTTAGCGTTCATTCTGGTGTGTAGAGCCATGATATATACCTTTATCTTTTTAATAGTCTTGCTACGCTTGATTTGCTGGTTTGTATGCCGTAGTTTTTCCATAGGATATCTGCTATTTTTTGATAGCTATGGCCGCTTTTATGTAGGGATTTTAAGCAGTCCTTATAATCTGCTATTTTTGATTTGGTTGGTTTTTTCTTTGGGCCTAGTAGCTTTTTATACTCTTTATTTACTACTTCGCTTAAGGCTCTTTTATCTATCTTCATATCTTTATAATAGTGCAATATACCGTTAAGTGCATTATCCGCTCTTGTTTTATCATGCCTTGCTCTACTAATATATGAGATAAAGGTATTTACTAGCCATATAAGCTCATTCTGGTTAGCAGTTTCTTGAGCTTTGTCGTTAAAGACCTTTATGCCTTTCTTGACTCTTAAAAGATTTTCGTAATGCATACTCGCTCCTTTGTGATAGGTTTTGCGGTAAATTTAAAGATTACCGCTCCTATTATAACGGGAGAATAAAAAAATGCCAGGAAGCTTTGCTGCTTTTCAATAGATTCGTTATTCTTTTCAGTAGATTCATTGTTTTCATTAAGTTTTGTTATTCTTTTTGGCAGTTTCATTATTTTCAGAAACCTTATGCTTCATTGTTTTTAGAAGCATCATTGCGCTTCGTTGTTTTTCGATAGATTCATTGTCTTTTTAGAAGCTCTATTTTTTCAACAGTCTAGTTATTTTTTCAGTAACTTCATCGGTTTTTATGGGGCTTCGTTGTTTCTTATAAAAAGGCTTGGTGATTGGTGATAGAATGGTAGAACCTGATATGCGGATGTTTTGAAGGATATGAGAGGTAGGGGATTATGAGAGATAAGGTATTCGTTTTTAAGATTGGGGGCTTTGCGTGGAGGATTTCAGGGTTGTTTTTGAGTGGAATATTTTGTTGAAGGACATGTATGAGTTGGGCTTTGAAGATATAAAGGGTGCGAATATGTTGTAGTTTATGGAATCAACATAGTTCTTTTCAGGATTTTTAAGAAGAGTAAAGGTCGCAAGCGTAAAAACCTATGTAGGGATAGAGATATTTACGGAATTTTGTCTATCCTCATGCGGGCATTTTAATTTGCCGTATTAAATTAATCATACGCTCGCTGTGATTTAGAAAGATTGTAGCTTATGAGGCGGCGTTTTAAATATGTCGCCTCATATAAAATTCTAATCTATAAAGTGCTATGCTAGCAAGCGAAATGTCAGTATAGCCCTAAAATAGCCCTTAACTCATATAAACTTGCATATCATCCTTGCGAATATCTCTTTGGTTAAATTCCAAAGCTTCCGAGTTATCGGCATAGACGTTTAGCTGCTCGATGATCTTGTTTACGGTATCTTGGCTTAAGAAAGCATTTTCTTTCAAAGCATCTTCTTGAATAACGCCCGGAGCGGAGTTTAGATCCATAGCATTGCTAACGCTAAGATTGGAATTTAGATCAGGGGTGTTTAAATTTGAATCATCACAATACTTTGAAACGATAGCCTTTAATTCATTCTTATCGCCGCTACCTAAAACCATATCCCAGTTGGATTTGGAATTTAAGCTATGCTCATTGGTTTCTTTTGAGGTAGATGAGACTTCGTTTTCATCGCTCTTAGTAGAAGATGTAGAGCTTATTGGTAAGAGTGTTGCGGGCTTTACATCATCCGAGCTTTTTAAGAATGGCGAAATTTGGGCTTCGTGATCTATGTCTAGCTTGGTATCCATCGCTAATGCAGCAGGTTTGGCAGCCGGCAAAAATGCATCCGCGGCGTTTGCTAAGGAAGCCACTTTGGCGCTATTTGCTTGATAATCCATACCGAATGCTCTATAAATATCCGCTGCCTTAATATTTAGATATTTACCGATACGAAATTCCTCTATGACATTGTCTCGGTTGCTAAAGAACCCTTTTACTTCCAAGATATCGTTCTTTGCATTCGGATCTGCAGGAGTGATGATTAATTTGAGATCATCCGAACCGTTCTCACCGTAATCATAGCGGACTCTTTTTACGGGATTTTTATATATGACTTTATCGTAGCCTCCAAGATCCATTATGGTTTTTGCTCCTCCATCATAGGTAAAGATATTATCTTCCTTTCCTCCTATCATCGTGTTTGCATCGCCTTTAAGCTTAGCGTTTTTTAAGATAAAGTCATTATTTAAAGTGATGCCGTCTTTAAATTCGATATTTAGGTTTGTCACCAATCTACGGTTTTTTTCGTAATCATAACCCGCAATAGCATTGTAACCCTCTATTAAGACAGTATCATTTGAGGAAGTATTAGAGATAAGCAGGGTGGAGTTGATTAAATTTAGATCGAATTTTACATCTTTTTTATCCCAATCTTTAAATTTAATAAGGTCTTTATTTTTAAGTATCTTTATAATATCTTTTCCATCGCCTTTAGAAAAAACGAAAGTGTTTTTATATGGACTGTCTTCTTGTCCATAATTGTCATAATAATCTGCACCTATTAGAATATCATCCCCCTTACCGCCCTCTAGTATATTGCTCATATCTAAATAACCGCTTATTGTGTCACTACTATCAGTGCCGCTTAGCGATAGCTGCTTGATATCATTAAAGCTTAGTTTATCCCCATTGGCGAATTCAAAAGTTTGTATGATATTATTCTCATTGGCCCAATCTAGGCGTAACATATCTTTTAAAGTTATCGAACCATCTGATTTCTTAAAAGATATGACAAAATCACTAAATTCTTCATATTCTTTATTAATAGGTACTCTCGTTACTATTAAGTCATCCTTACTTATGCCTTCTCCAAATCTCAAAGTATCATTATTGGTAGTATTTGGCATCCAATCATATTTATTTAGTATAGTGTCATTTCCATCGCCTTTGTTATAAATATAGACATCGTCCCCCATTCCTCCTTCAAGCAGATCATCTCCCTCGCCGCCAATTAAAGTATCACTGCCTGTATTGCCATAGAGCTTATCATCTCCATCGCCGCCAATTAAAGTATCGTCCGCTTCTTTACCTTTCAGGGTATCATTTCCGGCCCCGCCTTCAATTACGTTATTTGAACCGGTATATCCCGATATAGTATCGTCCATATCGCTTCCGATCAAGGACATGCGCCTAATTTCATCTAAATTTGCAATTTCTCCATTTGAAAATTCTAAGAAATTTATAGTACGTTCTTTGTTTAGTTTATCATTGCTTATAACTTTTTTGATTGTCATACTATCACTAGTATTATTTTTAAATGATATGATCAAATCTTCGCGCCCATATTCATCTTTGTTGGCTCTTTTTATTGTTACATCATTTTTTGATATACTTTCGCCGAATTTAATAGTGTTGTTCTCTCCGTTGGGTTCAATGATATCGTTTCCATCGCCTTTATTAAATACAAATACGTTATCTGCCATATATCCGCCATTAAGCGTATCATCTCCCTTTCCGCCTTCAATTAAATTCTTATCCGCACCATAAAAGCCGTCAATTTCATCGTTTTCGTCTGTTCCTATTAAAGAAAGCTTTTTCATATCTTCAAAATTTAAAATTTCACCATTAGAAAATTCGAATTTTTCTATTAAGCGATCGGTTATATTGTCTCTGTTTCTAAAAATATCGTTTAGATCTATACGATCATTTGAGCCTTTTACCGAGATAGTTAGATTTTTAGTATCGGAGTAGGTACCTGAAGTTATCTTGACCGATAAATCTTTCTTGCTTATACCCTCGCCGAATTTGATTGTATCTGATCCGCCCGTATCTATTATAGTATCGGCTCCATCGCCTTTATTAAAAATATAGGTATCATCCCCATTGTATCCATATAGGGTGTCATTGCCTGTGCCTCCGATTAAAGTATCATTGCCTTCTTGCCCAGCAAGCTCGTCATCTCCATTGCCACCGTTTAATATATCATCGCCTTTGTCACCAGAAAGTTTATCATTGCCATCGTTGCCCTCTAGGGAATCATCACCGTCCCCTCCATTGAGGACGTCATCTCCGTTGCCACCTATTAGGACATCATTCCCTTCTCCCGCATAAATTTTATCATCCCCATCACCCCCGTTTAATATGTCATCAAATTTAGAACCAGAGAGTTTATCGTTACCACCCCTGCCTTCAATATTAGCCTTTTCTCCAAAATAACCTGCTATGACATCATCTTTATCTGTGCCTATTAAAGAAAGATGTTTAATATCATCGAAACCTAAAACGTCTCCATTGGCAAACTCAAAAATCTCTATAGCTTTCGAATTATTTATTGTGTTGCCAAAATATATCAGTTCTTTTATAGTCAAACTATCGTTTAAGCTGTTTTTAAATGATATCTTAAGGGAATTATCTGATTCTTTAGTAACGATCAAATCTTCTTTTCTGATCCCTTCTCCAAATTTAATAGTATCGACTCCGCCGTTATCTTCTATAATATCGTTGCCGTCACCTTTATTGAATACATACGTATCATTTCCTGCACCGCCAATTAGCATATCGTCACCCGTTTCTCCGATTAGAATATCATCCCCTATACCGCCGTTTAGGGTATCATTTCCTGTGCCTCCGATTAGGGTATCATTACCGCTGCCGCTTTCGATCAGATCGTTGCCGTCTTCGCCATACATAGTATCGTTCCATCCTTGGCCGTAGAGCTTATCGTCTCCGTCGCCTCCTTTGATGATATTATTTGCATGGACATAGCCTATGATATTTTCGCTCTTGTCGGTACCGATTAAAGAGAGCTTTTTGATATCTTCGAAGCTTAACTTATCGCCATTAGCAAATTCAAAGTTTTCTATGATATTATTATCTTTGTTTTTATTGCTATCGATAACGTTTTGCATAGTGATGGAATCGTTCGGAGAATTTTTAAACGATATAACTATGTCCGTATATTCCTTTCGTTTAGTATAATCGTTCATTCTCGCAACTCTTTTGACGATAAGATCTTCCTTACTGATACCTTCGCCAAATTTAAGGGTATCAGCTCCCCCATTATCAGTTATAGTATCGTTGCCGTCGCCTTTATTAAAGATATAAGTATCGTCTCCTGTACCCCCGCTTAAGGTATCGTCATTTTTACCACCGATTAGGGTGTCATTGCCTTCACCACCATCAAGGATATCGTAGCCAGATCCGCCGTTTAAGGTATCATCACCGCCTCGTCCATAAATTTCATCATTCCCACCTAGGGCATCGAATTTATCGTTTAAATTTGAAAGAGATATTTTATCGGTTTCATTAGTGGCTACTATTGGTTTATCATTTATCAAGTCATAACTACTACCGTCTTTAAATTGAATATATTCTATATTATTATATTTTATTAAAATCTTATCGTTAGAAATTCTCGAACTGA
>ERZ773079.2213-NODE-2213-length-11018-cov-12.896835_pt1 | contig 11018 bp, 11 predicted proteins | sample MGYA00511355_ERZ773079 | MGnify/ENA primary metagenome ERZ773079 (study PRJEB29015, sample SAMEA2737979) | human oral metagenome | biome: human oral; feature: human-associated habitat; material: dental | place: China | collected 2117 ... | reverse complement strand
ACTGTAGTGGGTTAACGAAAAGTCATACCCTGGAGAGGACCGAATTGGTTCTCTCCTTTTTGATATTCAAAGCAACGAGAATTCTAGATTTAAAGTTGTCAAAGTTTCGAAAGCTGAAAGCGTTGCGCTTGATAACCTTGATGAGGTTGTTTATAGCCTTTAGCTTAGCATTTGAATAAGGTAATTCAAGGGCGTTTATAATTTTATTTTTCTCTTTCAAAAAAGTCTTAAGAATAGTCTGGAATGACTTAAACTTGGTTTCAGACTTGTCTGGAATAGCGCAGAAAGTGATTGCGAATCGTTGCTTGGGTTCGCCCATCTAAGATAGCTATGATCTTTCTAGAATCAAAATCCTGCTCAATGAAGCTCATCTTTATCTGCCGATTGAAACAGTCCCCCTCAGACTGTTTTACTCTCAAGACATGTGTTCTGGAAACCAGTTGAGGTATGTCTTGAATTCGAATTTTTTTAGTTTACGAATGACGGTGGAAGTGGAGACAGCTAAGCTTTCAGCGATGGCTGTCATAGGGATTTTCTCAATTAGTTTTTGAGCGATTTTCTGCTTGATGATGGTTTGGTCGCTTTTCATTATGGGCCTTATGGGACTTTTTTTACAACAAAAGAGACTCCATAATTCTTACAGTGATGTTACCCACTACAGAAATTATAGAGCCGATTTTCTTAGGTAAATAATTATAAGACAGTAGAAAGTTATGTCTACTGTCTTATTTTATACACTTATATTTTTATGGGCAATAAGATAATCTCCTCTCCGAATCAATTGATGTATGGCGACTCATTCTTAGTCTAGGAGTTACCTACGTGTGACTATTGACTTAATTGAATTTTTACTTGATTTTTTGTATACTAATATGAGGATAATCATTTATAGATGGGAGATTATTATATGTTAAAGCAAGATTGGCTCGAATATTTTGAAGCTGTGAATGGCCGTTCAGCGACGGATGCAGAAATTGCACAAGCTTTCCTAACTGGTGAGTTTGTAGAACCTGAAGGTGTCGGTGCGACTCAAGTTGGAAATGGCACTGGCTCAATCATGTCAGATTCTACACAGGCACAGGGAGTGGCTTCGAACGGAGAATACTATGGACAGCAGCAAAATGTTTTTCAGGAACAGAATGTACAAGCCCCGTTCGCTCAGCCAACTGGGCAGCAATATCAAGAGCTTCCTCAGCAACAGCAAAACCTAAATCAATTTACTAATCAAACACAATCGTTTGCTCAGCAGGGCTATCCTTATCAACAGCCAAATGGTGGCCAACCTAACCAGTTTGTTGGTCAGCCTCAATCTTCTGGTCCGCAAGTCTTCAATCAGCAAGCTTATCAAAACAATCCGCAAGGCCAGTTCAATGCGCAGAATTTCCAGCAAGGTCCACAGGCCTACTATAGTCAGCAACAGCCTGTGCAACCAAGTGAATTTTCTAAAACAATGAAAGGCTTCTGGGCTTGGCTTGTTTCTGCTTGGAAGTCGCCTACTTCAGAAGTTGAAAGTAGTAAATTAAATGGCTATCTTTCTCTAGGCTTGACTGTTTTCTTTGCAGCTATTGTGGTGAATTATAACTTTTATAATATTATTCATTCGGTCAGTTTTGGCTTTTACAGTGGTCCGACTTTTGATTTTAGACTGTTCTTGGTCTCACTGATAGCGGCAGCCCTCGTTCTTTTCTCCATTATTTTAGGAGGTTTTGCTGTAAAACGCATGGTCTATAAGGATGGAAGCTTTAGCTTTAATAAGGCATTTGACTGGTATGGCCGACTCTATGCTATTGTACTTCCTTTTGTAGCTCTTTCTGCTTTATTTAGTTTGCTAGGCATTATGTCTGTATCACTCTTTCTAGCATGGCTTGCCTTGGTCTTAATTGGGGTCGGAGCAACCTTTGCTTTGATTTATTCAAAATCTAGCACGTCAACGGATCCTTTTTATAAATATTTACTGGCAATTACTGTCAATGGTGTGATTACATTTATCTTTACTTTCATTGCTTTCTCATTGCTGATGAGTCTTATGATGATGTAAGATTTTAGGAGGTGATTTATGACAACGAAAGAAAAGTGGGTTGAGCTTTTTGAGCAGGTTATTGGTAGAAAGCCAACCGCAGATGAATTTTTAGAAGGAAAACGTTCTGATTTTGATCCCAGAAAGATTATTTCTATTGCAGCTCCAGCAGGACAAAGTAACGATGGGGCAACTGAAGAGAAGCAAAGTTCGGTGACTCAGGAACAAAATTTGGGGCAAGAGGAGCCAGCACTAGAGTTTTTCAAAGAAGAATCTGTTGTGGAGTCTCCTAAAGAAGAAAAGCAAGAGATTTCAGAATCGGATCAATACCAAGAGCAACGGGAAAATTGGCTGCAAGCTTTCGAGATGAATATTGGTAGAAAACCGACTAAAGAGGAATTTTTAGAAGCTAGAAATCAAGGTTTTCTTAATCTGCCTATCCGATCTGAATTATTGGATTCGGAATTGCCACAGAAAGCAATAAAAAAAGCAGAAAAAAGAATGTCGAAGAAGAAAGCCATGCTGATTGCTTTTCTTCTTATTTTGCTTTCTGTTTTGGTGGCAGCCTTTCTATATCTGAGTTCCGTGACAGGTGTTAAAGTAGTGACGGACGATTTTGCAAAAGCAGTTACTAAAAAGGATTATGATGGAATTGCAAACCTTCTCTCTACGAATTCGGATAAGTGGACACGCGCAGATGCGAGGGCTTTAGTCGAACACTTAGAAAGTCAAGAAATCAATATTGAGACTGAGTTGGATAATATTGCTAAATCAAAGGGCAAATCAGCTTATATTGATGACAATCAGAATTAACTTTTAGGTGTGACTGAAAAGAGCAAGAAATTTGGAATTTTCCAGGAATATCAAATAGTAGCTTATCCAGTAGAGGTGAAGGTTAACACGAACTTAGACAATGCGAGCATCAAAGCTGGCGATAAAAAAAGTATTCTGTTAAATAAGGATGCCGAAACGAATATTGGCAAATATCATTTTATCAAGCAGGAATTTACCCTCAAAGGTAAGACGGAAGTCGGAGAGATTGAGAGCAAGATTCAGCTTGATTTGGCAACTGCCAAGAACAATGAAATCAAATTAGATCTCAAATCTGAAAAGAAGCAATTGAAGATTAGCATGCCAGCAGAAGCTGCAAATGCAACGGATGTTAAAATCGTTGTAAATGGTAAGGAAATTGGTAGTAGCTTAGATCCAGTTATTCAAGTTGTTCCACATCAAGAACTAGAAGTTTATGCTAAGTTTGTTATTGCTGATAGCACTTTTGTAACCAACAAGGAAAAGATTGTTGTTAAAGAGGGAACGCTTGATGTTGCATTATCTTTACCTAAAGAAGTGACGGATAAGATCAAAGAAAAGGACGAAGAAGCTAAAAGAGTAGAAGCTAACAAGGCAAAAATTACAAATTTCCTGAGTGAATATCGCAGTGCTATTTTCAGATCGGTTTCTAATCGTTCTAATTACTACGCTCAATACTACGACACTTCTAGTCCAGTATACAAAGAAATGGTTGAGTGGACTACAGGTGGCGGTGTCAAGAAGGCGAAAATTGATTATTACGATCCAGGAGCCTTGGATATCCGTGATGTGCGGGAGGAAAACGGTTCTTATATTGTAACGACTTATGAGGACTATACAGTGCACTATATGGATAATACTCCAAATAGTGTCAATCGTAAAAATAAAACTTACTATTTGAAGCCGGCTGGAAATTCTTTTGTGATCTATAATATTGAAGTTTCAGAAAGTTAGTGGGATACAATGAAATCTAATAAATTTATTTTTCTAGCAGTTTCAGTCTTGGTTTTAGGGGCTTGCTCAGCTGCTAAAGACAATACTGAAAGTAGTACAAACAAGCAGGCAAATAGCTCAAAGGTGTCTGTGGAGAAGAAAGAGGCTGAAAAAGACCAAACCTCTAGCCAAGATACCAGAAGTGAATCGGATAGCACGGAGTCTAAGAAGGAGCAAAAGCAGGAAGTAACTGTCGATAAAAATGTTTCTTACAATGGGAGCTACTATAGTGTTCAAGGAAAATATGACGAAATTGTCATTGCCAATAAGCACTATCCATTATCAGCTGACTACAATCCAGGTGAGGATCCGACTGCTAAAGCGGAGTTACTTAGGTTAATTGCAGATATGCAGGCCAAAGGCTATCCTATCAGCGATCAATACAGCGGCTTTCGTAGTTATCAAACACAGGTGGGCCTTTATCAGAGTTATGCTAATCGAGATGGTCAAGCCGCAGCTGATCGCTACTCAGCAAGACCGGGCTACAGTGAGCACCAAACTGGCTTAGCTTTTGATTTGATTGATAATAGAGGTAATCTAGTTGAAGAAGCTGGGGCTAGTCAGTGGCTTTTGGACAATGCCTACAAATATGGTTTTGTAGTGCGCTACCCTGTTGGCAAAGAGGCTTCTACTGGCTATATGCCAGAAAGCTGGCATTTGCGCTATGTAGGGAAAGAAGCCAAGGAAATCTCTGAATCTGGCCTCACATTGGAGGAATATTATCACTTTACAGGTGGTAATTATGTCCAATAAAATCTAATCGCAGACTCAGCATCTACTCTATTCTCAAAAGTTAGAAGCTACATACCTAACTTTAAAAGTGGAATTGAGATATGCTGTTTCTGTTGTATGATTAGAAAAATGCATAGTAAAACCAGTCCTCTTTTAGGGACTGGTTTTTTGTTTTGTTGATGCTATGGCATAACTCATAAGATAATCAGAACTCGAGTTGACTCTGGTTCTATTCTTTTATAATTTCAATCTTTTCGATTTTAATATCTGTTTTGGGCTTGTCTTTATCGCCAGTTTCTGTGGCAGCGATTTTATCTACTACATCCATGCCTTCGATGACTTGACCAAAGACAGTATAGCCGCCGTCAAGACTTGGATTTCCGCCGTTTTTGTAAGCTTCAATGATTTTAGCTGGGAAGGTGTCGGTCGGTAATTGTTTAGATAAGTCTTTCTTGCTTTGGTTGATGAAAAATTGACTACCGTTGGTGTCTTTTCCAGCATTGGCCATGGCTAATGCACCGCGCAAGTTGTAGAGGTAAGGGGAATATTCATTCTTGAAGCCATTTCCTGAGTCGATAGACTTGTTTTTGCCTTTCCAGATGGATTCGCCGCCCGTGCCATTTCCTTTAGGATCACCTGTCTGAATCATGAAATCGTTGATAACGCGGTGGAAAATCACCCCATCATAATAGCCTTCCTTGGCATGTGTCAGAAAATTTTCGACCGCTAAAGGAGCGTATTTGGGAAATAGTTTGAGACGAATATCTCCTTGGGTTGTAATAATTTTGACTTCAGCCTCGTCTTCGGCAACTTCTGTAGATAGCTGTGGGAAGTTGGCATTCTCGTTTGTCATGGCATCCTTGTATTGCTCACGGAGCTTCTGAATTTCAGCTGCCTCAGAGCTGGTATCGGTAGCGTTGGTAGTAGAAGACTGCGTAGGAGTGCTAGATGACTTGGTAGTAGAATCTTCTTTAGCGGAGCAGCCTGCCAGAGCAAGTGCGGATAAAAGACTAAAAAGAATGATTTTTTTCATAAGGAACCTTTCTGAGCATAAGTTTATGCACTATTGTTATTTTACTATAAGTGCTTTAGTTTTTCAAACTTTCTTGCGTCAGAAATTCCAAGAGCAGGGATTTGAGGCTTTCTGGGCGCAGATTGTGGCTGTAAATATCCTGCAAGCTGAGCCATTTGGGCTGGTAAATATTTTGGGGACTACTGCGCTGTGCCTCCTCGCCTTGTATGAGTGGAGTCTCGACCGTACATAGTTCAGCGTAAAAATAATACTCCTCTTTGCCCTGATTATTAAGGGAAAAAGCTGTGCATAGCTGGTCGGCAGAAAAGCTAAGATCGACTTCTTCTTTCATTTCCCGTAAGGCAGCCTCTAAAGGCTTTTCTCCAGGCTCGATAGTTCCACCGGGAATCACGAAATACTCTTGTCCGTCCTTCCAGCGGTGAATCAGCAAAATCTTGTCCAAGAAAGGATTGTAAATAATCACACCTGCTCGCATGGTTTTCTCCTTTTCGATGCTTTTCTTCTACTTAGTCTAGCAAAAATAACTAAGGATTACCAATCTCAAGCTATGGAAACATTTTCTGGAAAATTTTGCTTACGAGACAAAGATATTTATGCTAGCATGAATGTAATTCATCAGAAATGGAGTGTTTATGCCGAGAAATTTTAAAGAAGCTATCTTCTTCACCTTGCTCATGTGTATTCTTATGACCTTGGGGATGTACGATTGGAATCTCTTTTTACTAGGCTATTTTCCTTTAGGAAATTTAGCTGCTGACTATCTATCTGGTTTTATAACTGCTCTTCTATTAGATGTCCTTTTAGTAGAACTCTTGATCAAAGGGCTGTCCTTCCACTTTTTGCAAGACTATCACAAGCGCTGGCAAAAGATTGCGGTCATATCTGGAGGTATGGTGCTCATGATGGTATCATTGATGTCAGTCTATGGCCTGCTTTTTAATGATGTGGACTTGTCAATGGAAAGCTATTTGGGAGCTTGGGGAACAAATTTTATCGTGGCTTTTCCGATCAACTTTCTGCTGGTTGGTTCGCTCTCGCATTTTATCCTAGGGCGTATCCAGAAACCTTTCCCTGATTAAGAAAAAGTCGAAGATTTTGAGGACGATAATGAAGTTACGACAATTATTTGAGAAAAAATTATGGTAAAATAAGATAAGAATCATTGGTTTCGTTTGATAAAAATTTGTCGTTCGTTTGAAGGGGGCTTGATTATGGCAAGACGTTTAACAAGAAGTGCTGATGATAAAATCATTGCGGGAGTTTGCTCCGGCCTAGCTCGGTATTTTAATATAGATCCAGTTATCATCCGTGTCTTCTGGGGAGTCTCCTTTTTCGCTTATGGGATTGGACTTCTTCCCTACCTCATTTTCTGGTTAATTTTGCCAGAAGAATAAAGCAAAAACTAGTTGCAAAAGGCAGCTAGTTTTCTCTTTAGAAGATCTTAAAATATGGTATAATGAAAGTTATGGCAAATAAGAAAAATACAAAAAATGGTCGGACTACGAGACGGCCGACAAAAGCGGAATTAGAAAGACAGAAAGCGATTCGACGGATGATAGTCACCTTTGTTTTGGCTATTGCTTTGTTGTTTGCTGCTTTGAAACTGGGCGCTTTTGGCGTCACCATTTATAATTTAATTCGGGTTCTGGTAGGGAGTCTGGCTTATGTGGCGATTCTAGCTGCCTTGTTTTATCTCTTTTTCTTTAAGTGGCTGCACAAACATGAGGGGAAGATTTCAGGCTTTATCAGCTTTTTCTTAGGACTAAGCTTAATCTTTCAAGCCTATTTTGTTCATGTTTTGCATTTGAAAGGGCAGGTTTTATCCACAACGCTTACGCGAGTCCTAACAGATTTGATGGCCTTTAAAGTGACCTCATTTGCTGGTGGGGGGCTGATTGGGGCGGCTCTTTATGCTCCGATTTCTTTTCTCTTTTCAAATATCGGTTCTTATTTTATCGGGCTGCTCCTGATTTTGCTAGGGTCTCTGCTCATGAGTCCATGGTCGCTTTATGATCTTGCTGAGAAATTTAGCGTGGCTTTCCAAAATTGGAGAGAAAAAGAGGAAGAAAAACGGCAGCAAAGATTCCTTGAGCGAGAAGAGAAGGCTGCCCAGGAAGCTCTGAAAGCTATTGAGGTGGAACAAGAAGGACTTGGAGTGGATCCTGAAACGGGAGAGATTCTAGATGCCGAGGACTTGTCCTATTCGCCTATGGACTTTGACGAGGCGGACTATGCTGAAGAGGGAAACTATAATTCTCATGAGCCGCTAGACTTTGACCGAGAAGAGGAAATAGAAGAAGCAGAGGCGGACGTAGAGGTAAATTTTACGACCAAAGAAAGTCTAGACTATAAATTACCAACCATCAATCTCTTTGCGCCTGATAAACCCAAAAATCAGTCCAAAGAAAAGCGGATTGTCCGAGAAAACATCAAGATTTTGGAAGAAACATTTGCTAGCTTTGGGATTAAGGTTACTGTCGAACGAGCTGAAATCGGACCCTCTGTCACCAAGTACGAGGTTAAACCCGCTGTCGGCGTTCGGGTCAATCGGATCTCCAATCTGGCGGATGACTTGGCTCTAGCCTTGGCTGCCAAGGATGTGCGGATTGAAGCGCCGATTCCTGGGAAATCTCTTGTCGGGATTGAAGTACCCAACTCTGAAGTTGCGACCGTGACTTTCCGAGAACTTTGGGAACAGTCGAAGACGGATGCCAGCAAGCTCCTAGAAATCCCACTTGGTAAGGCTGTCAACGGCTCTGTCCGTTCCTTTGACTTGGCTAAGATGCCCCATCTCTTGGTAGCGGGCTCTACTGGCTCTGGAAAATCTGTGGCCGTCAACGGTATTATCGCCAGCATTCTCATGAAGGCCAGACCTGATGAAGTCAAGTTTATGATGGTGGACCCTAAGATGGTGGAGCTGTCCGTTTATAATGACATCCCCCACTTGCTGATCCCTGTTGTGACCAATCCTCGCAAGGCTAGCCGCGCATTGCAGAAGGTCGTGGATGAGATGGAAAACCGCTATGAACTCTTTTCCAAGGTCGGTGCTCGCAATATTGCTGGCTACAATGCTAAGGTTGCTGAGTATAATTCCCAGTCAGAGTACAAGCAGGTTCCCCTGCCTTTAATCGTCGTCATCGTGGACGAGCTGGCTGACCTTATGATGGTGGCCAGCAAGGAAGTGGAAGACGCTATTATTCGTTTGGGACAAAAAGCGCGTGCGGCTGGGATTCACATGATTCTGGCTACCCAGCGGCCATCAGTAGATGTTATCTCGGGACTGATTAAGGCAAATGTGCCCTCTCGGATTGCCTTTGCTGTGTCCAGCGGAACAGACAGTCGGACTATTCTAGATGAAAATGGAGCAGAAAAACTCTTGGGTCGAGGAGACATGCTCTTTAAGCCGATTGATGAAAACCATCCAGTTCGTCTGCAGGGTTCCTTTATCTCAGATGAAGATGTGGAGCGTATCGTAGCCTTTGTCAAGAACCAAGCTGAAGCTGACTATGACGATAGCTTTGATCCTGGCGAAGTTTCTGAAAACGATATTGAGTCTGGCGGAGGCGACGATGAAGGCGATCCCCTCTTTGAGGAAGCTAAGGCCTTGGTCATTGAGACTCAGAAAGCCAGCGCATCTATGATCCAGCGGCGACTCTCGGTCGGCTTTAATCGGGCCACTCGTCTTATGGAAGAACTGGAAGTAGCAGGCGTTATCGGACCAGCCGAAGGAACCAAGCCGAGAAAGGTTTTGCAGACTAATTAATCTTTATTTTCACTAGTTTGCTAGCAAGATAATTATTTGATGAAAACAAATCTGCCAGCAGTTTGCCGCCAGATTTTCTCTACTAAAGAATGAAAGGAAAAAGTTATGAAACTAGATAGCATTCACCATATAGCTATCATCGGTCATGATTATACCAAGACTAAGGATTTTTATGTGGACAAGTTGGGTTTTGACATGCTGGATGAGCATCATAGGCCCGATAAGCAGGACATTCTCTTTAATGTCCGCAAGGGAAATCTGACGCTGGAAATTTTCATCAAGGAAGAGGCTCCCAAGCGACCAGCCTTGCCAGCTCCAGAGCATACTGGATTGCGGCATCTGGCTTTCCGAGTGACAGATGTCGAAGAAACGCTAGCGGAATTTGACCGTTTGGAGATTCCTCATACCGAGCTGCGCTATGACGACTTTGATGGCCGTAAGATGGCTTTCTTCTTTGATCCCGATGGCCTGCCTCTAGAGATTCATGAATAAGACTAGGAGACTCGGAGGGACTTCGTTTCTCAGCAGAAGAATAAGTCATAAGATTTACATATGAAAACCCATCGGCTATGACCGATGGGTTGTGTTTTACATTTATAAAAAGAGAGCGATGACCATAGCTAGGTACATAAAGAAGGTCAAGATAAAACCAGCCCGCCAGAAGAATTTAAAGAACTTGGGATAGTAGAAAGTCCGCTTTTTTCTGAGAAAATAGGCTGTGATAGCAATAGCCAGGCCAGACAAGACGAATAATAGGTGAGGCAAAAGACTGTGGTAGAAGGCCTTGTCTGAAATGATATAAAACTCCACGGCAAAAAAGGGGAAAGCCAAATCTGCAAAATTCAAGCCAAATTTTCTTAGCTTGAAGACCTTCACCGCGATAATCGATAAGATAAGTGTTAAAAAGATAAATAATACAGAAGCAATTTTTAATAATATCATACAACCATTTTACCATAAAAATGAGAAAAGACGAGAATTTTTTCTTGCATTTTAGAAAGATTAGTGTATAATAGAAAAGTATGCAAAAAGCATACTTGTGGGAGGTAAAAATCTCTAATTACCGCCAAAACCACAAAGGAGGATTTAAAAATGGCTAAAAAAGTCGAAAAACTTGTAAAATTGCAAATCCCTGCTGGTAAAGCTACACCAGCTCCACCGGTTGGTCCTGCGCTTGGTCAAGCCGGTATCAACATCATGGGATTCACTAAAGAGTTCAACGCTCGTACAGCTGACCAAGCTGGTATGATCATCCCAGTTGTTATCTCTGTATATGAAGATAAATCATTTACCTTCGTAACCAAAACTCCACCAGCTGCAGTTCTTTTGAAGAAAGCTGCCGGTGTTGAAAAGGGATCAGGTACACCAAACAAAACAAAAGTAGCAACAGTTACTCGTGCGCAAGTGCAAGAAATTGCTGAAACTAAGATGCCAGATTTGAACGCTGCAAACGTAGAGTCTGCAATGCGTATGATTGAAGGTACTGCTCGTTCTATGGGATTCACTGTTGTTGAGTAATCAATAACTCATTCCCATTTGCCCGCATTACACTTGATCAGATTGACGAGTGACGTGGGAGATGAAAATCGATTGAACCACTTACAAGGAGAAAGATAAAATGGCTAAAAAAAGCAAACAACTTCGTGCTGCTCTTGAGAAAATCGACAGCA
>ERZ773079.2211-NODE-2211-length-11025-cov-3.262716_pt1 | contig 11025 bp, 11 predicted proteins | sample MGYA00511355_ERZ773079 | MGnify/ENA primary metagenome ERZ773079 (study PRJEB29015, sample SAMEA2737979) | human oral metagenome | biome: human oral; feature: human-associated habitat; material: dental | place: China | collected 2117 ... | reverse complement strand
AGTATTTACTTTGTACCAATACAGGATGGGAAGAGAACATTTTATAAAACCTAAACTTCTAAAAAATATTAAAATTAAAGGAAAAAACATTGAATCCCAAATAGATATCTACATTGAGTTTGTTCAGATGAATAATTTAGAAAGAACGGTTATAAAAACAATAGATAAAATAACAGTAACAGTTGATGATGTATGGCAGTTCGATAACATCTTAAAAGATTTAAAGTTCTTTTCAAAAGGAGTTTTGTATTATAACTCTAAAATAGATGAAAAAGCTTTAGAACTTGCTAAAAATAAACATATTCAAGTTATTTATTTTGATGTTTTGGAAGAAATAAGAAAAAATGTTACCTATTCCCTTAATCAAATTTTACCAAATCAAGAGGTTATTGGAGATCCTTTTTGGACTTTAATGCAGATTGATGAAAAGACAAAAAATAATACAGGTAATTATTGTATTATAGAAGATTTTTTACCGTTGTTTCCATCAAAAAAACTTGCCGATGCATACTGCAAACAACAAAGTGGTTACGCTGTATGCGGTATTTCACAACGTCATTTAGTATTTTTGATTTCTCTTGCAGAGAGTGAGATTTTACCACATAAATTCGGTATTATTCAGCCAAGTAAACAAATCTCTTCTACAGTAGACTATAATGTGGAAATGCATAGTGTAGATTGTAACATTATTAGAGAAGTATATGTGAGGTGAATATATGGGAAAAGGTGATGATTTTGAAAAAGTAGTTGAAAATATTTGTTTAATACTTTCTAAGAAAGAGAGAATAAATGCAAAAATCCAAACGAAAGTCAAAATGGTTGGGGATGATGGTGCGACTCATGAAATAGACGTTCTTTATTCATTTGAGCATTTTGGTGTATATTATCAAGTTGCCATAGAATGCAAAAATTGGAAAAATCCGATAAATATAAGCGAATTAAGAAATTTTGACTACAAACTGAACCATATTGGTGGAATCAATGGAATATTTATTTCTGCAGAAAGTGAATTTCAAAATGGAGCTCGTAAAGTAGCAGAATACAACGGAATAAAATTGGTAAAATATGAAAATTTTGTCATTTTTGCTATATCAGAATATACTAAGTATCTAAAACCTGATTTCGAGACAGTAGGTGATCCTTTTTGGATGATAATGAATGCAGATGGAAAGACTTCTATAGAACAAAACAGTATAGTCCCAAATACAATTTTATTATTTTCAAGTAAGAAATTAGCTGAAGATTATAAGATAAAAAACTGTAAGAAGAAATGCGATATTATTGTTGTTGGTGTTTCACAAGAACATTTAAAAGAAATACAACAATTTAATGCGCATAATAATATTCATGTATGTTTAACAGATTTTACTAAACAAAGTGTTGAATTAAACCAATGGGATATTGATTTATATATACGAGAGGATTAGGGCATTGAAGCTTATGACGAAGAAAGACGAATTGCTCATGGCAAATCAGTTTAATATCTTTTTAGAAAGGCAGATGTCAAAAAACATGACTGTCGAATAGGGATTTAAGGAGAATTCGAAAATGTTAAATGGGGATTTAAGGCATATTATGCTTTACACAAACGGGGATTTGGGATAAAATCATTATGTTGAGGTGATGTATATGGAGACAACAGTCTTTAAAAGGAAAATATATAATGAAATTCTTGAATGGAAAAACAATCGCAGTGATAAGTATGCACTTTTGATAAGAGGACCTAGACGTGTCGGAAAATCAACGATTGTCAAGGAGTTCGCAAGTAAAGAATTCAAATCATATATATTGCTTGATTTTGCTCGTACCAGTAAAGATATCAATAACTTATTCGAGGATATGTATAGTCTGGATTTTTTCTTTCTCCAACTGCAACAGCTGACCAGTGTTAGACTGTATGAGCAGGAATCAGTAATTATATTTGATGAGGTACAGCTTCTGCCTAAGGCAAGGCAGGCTATTAAGTATCTTGTTGCGGACGGAAGATATAAATATATAGAGACGGGCTCACTTTTGTCTATAAGGAAAAATACGAAGGATATTCTCATACCAAGTGAGGAGCATAAAATAGATATGTACCCCATGGATTTTGAAGAATTTCTGTGGGCAATCGGAGATGGAGTAACTGCAGACACAATTCGAATTCTGATGGAAAATAAAAGGCCGACAGGTAATACGATGCATAGGAGTCTGATGCGTATTTTTAGGCTGTATATGCTTGTTGGCGGTATGCCTCAGGCAGTTGAAACATATTTGGCAGATAATAATCTGCAGGCAGTTGATGAAGCTAAAAGAGAAATTGTAGATTTATACGAGGAAGATTTCACAAAAATAGATGGGACAGGCCTTGCGGGAGATGTCTACGATGCGATTCCAGCTAGCCTTAGCGGTAATGCATCAAGATATGTTTTGGCAAATGCTAGAGCTGGCACAAAATCAGAACAAATGAAGGAACTTGTCCCTGATATGTTGAGTTCCTATACAGTGCTTATTGCATATCATGCTAATAATCCAAGTGTAGGAATGTCGCTTGAGAAGGATGCAGGGCGCTATAAGCTTTTTACATCTGATGTAGGATTGTTTGTGACTCTTGCTTTCAGAGATAAGAAGTACACCGAAAATGTAATCTATAATAAACTGCTTTCTGATAAACTAGAGGCAAACCTGGGGTATGTATACGAGAATGCAGTCGCTCAGATGCTAACTGCTAAAGGAAATAAACTTTTTTATTATACAATGGGGAGTGAAACTTCAAATCATTTGCATGAAATCGACTTTCTAATATCAACAGGCGATAAAATATGTCCGGTGGAAGTTAAATCAGGAAACTATAGAAATCATAAATCGCTGGACGATTTTTGTAGAAAATTCAGTAGCCGCATAAGAGATAAATACGTCGTTCATACGAAGGATTATAAGTGGGAAAATAGCATTAATTATATCCCTATTTATATGGTGCCGTTTTTGTAGCATCGAAAGATGTACAGAGGAAAGGAATTTCCGTAGGTACATGTACAGGTCCTAGTTTGCCAAATTGATACCTTTTAACGATAGTTAGGGGGTATCGTTAAAAGGTATATAGATATGTTTCCATATATAGACAAGACTACATAGCATACTTAGTATTCGCTCTTTTCATGCTGAAGTCCTAACACTACTCACAAGGACAGAAAGTTCTTGCGGGTAGATGTAGGCCTCATGCAAAGCATGCCCAAGAAAACGAGCAAAGCGAAGTTTGATTGGCTACGTGCTACTGCAAACTGAAGTCATAACATATAGATATAATATAATTATTAAAATGGTGTAGACAAATTGAAATTTTTGGAGGTGCGGGTTATGGCTTCAAGTAAAGAATATTTAAATTTCATTTTAGAACAACTATCCGATTTGGAAGAAATAACATATAGATCAATGATGGGCGAATATATTGTTTATTATCGCGGAAAAATTGTGGGTGGAATTTATGATGATAGATTTTTAGTGAAGCCTGTTAAATCTGCAATAGCATACATGCCAAATGCAAAGTACGAGGTACCATATGATGGAGCAAAGGAAATGCTGTTGGTAGATGATGTTGACAACAAAGATTTTTAACTGACTTATTCAATTCAATGTATGATGAATTACCTGCACCCAAACCAAAGAAAAAGAAATAATCACATTTGAAGTTTTAGGGGGAAGAATGAGAATCGGAGTTATTCAAGCAAGTTCGCAAGCGACTAAAAATCAAATAATCTATGATGCTGTATTAAAGTATGCTCCAAAGAAATCTGAGGTTATAAATTTTGGCTGTACGATGGAAGAAAATGAAAAATACTCGTATATAGAAATTTCTATTCTTGTAGGTATCTTGTTGGCAAGTAGGACAGTTGATTTCGTTGTTACTGGCTGTTCTTCCGGACAGGGAATGATGCTTGCTTGTAATAGTATGCCAGACGTCATCTGCGGGTATGCACCTACACCGAAGGATGCCTATTTATTTGCTCAGATTAATAATGGAAATGCGATATCATTACCATTAGGTGAAGATTATACATGGTCAAGTACTGAAAATCTTGAAAAAACAATAAAAGCTCTTTTCTCGGAGTCATTTGGGCAAGGATACCCCAAAAGTGAGGCAGAGAGAAAGATAAGAGATGCCGAGAAACTTAAAGAAATAAGAAGAATCGGACAGGTTCAGTTTGAAGAATTCGTAAATATACTAGATATATCATTGCTTGAATCAATAAAGAGGAAACAGGATGTAATTCAGAATGTAAAGGCGTATGGGAAGAAAGAAATAGCTGATTTAATGAAATTAGCAAATCCCAGTTTGTTGAGGTAATACCTTTTAACGATAACCTAATTTTATCGTTAAAAAGTATGTGGATATGTTTACATATACAGACAAGACTACCTGACATACTTAGTGTTAACTCGTTTCATGTGCAGTGCATAGCGTTGATACAAAGAGTGAAATCGTGAAAATCCTGCATTTTAAGCAGTTTTACAAGCATTATGTGTTTAATGAAGATGGTGAAGGAGGACGAAAAAAAGACCTGAAAAATTATATAGATGTGAATGTTTGTATTGATATGGTGTGTGGAGATTCAAAAAACGATTTAGGAAGCGAGGAATAAGCAATGATAAGATTGATAATAAAAATAATCTTGTTCTCAATCAACTTGCTGCTTAGTATCCTCACTGCCTTTCTGACATTCATACTCGGCATAGGAACGGCACTACTATATTTGCTGATGATGTTTTGTATATTTGGAGCGATAGCATCTTTTTTACAAAAAGAGGTTACCATAGGAATTGAAGCGCTAATTATTGGATTTTTAGTTAGTCCATACGGAATACCGATGATTGGAGCAGACATTATAGCATTCCTTCAAGACATCAATGAAACGATAAAATCAATCTAAAAAATTTTATAAAAAGAGATTGAGGTTAATCAATCTCTATTCATTATGGAGAACCGGTATTTTTGTGTATTTTTTGATGTCTTTAGGGTAAAACCCTTTGTATTTTTTGAAACAGGTACTAAATTTACTGTGAGAGGAATATCCTACAGCTTCCGCTATATCCTGAATTTTAAGTGTGGAGTTCAACAAAAGAATTTCCGCCATATTCATTCGCCGTCTTTGAGTATATTCTGTAATTGTGCATTGATATTTTTGTTTAAATAATTTTTTTAGCTTTGTACCGCTCATAGTGGATATTTTTTCTAAAGTATCTTGTGAGATTGATGTTGCATAATGATCGTCTATATAATTAGCAACATTTTTCAAAGCTTCATCATCAGCAATTGGTATAGGATTGTTGTATTTATTTAAAAATGAGTCTATTGTAATGCTTAGCCATTCTTTTGCCTTTGATTCAAAAAAGATTTCAGCAGCAGGAGATATCATCTTGCAATTAAGTATATCTTTCGCAATTCTTTCCAAGGGTTTGTTTATGATGGTACTGGTATTGAAAAATAAATCTTCATAGTTACAAACTTTATTTTTATAAGAGGACAGGCATTCATCTATCATGGATTGTTTGAAATTTATGCCTATTCCTAAGTATGGTGAATTTTTATGAAGTATGAACCTATAATTCTTAGAATTTTTTGTATTTATAATATAGAGTGAGTTTGAAGAAAGATTTTGATAAGGATTAAAACATTCTCCATTTGCAGTAACTAAATAAGAAGAGTAGAAGGAATAGAAATTATCCAAGCCGGAAAAACTTGTATGGATAATTTCTTTTTTTATGAAGACATCATGGATGTCGATTGTAAAATTTTCTCCTTCATAAAACCAAAATATCCCCTCTGCATCATTTGTATTAAAACGGAATGTATGCCCTACAGAGGAGTATTTTGTATTACCTACACATTCATCCGTAGAAAAAAAGTTTTTAACGAAGTTATAAAAATCACTCATATTATGCCTCAATTCTCATATTTTATCCCAAATAGACATTATCCTAAATAGACATAGTTAGTTTAATCTAATTGATTGCAATTCTAGTTAATTATACAATGGAAAAAAGACAAAAACAAGAAAAAGCTATATGCATTTAAGAAAAATTTAAAAACAAGTCCATACAATTAGTCTAAAAAGGCTATTTTTAGAGCTTGTTGATTTCAAGAAAAGGAGGAGTTATTCAGTGAAGAATAAGAAAAAATCAATACTGAAAAGATTAATGCCTTACGGTGGGGAAAAAAGTTTTTTGCTGTATATTGCTATGATTATGTCTGCTGTATCAGGAATCATGGTTTTGATGCCTATGGTTTATATTCATAGAATTATAAATAACTTAATTTTGAACGGGGTGGTAAATGTTGATTATGTAAAGGAAAACTCAATATATGCGGCAGTCTTTGCTGGAATTGGCATATTTATATATTTAATAGGTCTAATTTTATCTCATATTTTTGCATTTGAAGTGGAAGATAACATTATTAAGAGTTCAGTGACAAAACTAATAAACAAACCGCTTGGGTATTTTGATGACAAAGAAAGCGGAAGGATAAGAAATGTTATTGTGTCCGGAGCGTCTGAAACCCATTCTTTTTTAGCACATCAACTTCCAGATATGGCGATGACGATTGTATCGCCGATCGTTCTAATTGTTTTTTTCTTTATGTTTAACTGGAAGTTGGGTCTTGCCAGCATGATACCGATGATTATCGGCATGATATTAATGTCATCAATGATGACAGCTGAAACCAAGAAAATGAAAGATGAGTATTATGCAGAACTTTCCAATTTATCCTCTCAGACTGTGGAATATGTTCGAGGAATTCCTGTTGTTAAAACATTTGCACAAAGTGTCGAGAGTTTTGATAAGTTGTATGACTTAATCATAAAAATAAAAGATAATGTGCTTAAGCTTACTATGAGTTACACAAATAAAATGTCATGGTTTGAAACTATTTCTACATCGACGGCATTTTTCTTAGTACCTGTGGCATTACTTTTAATAAAATTTAATGGAAACTTATCTAATGTAGTTGCAGACTCTGTTATTTACTTTCTGATAGGACCGGCATTTGCCATTTTTATTATGAGAACTGCGACGATTACACAATTCAGTTATTTTGCAGAACTTGCTTTAGATAAAATTGAAAAGATACTTGAATTTGATGATTTTGTTTATGGAAATAAGACAAGTTCAGATGTCGGGATAGAATTCAAAAATGTAAACTTTTCTTATAGCGGTGAAAATGTCTTAGATAATATTTCATTTAAAGTAAACAAGGGAGAACGAGTTGCTTTAGTTGGTTCATCGGGCAGTGGCAAAACCACTGTAGCAAGGCTTGCTGCCAGATTTTATGATATTAAATCTGGTGAAATTTTAATTGGCGGGATTAATATAAAGGAGTTTGGAAAAGAGGCTTTGATGAAAAAAATCGCTTTTGTTTTTCAAAACTCCAAGCTATTTAAAATGAGTTTAAGAGATAATCTTTTGCTTGCAAAACCTGATGCGATGGATAAAGAAATAGACAGTGCTTTGATGAGTTCCGGATCTAAAGATATTGTTCAAGGTTTGGAAGAGGGACTCGATACTGTTTACGGGACAAAAGGGACATATTTTTCAGGCGGAGAAGCTCAAAGGCTTTCTATAGCGAGAGCGTTTCTAAAAGACGCAGATATTATCATTTTGGACGAAGCCACAGCTTTTGCAGATCCTGAAAATGAACATTTGATTCAGGAGTCTTTTAAGAAGCTGTCTAAAAATAAGACAACACTAATGATCGCTCATAGATTATCTACAGTAATAGATGCGGACAAGATTCTCGTTATTGATAAAGGGAAAATTGTAGAAGAAGGCAAGCATGCAGATTTAATAGATATAAATGGGCATTATAAAAAGCTTTGGGATGAATATCAGAAATCCGTAAATTGGAAGATAGGAGGTTAAAATATGGTTTCTTATTTTATGAAACGCTATGCTATGTCGGAAAAAGGAGCGATTAACTTAAAAAAAGCCATCCTTTCACACACTCTTGTTAATTTAACAAAATTATTTGCACCAATCATTGCTTTTATGTTTCTATTCCAGTATATAGGCATTTTAAAAGGCATTGAGAGCTATAATTTTACTCCTGTTCATTATATTGCACTAATTGTAATAATGATGATTGTAATGTTTTTAATAGCAAGGTGGGATTATGTAAGACTTTATACCAATGTGTACAATGAAAGTGCAAGTTCGAGAATTGATTTGGCGGAAAGATTAAAGAAATTACCTCTTTCTTATTTTGGCAAAAGAGATTTGGCAGACCTTGCTGAAACAATGATGAATGATATGAACTTATATGAAACAATTTTTTCTCACGCTGTACCTCATATATATTCAACTGCTATATCCACAAGTGTTATTGCTTTAATGCTCATTATTTATAATTGGAAGCTTGCACTTGTAGCACTCTGGGTAATTCCTATTTCTATCCTAATCATATTTTTATCAAAGAAAAGCCAGAAGAAAATAGTACAAAGCTGGATAGACGATAACCGCAAGGTATTTGATGATTTACAGGAGAAGATAGAGCAGATTGAACAAATTAAATCTTACAATTTAGAAGAACGAATGCTAAATGATTTTTTTGAAAAATTAAATAAATCGACAAAACAAAAAATGAAAGGGGAAGTTGTTGCCGGAACGCTTACAGGAATAGCTACTGCAATTTTAAAGCTTGGAATTATAAGTGTTGCCGTTATTGGAGTAAACATGCTTATGGCAGGGGAGATAAATATACTGGTTTATATTGCATGTTTAATGCTGACAACAAGTATTTATCTACCAATAGAGGGAATAATTACTTTTATGTCCATGATAGTTATGCTTGATGCTGTGGTTGGAAGAATAAAGGAAATAAAAACTATGCCAATTCAAGAGGGGAAAAATCAAATGAACATTAAGAATTACGATATTGAATTTAACGATGTTCATTTCGGTTATGATGATCATTCCGTTATAAACGGTGTAAGTTTTACGGCAAAGCAAGGTGAAATTACGGCTCTAATCGGCTCAAGCGGAAGTGGAAAAACAACGCTCACCAAGCTTGCTGCAAGATTTTGGGATGTAGATAAGGGGAAAATTCGTATAGGTGGAGAGGATGTAAGTGATGTTGATCCGGAAGTACTCCTTAAAAATTTCTCTATAGTATTTCAAGATGTTACTCTCTTTAATTCAAGTATCAAAGATAATATAAGAATTGGTAAAAAAGGAGCTACGGACGAAGAAATTGTAAGAGCAGCTAAAATAGCAAGATGCTATGAATTTATCGATAAAATGCCGGAAGGCATAGATACCATAATAGGGGAGAACGGACAAAGACTTTCAGGAGGAGAAAGACAGAGAATATCCATAGCAAGGGCTATTTTGAAAGATGCACCGATTATACTCCTTGACGAGGCTACCGCATCTCTTGATGTTGAGAATGAAAGCTTTATTCAAGAGGCACTGTCCGAACTCATAAAAGATAAGACAGTTATGGTAATTGCCCATAGATTAAGAACGATTAGAAATGCGGATAAAATCATTTTATTAAATGCTGGAAAAATAGAAGCCATGGGAACTGATGATGAACTTTATAGAAGCTCAAAATATTATAAAAATATGTTGGAAAAATCTTATGTAGGTTAAGGAGGGAATTATGAAAACGGAAAAATTAAGAATTAAGGATTTAGTCACAATAGGTGTATTTACAGTAATATATTTTGTGCTTTTCTTTGTCGCAGGAATGGTCGGTATTATACCAATTTTATACTTGGCGTATCCTACATTGGCGGGGATTATAACAGGGATAGTTGTTATGCTTTTTATGGCAAAAGTTCAAAAACCATGGGGATTGTTTCTGCTTGGCTTGATTTGTAGCCTTATTGTGATTGCAATGGGAAACACATATATAATAGTAATACATGCTGTAATCAGTATGGTGATTGCTGAACTTTTAAGAAAAAAAGGTGAATACAGATCTTTCAAATATAATATGCTTTCCTTTGCTATATTCAATACTTGGATTTGTGGTTTTCTTATGCAAATATTGCTTGCAAAAGACAAGGTTATTGAACTGGCAGAAACAAGAGGAATGGGGCATGACTATATAATGAAACTTATCACACTTTTAAATTTCCGCAGCATGATATTGGTGTATATTGGGGCAATTGTTGGTGGAATACTCGGTGCATATATTGGTAAAGTTTTTTTGAAAAAGCATTTTGAAAAAGCGGGTATTGTATAATGCCCGTTTTTTTGGATAACCCGTATAATCCCAATCCAATTAGTAAGCTTTTGGTGACTTTTTCACTTGGATTTGCTGTATTTTATAAAGTGAATATTTGTTTCGAATGGGGTATTGTATTTCTTCTTTCGTTTCTTTTTTATAAGAACGGATTTAAGAAAGAAGCATTGAAAAATATATTGCTTTTTGTGGTTCTTTCTTCGATAATCCCTAATCTCGATGTAATTAGAAATATGAATGTGATTTTGATGATGATTTTTATGTTGTTTGCCGTATTCAGAATGTTTTATCTTCCATTTAGTGCAGGAAGTTTCTTTGTAAAAACTTCCGATGTAGGAAGCATAATATCTTCAATGGATAAAATCAAATTAACTCACACTGTTTCTATACCGATTGCTGTAATGTTTAGATTTTTTCCATCATTTAGAGAAGAAAGTCGGAATATAAAACTTGCTATGAGGGTAAGAGGAATTACATTTAAAAATCCGAGTTCATATATTGAGCATGTAATGGTACCTTTACTCGTTATATCTTCTAACATTGCTGATGATATTGCAAAGGCGGCGGAAACAAAGTGTATTGAAAATCCTATTAAAAAAACAAGGTATGTATCTGTTAAGATAAAAACAGTTGATTTTGTCTATGTGTTTTTAATGCTAATTATGATTGCAGGAGGAATTTTATGGTAGAAATTGAAAATTTCTCTCTATCTTATGGGAATTCCCCTAAAGTGTTAAAAGATATTTCTTTAAGTATAGATAAAGGTGAATGTGTATTATTTACAGGAAAAAGTGGAAGCGGAA
>ERZ773079.2206-NODE-2206-length-11032-cov-7.530473_pt1 | contig 11032 bp, 10 predicted proteins | sample MGYA00511355_ERZ773079 | MGnify/ENA primary metagenome ERZ773079 (study PRJEB29015, sample SAMEA2737979) | human oral metagenome | biome: human oral; feature: human-associated habitat; material: dental | place: China | collected 2117 ... | reverse complement strand
TGTAGAGCGTGCAGCCATAGAGCTTGCCCAGCGATTTGGAGTCGATGCCGAGAAAGCTGGTCTAGCAGGACTTCTTCATGACTATGCTAAAAAGCTGTCAGATCAGGAATTTCTAGACTTGATTGACCGTTATCAGCTAGACCCTGACCTCAAAAACTGGGGTAATAATGTCTGGCATGGTATGGTTGGAATTTATAAAATCAATGAAGATTTGGATTTGCAAGATCCTGAAATCCTGCGAGCCATTGAAATCCATACAGTTGGAGCTGGCCAGATGACCAACCTAGACAAGGTTATCTACGTCGCAGACTACATTGAGCACAATCGTGCCTTTCCAGGAGTGGACCAGGCGCGTGAGATTGCAAGCCAGTCTCTCAATAAGGCAGTGGCCTATGAGACAGCGCGAACTGTGGAGCATTTGGCTCATCAGGGATTTCCCATCTATCCCCAAACCCTTGAAACCTATAACGCCTATGTGCACTATTTGAAAGAGGACTAAATGAACGAAAAAGAATTACTAGAACTAGTCGTGAAAGCGGCTGATGAGAAACGTGCGGAGGATATCCTGGCACTTGATGTACAAGATTTGACCAGCGTGACTGACTACTTTGTTATCACTAGCTCGATGAATAGCCGTCAGTTGGACGCAATCGCTGATAACATTCGTGAAAAAGTAGCAGAAGCTGGTGTTAAAGGTAGCCATGTCGAAGGCGATGCAGCAGGAGGCTGGGTCTTGCTAGACCTCGGTGGGGTCGTTGTGCATATCTTTTCAGAAGAAATGCGTGCCCACTATAACCTAGAAAAACTCTGGCATGAGGCGGATTCAGTAGACTTATCTGAAACTTTATAGTCTTTTCCTTTATCTTTTATTACGGCGTTAACTCATTTTGCCTAACTGTAGTTATGCCTGCAATTCGTTGCCTAGTACTAAAAGCAAACGAAAAGACTATAGCGTTACAATTGAACTCAGTTGCAGTCAACTGGGTTTCTTTGCTTATTTTAGAAGAAAATTGATGGAAAGGTGAGAGCGTCGTGTTTGGTTGATGTTGAAACTGAACACGAGCTAAAAGCAGTGAGAAAAAGAGTAACTTCCCTTGTATCTGATGCTACGTCGGTAAGATTCCTGTTTTCTCTTAGCTTTTAACGCTCTTTGTATCTTAATTATGGCGACTTATGAAATCTTTGCGGCTGTTTACGATGCTGTGATGGATGATAGTTTATACGACAAATGGACGGATTTTTCCCTCCGTCATTTGCCTAAGACCAAGGAGAGAAAGAAACTCTTGGAGCTAGCTTGTGGGACAGGTATCCAGTCTGTCCGCTTTTCTCAAGCTGGCTTTGATGTGACTGGACTTGATTTAAGCGCAGATATGCTGAAAATTGCTGAGAAGAGAGCGACTTCAGCCAAGCAAAAGATTGATTTTATTGAAGGCAATATGCTGGATTTATCCAAGGCTGGTAAGTACGACTTTGTTACGTGTTACTCGGACTCTATCTGCTACATGCAGGATGAGGTGGAGGTAGGAGACGTCTTTAAGGAAGTCTATAATGCCCTCAATGAAGACGGTGTTTTTATCTTTGATGTGCACTCGACCTACCAGACAGATGAGGTTTTTCCTGGTTATTCTTACCATGAAAATGCGGAAGATTTCGCCATGCTCTGGGATACCTATGAGGATGCGGCGCCTCACTCCATCGTGCATGAGTTGACCTTTTTTATCAAGGAGGCTGACGGTTCCTTTAGTCGTCACGATGAAGTGCATGAGGAGCGAACTTATGAGGTTTTGACCTATGATATTTTGTTGGAACAAGCTGGTTTCAAGTCCTTCAAACTCTATGCGGACTTTGAGGACAAGGAGCCGACAGAGACCAGTAGACGTTGTTTTTTTGTGGCACAGAAGTAGGATGTCTGAATGGTTTGGCGAAATAGATTGAGGTAATAATGTTAGAATTCTTTTTTATTTTGGTTGTGGTCATATTAGAGTACATTATGCTTAAGAACTTTCTTTCAATGAATTTGAAAGAGTATCAAGGTTTTAGTACGAGATTTTTTTCTTCTTCTAGCGGGGATAAAATTAGTACGAGTAGCATAATCTTTTGGATATTTATTTCGCCATTTTTTTCTATTCTAGGATATGTTAGTTCTTTATTTTTGAATTCTGTTTTTAAAACTTGTCATGTGTCATATAACTATTTATGGACAATAAGTTTAATCTTTTGGATAGTTATATATCTGATAATTTTGATTTTAGGTCGTCGAAAATTAGTGAATCATTTATTTATTTTAATAATAGCGATAGCTTCAATTATTTTAAACTGGTATATTGCTCGAATAGCTTTTACAGGAAATGTAAATGATATTTCACCTGATTCAAGTAATACGGCGTTTCAATTCTATTTAGCTATAGGGTTATCTCTGATTTCGATTGTACAAGTGATATATGAAAGAGATAACTACAAATTGAAACGTACGCGTTTTATTAGAGAGAAAATTCAGAAGTATCTACGAAAATACAAAGTAATATATTCTTTGAAAGGAAATATAGAGCTGCTTTACTTGTCACTTGCCATTTTGGTACTAGAGGATTTTGAACGGCCTAAATTTATTAGAATTATTGAAAATATTCTGAGAACAAAAACAAGAAATATTGCTCAAAATGATTCTATCGATGATATTGATAGCGTTACTATTCTTGTGAATCAACTTCAAGATTTGGCTGTTAGATCAGAAGAAGAGTATGAAAGAATAAACTTAGAGTTTATTATTAAAAAGATAAATCAATCTAATCATTATTTTAGCAATGTTATGGAATTGTTTCATACAATTTCTCAATTAGATGAAGATTTTAAAATAGTTGAAGCTAATAAATATAACGAAAAGTAATGTCTAGTAGTAGGAGAACATCATGAGCATCACAGGTATTATCGCGGAGTTCAATCCTTTTCATAATGGCCACAAATACCTGCTAGAACAGGCAGATGGGTTGAAAATTGTGGCCATATCTGGGAATTTCATGCAACGAGGCGAGCCTGCTATCGTGGACAAGTGGACACGGGCTCAGATGGCGCTGGAAAATGGAGCGGATCTGGTAGTGGAATTGCCCTTTTTAGTCAGTGTTCAGGCGGCAGATTTCTTTGGCCAAGGAGCTGTGGATATCTTGGCTCGCTTGGGCATTGATACCCTCGCTTTCGGGACGGAGGAAGTTCTGGATTATCAGAAAATTGCTGACCTATACACGGAGCAAGGCACTGAGATGGAGAAATTTGTGGAAAATCTGCCTGATTCCCTTTCCTATCCTCAGAAAACCCAAGCCATGTGGAAGGAATTTGCAGGTCTTGATTTTTCAGGCAATACACCCAATCATGTTCTAGCTTTGGCCTATGCCAAGGGGGTTGCGGGACGTAGAATCAAACTCCATCCGATTCAGCGTCAGGGGGCTGGTTATCATTCTGTGGACAAGGAAGTGGACTTTGCCTCGGCAACAGCTCTCCGTCAGCATCAATCAGACCAAGATTTCTTAGAACGCTTTATGCCTTCTGTTGCCCTCTTTGAAAATGCTAATAAGGTGAGTTGGGATGACTATTTTCCCTTGCTCCGCTATCAAATTTTGTCAAATCCAGACCTAACGACCATCTATCAGGTCAATCAAGAAATGGCAGTGCGTATCAAGGATGCCATCAAGATAGCCCAGTCTGTTGAAGAATTGGTCGAGGCAGTTGTGACCAAGCGTTATACCAAGGCGCGTGTCAGACGCCTCTTGACTTATATTTTGGTGCAGGCCAGAGAAAGCGACTTGCCAGAAGCTATCCATGTCCTTGGATTTACCGAAAAAGGCAGACAACACCTCAAGTCTCTGAAAGAGCAGGTCCATCTAGTCAGCCGAATTGGCAAAGAACCTTGGGATGCTATGACTCAAAAGGCAGACCAGATTTACCAACTAGGATACCCAAGCATCGCAGAGCAGAATTTCGGCAGAGTCCCGATTAGGATAGAAACAAACTAAGTCTACTGAAAGGTAGGCTTTTTTAGAAGATTTTCGAATAAGTAGATAGAAAAGAAAAATCTTGTACAAGTTCCTGACAATTTCTTTCTTTTCGTGTATAATAGTGGAAAAGAGGTAAAACGAGGTATGGTTATGGAAGCAGTTCTTTATTCAACATTCCGAAATCATTTAAAAGACTACATGAAGAAGGTGAATGATGAATTTGAGCCTTTGACGGTGGTCAATAAAAATCCAGATGAGGATATTGTAGTCCTTTCAAAGAGCGAATGGGACAGTATTCAGGAAACCCTGAGAATCGCTCAAAATAAGGAACTTTCTGATAAGGTTTTGCGAGGAATGGCTCAAGTCCGTGCTGGGAGCACTCAGGTCCATGTTATTGAGGAGTGAGGAATGCTGCTCAAGTTTACAGAAGATGCCTGGGCAGATTATTGCTATTGGCAAAACCAAGATAAGAAAACATTAAAAAGAATCAATAAATTAATCAAAGATATTCAACGCGATCCTTTTGTAGGAATGGGGAAACCAGAACCACTCAAGTATGACTATCAAGGAGCTTGGTCGCGGCGCATTGATGCAGAAAATCGCTTGATTTATATGATAGATGGAGATAGCGTGGCTTTCTTGTCCTTCAAAGATCATTACTAAGTCTACTGAAAGGTAGGCTTTTTTGCTTCGTTTTTCGTGGAAATTTAAATTTCTAAAGATTCTTAATTTTACTTGAAAATCTAAGGGATTTCTTCAAAAATTCATACAAAACTCTTCAATTTGGGTTTGTGAAAATCGGTTTTTTATGATAGAATATTAAGGAATGTATGTCATTCGATAAACAAATTTAATGAGGTAAAAACATGGAAATCATGACCATTGCGATTGTTGTTTTTGCCGTCATCATTGGTTTAGTCATTGGATATGTCAGCATCTCAGCTAAGATGAAATCATCTCAAGAGGCTGCAGAGTTGATGCTTCTAAATGCTGAACAAGAAGCAACTAATTTACGAGGACAAGCTGAGCGCGAAGCGGATTTATTGCTAAATGAAGCCAAGAGCGAAAGCAAGTCTCTTAAAAAAGAAGCACTATTGGAGGCCAAAGAGGAAGCCAGAAAATACCGTGAAGAAGTGGACGCTGAATTTAAGTCAGAACGTCAGGAGCTCAAGCAAATTGAAAGTCGTTTGACGGAGAGAGCTACGAGCCTTGACCGCAAAGACGACAATTTGACGAACAAAGAAAAAACACTTGAACAAAAAGAACAAAGTATTTCTGATAGAGCAAAAAACCTTGATGCACGTGAAGAGCAATTAGAGGAAGTCGAAAGACAAAAAGAAGCTGAACTTGAACGTATCGGTTCCCTTTCCCAAGCTGAGGCTCGAGATATTATCTTGGCTCAGACAGAGGAAAACTTGACTAAGGAAATTGCTAGCCGCATTCGTGAGGCTGAGCAAGAGGTCAAGGAACGTTCAGACAAGATTGCTAAAGATATCTTGGTTCAGGCTATGCAGCGTATCGCTGGTGATTATGTAGCGGAGTCAACAAACTCTACAGTTCACCTACCAGACGATACCATGAAGGGACGCATTATCGGTCGTGAAGGACGCAATATTCGTACCTTTGAAAGTTTGACAGGGGTCGATGTGATTATCGACGACACGCCAGAAGTGGTAACCTTGTCAGGATTTGATCCGATTCGTCGTGAAATTGCTCGTATGACCATGGAAATGTTGCTCAAGGATGGCCGTATCCACCCAGCTCGTATCGAGGAGTTGGTGGAGAAAAACCGTCAGGAGATTGACAACAAAATCCGTGAATATGGTGAGGCTGCTGCCTATGAAATTGGTGCGCCAAACCTTCATCCAGACTTGATGAAGATCATGGGACGCTTGCAGTTCCGTACTTCTTATGGACAAAATGTCTTGCGTCATTCGATTGAGGTTGCTAAGTTATCTGGTATCATTGCGAGTGAACTTGGTGAAAATGCAGCTCTTGCCCGTCGTGCTGGATTCCTTCATGACATCGGGAAAGCTATTGACCGCGAGGTTGAAGGTAGCCACGTTGAGATTGGTACGGAGTTGGCTCGTAAGTACAAGGAACACCCAGTTGTGGTGAATACGATTGCTAGCCACCACGGTGATGTCGAAGCCGAAAGCGTCATTGCAGTGATCGTTGCTGCAGCAGATGCCTTGAGTGCAGCGCGTCCAGGTGCTCGTAGTGAATCTCTTGAAAGCTATATCAAGCGTCTCCATGATTTGGAAGAAATCGCCAATGGCTTTGAAGGCGTGCAAAATAGCTTTGCCCTTCAAGCAGGACGTGAAATCCGTATCATGGTAAATCCAGGACAAATCAAAGACGACAAAGTCACAATCTTGGCTCACAAAGTTCGTGAGAAAATTGAAAACAATCTCGATTACCCAGGAAATATCAAGGTAACCGTGATCCGCGAACTTCGTGCAGTAGATTATGCTAAATAAAAAAATGAAATCAGATAAAAATCTGATTTCATTTTTTTATTATTACTAAACAAGAGATATTAACCATTTATCTAGGCGAGACCTCAATTGGAGATAAGTAAATTAAATCTTGTGTGGCATTATAGGCTCCAACTTTGGCCTTTATATGAACATTTTGTCCTTTTCTGATATTTTCACCATTGAATGGTTTGAAAACAGGGTTAGAAATAAGGTTAATTTCAATAAATTTAAAATTAGGTCCAGTTGCTTCATCAGGATGATAATCTCCAGAATGAATAAGGATATCATACTTTGACTTCACCTTAGCTAAATCAGCAAAATTTCCATCAAATTCAATCGTTTTACCTTTATATTTTTGTACAAAATCTGTTATTGTACTTTGGTCCTCTGTTTGTAGCAGCGCTTGAAATTCGGAGTTGTTTTCTATGGTAATTGTTGAAGATTGTGAGGGGCTAGTTGACGAAGTTTCTACAGAGTTCGATGATGAACTAGTTGAACTAGATTGGCTACTTGAACTTGTTGAGGATTCTTTAGAGGTAGATGAAGGTTTAGTAGTTTTTTCAGTAGATTTTTCTGTAACCGAACTAGGATTTGTAGACGAAGACAAAGAAGTAGACGAATTAGATTTGTTATTTTGGCTTACTCCAATTAAGATAAAAAATAAAATTAAAATAACAAAACCTCCAGCACTCAAATACGGAGCCAATTTCTTTAATTTGAGTTCCTTCGCAGTTAAAGGTGTTATTTCTACCTCAGCTTCTTTTTCAAAAAAACCAAAGATTCCAGCTTGGCCTTTTTCAATAACGTGTATATGAGCATCTTCTTTTTTGAGGTTTAAATCTAATAAACCATTTTCGATTGCCTCATCAACAGATTTTCCTTTATAAACTCCCATAAAAATCTCCTTTTTAATATTATTATTACAATTATCTCTTAAATAGAATAAAATAGCAAGTCTTTTTATATGTAATTCCTTTTTTTGATACTACTTTATGCTAAATAAATAAGAAAGAGCAGTTGAAATATTACTGCTTTTTTGTTACACTAGATAGAAAGACTGTAGGAGGATAACTGACCTTATCATCAGTATCCGAGAGAAATTTCACTTTATTTCACAGACTAACTAAAGGAGACATAATGGCAGACCGAGGCTTGCTAATCGTTTTTTCTGGTCCTTCAGGAGTTGGGAAAGGAACGGTTAGAAGAGAGATTTTTGAGAGTTCTGAGAATCAATTTCAATATTCTGTATCGATGACGACGCGTGCGCAACGTCCTGGTGAAGTGGATGGAGTGGACTATTTCTTCCGTACTCGTGAAGAGTTTGAAGAGCTGATCCGTCAAGGCCAGATGTTGGAATATGCAGAATATGTCGGTAACTACTATGGAACTCCTCTTACTTATGTCAATGAAACTCTGGACAAGGGAATCGATGTCTTTCTTGAGATTGAAGTCCAGGGAGCTCTTCAGGTTAAGAAAAAGGTCCCAGACGCTGTCTTTATCTTTCTAACGCCACCAGATTTGGATGAATTGCAAGATCGTTTGGTAGGTCGTGGAACAGATAGTGCAGAAGTGATTGCCCAACGAATCGAAAAAGCCAAGGAAGAAATTGCCCTCATGCGTGAGTATGATTATGCCATTGTCAACGATCAGGTGCCCCTCGCTGCTGAACGTGTCAAGCGTGTGATCGAAGCAGAACACTTCCGTGTGGACCGTGTTATTGGTCACTATCAGGAGATGTTGCCAAAATCTCCAACTACTCGATAAACTATAGGAAACAGGTACAAGCAAATGATGTTAAAACCCTCTATCGATACCTTGCTTGACAAGGTACCATCAAAATATTCACTCGTAATCTTGGAAGCAAAACGTGCCCACGAACTAGAAGCAGGTGCGCCAGCTACTCAAGAGTTTAAGTCTAAAAAATCAACTCTTCGCGCTTTGGAAGAAATCGAGTCAGGAAACGTTACGATTCACCCAGATCCAGAAGGAAAACGTGAAGCGGTTCGTCTCCGTATCGAAGAAGAAAAACGCCGCAAAGAAGAAGAAGAAAAGAAAATCAAAGAGCAAATCGCTAAAGAAAAAGAAGATGGTGAAAAAATTTAAGGTTGGGGGGACTCAATCTTATTTTTTCTATTGCAAGAATTTGCTGACAAGAAGGAGGTGAGAAAATGACTATCGCAAAGATTATCGTGGATGTTCCCTTGATGCAGACGGACCAGCCCTATAGCTACAAGGTCCCTGAGGAATTTGTAGACATGCTGGAAGTTGGTATGCGGGTTCATGTACCCTTCGGAAAGGGCAATCGTTTGATCCAAGGGATTGTGTTGGGCTTGGAGTTCCAGTCGGATGAAAAAGTGGCTGATCAGGACTTGAAAGAGATTGCAGAAGTCCTAGACTTTACGCCCGTCTTGACCCAGGAGCAACTCTGGCTGGCTGAGGAGCTACGTAAGTCTGTCTTTTCTTACAAAATCTCCATTCTAAAAGCCATGCTTCCAGGATTTTTAAACTCCAGTTATGATAAGATTCTCTATCCTCTAGAAGGCCTAAGTCAGGCAGACAAAGAACGCTTGTTTGGTTCAGAAGATTCGCTAGCCTTTTCATCTCTAGATTTAGCCAAGCAGGCAGAAATGATGCGCTTGACCAGAAAAGGGTTGCTTCGTTTAGAGTACCAGGCAGTCGATCAGAAGAAGGTCAAGACCCAGTCTTGGTATGAGGTTCATGTCGAGCGGTTAGAAGGTATTGAGATTTCTGCGCGTGCTAAGAAAAAGGCAGAGCTCAGAGACTATTTGCTTGCTCATGCGGGAAGTGCTCCTCTGGCTAACTTGTTAGAGTCCTATTCGAGAGACCAAGTCAACTTCTTTGTGGAGCAAGGAGCTCTAACCCTAGTTCAAAAGGAAGTGCAACGCTCGGCTGCTTATTTCGAAGGCATTGAAGCAAGCACACCTTTGGAGCTGAACCCAGAGCAAAGACAGGCGCGTGATGCTGTTATCAGTGCTATTGGCAGTCAGCAACCTCCCTTCCTCCTTCAAGGGATTACAGGAAGTGGGAAAACAGAAGTTTACTTGCAGATTATACAAGGAGCCTTGGACAAGGGCAAGACGGCCATTTTGCTGGTACCTGAGATTTCCCTAACTCCGCAGATGACAGAGCGTTTCATTGCTCGTTTTGGTGAGAAAGTCGCGATTCTCCACTCAGGCCTGTCAAATGGTGAAAAGTACGACGAATGGCGCAAGGTCGAACGTGGCGATGCTCAAGTTGTGGTTGGTGCCAGATCGGCTATCTTTGCTCCACTAAAAAATCTCGGTGTCATGATCATCGATGAAGAGCATGAAGCTAGCTATAAACAAGACAGCAATCCGCGTTATCATGCTAGAGAGGTCGCTATTCTACGGGCCCAGTACAATCAAGCGGCCCTAGTCCTTGGTTCTGCTACACCGAGCTTAGAAAGCCGTGCGCGTGCTGGAAAAGGAGTCTATCAACATTTGATCTTGACACAGAGGGCGAATCCCTTAGCAAGGATACCTGAGGTTCAAGTGATTGACTTTCGGGACTTTATCGGACAAAATGACACATCAAACTTTACCCCTCCTTTGCTAGAAGCTATCCAAGACCGCCTAGATAAAAAAGAACAGGTAGTCCTCATGCTCAATCGCCGTGGCTATTCTAGCTTTGTTATGTGTCGGGAGTGTGGGACGGTGGATACTTGTCCCAACTGTGACATTTCTCTAACCTTGCACATGGATACCAAGACCATGAACTGCCATTACTGTGGCTTTTCTAAGGGAATTCCTCATGTCTGTCCCAACTGTCAGAGCCGCAGTATTCGATACTATGGGACGGGGACTCAGAAAGCCTATGATGAGCTAGCAGAGCTTTTTCCTCAGGCACGTATTCTGCGGATGGATGTGGATACGACCCGTAAGAAAGGCAGTCACCAAGCTCTTCTTGACCAGTTTGGCCGAGGGGAAGCGGATATCTTGCTGGGAACTCAGATGATTGCTAAGGGCTTGGATTTTCCAAATGTTACCTTGGTCGGAGTTCTTAATGCAGATACGGCCTTGAATTTACCTGATTTCCGTTCTTCTGAGAGAACCTTCCAACTCTTAACTCAGGTGGCTGGTCGGGCAGGTCGTGCGGAAAAGGCTGGGCAGGTCTTGATCCAGTCTTACAATCCGGAACACTATGCCATTCGTTTTGCAAAAGATCAGGACTATGAAGGTTTTTATGCCTATGAAATGAGTATCAGGCGCCAACTCGGCTATCCACCTTATTATTTCACGATTGGGATTACCCTCTCTCACAAGAAAGAAGAAGAGGTTGTCAAACGTGCCTATGAAGTCATGGGGATCTTGCGATCTGGTTTATCGGAAACTAGTAAAATCCTTGGACCGACGCCAAAACCCATTGCCCGTACCCACAACCTTTATCATTACCAGATTTTGATTAAATACCGTTTAGAAGATGAGCTAGGACCAACCCTCAATCGAGTTTTGGCCTTGACTCAAGAACGTGAAAATAGCGAGCTTCGTCTCAGCATTGACCACGAACCGCAGCAATTTTTATAAG
>ERZ773079.2205-NODE-2205-length-11033-cov-2.754964_pt1 | contig 11033 bp, 1 predicted proteins | sample MGYA00511355_ERZ773079 | MGnify/ENA primary metagenome ERZ773079 (study PRJEB29015, sample SAMEA2737979) | human oral metagenome | biome: human oral; feature: human-associated habitat; material: dental | place: China | collected 2117 ... | reverse complement strand
CCTCTTGGGTAAGTGTTCCATCGAGATCAAAAAGAAATTTTATCTTTTTCATTATAATTTCTATTATTACAAAATTTTATAAAAATGCATCATGTCGGCAATAAATTATTTCCTTTGTCATCAAACATCTCATTATCTCTCCCATCATCCGGTTGTACCAATTCAATCAATTGTTTACGACCCTCTTCATAATATGGTACATCCTTATAGTATATATCGTACCAATATAAGACTCTCTTGCTCTGCCATACAACCACTTTCTTTTTGATAAGTGCACAATAGGTAAGAATAATTTGATAAAACATATGATATTTAAACGTTTCAATGGCTTCCGATGATATGCCATCCTTTTGATAAAACTTCAAAATTTCACAAGCTTCATGGATAAAGACTGTCCCAAGATCCGCATAACCAACTGTTTCTTTCATTTGTGCATCATATTGCTCAGGTGTAATTCGATTAAAATCACCACTACCTGGACGAAGTAATGGGCCCTCCATGACCAAAGCATCTTTATAATACTTCAATATCTCTAGACTATACGCCAAGGTAGGCAAAAATTTCATAGGAAGTCCTTCCGGTAACTTTACCTGCCGTATATATTCTGATCGATAGATATTCGATGTAATATAGGTGCTACAGAAAGATACATTTGAAATATATTCACTAATACCTTCGATTTTCCATGCATGATAAATCAGAGATTCTGACATTTTAGGCCATATACAAAGTAACGCAATATCAGGTGCCTGACGCAATGCTATCAGTATATTATGGATATAGGTTTGTACGAGATAGTCATCGTCGCCAACAACAACAACAAATCGACCTTGTGCATGTGTATAAATAAATCTGAAATTATTTGATCCACCAATATTTTCTTTTTGGCAGAAATAGCGAACATTAGAATAATTACTCTTATAAAATTCTACTATATCTTTGGTATCATCTGTTGAGCAATTATCTGAAACTAAAATCTCAACTGCCGGATTATTCCCCGCTTGCTCTGTAATAGCATCAAGGCATCTGCGCAAATATTTTCCTCGATTAAAGGTCGGTACACCAATAGTAAGGACGATATCTCCCTTTTTCGGAGCAAAGATCTTACTATCATCATCAAAACCAGAACGCACTTCTACATCATAATTATCCGCATAGTCAACATAAAACATACACCTGGGATGAGCGCTTGCAATATAAATATCTGTGTTTTGTATAAGCTCCAGATTTTCTCCTGTATTTACTCGACCTTTCAAGATTTCTGGTGCATTTTCACCAATTTCACATATCTTCTTATCAAGGAGTGGAAGAACATCCATTGATTCTGGAAGAATTTCTAAGAACAAAGAAACATGACTTTCCTTTGTAAAGGTTCTAAGATATCCATCAATGACTTTCTCCCAAATTGGAATATCTGATGTATTATCCAAACTGAAACTGTAGACTGTCTTTCCCGCCTCTTTACGTTCTTTCAGTATTTCTGCAGCTTTACCCTCTATACAGATATCTGATTGGTGATATTTCGTTACAAAAGTTATGATATCTGTCATTTCCTGTGCACGGATCGCAACAATATCATCTGACCAATTCCACCATTTTATCCTTTGCAAAGCTTGAATGATCTCCGGTGAATAGCGATACTTTATTACGCGCGCCGGATTTCCCATGACAACAGCATAAGGTGGAACATCCTCGGTAACCACGCTACCAGCAATTATGACCGCACCGTTTCCTATACAAATTCCATCAAAGATAACAACACGCCTTCCAATCCGAACATCATTACCTATGATAATCTGGTGCTGCATATTCGCTTTTACTAACTGCGAAGCAAGTTCTGTCTCAAATAGAACATCATTAGCAACAGACGTATATCGTCCAAGGAAGACAATCGATATAATCGATGCCTCAGAGTTTTCTGCTATTTGATCCTTTGATATCGCAAACTTGCTATGTGCTCCTATGATAATTTTATACTTTCCTTTAAATAGAATAGATTGATAATCCTTATTTTTTCTCGTTTCTAATTCTTTCATGATTGATTGTATATCATTCATATCGACTCCCATAAAAGCCTATGAAGCACACACCTTTAATAACTTATCAGCAGGAGAGTATCTGTTACAGTCTACTTATTTTTATTACGCACGTATAAAACAATTGTGGGATGTAGGGAAACCTTTACAGAGAGAACAGTACTTTACTGATCCAGCTAATAGTATGAATTTGTATAGTGTAATCCCTTCTCCTGACACTCATAAACCTTCTGACCCAGTGAATGATGGGACAGGAGCTTTTCACGTCAGTCGTGTGTATTTAACTGTGAGCCCTACGGGAGAACTCAAACGCGATGTGGTAGGTACTTCGTGTAGTGCGGCATCGGGGACAGGACTTATAGCGGTGAACGTTACCAATCCTGAGTATATCCGTTACCCATTACAATTCAGTATTAAGAATACCGTTACAGGAGTAGAAACTAAATCGCCAGTATTTGGAGCTACTTCTACCGCTACGGGGTACGTATTTAAGAACGTACCGGACGGTACTTATGCTGTGACCACTTCTCACGCTTGTGGTGATTACCCTGATTCGGCTTTGGTAACGGCAAATAACTATACTTCACCGGGAGTTACCTATGTAGCAAGAAGCACGAACCCTTGTAATGGTGATGTGGTAGACCTTACCTTTGGCGGTTCGGCGCAACTCTTCAATATAGATTGGTTCCGTATAGAAGCTAATGCCACTGAAACTTTCTTGGGTAGTGAGCAAACTATTAGTGATACGGTAACACGCAATACTCAGTATGTGGTGCGTTACAGTTTGAAAGACCTTGGGTTGTGTACTACTAACTCGGGCAGTCATACTATTACCGTAAACTTTGCTCCTGACGCCATACCTCCTGTGATTACAGGTTGCCCATCGCAAAATATTGAAGTAACTGCGGTAGCTAACCAATGTTACGGAATAGCACATTGGGGAGTGGTAACGGCAACCGATAACTGCCGTATAGGTTCTTGGAGTCAGACTCACCAAAGTGGGGAGCGTTTCCCGATAGGAACGACCTCGGTAACCTATGTGTTTAAGGATACCTCAGGTAATGCAGCTACTTGTACCTTTAACGTGGTAGTAAAATCGCGTGCCGTAGATATGGAGGTAACCAATGATTTTGTAGATGGTACAGGAACTCCTATCAACCGCGATTTATCACTTACTGAGAACTTCAACTATCGCATTACTTATAGAAATAAAGGAACCGCAGGGGTAGTATCGTCGACCTTGGAGGTTACTTTGCCTAATCATCCTAATATTACCATAGGAACTCCTGATGTTACAGGGGCTACCCTTACTATCTACAAGCCTACCTTTACTAAATCGGGTAATGTGATTACTTTTACACTGCCTAAGCAAACACTTACAGCAGGAGGTAATTTACAAACGATACTTATTCCTATTTCATTAAAAGGAGAGTGTTCAGTAATCGGTAAGCCTTGTATGAATGTGTTGCAAGCTACTTACTCTTTAACTTACTCAGGAGGAATGGCAGCTTGTACTATTCCTGAACAAACTAGCACAGGCTCTAAAACTATTGCAATATCTACGCAAGAGTGTTCACGTACTGAGATTGCTTGTTCTGGCATAAATACACGACTTACTGCTATTGATGGTTTTACTGCTTATAATTGGTATAAGAACGGTACACAGATACCAAATCCGTTAAACCATAATTATATAGAGGTAAGCGACCCTGCTACTTATAGAGTAGATAAATTGATGAAATGTGGTAATGTAACCTACACTACCAGTGAAGAAATAAAATTCGTATCCAGCAATAACCTACCAGACCCTATCAGACCTCAAGCTAACGGAGGCGATGTGTGTGCAGGTAACAACTTATGGGTAAGTCACTTTATCTTGTGTAATCAACCTTCACGTAATATAGTGGTGAACTTCCGCGATAGCAATATAATGTGGCAAAAGCTAAAAGCAGGCTCTTCGCCATCAAGCTTGAACTGTCCGAACTTAGATGATAGCGCTTGGGAAGATGTACATAACAACAATACTTTTGTTGCCAACGCACAAGGACATTTCCGCTTGCGTGTGTCGGACAAGGATAACAACTGTGAGAAATACTTCTATTTTGATGTATTTACCAATTCACTTTCAGGTGAAATAATAGACTTTGCCAATGTGACCAGCTATCAGCAAGGTTTCATTACTATACGTATGGCTACGGCAGGTCTTACTTATAAATATGTGTTGAAAAACTCAGCAGGCAATGTAGTGAACCAAAACGGACAAGCTTTTGTACTTACTACTAATTCAGAATATCGAGTGCCTATAACCATAGCCCCTGATACTTATACTGTTGAGGTTACTTCACCCGCTTTGCCAAGCACTTGTAAGGCAACCTTTATACAAAAAATAGAAAAACAAACTACTCTTACAGCCAAAGTAACTCCTAAGGCTTGGAAGAACTGTAACTCACTTACTACCCGCTTTGAAGCCGATGGAGGTAAGAATCCTTATCAGTTTGCTATTTGGAGTATTGACGGCGTAGTACAAAACGGCTATACTGACTACTCCGATGTACCTGCTTCAGCTTTCATAGCTACTATACCTGCGGGTAGTACCTTTGTAGAGCGTGATATACATATAGACCAACCTGGTAGATATGTGTTCATTGCCAAAGATGCTAACTCAGCTTATGCTCTTACTGCCCCTGTGGATATTTATCCAGAAGGACTCTTAGGCTATACAATCAAAACTCGCGATATCTTGTGTGGCTTTGCTAATAACTCAGGACAGGTGTCTATTACTTATAACACACAGCAAAACGTGAAGTCTACCCTTTACAAGTTAGACGACACAGGAGCACGAGTACAAAATATGGGTACCAACTCTACAGGTTTCTTCAATAACTTGGAAGCTGGTAAGTATGAAGTAGAAATACAAATACAGTTATCTACTACTAATATATGTACTTATAGGAACCGCAATATTGTAATTAAAGATATAGAAAGCACTTTGCGTGCTTATGCAGGAGTGGCTGAGGATATCTCTTGTGATACTTCAACACCTACCAAAGAGTATATAGTACATATTAACAATGTGTCAGGAGGTACTGGTACAGGATATGAGTTTAGTACTAATAACGTATCGTTTACTACTGTGCCTATTTTGCGTGTAGGCTCTACAGCAAGTGTGATATATGTACGCGATAGTAATAAATGTACTCTTGAAATACCTATTACCATAAAACCAATAGTACCTGCTACCGTAAGTGCTTCTACTGTTACTTATGACTGTGAGGGTAAAGGTACCTTTACAGTAACTACTAACCCAGCAGGTAACTACGAATACGACATTGTTAAAGACGATGGTACTCTCAGCGAAACACGTACCTCTAATGTCTTTACATTAGACCCAGGTATTTATAGTGTTTATGTGCGGTATACACCGAAGACAGCTACGGGCACAACTCCTAATGTGTTGTTTAAAGAAGACTTTGGTAAAGGTAAGAATACTTGCGACTCCGAGTCGGTATTTATTACTTGTAATGCCAATGGCACTACTTTGGGTGATAACCAGTATATGATTACACGCCAAGTACCTACCACAGGAACTTATTGGGTATCTACACCACCGTCAGACGCTTCGGGAGTAACCGATGGTCGCTATTTAGCAATCAACGGAAGTAGCCCTGATAATGACAATGGTATTGTTTACAAGCGCACGATTAGAGACGTAGTAGCCGGTCAAGAAATGAGTGTATCAGTGAACCTGTTCAACTTATTACCTGTTACTTATATAGGTGGTACTAACCCTAACTTGGTAGTACGCTTGTACAATCCTGGTAACCCAGCACAATACGTTGAAAGGTCATTAGGTGAACTTCCTCGTACAGGAGCTTGGCTCAATAAGAAAGTAACCTTTGCAACTACTGATATAACTGCTAATGCTTATATATTTGAGATTAGAAATATAGCAGCTGCTTCTACTGTGGGTAGTGATTTAGCAGTGGACGATATTGTGATTACACAACCTACTAAGATATGCCAAGTGCGTGCTGAAGGTCTTTCAGTGAAGATTGACAATAACAAAGGCTTTAAAGCACGTGGTACTACCTACGACGAAAAATGTGGTAAGAATGACGGTTCTATCTTCTTGACAGTTGATAATCCACCTTCTACATTTGTAGTAGAATATCAAATAGCGAGTACTACTACTTGGACGAGTGTTACCCTTACACAGCTTAATCCTGCTCAAGGGGTGGCTACTCTCACAGGAATCCCAGCAGTAAATAATGGTACGTTATTGGTGCGCAAAGCTAATGAACACAGTTGCCAAACAGCCTTTAACTATACTATTAACAAGCCAGTACCTTTAACAGTTACGGCTACAGTTACAGCTCCGGTATCTTGCTTCAATACTTTTGCAACAGTACGCTTTACTGCCGAAGGAGGTGCAAGACCTTATAAAACATTCCGCTTTACTCCTATAACAGGTACTACACCATCAGGCTCACAAGCGGCTGTAAATAACGAAGCTGACTTTAACTTACAGGTAGGTACTTATGTAATTGAAGTAGAGGATAACAATGGTTGTACAATGACGGCTACTCTTGATGTGCCAGCACCTAAGCCATTGCAAATAGAAGTAGTAGACTTAGAACCTTGCTTTAAAGGTGGTAATACAGGTCGTTTGCAAGTGAAGGTAATAAATGGCAATGGTAGCTATCAGTTTAGTAAAGACGGAGGCGCAACTTTTGAGTCCAGCGCTACGAACTTTATCATTTACGAAAACCTATCGGTTGGTCTTTATAACTTTGAAGTAAAAGATGGTGCCGACTGTCGTACAAGCACTTCTTATACTATAGACAACCCATTGCGTATGCAAGTAATCTCTAAAGCAGCTTTAACTTGTGTACCTAATAGCGAAGCTGAGTATGATATTACTTACTCTGGTGGTAAAGCTGGGGGTGCTCGTCAGTTCTTGTGGAGCAATTCGCCTACTGCCAACTTTACAGTAGCAGCCCCAACAGGTATTGCTATTAGCCAGTCTGGTAATACTTATACTTTCAAAACTAAGATACCAGGTGATTACTACTTTAAGATACGTTATCAAATGACCAATGGTGACTATTGCGAAGTGATTTCACCTAAACAAGAAATCAAGAAAGATGCTCCTGCTTTTGTAGTTACGCCTACTGTTGAAGGTATTAACTGCGCAGGCGTTAATTCAGGTAAGATACTCTTTAACAATGCCAATATTTCAGGAGGAGTAGCTCCTTATACTATAGAGTTTAATAATGGTCTTACCACCGTTACACGTCCAGTAGGTGATATTACAGGATTAGCAAAAGGAATCTATACTCTTACAATTGTAGATGCTTCAAACTGTAAATCCGACCCATTAGGTCTTACTGTTACCGAAATACCTGCAATGGTAGTCTCTGTTACCCATACTGACCTTGAGTGCTCTACTACGGGTACTCAGAAAGCTCAGGCAAGCGCTTGGGTGAATGAAGGAGGTACTGCACCATTCACTGTTACTTTAAATAAGAACGGCGTGGTGAATGCTACTCGTACCAATGTAGCTACTGGTTCAAGAGAAACCTTTATGAACTTAGACATTGGTAACTACCAAATAGTGGTAGAAGATGCTAAGTCTTGTAAGTATACTTATGACTTTGTTGTAAAATCCGATGCTAATGGCTTAGACGCACGAGGTACAGCCACGATAGGTTGTATAGCCAACTCCGGTGAAATAGCTATCTCAGTATACGATAAATCAGGAGGAACTATTGGTGCTAACCAATACATCGCCGTATATCGTGAAGGTATTACTCCTCCTTATGGATCGACTACTAGTGTACAAGAAACAACTAATAACTCTCTTGGTGGTACCGATACTTGGTTCCACGGTGGTGCTGTGGTACCTACTCTCTTGTCCGATGGTAGTGTTAAAAACGCCTCTACTTACACCTTTACAGGTGTTACACCAGGGGTAACCTATACCTTTATCGTGTACGATGCAAGTAGCAAGTGTACCTTTATCAAGGAAGCTAATATACCTGTACCTACACAATCGCCTTTAGAAGCTACTATCACAGGTGTTGCTTCTACTACTTGTGCCGATGCCAATGACGGTAAGGTGTTTGTTCACTTGAAGGACTGGACAAATCCAAATGTTACCTATCAAGTATTCCGTTATACACCTACTTATCCGTCATTAGGAACTGCTGTAGCTAGTGGTCCTGTTACGCCACCATTAACAGCAACTCCAGCAGTGGGTCAAGATATAGTAATACCAAATGTTCCAGCAGGTAGATATTTTGTCCTCTTTACTGAGGGTGGTACTAACTGTACACAAGGTACTACCAACTTTACCATAGGTAAGTCAGCGTCTTTATTGACAATGACTGCTACGGTTACCCGCAAAGCAAACTGTCAAGCACCGCAACCACAAGGTCTCGGTAAGATAGTAGTAGATGCCACAGGTGGTACAGCCCCTTATCAGTATTACTATCACAATACAACCATATCAGCAGCACCTACCGGTACTGCCTTAGAGACTGCCCTCACTACTTCTACTGATAACGAATCAAAAGACGTAGAAGCAGGTGTTTGGAAAGTATTTGTCAGAGACACTTCTGGCTGTTTGAGAGAAAATACAGTTACTGTAACCGTCGATTCTCAACCTTCTGTTGCCTCAATTACTGTCGATGACGCTTGTAGCGATAATACCGATTATCCTATTAGAGTGAAATTTAACAGCATAGGTATTGGTCAACATCAATACAAGATAGACGGTATTGTGAACTGGCAAAACATAACAGTAGCTACTGAAACTGTTTTACCAATACGCTTAGCACCAAATCCAAATCCGTACACCATCTCATTTAAAGATGCTAATGGTTGCGAAACTAGTACTACATTTAGAGTACACGAGATGATTAAGTTTGATGCAAGTCACTTACCATTGTTGCCTTGTGGTGCTACTAATACAGTAACTATCAATGTAACTAATATCACAGGTGGTTCAGGTACTTATAAGTTTAGTCTCTACCGTGTGATTAACAAAGGTACTGCCAACGAACGTGCTGTGCCAGTGGTTACAGGGGCTAATGTTACAGGTAATGCACACAGTGTAATAACCAATGGTGGTATAGGTAGCTATCTCATCAATATCTATGATGCAGCTACTTGGGGTACTCCTGCCGAATGTGCTAAGTCGTTAGACTTCGTAGTAAGACCTCCTGAAATACCTAGACTCGAAGTCCTTTCGGTTACTACACCTACTTGTTATGCCGAAACTGCTACCGTACGTATAAAAGCAAATCCTGTTGATGGTATTCCATATACCTTCACAATCACCGATAATGCAGGGGTAGCAGTACCAGGTGTTACTCAGGTTCTAAATGGTAATTACGTAACCTTTAATAACGTACCATCAGGTGCAGCTATTTTAGGTGGTGCTACCTACCGTATCACAGCTGTAAGTGCACAAGTTTGTTCATCAACCATTGAAGTAACGGTTACCTCTCCTGATGTAATCTCAACTACCAATGCCCTTAGCAAAAAAGAGTACACTTGTGATGCTGATACAGGTGAAGTTACTAATCCACAATTGCATTTCGATTTGAATAATGTAACAGGTGGTACTGAGTCTTATACACGTATTGAATACCGAGAGCTTGCCTCAGGTACCTTGCTCTATCAACAGCAAGTAACTCCGGGAGTAACCTCTTATAGCTACACCTTACCAAGCTATTTAACTACTGCTAATAGTTATTATGCACAGGTGTACGATACCAATGGTTGTAGTGCAACTACTACCGCAGTGACTATTTCACCTACACTTATGATGAGCAGTCTTACCGCTACTCAGTTACAAGCGAAAACTTGTAATGTAGATGAAAACATCTCTGTAACCCTCAGCACTACCACCGTATACAGTGGCGAACCTATCGAGTACTCAGTGAGCAAAGTAGGTTGGGGTACTATTACCGTAATACCTCCAGTAACACTTAACTCACTTACTTATACTCTCACCCTTACCGAACCTTACGCTTATGTGATAAGAGCTAAGAATATGATTACGGGTTGTGAGGTAAGTACCAACTATACCGTGCTCGATCCTAACACCTTATTGTTAGAAGCTAAGAACCCACAAAGGGTAACTTGCTACGGCGGTACAGGTTCTATTACCTTAGAACTTACCGATACCCGTCTTTCTGATGGCGACCAAGTGGCTAACGGATTTAGCTATACAATCTATCCATTGCCAGTAGGTACTCCTATTACAGGTAACTCTACAGGTGCTACCATAGCACACGCAGGCTTGCCAGCAAGCAAGTACAGGGTAGAAGCTATCTCGGCTATTTCAGGTTGTAAAGCCGAAACTACCTTCGAGATAGTACAAGCCGAATCTCCTATAACTGTTTTTGCAAGAGAAACATTTAGTGTAACTTGTGATAATAATCGTGGTGAGATACTCGTAACCGTATCAGGTGGTTGGGCTCCTTACACGGTCAATATCCAAGGTGGTGCTATTACAGGTCAGAAAACTATAGCTCTCAATGGCGATAGTGTATTATTCTCAGGATTGGTTGGTACTCCTGGAGGTGTGGTAACTTACACTATTACTGTTACTGATGCGTGGGGTTGCTCAGTAGCTTCAGGTACCACTCAAGTAGGCTTGAAAGCACCTGACCCAATTACCGCTACTGTTTCTGTAACTCGTGATGTTACTTGTCAGGGAGATACTGATGGAGAGATTACTATTGATCCATTGAGCATAAGAGGAGGATCAGGACGTTATCATTATACAATTATAGATTCTCACTATAACTTTAGGACGCAATCAGATACTACATTTAGGAACTTGCCTCCTGATACTTATACAGTCGAAATAATGGATACTTGGGGTTGTGTGCTCCGCGAAGAGCAAATTGAAGTGATAGAGCCTAAACCTATCACCGTATCAGTAACTTCGGCAGACCTTCAAGTATGCTATGGCGAAAGTACAGG
>ERZ773079.2204-NODE-2204-length-11033-cov-101.653762_pt1 | contig 11033 bp, 7 predicted proteins | sample MGYA00511355_ERZ773079 | MGnify/ENA primary metagenome ERZ773079 (study PRJEB29015, sample SAMEA2737979) | human oral metagenome | biome: human oral; feature: human-associated habitat; material: dental | place: China | collected 2117 ... | reverse complement strand
TGGCCACCGTCGTGGGCATGCTCGCCATGGGCGGGATGATCGGCGTCATGAGCTATCTGCCCACCTACCTGCAGATGGTCTACGGCTATTCGGCCACCGCGTCGGGACTGCTCCTGGTTCCCATGACCGTCGGCATACTTCTCGCCTCGCTTCTCTCCGGTGTCCTGGTGGCCCGCACCAACCGGTACAGGATCTACCCGATCGCCGGCACGCTCATCGCCGCGGCGGCCTCCTTCTGGCTCTTCCGCCTGACGACGTCGTCGCCCGTCTGGGAGATCTCGGCGGCCACCTTCGTCATGGGCGCGGGGATCGGCTTGTTCTTCCAGCTCCTGGTCACGGTCGTCCAGAACGCCATTCCGGCCCGGCATCTGGGAACGGCCACCAGCGGCAACAACTTCTTCCGCGAGGTCGCTGTGTCGCTCGGAGCCTCACTCATCGGCGCGGCCTTCTCCTCGGGTCTGACCTCCAACCTCGCCGACCGGATCGGGGCACTGGCTCGCAGCTCCGACCCGGCGGTGACCGCCGCGCTGGCGCAGTTCCAGGGGCAGGACACGTCCTCGCTCACCCCGGCCCTCGTCAACCAGTTGCCGGCCGCGCTGCACGACGCCGTTGCCAACTCCTACGCCGATGCTCTTCTGCCGATCTTCGGCTGGATGATCCCGCTGTTCGTGGCCACGGCCGGCGTCGCACTGCTCCTGCCGGAGGTTCCTCTCTCCCGCAAGACGGGTATGGAGCAGGTCGCCGAGGCGGAGGCCGCGGACGAAGGCGGGCCGTGGCCTGCGGCGGCGGACTCCCCTGAGCGGCCCGGAGCGGACGCCGAGCAGGCCGGCGCCGAGACGGGGACCGAGTCCGGCTGAGAGCGGGTCGGCCGGTCACGCGTTAGAGCGGCGGGATGAATCCGGCCCAAAGTCGCGTCGGCTCTCGAGGAGGGGGCCCTCGGCCCAGGCCACCTCGCCGTCGGCCAGCCCTGGAAGCGCTTCGCCCGAGACGATGAGGCGGGCCCGCTCCCAGGGTCTGTCCGCCGCGAGGAAAGGACGTTCATGGCTCATCCACCGGTGCCAGAACTGAACGGACTCATTGGCGTCGCCGTTCGTGCCCTCCCGGATGTCCCGCGCGATGCCGCGCTTCTGGGCGACATCGTCATCGGTCTGCACCCAGATGTGCAGGTCGACGAGGTCGGCGACGGCCCGCATCCCCGAGCCGGTGCCCTCCACGATGACGAGTGGCGCGCCCGTCGTGATGGTCAGCGACCCATCGCGTCCGTGAGACCGCCACGCCGGGGGAATCAGGGCGAGGGCGCCGTCGCGGCGCAGGTCGGTGAGCGCGGCGACGAGCAGGTGATCCCATTCGAACAGAGGCTCGTTCCAATCGAGATCGTCGATGCGCAGCACCTGTGCGCCGGGGATGGCGGCGACAAGTCGGGAGGTGATCGTGGTCTTGCCGGCACCGCTGCGCCCGTCCACTGCGATGATCCCCGGTCGGCCGGGATGCGGTCCGACGAGTGCGAGGACGTGCTCGGTCAGGGCGCGCGTCCCGCCGGTGCGCCAGGCCGCTATCGCCGGCTCCTCGGGCTGGAGCGCCACGTGATCACGAGCCGGCAGGATGCGTCGCGGCCCGGTCTCCGGCGCGGAGCCGGAGGAGCCGGATGGTGCTGCGTCGGGCGGGGGAGGAGAGGACATGGATTCATGCTAGTGGTCGAGCGCGCCGCACCCGGCCGTGCGGGACGGGGCGGTTGAGTCCTCCCCGGGCAGGGCTCCGGTGCACGGGGCCATCCGGCGCGCCGCCGGTGGGCTACCGGTCGAGTCGAGGCAGGTGGCGGGCCAGGCGCAGCCAGGCGGCCATCCCCGACGCCCACCGCTCCCCGTCGGCGCCCGGCGGCGCATGAAGGGGCGCAAGATGCTGGACGGCGACGGTCTGGCTCTGGGTGTACTTGACGATCCCCTCGACGCCGTGGCGGCGGCCGAGTCCCGAGGCCCCCATCCCGCCCATAGGGGCCGCCGTCGAGCCCCATGCCGCCGCGTATCCCTCGTTGACATTGACGGTTCCAGCGCGGATCCGCCCGGCCAGCTCGGCGCCGGCATGCCGATCGGCCGTCCACACCGAGGCGTTGAGCCCGTAGGGCGAGGCGTTCGCCAGTCGGACGGCCTCCTCATCCCCGGACACGCGGTACAGGCAGGCCACCGGCCCGAAGGTCTCGGCGGCGTGGAGGTCCATGTCCTCGGTGACGCCGGTCAGCAGCGTCGGGGCGTAGGCCGTGGGGGAGAGCTCCGGCAGGGCGCGCCCCCCGGTCAGTACGGTGGCGCCCTTGGCGACGGCGTCCGACACGTGAGCGGCGACCTTGGCGAGATGCTCGGGGCTGATGAGCGGGCCCATATCAGCCCCCCACCCCATTGCGGCGCCCACGCGCAGGGCCCGCGTCGCCCGCACGAAAGCGGGGACGAACCGGTCCCATACGGCCTCGTGGACGTAGACGCGCTCGATGGAGACGCACAGCTGGCCGGCGTTGGAGAAGCAGGCGCCGACGGCGCCCCGCACCGTGCGGGCCACGGGGGCGTCGGCCCGTACGATGAGAGGGTTCTTCCCGCCGAGCTCGGCCGAGACGGGGATGAGACGGGCTCCCGCCCGGGAGGCCACCGCCGAGCCGGTGGCTGAGGAGCCCGTGAACATGAGGGCGTCGACGGCGTCGATGAGCGACTCCCCGAGCGCGGCGCCCGGCCCGGTGACGACCTGAAGCAGGTCGGGGTCCGCGCCGGCGCGCCTCAGGAGCGAATGAACGGCCAGGGCTGTGAAGGGGGTGGCCGAATCGGGTTTGAGGACGACCGCGTTGCCCGCCATGAGCGCCGCCACGGCGTCGGAGGCGGCCAGCGTCAGCGGATAGTTCCACGGCGAGATGATGCCGACGACGCCGAGCGGTCTGTGATGGACTGTGGTTCTCGTCAGCCCCGGCACGGCCCCGCGGCGCCGTTCGGCGGCGAGGTGCCGGGCTCCCGTGCGGGCGTAGTAGCGGGCGGTGATGGCGGTGTCGGCCAGCTCCTCGAAGGCGTGGGTTCGGGCCTTGCCCGATTCCCACTGGACGAGGTCGAGGAGAGGGGCGCGCAGCCTCCAGATGAGGTCGTGGAGAGCGAGTAGCACTCGGGCGCGCCTGCGCATCGGCGCACGTCGCCAACGGCTCTGCGCGGTGCGCGAGCGCCGGACCGCCCGGGCGACGTCGTCCGCTTCCAGACGGGGGACCCGGCCGATGAGCGAACCGGTCAACGGCGAAACGACGTCAATGGCACCGCCGCTCCCCTCGCTGAGGGTTGCCCCGTCGTCCACGCCGAGAGCCCGCAGCGCGGCGCGGCCGCGGACGTCGTCGTCCGGTCCGCCGTCTGCGGCCGCACGTCCCCGGTGCTTCGCGGATCCGCCGGGGAGCGTCGCCTCGGTCGGGCGGGAGCGCGCGCTTGCCGGGGTCGGCGGCTGGACGGGCGGCGTGGTCATTGAGAGGCCTCCTCGGCGGTCGGGGCGAGCGCCGCCCGATCCCGGCGCCGCGCTCGCCCGCACGAGATGGGGCGGCCGCGGCTCGGATGCCGGCGGCGACCGGACGCCATTATAGTGAGCGACGGCTCACACTCCCGTGCTGGCGGAGGCGCGGGGCCGCCGCGGGCCCGGCGGTGTCAGAGCCCCGCGGCGAGAGCGGTGCCGGCCGACAGCCAGGCGCGGCGCGTGGACAGCATCAGGGAGTCGAGGATGAGGGGTCGCCCGGCCATGGCCGAGTCGTAGGGGATGCCGACGGCGGCGCGGGCGATCTCAGTGAACGTGGAGACGAGTCGAGTCGGGGGCGGTTCGGCCTTGGAGTCCTGGGAGACGACGACCAGGGCGTTCTCCGCCAGACGCGCCGCGTGGGCGTCCGCGCCCGCGAGTTCGGCCAGGAGGAGGCGGGCGGACTCGGCGTGGTCGGGCCGGGTGATGGTGGGGACCACGATGGCGTCGGCGCATGCGATCATGGCGCGCCACTGCGGGCTGGACTCATCGTTGCCGGAGTCGACGACCACGAGTCGGTAGTACTTGGTCAACACGGAGTGAACGGCGTCGAAGCTGTCCGCGCCGGCGTCGGCCTGCGCGTCGGCGAGGACTTCGGGCCGGCTGCGCAGCACGTCGTAGCGGTCCTCGCGTTGATGGTGGACGAACCCGGAGATCTCGGCGGCCTGGGCCTGCGGGGACAGGAGGTGGTCGATGTGCGGCAGCAGGTCGATGACCGTGGCGTCGTGCGGCCCCTGCTGCGTGCGCCAGCCCAGTGTGCCGCGTGTGGAGTTGTTGTCGTAGGCGACTACGCCGGCGCCGCCGTAGCGCGCGAAGACGGCCGCCAGCAGGATCGCGGTCGGCGTCTTGCCCGCGCCTCCCTTGCCGTTGACCACGGCGATGGTGCGCGGCCCCGCCCAGTGCTGGGCGACGGCGGCGACGTCGGCCCGCTCGGCCCGCTCGCGCGCGGCGGGCGCCAGGTGGAGCCCGAGCTGGTTCAGGACTCCGCGCAGGCCGGTGGTGGCGGGGGCCTCGTTGGTGATCTCGGTGAGCAGCGACGTCGAGCGCGCCTGCTCGCGCGGGTCGTACTCGGACGGGGTCGATGACGGCACCGGCTCCGCGGGCGGCGCGGGCGCGGGCATCGTCATCGGCGCGGAGGCCGGCGACGCCGTCGGAGGGGACGCCGGCGCCGGCGGGGAAGACGACGCCGGCGGCGAAGACGACGCCGGCGGGGAGGCGGAGAGCGCCGTCGGCGGGGAGGTCGGTGACGGCGCGGGCCTGGTCCGCTCAGGCCGCGGATCCGCGCGGGGCACGGCGCGGAATGAGGCCGTGTCGGTCGCCCGGGGCGGGACCTGAGGGGGCAGGCCGTGACCGGCGGTCTCGGGGGTGAACGAGCCTGGGACGGGTGCCTCGCGTCGCAGCCGCCGGCGGGTCGGGGGCTGCGGCGCCGAGTCGTGCACGGCCGGCAGCCTGCTCGTCGACCGGGATGCCGAGGGCCGTTGGGGCTCGGGCGCCGAGCGGGTCCGGGCCTGTCGGGTCGCCGAATGCCGTTGAGGCGCGGGTGAGGTCGGTGCCCCCTCGGTGATGACGGTGCCGTCGGGGTGGACCGCCACGCGCCAGCTCCCGACGGGATCGGTGATGACGGTCGAGATCGGATGCCCGAGAGCCTTGGCGTTACGGGACAGGTGGGCGACGACGGCGGCCCGCGCCTCCTGCGGGGACGGCTGGCTCAGGTCCATCTCGACGCCTCCGAGATTGACACGCGCATGGCCCTCGGAGCTCAGCGAGACCTCGGCTCGGGGCCACTCGGTTGCGGTGCTCATGTACCTGTCCTTCGTGTCGTCGGTCGTCGGTCAGCGGGTCGTCGCCCCGGGGGCTGACGGCTCCGCGAGCGCTGCGCGGTGAGCGCATGATGTTGCGTGGGCTCAGGGACGCCGAGATCTTGTGTTGCGGCGATGCGGCGGTGAAGGTCAATGAGGGGTCGACGAAGGCTCGGATAGCCGACGAACCGATCGGGGTCGGGCGTCGCCGAGCCCTTATTGGCATCTTCACGTTGCGATCGTCACGAGTGGAGCGTACCGCGAGAGTTCCGGACGCAACCATTCGACTCTCGAGCAGCTACGCGTACGGGTCGTTGGCAAACCCCGTATATTGACGACGAATGTTAGCTATCACACGCAGCGCGGAGTCGTGCGGCGTGCGTGAGTAGACAGCGGCGCGGAATCATTCGCCGTCTGCGGCGGACGGGATGCGCGAGAGCGGTGAGGAAGGCGGTGGCGGCCGTGATCACTCCCATCAGGGGCCTGCCCGGAGGGGCGGGGGCGTGAGAGAACACGAGAACAAGGCGCATGGCGGCGGAGTGTCGGGCCCGCCGCATGCGGACGGCGGCGCGGTTCCCGGGCGGGTGCGGACCGATCGGCTCGGCCGCGCCCACGTGGAGCGGGCTCGCAGTTTCTCCCCGGAGGACTGCCCCGTGCCGGCCCGACGTCGCCACGGTCCGGTCGAGACCGGTTGGGAGGATGCGGACGACGAGTCGTCGCGGCGTCGGGTGCTCGACGACGCGATGGCCGGCCCCAGCCCGGTCACTGCGCCGGACCCCGAGGACCGGGACCGCGTCCTCATGACGTGGACGGTGCGGGAGCCGGAGGCCGTCTCGGTCCTCCTGGACGCCAATGGCCTCTTCGCCGCGGGCGGCGTCGAAGCTCTCACCATGACGCGACTGGCGGGCACTGACGTGTGGACCTGCACCTGGTCGGTGCCGGCGGACTGGTGCGCGAGCTACGGCATCGCGGCGTGGAGGGGCCGAGGCGCTCCACCATGGTGCGGTCTGGACGGGCGCCCCGCCCGCCTCGCCATCATGCGTGCGGCCGGGCCGGACCCGCGCGCCTCGCGCACGGTCGCCGGATCCTTCGGGCCGGCCCGCTCGGTGGCGGCGGGGCCGGATGCCCCGGCGCCCCCCTGGGAGGGGCCGGCGGGGGAGCGCCGCCCCCGTGCGAGACCCGCGGGGCGCCGTGGACGGGTGCATGAGCTATCGGTGCCGATGCGCGCGGACGCCGGCCGCGGCGGTCCCGTGAACCGCGACGGGAGGGGTGAGGAGGGTGCTGAACGCGTCTGGGTCTACGAACCCGGGGGAGCGCCCGCGTCCGGCACGCCCGTCCTGCTCCTGTTCGACGGGCAGATCTGGCTGCGTCGGATGGGACTCGTGCGGGCCCTCGACGCGCTCATCGCCTCGGGGGAACTCCCACCGCTGCACGTGGCCATGGTCGACTCGCGCGACCAGGGGGACTACCGCGCCGAGCATCTCGGTGTGCCCGGCGGGCAGGTCGACCTCGTCATCGACGGGCTCCTGCCCGTGCTCCGCAGCCGCTTCGCCGTCAGCCCGCTCGGCGCCGACACGATCGTCTCAGGGCAGAGCTACGGCGCTCTCGCGTCCTTGTGGGCGCTCGCGCTTGCCGACGGCGAGATCGGCCATGCCATCGCGCTCTCCCCGTCGCTGTGGCGCTTCGACGTGGGCCGAGCCCTGGCGGCCTGCCCGCGCTGGCTCACGGCACGGCTCCTGGCCGGGACCTTCGAGGGCCGGATGCTGGTCGACGCGCGCGCCCTCGCCCACGCTCTGAGGGGGCGCGACGTCGCGGTCACGCCTGTCAGCGGCGGTCACGACTGGGCGTGGTGGTCGGTCCGCATGATTCTGGAGTTGGTCGACCTGCTCAGTGCCGGGTCGGACGAGACGTCCTGACCGGCTGGGGTCTGAGCGCGGGTGAGACCCGGGCTCGGGCCTCGCAGGCGGGCGGGCCGCGCAGCGCCGTCCGCGAGCGCGGGATTCAGCCGCCGCGAGGGACGTCTGACACCCTGCGACCGCCCTGTCCAGTGAGCCACGCAACAGAAATCATGCTCTCGGTGAACACGAGGGCTGTTACCTGGCCGTGACCTCACGCAACGTGATGGAGTGGGCCGCGTTTCCACGCCCCTGACTGACAGGACAGTTCATGAAGTCCACACGCCCACTCGCTATCGCACTGCTCTCCATCGTCCCTTTCACCGCCGTCTCGACGGCGCAGGCCGCCCCGGCGACCGGACCCTCCGTGCAGCAGGCCGCATCTGTGGCGCGTCCGGCGGACGCCTCCTCCGAGGGCGCCGGTTACGCGGACACGATTCTCCAGGACGTCAATGACCTGCGCACGCAGCTGGGCCTTCAGCCCGTGACCCGCTACACCCAGCTCGACTCCGTGGCTCAAACCTGGTCAGAGCAGATGGCGTCGCAGGACACGATGAGTCATAACCCGAGCTTCGCCGATCAGTTCCCCGGAGGCTGGAGCGCTGCCTCTGAAAACGTCGCCATGCGGACCGGGTCGGGCAGCACCGACATCGGCTCCCAGCTGTTCGACCAGTGGAAGGAGTCTCCCGGCCACTACGCCAATATGACCGCGACCGATGTCAACTCCATCGGCATCGGCATCGCCTACAACTCGTCGACGGACTCCTGGTACGCCACCCAGAACTTCGCCGACTATTCCGACCCGGCTTCGACGGGTCTGGCTCCGACCGGCCAGTCCTCGAGCTCGAATAACGATGCCGAGCAGCCCACTCCCGAGGCGTCCCCCCAGACGCCGGCCGGCTCGAACGACGCCGGTTCGTCAACGCCCGTCACCACCGGTGCGCCGGAGGGGGCCGCCGACGCGCCCTCCACCACCGACGCACCGGCCACCGCGACCGAGGCGGCGCCGAGCAAGAGCGCCGACGACCCGGCGTCATCCCCGGTGGCTTCCGCCGCTTCGTCCGACGATCCGACGGGCACCGCGGTCGTCGCCCGCGCCACCGCCAGTTCCGCCGACCCGACGGTGGTCGCGGCCAAGGCTCCCGCCAAGCCGACCCTGCCCGTCACCGGCGCCAGCCTGGCCGCCGGCCTGGTCGCCATTGTCGCCGTGGGAGCCGGAGTGGTGCTGCTTCGTCTGCGCCGCCGCGCCCGCTGACGAGCCGCATCCGTCGACCGCCGGGAGGAGCGGGCCCCTCGGGGCCCGCTCCTCCCGCGTGCGGATGGGCTCGGGGGGGGGGCTCTCCCTCCGTCTTACTCACCGGTGCAGTCCTGCGAAAAGGGGTGCTGGTACGGCCATGAGCCCGTACCGTGGGTCGCATGAGTACTCCCTTCTCCTCAGGCGACCCTGTTCCGAGCCCGAGCCCGATGACCCCGGGGCCTGCGCCTCAGCCTCCGCAGGGGCCGCCCGCGCAGCAGACGCAACCCCAGTACGCACCCGCGCAGGCGATGCCCGCCCCCGCGGCCGGTGCGCCGTCCTTCGGCGCGCCGGGCTCGTACATCCCGCCCAGGAAACGACTCGTACTCGCCTGCCTGGGCGGTGCCAATATCCTGGCGATGCTCCTGGCGTTCTCCCTGCCCGTGTACACGCTCAGCTCTTTCTTCGGGATCTCGAAGACCGTGACCCTGTTCACTTCCGGTTTCTGCGTTGTGTTCTTCCTCGTCTCGCTGGTTCTCATCGTGTGCGCGGTGGGCCTCATGTTCCTGGGGACGAAGGTGCGCCGCGGGGCGCTCTTCATCTACCCGGTGGTCGGTACGCTGTTCGGAGGTCTGCTCCTGGTCCTGTCCGTTCACTGGTCCGCCGTGGATGCCGACCCGGGTCTGGGCGTGGCGGTGGAGCGCGGTCCCGGTTTCCTCTTCCTGTGGGTGACTGTCATCACCTACATCGCGATGGCGGTCCTCGGCTTCCTGTTCATTCGGCGGCCGGCCGCTTTGAGGACGGCTCCCCCGCCCATGGGGGGATCCGCCGCTCCCGCCGCCGGCTTCCCGCAGCCCGCTGCGCCCTTCCAGCCGGGCGCGCAGCCTCAGGGGTCGACGGGCGCCGCCCCCTACATCCCGCCGCCGCAGGTTCCAGGCGCCGAGCAGGCGGATGGTTCCGGCCGACTGCGCTGAACTGACCGTTCGCGAATGTAGACGCGCGTGCGCAAGACGCAGGACATTGGACAGTGAACGATGTGAGGACTGACTCGGTGAGCAACGATCCCGTCCCCTTCGCCCCTGCGTCGCCCGGCACGTCCGCCGCCGGCGTCGTCGTTCGGCCGGCTCGGTCCGATGACGCCGCGCGTGTCGCCCGCCTCCTGGCGCAGCGGGGCGTTTGCGTGGAGGAGGCGCTCGAGCAGGCCCCTCGCATGATCGATGCCCTCCCGGTTCTTCTCCTGGCGCTCCTGCCTGCGGCGGTCTCCGGCGCCTCCGCCTCCGGCGCCGCCGTCCCGGGAGACGACGACCTGGGCTCGAGCGCGGCAGTGCCCCGAGCAACGGACCGGGCCGGGTCCGGCGACGCGCTGCTCGCGCCCGCCGCGCTCTCGGGAGCCTTCCCGCTGCCCGAGGACATGCGCACCTGGCTGCCCGGGCGGTCTCTCACTGCCCCCGCCTCCGCGGCCCAGAGGACCTGGATGGTCTCGGGCCTCGTCGTCGACCCCGACGCGCGCCGCCGCGGCGTCGGACGCGCGCTCCTGACCGCCATCGACGACGCCGTGCGCGTCTTCGAGCCCGATGTGGAGCTGTACAGCATCGTGAGCACCGCCGACCACGCCTGCGTCGGCCCTGACTCATGACGCTTAGTGTGCCGGGGGTGGGGTGCTCAGGGCGGTGAGGATGTCGTTGGCGGTGTCGGTCAGACGCGGTGCGGCTGCGAGGTGGTGGCCGTTGAGGTTGATGGTAACTTCCTGCAGGCTGCGTAGCTCGCGCACGATCCTGGCGATGCTGATACCGGTGGCCTCCTGGAGGTAGCGGGCGACGGCCAGGGCGGCCATCACTACGGTCAGGTGAGCCTCGATCGCGTCTCGGGTGTGGTGGAAGACCGGTCGGGCCCTCAGGTCGTGCTTGCTCATCGGGAAGGACTGCTCGACGTGCCACAGCTCGTGGTAGGAGGAGACGACCTCACCGGCATCCATCAAGCGTGCAGGAATGTTGGTGACGTAGCCCTTGAGGCCCACCAGGGACCGGGCTCTGGCGATGGACGCTTCATCGAGGACCTGATCGCCTTGATGGACGGTGACAAAACGCGTGCCCTTGGGACGCTTCTCGCCGGCGATGACGGCCCGGGCGCGGTTGGCCTGAGCTGTGAGGGTCTGGTTGTCCCGGGCCGCTCGCTTCTTGGAGTAGACCCATACCGCTCTCCATGAGCCTGGATGGGTGTGCGGGTCCCACACCGGCTCGGACTTGCGGCTCTTGTCCCGCTCGCTCTGCGAGCCCCTCCTGGGGGTGATGGTGTCAATGACCTGCCCGTCAGTGAAGGCGTCCCCGTGCCAGTGGAAGTGGGCCTCCAGGTCGCCTGGGGCCCGGGTGGTGCGGGCGCCGACGATGAACCGCAGCCTCGCGTCGTCCAGGGCCGCCAGGTTGGCGGCCGAGAGCATGCCGGCGTCAGCGACGATGATGAGGTCCTCGATGCCGTGGGCGGCCTGGAAGGCCTCCGCGATGGGGATGATCGTGGTGGTCTCAGCCTTGTTTCCCTCCCAGCAGCCGACCTGGAGAGGAAAACCATGACGGTCGACCAGCAGGCCCA
>ERZ773079.2203-NODE-2203-length-11042-cov-15.538728_pt1 | contig 11042 bp, 8 predicted proteins | sample MGYA00511355_ERZ773079 | MGnify/ENA primary metagenome ERZ773079 (study PRJEB29015, sample SAMEA2737979) | human oral metagenome | biome: human oral; feature: human-associated habitat; material: dental | place: China | collected 2117 ... | reverse complement strand
CGAAGCGGCCGGGGCGCAGCAGGGCGGGGTCCAGGACGTCGGGGCGGTTGGTGGCCGCAATGAGGATGACATTGGTCGTCGCGTCGAATCCGTCCATCTCGACCAGCAGCTGGTTGAGGGTCTGCTCGCGCTCGTCGTGCCCTCCGCCCATGCCGGACCCGCGGTGACGGCCGACGGCGTCGATCTCATCGACGAAGATGATGGCGGGGGCGTTCTCCTTGGCCTGCTCGAACAGGTCGCGCACGCGCGAGGCGCCCACGCCGACGAACATCTCGACGAACTCCGAGCCCGACATGGAGAAGAAGGGCACGCCCGCCTCGCCGGCCACGGCCCTGGCCAGCAGCGTCTTGCCGGTTCCGGGCGGGCCGTACAGCAGGACGCCCTTGGGGATCTTGGCGCCGACGGCCTGGAACTTCTCGGGCTCGGAGAGGAACTCGCGGATCTCCTCCAGCTCCTCGACCGCCTCGTCCTCCCCGGCGACGTCGTCGAAGGTGACGTCGGGCATCTCCTTGGAGCCGACCTTTGCCTTGGACCTGCCGAAGCCCATGGCGCCGCCGCGACCGCCGCTCATGCGGCCCACCAGCCACCACATGACGCCCAGGAAGAGCGCCATCGGCAGCATCAGCTGGAGCATGGAGGACCACCAGCTCGCCGTCGGGACGACGGAGTTGAAGCCGCCCGACGGGGCGGCCGCCTGGACGAGGTCATCGACCTGCTTCGCCTGGGCCTCGGTGTAGTTGAACTGAACCTTCTTGCCCACGGGCTTGCCGGTCTCGCCGGGCTCAGAGGGCACCGTGGTGTACCCCTCAGTCAGGTCCAGCTCGACCCGCTGGTTCCCGTCGATCACGGTGACCGACTTGACGGTCGAGGCGTTGTCCCTGAGGATCGCCAGGCCCTCGGAGGTGTCGATACTGCGGTAGCCGCCCAGCCCCGACACGAGCGCCCAGACCAGCAGCGCGATCAGGATAACGGGTGCAACCCACAGCAGGGGATTGCCGAGCGTATTGCGGCGCTTCCTGTCCCCCTGCTTGGAGCCGCCCTTGTCGCCCCTCTTCTCGGGCCGGTTGCTCGGGCGGATCTGTCCGGTCTGACCGGGTATCTTCATCGGCGTTGGTCCCTTTCGCGCGTCCGACTCCCCCGACGTTAGCCGACGAGGACGGGTTTCCGCCGCGAGGACCATCACCGTTCGCGACCGGCGTGCAGGCCCGCGTCAGGATCCGCGCTCGCCGCAGCGGCGACGGTGCAGCCTCAGCAGCGCCCCCGCCCCCAGGAGGGCGACCGCGACCAGGCCGAGCACACCCCCGGCTCCGGTGGAGGCCAGCAGCCCGTCATGGCGACGGTGCGGCGGGTCCGCCACGACGATGACGTCCTTCGACTCGGAGGACGCGGACTCCTCGGGGTCACTGTCCTCGATCGCGACGGTCGCGTCCCCCGAGTCCTTTCCCGGAGCCGGCGCGGCGGGCGTCTCGGCACGACGGGGCGCCGGGCCCGCCGGCGCCGGCTCGGACGCCTCGGCGCCGGGCGCGTCCGCCTCGGGGACCGGCGTCCCGGAGGCGTTCGGGGCCGGGGCGCTCTGCCAGGCCGGGCGCGCGACCAGGGAGAGATCCTGCCTGAGGGAGTCCGACAGCGGCTCGATGACGACGCCGGCCCCGGAACCGCCCCAGGAGTGGGCGATCATGCCGCCGCCCAGGTAGATCGCCGTGTGGTAGACGTTCGCGAAGTAGTCGCCGGTGGTCCCCGCGCCCTCCGGGGACTGCCTGGAGAAGAAGAGGACGTCGCCGCGCTGGTACTCGTCGCCGGTGTTGAGCCACAGGTCCCCGTGGACGTAGAACCAGCGCGCGATCTGGTGGGCCCGCGCCAGCTCGGACTCGGGGGTCCGCCCGATATCGACCCAGGTGCCGACGCGCGTGTTCTCGTCCGCGACGTACGTGGTGTGCGAGTAGTCCCAGCCCAGAAGGGTCATGCCCACGAAGGAGGCCCCCGTGATCGGGTACGGGGCCGCCTGAGCGGCGTGCACGACCCCGGGACTGGTCAGCGGGGACGGGCGCTCCTCGCTTCTCACGAGGCCGGTACCCGCGTTGACGAAGGACTGGGCGCGAGCGATCTCATCCTCGACGGCGGTCGCATCGGGCTGGGTGGAGGGGTGCTCGGCGAAACCGGTCGGCACGGCCCACCGGCCATCGGCCGTGGGCACCGAGACATTGCCGAGGATGCCGGAGGCATTCTCACTCTGGACGGTGTAGGTCATCCCGGCCCCGTCGCCGTCGACGACGTGCCCGCTCGTGGTCACCGTCTGCTCCAGTCCGGAGGCGGCCATGAGCTCGTCGACGGTCGCGAGCCGAGAGGCGTTTCCCGGCGTGGCGACCACCGGCTGCACCGCCGCGACTCCGACGTCCTGAGCCACGGCCGGGGTGCCGAGCGTCAGAACCAGAGCCAGGGCTGTCAGCCCAGTGGCGACGGGAACATGACGAGTGATCACAGCAGTTCTTCTCTTCAGCGCAAGGACGGCGGGCGTCGGTCGCGTCCGCCGTGCGTGCGGGGCGTTGGGGGGCTGCACGCACGGCTAGTCTACCGCAGATCACGAAACGATAACGACTGAACTTTTAACCGCCGCTGCGGCGCCCCGACCCGCGGAAGAATCTCAGAAGAGCGACGACTGCTCCTCGACCCGACTGCGCCACAGCATGAGCAGCCCGAGAGCCAGGAGGGTCAGCGCGGCCAGGATGAGCGCCGCACCCGCACCGGTGAAGGCCAGCAGACCGCCAATGGTGCGGGTCGGGGAGTCCTCCGCGGCGACGACCGCCGCACTGGCCGACGCGGTGCGATCGGGCTCGCCGTCGTCGGAGGAGGACACGCTCTCGCTGCGCGAGCCCGACCCGCGGGTCTCGGTGTAGGAGGCGGAGGAGCCTCCGACCGACGACGTCTGACCGGAGGAGGCCGAAAGCGGAGGAGACTCGGACGCGGGGGCGTTCGTCGTCGAAGCCGGCGCGGGGGTGCCCGACAGGGGCATCGGCTCGCTCGGGGACTCGAGGGGGGGCTGGACGACTGTCGCCGGCGGCGCGCTCGGCTCCGGTTCCGGCTCAGCGGGCTCCTGCGGTTCTGGACGATCCGGCACCGCGGGACCCGGCGTCTCCTCGGGGCGCTCGGGGGCGTCGGCCTCGGAGGCCCCGTCGTCATCGGCGCCGGAACCGGAATCGGAATCGGACGGATCGAACTCCTGCACGAGGTGGAAGTAGGAGTAGGACGTGGTGAATGCGTCCGCGTCGTCCTCCGCGGCGACGACCTGCACAGCCTGCGCGGAGTCGGCGCGCGCGGACTCAGCATCGGCGGACCATGCGTCCGCGGTCCGCACGGAGGCCTGCGCAGGGGGCTGGGCGGAATCGACGTCGCCCTGCGCGGACCCGGGGCCCGCCGCCTGCACGTCCCCAGTCGGCGCGGAGTCGGCGTCCGCGGCCCGCACGTCCCCGGCGGCGAGGGCCTGCGCGGGGATGCCGATGAGCGCGAGGGCAGCCAGTACCGCAGCGAAGGAAGCGCGATGACGAATCATAGAGCCTCTCCTTTGCGGTCGTGGTTGTTCCAGGCAGTAGCGGGAACGCCCGGGGACGGGAAGTCGCGGTCGCCATATATCACGCTCGGGGACGCCATGGTGGGACCACATGCACGGGCCACCTTACCCGAGGTCGCAAGAACATCACAATGCAATTCGCCTCAGCAGAGCGCCGAGGGCCCCTCCGGGGTGGTCGCCCCGCATCCGGCATCGTCATCCGCCCGCCCCGACCAGCGCCCTCTGCCGAGGCCCGGCCCGGGACCCATCCGACCTCAGGACGAGGCGACGACAACCGGTTGGCCCTCGCTCGGCCGGACGACGACGAAGCCGGCGCCGTGGAAGCCCAGCCGGAAGGACTCCTCCGAGCCGCGGCCGACGAAGGAGCCGATCCTGAGGGGGCTCTCGACCTGCGGCCGAAGGTTCGCGGACCAGCAGATCGCGGCCTGCGAGTCGACGAACGTGGGCCGCCGGGAGCAGTCGGGGAGCATCGGCGCGCCATCGGAGGACACGGCGACCGTCCCCTGACCCTGGACCAGGAGGTTGAACAGGCCGCCCGCGAGAAGGCCGGCATTGCCGACGAGCCGGATGTCGTCGTCGAGGATCGCATCGAAGGCGAGCGGGGAGCGCGTGCTCACGGTGATGTCGTCGCCCTCGAGCTGGAGGAGCAAGCGTGCGGTGGACCTGATCGACAATGGGGCTGCGCCTGGGAGTGCCTCCGCATCAAAAACGGTGCGAGTTCATCAGTTCCAGGCCATCGGTCGAACGGCGACCGCGATCTGGGCAGAACTATCCGGAATTGCTCGGGCTCGTCATCGTCCGGGGTCGTCCGGCGCCCATCATCGCCCGGCGAAGATCCCCGCCCACGCCGCAAGGCGCCGCCCACGCAGCAGGCCCGGCCCCTGGACCGATCTCGAGCCGGGACTCGACCGATCTCGACGCGGATTACGACCGATCTCGGCGAGGGGAGGCGTCAGCCGCCGTATACCTCGGGGCGCAGCGTGCCGATGAAGGACAGATTGCGGTAGTCCTCGGCATAGTCCAGTCCGTAGCCCACGACGAACTCGGTGGGGATGTCGAAGCCGACGTACTTCACGCCCACCTCCACCTTGGCCGCCTCCGGCTTGCGCAGAAGCGTCGCGATCTCCACGCTGGCCGCCCCCCGGCTCGACAGATTGCCCGCCAGCCACGAGAGCGTCAGACCGGAGTCGATGATGTCCTCCACGATGAGCACATGACGACCGATCAGATCGGTGTCGAGGTCCTTCAGAATGCGCACCACGCCACTGGACTTGGTCCCCGAGCCGTATGAGGACACCGCCATCCAGTCCATGGGCGCGCTGCGGTGCAGGCGCCGTGATAGGTCCGCCATCACGTAAACCGCCCCCTTGAGCACGCCGACCAGCAGCAGGTCACGCCCCTCGTAGTCGGCGTCGATCCGGGAGGCCATCTCATCGAGGCGCTGAGCGATCTGCTCCTCGGTGATGAGGACCTGTGCGAGGTCGGACCCCATGTCCGCGGCATCCATATGAGCTCCTCTCATGCGCATGGACGACTGCCGGTAGCCCTAAGCCTGCCACTAAGCCTGCCACAATGTCACCGGCTCCGCCCCTCACGGTCCGATCACGTCACAGTCCGCAGCGCTCGATCCACCGGTCGGGCCGGGGAATCTCCTCCGGCAGCGGCAGGTTGGCGGGCCCGCCCCACACCGTGTTGAGCCCGGTGTACCCCACTCGCTCGACGACCGCGCGCACGAACGCGGCGCCATCGGCGTACTGGGCCTCCTTGGTCTCCATGCCGATCAGGCGATTCAGCAGCGGGCCCGCGCCCGCACCCGGCCCGGAGCCGCAGGACGCGCGGCGCGTGCGGTCCAGCACAGCTCGTAACCGGTGGACCGAGGGCATCCGGCTGGGATCGACGGCGTCGAGAACCGCCTCGGCGTGCCCCTCGAGGAGCGCCAGGATCGCGGAGAGGCGCGCCAGATGCTCCCGCTCGGGCGCTCCGAGAAATCCGTTGAGCAGGAGCTCGACCGGCTCGGTCGGGCTCGCATCCGCGCTCCGCGCCAGCGCGACGGCTCGGGTGATCCCGGCGTACGGGCCCGGGCCACCGGCGGCCGCGCTCCGGCTCGCGGCCACGAGCCCGCCCACGACGACGCGCAACTGATCGGCCAGGTGCCCCGCCAGCCACGGCGCGGCGTTCAATTGGATCAGGTGCGTGGCCTCGTGGAGGGCGACCCAGGCGGGCAGGTCGAGCACATCGAGATCGAGGCGCTGCCGGATCTCCAGGACATTGGGGGCCACCAGCAGGAGACGGGCTCCGGTGCGGGAGTCGGCCTCGGCATGTACTCCGGTGCGGGAGTCGCCGACGGCGGGACGGGCGCCGGGCCGGGCCGCTGCGTCGAACGGGGCGCCGGCAGGGGCGCGGGCATCGAGCTGGGGCAGGACCTGGCCGAGGAGCCGTGTGGACAACCACCCCAGGACGGCGCCCACCTGAGCGGTGGCGAGCGTGCGCGCGCCGAGCCCGCCGTCGGGCGCCGCGCACCCATCCATGAGCTCGCGCAGCCACACCGCCGAAGCGGTGATGAGGCCCGCCCGGTCCACCACCAGGATCTCGGCGGTCGCACTCGCGGACCGGGCGGCGTCGGGCAGTCCGGCGATACGACCGGCCCAGGGCAGGGCGCCGGCAATGCTGCGGCGCAGCAGAGCGACGGTCGCACGACGGGTCGCGGCCGGCACGCGCGGGCCGGCGGGGACGACGGCGCGCGCCAAGCGCACGGCAACGTCCCAGTCGATGAGATCGGCGGCGGTCGATACGGGAACGGGGCTCGGTCTCACGGCCTCATTGTCCCAGGGCGGACTCGCCGATCACGACAGCCGAGGCCGGCCGCGTCGCGGGCGCCGAGCCGGAGCATCGGCGTCGGCCGGCGGAAGACGGAAGGCAGCCAGCAGAAGGCGGGCGGCAGCCGCGGAGGACCAGCAGTCGACCGCCAACGGCCGGCGAGACCGGCAGTCGGCGGCGGCCGGCGGAGAACCGCTGGAGAGCCGGTGGGCGGAGCCTCAGCCGTGGCAGCCGCAGTCGGCCAACGGGGTCATGAGGTCGTTGTCGATCGCCGTGCGCGCCGAGGTCAGGCCGCCGTCCTCGAAGCCATCGACGATCACCGCGAAGGCCAGCTGCCGCCCGTCCTTGGTCACGACCGTGCCCGTCAGCGAGGCGACGGTGCCCAGGGAGCCGGTCTTGGCGCGCACGGTCCCGGCGCCCCCGACACCCACGAATCGCTCCTCCATGGTCCCGTCCAGGGCGCCCACGGGCAGGTCGGTGAGCAGGGTCCGTCCGACGGCGCCGCCGTCCGCGCCGGCGGCCCGGGCGATGATCTGCGCGAGCAGCCGGCCGGGAACCTTGTCGCCCAGGGCCAGACCCGAGCAGTCGAGCACGGTGACGCCCGAGGTGTCGAAGCCATCATCCCTCAGCCGGGCCAGCACGGCCGCGGTGGCGCCCTCGAAGGAGGCCTGCTGCCCCGCATCGGCGGCGACGAGGCGCCCCTCGACCTCGGTCATGGTGTTGTCGGAGGCCTTCAGGGACACCGACAGCACGTCGGCCAGGGGCGCGGACTCGACGGAGGCCAGCTCCGTCGAGTCGGAGGGGGCGGCGCCCCGGGAGACGTCCCCCGTCACCGCGATGCCCGCGGCCGTGAGCTGGTCGGAGAACGCCTTCGCGGCCTCCATGGCGGGGTCGGCCGGGTAGGTGCCGCTGTGGGAGTGCGCGGTCACGTCGAGCATGATCGGCTGGATCGGGGCGACCCACGCCTCGTTGCCCTCCTCCCAGCCGCTGTTCCAGGTGGGGCCGGTGAACAGGGTGTCGTCCAGGGCGACACTGACGCTGGTGACGCCCTTGGCCTGCAGGGCGACGGCGGCGGAGCGGGCGAGGTCGCCCAGGCCCGCGCGTCCCACGGTGGCGTTCGGGTCCCCGGCATCGGCCGCCAGCAGCACGTCTCCGCCGCCGACCAGCGTGACGGTGCTGCCCGACACGACCGCCTTGGTGGTCAGGGTGTGCTCGGGCCCGAGCTGCGACAGCGCCGCCCAGGCGGTGAGGACCTTGTTGGAGGAGGCGGGCGTGAGCGCATTCCCGCCGCCCGTATCGAGCAGGGTCTCACCGGTGGCGGTGTCGATCACGGTCACGGTGGTGGTCGCCTTGCCGACCATGGGGTCCGAGGAGAGGGTGGTGGCCAAGGAGCTCAGGGCGGAGGTCGTGGGAGCCGGGGCGTCGGCGTCGAGCCCCGATGGCACGCCCGAGTCCTCGTCCGGGGCCGACGGCGTCGGGTAGGGCTGCGGCCGGTAGGAGCTCGAGGCTGCGCTCAGCGGCCCCGGAACGAGGTCGAGGGAATCGGCGAGCCCGTAGTAGGCACTCGCGACGGCGAGCGTGGCGACGGTGAGCGCCGCGATCTGAGCCTTGCGCACATCTCCTCCAATGAGTCGGCCGGTGATTGGACGGCCCGCGGGGGGGGGGAGCGGCCGGGCCCCGTCGGGGAACCGGGCCGCAGGATGTCCCGCCGGGAGCGCCGTCGTAGGCCACACTAGTGCCATTGGGGCGGTTGAGGCCGACCAGGACGAGACCGAACAACGTCGGCGTCAGCAACGCCGCCGACACACTGCACCGACGACACTGCGACACTGATAAAGGAGACACCCGTGGAGTTCGACGTCACGATCGAGATCCCCAAGGGCAACCGCAACAAGTACGAGGTGGATCATGCCACGGGCCGCATCATGCTGGATCGCATGCTGTTCACCTCGACGCGCTACCCGGACGACTACGGCTTCGTCGAGGGCACCCTCGGCGAGGACGGGGATCCGCTCGACGCCCTCGTGCTCCTGGAGGAGCCCACCTTCCCCGGATGCCTCATCCGCTGCCGCGCCCTGGGCATGTTCCGCATGCGCGACGAGAAGGGCGGGGACGACAAGGTCCTGTGCGTGCCCAGCGCCGACCAGCGCGCCTCGTGGCGCACGGACATCGAGGACGTCAGCGAGTTCCACCGCCTGGAGATCCAGCACTTCTTCGAGGTCTACAAGGACCTGGAGCCCGGCAAGAGCGTCGAGGGGGCCCACTGGGTCGGCCGCGAGGAGGCCGAGGAGGAGATCCGCCGCTCCTACGAGCGCGAGGCCGAGCGGGCCGCCCGCGAGGGCCGCTGATCTCGATCAGCCGGCGGCCCGCCCGGCCGCCGACGGGCCGACCCGGCGGGAGTCCCGCCCTCGCCCCCGGCCCCACGCGGAGGACGGGCTGTCGGAGTCTGCGCCCATATCCTCCTCGCCCTCGGCCTCGCGCGGAGGACGGTCGCCGGCCGTAGCCGGTTCGTGCGCCCGCGTCGTCGCCCCCGGCCTCGCGCGGAGGCCGGGGGCGACGTCTCTCGCAATCGATCCCTCGATGCGATCCCGGCGGTTCCGACCGCCGTCTGAGTGGCCGGAACCGCCGGAGCCCGTCAGGGACGCACGGCGTAGGGCATGATGTCGGAGTAGCGCACCGAGGTGATCTGAACGGGGACGCCGAAGGTCGGCGCCTCGATCATCTCATCGTCGCCCAGGTATATGGCGACGTGGTAGATGCCCTCCTGAGTGCCGTCGGAGGACCAGAAGATGAGGTCGCCGGGCTGAGCGTCGTCCAGGTCGACCTGCTCCCCCTCCCCGTACTGCACGCGCGAGGAGTGCGTCAACTCGATCCCGGCGGCCTGGTAGGCGAGCATCGTCAGACCGGAGCAGTCGACGCCGTCGTAGGATTCTCCGGCCCACACATAGGGCACGCCGAGATAGCTCTGAGCGGCGGAGATCGCGGCCTCGGCGCCCGCACCATGGGAAGGCGCGGGCTCCTCCTCGGCAGGAGCCGGCTCGGGCTCCGGTTCCGGCTCGGGCGCGGGCTCCTCCTCGGCAGGAGCCGGCTCAGGCTCCGGCTCGGGCGCGGGCTCCTCCTCGGCAGGAGCCGGCTCGGGCTCGGGCGTCGGGGTCTGCGTGGGCTCGGCTGTCGGTGTGGGCTCGGCAGTCGGCGTCGCGGAGGGCTCAGGCGTCGGCGTCGCGGGCCGCGTGGGCTCGGCCGTCGGCGTGGGCTCGGCAGTGGGAGAGGCGGACGCCGTCGGCACAGCGCTGGCCGGATCCTGAGGAGCCGAGGAAGGAGCCGGAGCGGCCCCGACCGCCTCCCTGGCGGCGGCCTCCTCGCGAGCCTTGCGATCGGTCTCGACCTGATCCTGGTGCTTGACCTCCAGCTCGTAGGTCGTGTTGCGCTGCTCGGCCAGCTGCGTGATGAGGTTGGACCGCTGCGTCCTGGCGTTCGTGACGGCCGTCTGAGCGTTCGTCGCAGCGGTTTCGGCGGTGCTCCTGGCCTCCTCGGCCTGCGTGGCCGCCGTCTGCTTGTCGGTGACCTTCTGGTCGGCCTGCGTCTGCGCGGTGCTCGCCGCGGCCAGGCACGTCTCGACGGTCTGCATGCGGGAGTCGACATCGGCCCCGATGTACTCCATGGCGACGGTGGCGTCGGAGAGGTCCCCGACCGACTGACTCGTCAGGAAGGGGGTCAGGGCGTCGAGCGGCCCCGTATTGCCCTCCTCGTACGTCTGAGCGACGACACCGCTCAGGTCCTGACGCGCCGTGGCGACATCCGCCGCGGCGTCGGTGACGGCCTGCTGCGCCGTCTCCGCGTCCGAGGTCGCGTTTTTGAGGTCGTTGGCGGCGACGAGGTAGTCCTCATCGGCCGTCTGGGCCGTCCGCCGAGCCGACTCGAGGTCGACGTTGAGCTGACTGAGCTGGGCCTCGAGGTCGGCGATGGACGTGGATGTGCTGCTCTCGGTCGTCTTGGACTGGTCGATGTCATTCTGCGTCACATCGTCGGCCAGAGCAGTGGGGCTCACAGTCGGGGCGAGCGCCAGGGTCAGGGTGAGAGCGGCCAGGGTCGTGCCGAAGCGCTTCCCTGTCAGCTCGGTGAGGCGCACGGCACCGCGCGGCCGCTGCGTGCGATGGGTCAGGCTCACAAGGTCTCCGTCATGTCACGGCGCGTCGCCTTGGTGGACGCGCTACTGAATCAATGGACACAATAGTCGCACGCACCTCAAAGTAAAACAAGAACATCATAATTCACATCAGTCACATGCACCCCGGGAGGTGGAGAGGTGCACGCAGGCGGGGGCTCGCCGTCGGACCGGGAGCCCCCGCGCCCGGAGGAGCGGAGCGGGCAACGGATGGAAGCGCACCGACGCGGGCCGATGCCGCTGCCGCCGCGGCGAGCTGCGGTGAGCTACGGTGAGCGCAGCACCCGGCCACCCGCGCGAAGGAGCGTCACATGTCCACCGCCGCCGCAGACACCCCGGCCCAGCCCACCGCCGCCGATCCGAGCGGCTGGCGCTTCGAGACCAAGCAGGTCCAGGCCGGGCACACCCCCGACGCCGCCACCGGGGCACGGGCCATCCCGATCTACCAGTCGACCTCCTTCGTCTTCCCCGACGCCGCCGAGGCCGCCGACCGCT